>Ga0137415_10007446_pt1 | contig 10850 bp, 12 predicted proteins | sample CZODoug3_1_1_16f_FD_183082 | JGI IMG/M metagenome (GOLD analysis project Ga0137415, IMG submission 183082) | Vadose zone soil fungal communities from Angelo Coast Range Reserve, California, USA - CZODoug3_1_1_16fungal (Hybrid Assembly) | ecosystem: Environmental > Terrestrial > Soil > Vadose...
CACCCACCGTCGGCGTATAGACGAGCGGCATGTAGGTCGCGGGATCCGACATCAGGATCGCGTAGAACAATGTCTCGTTGCGCGCCTGTAAGTCGGAGAGCACGAGGTATTTCAGCAGATCGTCGTCGAGATCGGCGATTTCGGCGTGCCGTCGCGCGATCTGCACATCGATGTTGGTGACTGCTGGCGGCAGCAACCCTTCGAGCCCGTATTTGCGGCGCTCCGCCTCGGTGAAGGCGGTGCCCTTGTTCAGACGTGGATCATGCAGAAGTCGATAGCCTGTGCTGTGCTGGTTCATGGCGGCATTCATCTTGATCTCCGTTGGACGGGTTGGGTTCGAACAGGTTTAGGGACACTTCACGCGGCTTCGCTCAGGCCCTGGCTTTGCCACTCGTCGGTCAGCCCATCGACGAGGGCATCAATGTCCGCATCGCTGTGCAGAGGCGTCGGTGTCAGGCGCAACCGCTCGGTGCCGCGCGGCACGGTCGAATAGTTGATCGGCTGGACGTAGATGTGGTGCCGTTCAAGGAGCGCGTCCGAAATCGCCTTGCAGCGCACCGGATCGCCGACCAAAACTGGCACGATATGGCTCTGCGACGGCATGACCGGCAGACCGGCCGCGGCGAGCCGCCGCTTCACCGTCGCGGCGCGCTCCTGGTGACGAATGCGCTCCACCTGGCTCACTTTCAGGTGACGGATGGCCGCGAGCGCTCCGGCCGCCAGCGCCGGCGGCAGCGAGGTCGTGAAGATGAAGCCGGGGGCATAGGAACGAACGGCATCGATGATGCCGGAATTGGCGGCGATGTAGCCGCCGAGGCAGCCGAACGCCTTGGCAAGGGTGCCTTCCAGAACATCGATGCGGTGCATGACACCGTCGCGCTCGGCAATGCCGCCGCCGCGTGGACCATACATGCCCACCGCGTGAACCTCGTCGACATAGGTCATGGCGCCATAGCGCTCGGCGAGATCGCAGATCTTCGAAAGCGGCGCGATATCGCCGTCCATCGAATACAGGCTCTCGCAGGCGATCAGTTTTGGGCGGTCGGGCCCTGCGGCACGCAGCAGTTCTTCGAGATGCGCCATGTCGCTGTGGCGGAACACCTGGCGCTCGCAGCCGGACTGGCGGATGCCTTCGATCATCGAATTGTGGTTGAGCGCATCCGACAGGATCAGGCAATTCGGAATCAGCTTGGCGATGGTTGCAATGCCGGTCTGGTTCGAGACGTAGCCCGAGGTGAACAACAGCGCGGCTTGCTTGCCGTGCAGATCGGCCAGTTCCTGCTCAAGTTGTACGAGCGGGTGGTGGGTGCCCGCGATGTTGCGGGTGCCGCCGGCGCCGGTGCCGACTCGCGTCGCGGTCTCGACCATGGCGCCGACCACTTTGGGGTGCTGCCCCATCCCGAGATAGTCGTTGGAGCACCAGATCACGACATTGCGCGGCCCCTTCGGCGAATGCCACACCGCATGCGGAAACCGGCCCGCGATCCGCTCGAGATCAGCGAAAACACGGTAGCGCCGCTCGTCATGCAGGCGGCTGAGGGCGGCACTGAAGAATTTGCTGTAATCCATCGCAAAACCTGAAGCGGAAGCGTGAGGCCGGGAGCGGCGTTACCTTTTTAGAGCGTTTCCAGCTTTGATGTCGAGCTGGAATTATCTTTTCTGGCGCGCAATGGACCGCAGCCGGGTTGCCTCCAGCGCGGACCAAAACTTGATCCGGATCAACACGCTATTGGGACCATTGATCAGCCCCTGGCCCCACTCCGAAATGCCATATTCATGTTCATGCTGCGGCAATCTCGACTGGGTCCGCCGGTGTGCCGCAACAGGCTTAATTCCCGAAATGTCGCCATCTATTGAAGTCCATAGTGACGGTGGCAAGCCGCACAAATCCCGTCGAGTTGGTCGCTGACCTCCGAGACCGATTTCAGGTCATGTGCTTCGGCGGCGCGGTAGGCCTTGTCCGCTGCGTCCGCCAATTTCTTGACGTACGTGTTCCAGTCCTGATCAGGTGCTCGCTGCGGAATCATCAGCGCGTTCGTGGCCTCGGCCAGCGTTGCCGCGCCGCTCACGACTTGCTCCCAGTCGTCGTCCGACTTCGGGGAGAGATCATGCTCACCCTTTTCGTCGATAACCAGTCCGTTGACTTTCCAGATAATCGCCGCGGCTGGACTAAGGACATGCTCCATGAAGGTCTTCATATCGACATGGGATTGGAATGGCGGGATCGCGTTATCGGATGTCGATGGCGATGCGGCCACGCACGTCGTGACGACCGCGACAATAATGCCGGAAAAGAGACGGATGTTGATCATCTCAGTGAACCCGCATGGTAAATCCGATCCAGCGCCCGCATGTGACCACCGAAATCCACAGCAGAATAGACAATCCTCCCGCCAGCCGCGCCGGAAGCGGCAGCACCGTCTCGTTCTCCCACCGCGGCAAATCTCTGCCGCTTATGCCATGAAAAATCGCCATGTTCAGGCCGGCCGCGCAGATCAGAAAAATCTTGGCGACGAAATAGCCGTTCCCCAGGTACTTGGTGGCGTTGGAAATGAAAAGCAGGGTGCCCGAGGCAGCGGCAACGGCAAACGCGCTCCAGGTGAAGGGCAAAATTCCGCTCGTGACGCGGGTCACCGACCGGTTCACGGAGGCGAGCCCAAGCAATCTCAGATCAACGACAAGAATGGAGCCAACCACCAGGCAAATCGCGAGCACATGCACCGATTCAATAAGAGGAAACAGCACATCGTTCTCGCGAATGTTGTCCGCCAGCCCGCTGTCCTCGAAATATGAAATAAAATCCCAAAACTGCTGCATCATCCCGCCTGCGTATAGGCAATCCAGCGTCCTGCGAATAGAATGCCGCACCAGACCAATATCGAGACGCTGGCCGCGAACCGTCCTGCCATCCGCCGCGCTCGATTCCGGTCCCAAGAATTCGGCGATGACGATATCGACCGTTGCAGCCCGGCAGTCAGCACGATGGCGACAGCAAGCAGCGCCATCTTGAGATAAAAGGTGGAATTGAGAAGCGAACGTCGCGGCTCACCGATGATCAGCAGGCTTCCGGTGGTCAAGAGGATGAGCAGGACCGGCCAGACGGTTGGCAGGAAGCGACGCGCGACTTCGGGCATGGGCACGTCGCGTTCGAGCAACCGCCAGATCCGAAGATCCACGAGGATCGCGGAGGAAAAGACCACGGCAACGCTGAGAATGTGAATCGTCTGAAGGGCTGGAATAATCCAGCCGGTCGTCTGGATTGTCTGGCTGAGCGAAGTCGCCGCCAGCCACTTGCAAAATTCGCTTAAGCCTAGGTCAATCATCACATCATTGTTCGCCGGGCATCAGGGTGTAAGTCAGCTCCTGACCGCTCGGCAGCGTGACTTTCTGCAAGAACCCGCCGGGACTACCGTCGCGAAGCGGCGCATAGCGGAAAACCGCGTGATCCCCGGGCTGGAGAGAGCGCTTGGTCCAGCCCGAACGTGTCAAAACCCCCGGGCTTGAGACTTCGAAAACCCATGTACTTGGTGGCTCGCCGCTCTTGACGTCTTTTTTCTCTATGACGAAGGTAATGTGGGGGTTGGTCCAGTTGACGGTCTTGACGGTGCCTTCCATGGTTTGGGGATGATCGAGATCGTAAGCGGCATTCGAATGATGCGCGGCTGCGATGCCGCCAAAACCCAGCACCAGGCTCACAGCAACAACAACGATTTTAGGCGACATCTCGATCATCCCTATTTGACTGTGTGGACTGTGCCGTGCGGGCCTTGTGGGTTTGGAACGAATATATCGTTGCCGAACTGATCCTTGCCCGGGGTCAGATCTTCCTGAGCGCATTCCCCTTCGGTGATCTCATAATGACGCTCGGGATAGCGACGGAAAATTCGCGTCGTTTTCCAGGCTGCGTCGAGAACCTTCGGCGCCGTTATTTCAAGATCGTCGTAAAGAACGTCCGGCTTCGCCAGATGCAGCCGTTCCAGGATGTGCATGTCGCCATTGTTGGGTATGCCGACCGCCTCGCTGATCGCGATATAGGCCTGAGGCGCGATCGCGATGGTGTCGATCACCAGCGTTTCGCCGTCCCAGTGCCCGATCGAGTGACCGTGAAGTGTCAGATCGGGGTCTTCGGGATGCGGGCGGCCGTCCATGTAGATTCGTCGCATTCGGTTGCCATCGACTTCGCCCAGCATGGTGATGCGGCCGGGGGTCGTCAGAAGTTCAAATGCGTTGTGCGTAATCAGCATCCAGCTCGGCATGCCATGCGGCAGACAATGGCTGAGAACAAGGAAAGGTCGGCCCGCTTTTTCCTCGGCGACCATGTGCTGGATCTGCGGCAGAATATCCGGCTTCCAGGGCGGGACGTTCGCCGTTTCCTGGCGCTTCTGGTCTTTCACGTCCGGGATCCATACGCCGCCGAAATCAGGCAGTTCAGCCAAGGCCCGGGAAACGGCAAACATCTCGACCAGCGCCGCGGCACAGCAAACGATCACGAGTTTTTTCGCAACTGTATTCACGCTGACTAACCGTTTTTTTCCAACGGGGTGTCGTCAGATCTACACGACGTTCGAAGTCACCCTTGGAGGGAACACTGAACAATTTGGCGCGCCGCGATATACTAGTAACCGCCTCGCAAAAGAAAACCCGTCCGGGCGGCACTCGACTTCACCATTCCGGGAGGTGCCTTTTGTCGCCGGCACCTCCTCCTCCTGGCGCGTGGTGGTCAGGTGTAGGCGAGGCACCATCGGGGTCCGCTGACCCAGCGACGCTGCTCGGGAATCTCCTGATCGCGATAGAGGCGGGTGACCTTCTGCCAGCCTCCTTTGGCGAAGGCTTCGGCCAGAACTCGCTCGGACGCTTCGTCGCGGCTGCCGGCGCAGGGAAAGATCGCAACCGGCGAAATCCAGTACGCTAAATAATCCTTGCCGCGGCGTTCGATACGAAACACCGCGCCGGCACTCGCCATCCGTTCCAGCGACTTTGCACCAAAACCCTGGTCCGACGTCATCGGCAGGATCAGGCGGCCGCCCTCGGCGAGGCGATCGAGCCAGCTTTCGGCCGGCCGCGTGCAGCCGGCATTGACGTAAATGACATCGGCTTCATCGAACGAAACCAAAGCGCCGTCGCCCTCGACGATATTGACGTTTGGGTATGCCGCGAAATTGGTTTTGGCGCGCGCGGCGAGTTCGGGCTCATATTCTATTCCGGTAACCCGGCCTGATGGTCCGACGAGGTGGGCCAGGATGGCGGTGTAATAGCCGGTGCCGGTTCCGATATGCACGACGTGTTCGCCTGCCGCGGGCGATGCCTGGTGAATGAGGTGCGCATGCAAGGACGGTTGCCCATTGTTGAGATGCCGTTCGGGCAGAATGCCGACCAGATCATCGGTGTACAGATAAACCGGATCGGCGTCGGGCGTCGTGACGTAATCCCTGAACCAGCGGAGGATCCACCATGGACCAGGCCCGAGAAAGTCCTCCCGGCGCGTTGCGCTTAACGCTACCTCGAGACGCGCATTGTCCATGATCCGCGCGGCGGCCAGAATCTGCTTTGCGTAGGCCGCGCGGATGATGCCAAGTTCGCCTTGCCGGTCCATCGCTCCCTTTCGCCCCAAGCGGGCTGATGCTAGGGTGATGTGTGATTCAACACACTGAAGTGTGTCAAATAGCACAACATCATGACGAGGCCAAATGAAAAACCGGCTTTATCCGGCGGTTCTGGAGCGCGGTGCCAAGGGCACGTTCGGCGCGTGGTTTCCCGATTTCCCCGGCTGCGTCGCCGCTGGAAAATCGCAGGAAGAAGCCATCGAGAAAGCGGAAAACACGCTGGCGCAAGCGGTTGATGCGCTGATCGAGCAGGACAGGGCACTTCCCTCGCCGACGCCGTTCGGGCGTATCGTGCTACCCAAAGGCTGCGACCTCCTCGCTTATTTCATTGTCGGTGTGGATCCGCCGGATCCCTCGGAGCGGGTGAACGTCTACCTGCCGAAAAGCCTGATCGGCCGGGTCGACCGGCGCGCGGCCGAACTCGGCATGAGCCGCTCCAGCTTTTTCGGGCTCGCCGTGACCACCGCGTTGACCCGGTTCCCGGGCTTTCACGAGGGTTTGGCGGAGCCCCGCTCGAAGGTGCACAAGACGGGCAGGCTGCGAACCGAAAAGTCGTCGACCAAAAAGCCGTCGCTGTGACGGAGGGGGCCTCTCACACGCAATCGGCGTGGCGTACGCTTTAATTTTCGGCGGAATCGAAATTCCTGTAACGGCGCAAGAGCGCCGCGGTCCAGCCGGAGAAATAACCCGCACTGGCGCCGGAGACGGCGTGGCCGATGATCGCCACGGCGGCATGAGGCTCGAGCTTCATGGCGCTCGCAACCGCGACCCCATATTGCAGCACGAATATCGTGATGTTGCGAACCAGCGGGATCGCGCTGCCCGGACGGGTGACCGTGCCGCTTTTTCTGTCTACGGCGAGCAGTTGGGGGCCGCGAGAAAGCGCCAACGAGGCAAACAAGAGTGCCGCCACGAGCCATGCGAGAAGCGGCCCCAGGCCATTGCCGCTGGTCATCACGAGCCGCGACAAACCCATCAGAAAAAATACCAGGGGTACGATCAGCAGTCGCCAAATCGGCTGCGTCCTTGGCCACAGCGATTGCCCGCCCTGCCAGATCAGGTAGGCCAGCAACGCGAAAACCCAGAGCGGCGTATTGATTAGAATGCGAGCGGCGACCTGCATCGGCCCTCCTCGGCCACGCTCGGGGAGCGGCCTTACTCCGGAGCCCCGTAACTCGCCCGTGCTACGGGGTCAGGTGCTCCTGAAAGTTGCAAGCTTTACTAGTCTTCTGGCCGATCCGATCGACCGATTATTCTGCTTTGTTTTAGCCACTTGCGACAATCGGAACTATGACGTGGTTGAAGCCATCTCGGTCAATGTGTAGCGTCGTTGTTCCTGCGAACAGCTCGTGTGGCCGATCGCAGGGATCATTGTGTAGAAACGGTCCACATCCCAGCAACTCGTTCTTGAAATTAGAGAGTTTCGCGCCCGTCGTTGCCTGCCACTCATAGTCCTTTCCGCGAACACTCAACGCAATACGATACCCCTTTGGGACGACGACCGATGTCGGCCATATTTCGATTGCAAGATCAACGGGATTATCTGGTTGCAATCGCTGCACTTCGTCATGGGTGTGGTAAGGACGGTACGGTCGGGACAAGGTTTCATCGAGCTTGCGATGAGAAGCGCGCAGCCAACCCTGTGCCACAGGTGTGTGCGGATCAATCGCACCTACAAAAGTAACCTCGCGCAGGTCCGAACTAAATATCCGGAAGACTACAAAGATATCGGCGTCCACGGTGCTGGAAGAAATTCGCAAGTACGCCGCCAGCGGACCTGTGATCTCAATGTCTTCCGTCAACGGCCTGGATATAAAAGTTAGCCCGTCGCCCATTGCCGCAAAGCCGATCTCCGCGTCCTCTGCGGGTGGCTGCAGCGAAAGGGTCTGGTGCTCAGGGTCTAGGTAAAACTTGGTCCAAATCGTAGAGGGTAGTGGCCAGTCGGTTTCATGCCGCTCGACGAAGCGACCGATGTGGCGGACCTGCAGTTGAACTTTGGGCTGTTGGGCCCAATCGTTGGCTTCGCCTTTCAGGTAGAAATCGAAGAATCTCTTCTGCAATTCACGTCCGTAATCGGTGTAAAAATGCGTCCAATGCTCAAGGCCGTGGCACTCTAGCCACTTCTCCTTTGATGCAGCGCGAAGATAACCTTCAAAATTTCCGCGCGGATGCAAGCCTTGGCCGCCCCAGTTTGCCGCCGACAAAAAGGGTACCGTAACTTTGTCCCAATTCGGCGAACGCGCTTTATGGTAATGATCGTCGAGGGGATGAGCGAGAATGTCGTCCCCGAGACTTGAACGGTTACGCGCCAATTCATCGTCTGACATGGTTTCGTCACCGCAGACCAATGCGCCGGTAACTTTGCTGCGAGGCCCTCTTTCGCCTAGACCAAACTGTACTGTCTTCACTTGCATATCGTACCAGTTTGCCCAAAATGTCGAAAGAATACCCCCATGGTGCGTCATGTCGCGATACCAGTCGGCCGCACCTTCCCAGATACACATTGCCCTCAGATGGGGCGGCTGCAGGGAAGCCACCTGCCACTGATTGATAGCGTAATAGGAGATGCCATTCAGGCCGACGTGGCCATTCGACCAAGTCTGGACGCCAGCCCATTCGATGCATTCATAAAAGTCGCGCGTCTCGCGGGGAGAAAAATGATCGACATATCCAGGCGATCGTCCGGTCCCGCGCGAGTCAACTCGCACGCAGACATAACCATAAAGTACCCACTTTTCCGGGTCGACTACTTCCCAATTCTGATATTTGTTGGTTGAGCCGTAGGCGACGTCAGGGTGGTTTGCAATCATGGTCTGCCAAGCGCTCGGATAACCCTGCTGAAAGGCGAGCCCCTTTGCGTATGGGCCATAGGTTAGCAGAACCGGCCATTTCCCTTCGGCCGTTGGTCGGAACACGTCCGCACGCAACACTAAGCCGTCGTCCATAACAATTTCGACGTCCCACTCGATAAGCATATTGTCTTGCTCTACGGACTTGGCCATTCCCCGCCCTTGGTTTTTCGCGCGCCGTGTATCGATGGATTGATTTTGAAATTCTAGCGCGTAGGGCAGATTAGCGTAGCGCAATCCGCCGCTCACCGACGATGAAATAGCGGGTTACGCCTGAGCTGTCATCGGGCCGGGCGCCGGGCCTTGCGCGGACCCATTGGGCTAACCCGTGTTACGGGCCAAGTTTAATCCGCGAGCGCGAAGGCTTTGCACCAGCCGTCTTTGCCGACCTCACCGGCGACCACCTTGCAGGATTTCGGTGGCTCGAACAACGTGCACATTCCGCAGCTATAAATGCCGTTTGGCGTGTCCTGATATTCAGCTTGCTGCCGCGTCATTTTTTCTGATGCTTCGGTCCGCGAAATACGCAACAAAAACCCAGCCGAGACTCCCTTGAGAACCGCGCGTATTAGCTTTCGCCGCGACCTGTCTACTCGCTTTTCGACCATGGAGCTTCTTCTCCTGCCATCACCAAGGCTCAGCCCGTGGCCCGTAGGGGATTGGCCTAGCGTAATCCGCCGTTCACCGACGATAAAGAGGCGGTTAGAGAGCCTGTCATCAGGCCGCGCCTTGCGCCGTTTGGCAGACAATCAAGCCAGCAATCTTCCAAGCCAGCAATCTTCGTTCCCACCAGCCGCCGTTGTGGGAACAAAGGTTAGCTGCTTGGGTTTTGCAATGATTGCTGGTGTCGAGGTCATATGCCCGCCTTGCTCGGATATCTTCTTGCGATCTCCTTATTGTTGGGGGGTGGATATGTGAGCCTGCATTGGCTCTCCACGCCTGACGATATCAGCACCAGCCAGCGCCCATCAGCGAGTAAAGCACCGCCTGCGGGTAAGAATGTGGTTGGAAAATCTGACCCTGATGCAACAGCGGAAACGCGGGCTGAGAAGCGAGCTCACGACCACGCCGAGACGGAAATACCAGCAACCGCCGCCAATTCGGAGCCGTCGAATAAGGCCGCTCCTGACGCATCGCCCAATGAAACCGGTGTCAGTGAGGAGAACGCAAAGGTTCAAACCAAGAAAACCGAAGATGCACCCGCCGACGGCTGTATGCCTATCGGCGTCACGGCCCGGGGCAAACTCGTCTTTCCGATCCAATGTCAGGCTCAGCTTGAGCAGTATCGTGGTCCCGGCGATCCCCAACCACCCGTTCAAACTCACCCAATGCAATCGGCTCCCGCGCCGAAGGAACGTCAGGCAGCCGAACCAGCCAGACCGGTTGGCGACGAAAACACAGGCCTAAATCGGACCAAGGCATCCAGTGCTGAGGCGAATGCCAAAATTGAGGATGTTGCCGGGTCGAGCGAGGCCAAGCCCGGCAAGGAAAGCCTGGAACCTGAAGTCGTGAAAGGGAAAAAGCTTGGCAAGCGGAATATGCGGTCCTCGCATTCCAGGCCCACGATGATGATTTTGAGGACGATAGAATTTCCAGATGGTCATCTAGAAGAGCGTTTGTTGCCCATGAGCCGTTCGCGTCGGACAACGCTTCGAACCGAAGAGCAATGGTTTGATCCGCCCACATTTCGCTGATGGCTGCGACGTATGCACTGCGACGCCATAACCAGTTGTTTTGAAAAGCGGTTCCAGCAGAGCTCCCTCGAGTTAACTTTTGGCACTTTGGCCGGAACGAATCCCGCTTCCCGCGTGATGTATCCGCACCGGTAATTCACCGGCAGCCGGGAGGATCAGGAATGTTGAATAGAATGCGTAAGCTTGCGTTCGGCGCTGCAGCGGGGCACCGCCCCGCGCGCCCGTCATCATGAAGCCCGCCGCAGTTGGCGGGCTCTTTTCATGTGAGCAAGTTTCATGTGAGCAAGGGTAGCCCAGATGAACCACCGGGTCGCGCGAATGCGCGCCACGCTCTCAGCCGTCATCGTCCGCGAACGCGGGCGATCCAGTATTCCGAGGCGTTAGTGATGGAGCCGAGAAGCCGCGGCGTACTGGATACTCCGCGAAGTATGACGGTCTTTACGAGGCACATCGCGCAATCTCACATCTCCCGCGCATTGCTGAACGCCAACGACGACACGCGTCTTGTGTTCTCGCGAGGGATCACGGCAGCGGATGAACCGCGGCTCGGCGCTTACCGGAAGTTCACGTGGTCCGGAAGCGCAGCACGCCGTCAGCTTCTTCCGATGTCAGACGGCCTTCGACCAGCATGTAATTGACATGGGCGATCAGCTCGCCGGCGGCAAAGCCCATCTGGTGCACGTCGAGCGCGTGCTTGTGGAATA
>Ga0137415_10007447_pt1 | contig 10850 bp, 9 predicted proteins | sample CZODoug3_1_1_16f_FD_183082 | JGI IMG/M metagenome (GOLD analysis project Ga0137415, IMG submission 183082) | Vadose zone soil fungal communities from Angelo Coast Range Reserve, California, USA - CZODoug3_1_1_16fungal (Hybrid Assembly) | ecosystem: Environmental > Terrestrial > Soil > Vadose...
TGTTTTGCATGAGGCTTTCCCGGTTCCAGCGGGACGAGCTCGTGGACCTCGTCTTCCTTGAGTACGCGCTCCGTGATCGGACCGTAGTCTTCCCCGCCCGCCATTTCCATCTCAAGGACCGGACGGTCGTCCGGGAGGCCGCCGAGGGAGCGAATCTCGGGGACCGAGATGGTCCTTTTGCCCCAGGCGCGAACCTTCCCTTCGATCATGACTGAGAACTTCGGGGCTTCCTGATCCCCGCCACTCATCGCTTCGCCTTTTCTTGGAGGTTCTTCGGTCGGGGCTCGCTTGGCCGCACCGTTCGTCTTCTCCGGGCTAAATCCCTCAGGCCAGATGGTGTCACGGGTGGTTGCCCCCCTGAGGTCCGCCCCACTGAGGTTCGCGTCCCTGAGGTCCGCCCCACTGAGGTTCGCGTCCCTGAGGTCCGCCCCACTGAGGTTCACGCCCGCAAGGTTCGCGTCCCTGAGGTCCGTCCGAGTCAGGTTCGCCCCGCTGAGATCATGGCCGGTGAGGTTCGCATGCCTGAGGTCCGCCCCGCTGAGATCATGGCCGCTGAGGTCTTGGCCGCTGAGGTAATCCGTCACCGGTTGCTCCTTTCAAGGGGAAGTGCTGACGAAACCCGGACATGTCCTTTGAATCGCTTCCTACTGGGGGGTTGCGACCGGGCTGGAGGCGACACGACGAGCGCAGGCGCTGCTGCGAAGCTCACCGGATTCCCTCCGAGGGACACGGCGTCCGCCATCCGCTGAATTCCCTCCGGACCGGCGTGAAGCAGCGCCGGGTCGAGGAACTCCCGGCGTCGCACGTCCAGGAACTGCATGAACCCGGGTGAGAGCACGACACCCCGGGATGCGCCGCTCTGGATGAAGCGACGGTAGGCGTGGTTCAGCATCGGCGGTGTGACCGGATCGCCGAAGTGGCTCCTGAGCATCACGATGGCCTGACCTTGTGACAGCACGACGTCGTCCTGGACCTGCACCGGAAGGCCCGCCGCCTCGACCAGCAGCCGGACGAGCTCGACGGCATCGTCGGGGTCCCCCAACTTGTTCCGCACGCCCGGAGGGAGATCCAGCAGGTCAGCCAGCGGCCGCCGCTCGGGGCGCGTGGTGTCCTCAAAGACCTGCTTGAGCTGCGGAGGTGCCACCCGGGGGTCCATCAGGGAGGCGACCTCCACGTGCTCCGACGGGCGAGGGCCACGAGCGAAGGAGGGCGACGGAGACGGGGCGAGGAGCGGATCGAGCCCGGCGGGAGGGATGGGCGCCGGATGAGGTCGCCGGGAACTCCCGAGAAGCCTGCCGGAACGGCCTCGCACGACCACAACTTCGAGATCCGGCATCGAGGCGAAGGTCCGCGCTCCCACCTCCCGCACGAGGCGCTGGACCTCGGGGGCGTCAGGGTCGCCGCCCTCGACGTCGAGGCGGACGACCGTCTCACGGACCGGGATATCGGGGGACACCGGCATGAGGCGGCGTCGGGGCCGCAGGCGGCGCCGACCCGCCGACGACGTGTGAGACCGGCAGACCGAATTCACGGCGGACCCGATGCGGAAGGTCCTGCTTCACCCAGCGGGACAGCCCCAGAGGAAGTGTCGACAGGATGATCTCGTCGAAGGGCTGACCGTGAAGGGCAGCTCGTATCGCCTCCATGGGGTTTGCATCCCCGATGCTCCCGGTGACCTCGGCCCCCAGCTCGCTGAAGAGGGCTATGGCCACCTCGAGGTTGCGCCCGGCTACTTCGTGAGCCGCGCCCTCGGTCCAGGTGAGATGTTCATGGGTGGGCGTAGCCGGGACGACGACGTGCATCTCGGTGGGGCCAGCCGCCACGACGTCTTGCAGCTTCTCGGCCAGCCGTTCGCTGGCAAGGGTTTGGTTCCCGACGATCAGGTAGCGCCTCACGGTTCACTCCGACCCGACCACTCATGATACGCCTCAGACCGGCCAATTCTTTGGCCGAAGCTGGAGAAACTCTGGGCTTTGTCGTCATGTCAGCAGGCTGCGATGGCGTCGGTGGGCGAGGCCCGGCGCCTTCGGAGGATTCCGGGTCCCGGGCACGCTTCATGACCCCGCAGATCCCGCCGGTGCGCAGGTTGAGCACCGCCGAGCCGCTCCGCCGCCCAACTCCGGTCGCCTCCCGACGCTCGCCCCTGATGCCGAGTACCACGAGATCGAAGGCGGTCACCACAACATCGGCTGGACCCATGCCGACGAGCTCAATCCGCTCTTGGCAGCCTTTCTCGCCAAGTAGCCACCGCCCACTCCCCGGGGCGGGTAGACCAGTCCGATCTCCCAGCCTGGGGCGGCGCCGATCTCGAGCGAGCCCGATGTCTCGACGGACGCTCGGATCGATCTCACCAGCGACTGACAGCTACGTCATGACGGTCGACAGCGCTGAGGTCTACCCGGTTTCGTCGACTTTCTCCAGCAGGCCGCCGTCTCGGACCAGACCGAGATCCAGGCTCTTGTAGCCGGCACTGTCAAAGGCGAGAAGAATCCTTGGTCCGGGATAGCCGACGACCTCGCCCTCCCCGAACACTCGATGGCGGACGCGGCTTCCACGGGGAAAGGGGTGCGGTGCGCTGTCCTCGTCGGCCAGGGGCGTCGCCAGTTCGTCGTTGTCGCAATGGCCGCATCGGTCCGGGGCCGGTTCGCCGAAGTACTCCAGCAGAAATTTCCAGCGGCAACCAAGCTGCTCGGCGTACGCTCCCATCGTCTCCGTTCGGGTGCGCTCGATGACGCGCCGGTCGTGGATCATCTCGACCGCTTTAGCAACCGCCTCGTCGAGATCTCCGGTCACGGTGACGCGCCCGTCGGCGTCGATCGTCACGCCGTCCGCGTCGGCCAGGGCCATCGCCGTCGACCCAATCCGCTGGCGGGAGAGGTCGGTGCGTTGGCGTATCTCGATCAGGTCGGTGGGCCCGTGCTGGCCGGCGAGCGCGGTCGCCAGGGCGCGCAGCGACTCCACGCTCGGCCCCGAGCTGGATGCGTACATGCGAGGCAGGCGCAGGTCTTCGAGCCGGTAGTACAAGACGGCGTCGGCATGGGCTCCGTCCCGTCCAGCCCGGCCAATTTCCTGGTAGTACTCGTCCACCGATCCGCTGACATCAGCGTGGAACACCCACCGGATGTCGGGTTTGTCCACGCCCATTCCGAAGGCGATGGTGGCGACGACGACCTGGAGATCGCCGTGCCGGAAACGGTCTTCGACCTCAAGGCGCTGGCTGGCCGGCAGCCCGGCGTGATAGGCGGCCGCCCGCAGACCGCGGCTGCGCCACTGCTTCGCCAGGGTCTCCACCCGTTTGTGGGTTGCGCCATAGACGATGCCATGGCCCTTGTTGCCGGCCGCCTCCATGACGTCGTGGCCGATGACCTCGAGCTTGTGCGCCTCATCGGTGAAATAGGAATGGACGGCCAGATGGATGTTGGGCCGGGCAAACCCTCTAATCATCACGGACGGGTCGCGCATGCCGAGTCGCCGGATGATCTCCTCCCGGACCGAGGGAGCGGCGGTGGCGGTGAGGGCCAGGATGACCGGACGCCCGATCGCCTCCGCCGCTTGGCCGATGCGCAAGTAATCCGGCCGGAAGTCCGGCCCCCATTGACTGACGAGATGAGCCTCGTCGACGGCGAGGAGAACGGGTCGCATCCTGGCAATTTCGTGCAGCACCTCACTGTTGGCCAGCTGCTCGGGCGCGAGGAAGACATAGTCCGGCCGCCCGTCGGCCAGTCGCTCGAGCGCCTCCCGGTGTTGGCGAGCGGTGGACCCCGAGTTGATGGCGACCGCGGACGCCCGGCCTTGCAGAGCAGCCAGCTGATCATGCTGCAGGGCGATCAGGGGGGAGATGACCAGCGTCGGTCCTTGCAGCAGGTGGCCGGCGACGGCATAGATCGCCGACTTGCCTCCGCCGGTCGCCAGCACCGCCAACGTGTCTCGGCCGCCGAGCACGCTTTCGACCGCTTCCCGTTGGCCCGGCCGCAGAGCGCGGAAGCCGAACACCTGGCGGGCAGCGGTCAGGATCGGATCGGCGGATGCCATGGCGGCGAAATTATGCTCGCCTCATCGAGGGGAACCGGCGTGACCAAGGGCACCGCTGACACCGTCGTCCCCCCGAACGAAGATACGAGTATCGAAAACAGCGACCATCGCGGACGACGGTGCTTCACCGATCGTGTCCGGCGAAACACCTGGGGCCGAGGGCCGCGGCCACAGGCACCGCCGCGGGCCGGGGCTGTTGGCGATCGCGACATGACGGTCGGGCCGCTGCGCTGTACGAGCGAACGCCTGACCGAGATCGCCGGGTCCGATGATTCCGATTCTGCGCATGCGATGCTCAGCGCTCATGGGTCAAGTCTCATTCTGCGCCGCCCCACCTCGCGTCCACCTGTGGACAGTGTAGGTGCTCAGTCGTGCCTGGATGGGCGCGGAATACGGCGAGGCCGTCATCAACCGAGACGTCAGCTGGCGAGTGACGGCCGGGCGGATCTGGTCGCGCTGCGTCGACGGCGGTGACGGACTCGCTCGGCTCAAGTTGGGACACCTGGCGGAGTAGCTGACACGCTGACGATCATCGCTTCCCCACGACATCACCCTGGCCCCGCGCGTGGCACAAATCATCCAAACCCACGAGGAGATTGCCGAGCAGCTTCGGGTGCTGACGACGGGCCTGCGGGCGGTGCTGGACGTGCTGGCCACCCACATCGAGGGAGATGCCGGTGGCCATCGCAGGGGTCACTCCGATCGGCTTAACCTCCTCCTGCCCGACCCTGCAATGGGCACGATTTGCAAACATTTTGCAAACGGAAGGAATAGCACGAGGCAACACAGAACAGCACCAGATGGACATTCGACGGCCTCCCCGGGCGCCGAACCGGACCGAACAGCACCAGACAACACGGGATAACAGCCTCTGGACACTGGCCTTCCCTCTTCTAATCCGAGGGTCGGAGGTTCGAGTCCCTCCGGGCGCGCTTGTTTATGCAGGTCAGAAGCTATATTTGGTATCTCAAGCATGTCTTTAAGAATGCCATCGGCCCCATTTCGGCCCATCGTACCCTCGAGGCACGGGCGCGACAGTACCTCCTTGTCGTCGCGATGGGCAGTCGCGCGTGATCCGCACCACTATCCAAAAGACGTCAAATTCGCCGCCCGCCAACTCCACGTCGCCCACGACCTATCCGTCGCGCTGGGCCGTCTCGAAGGCCGCCACCTTGTGCCGGTACTCCTCCGTCGGAGAACCGATAGAGCGACGACTAGGTGTGTGGACCTTGGAGAGTCTTGGCCGAGAGCTTGCGGTCGAGGTTGATGGCAGCGCTGATTAGCGCCAGGTGAGTGAAGGCCTGGGGGAAATTGCCCAAAAGCTCGCCGGTCGCCCCTATCTGCTCGGAATAGAGGCCGAGGTGGTTGCTGTAGGTGAGCATCTTCTCGAACACGAGCCGGGCCTCGTCGAGCCGCCGCGCCCGAGCCAGGCACTCCACATACCAGAACGTGCACATGGAGAAGGTCCCCTCATTTCCATTCAGCCCGTCTGACGCCCGACGATGTTCGTAGCGGAAGACGAGGCTGTCGGAGAGCAACTCGTTGCCGATGGCATCGAGAGTGGAGAGCCACCGAGGATCGGTCGGACCGACGAAATGGACGAGTGGCATGAGGAGCAGCGAAGCATCGAGCTCATCGGCGTCCTCGGACTGGACGAAGGCCTGGCGCTGGTGGTTCCACCCGCGCTGCATGATCCAGGCGTAGAGGGCGTCCCGCTCGGTGCGCCAGCGCGAGAGGTCCGCCGGGAACGCCCGGTGATCGGCGATCCGGATCGCCCGGTCGAGGGCCACCCAGGACATGAGCCGTGAGAAAGTGAAGCGCTTCCGGCCGCTGCGAACCTCCCAGATGCCCTCGTCGGGCTCGTCCCAGTGGTCGCAGAGCCAGCCGATGATCCCGGAGACTTCCTGCCAGAGGTCGTAGGACAGCAACCGGTCGGAACCAGTCTGCTCCGAGAGGGAGAGGGCATCGAGGAACTCGCCGGAGATGTCGAGTTGGAGCTGGTGCTCTGCCGCGTTCCCGATCCGCACCGGTGCAGAGCCCCGGTACCCCTCCCAGTGGTCCAGGACATGTTCGTCGGTGATCGACGTCGGATCGATACCGTAGAGGATCCGCAGGGGACCGTTCGCTCCGGGACGACGGCAGGCTTCTCCTGCCGCAGACCGTCCGAACCAGGTGAGGGCTTGGGCTTCGTCGGCGAACCCGAGACGGGTGAGCGCGTAGATGGAGAAGGCAAAGTCCCGGGTCCAGGAGAACCGGTAGTCCCAGTTCCGTGTCCCACCGACTTGCTCGGGCAGGCTCGTGGTCGGCGCCGCAACCATGGCCCCGGTCGGGGCGTAGGTCAAGAGCTTCAGGGTCAGGGCCGACCGGTTGACCATCTCTCGCCAGCGGCCGACATAGCTCGACTGGTGCAGCCAGCGGCGCCAATAGGCGATGGTTTCGTCCCCCAACGCTTCGGTTTGCTCTTCGCTGAGCAACTCCGGGAGCGATCCGTGGTGGAGGACCAGAGCGTGAGCGGTCCGTTCCCGGGCGAGTACCTCGGCCACGACGCCACCAGTGGGTGTCGGCGTCAGGGTGAGGTCACTGGCCAGGGAGAGGTCGAGGTCGTCGGTGTGGAACGAGACGCCGTTCGGATGCGTCCGGCGTTCGTGGACGACACGCCCGTAGTCGAACCGTGGTTCGATCTCGATGCGCACCGGCACCTCGCCTCGGACCCCGACGACGCGCCGAACGAGCGGCTGGTGATTCGCCCCCACCGGCATGAAGTCCTGGACCTCGACCACCCCGTCGGGGGACAGGAAGCGGGTGATCAGGATGTTGGTGTCGGGCAAGTAGAGCTGCTTCGAGCTGACGTCGTCGCGGCAGGGTGCGATGCGGTAGAAGCCCCCGCGGCGTCGGTCGAGGATCGAACCGAAGACGCTCGGGGAGTCGAAGCGCTCCGGGCAGTACCAGTCGATGGTCCCATCGACGCCGACCAGGGCCACTGTGCGGAGATTGCCGATCACGCCGTGGTCGGCAATGGGCGGGTAGCCCTCGAGTGGCCGATGTGGCGCAGGAAGGGTCATCCGCCCCGCCTGGTCGTCACAGACGAGCGGCCGACGGCAGCGTGGGCTGACCCCGGGGCAATCCCTCGCCCGACGAACGACCCGTCTCGAGAGTCACCTCCCGTCGCGGTTTGCCTTTGCCGCCGTGAGGACACCAGGAGAGTGTTGCACGACCGGCCCAGGCGGTCAGCTCTCACTGAGCCAGCCGGAACAGCGCGTCCTCGGCCCCACACGACCGGGGAGTTGGCCCTGGTCCGTTGGCTGGACGGCGGGGAGGCCGTCCCCGGGTTCCGAGCAGCCGGACCCCCAAATCCGAGGCGCCACCCGGGAGGCCACGACACTCGATGCGGCCAGCGTGGCGAAGCCGGGTCGGGAAGGCCCGGTCCAAGGCCCTGCGCGAGTGCCTCGGGTCGGCCGGCGTTCTGAACAGCCTGTTGCAGCCGCTCGTGCGTTCTCGTCAACCCCTTGCCACACGGCGGTACAAACTCTCGTGCATGTCCAGGCTCCTCTCCAGGTCCAGATGCGCCTGAGCGTGACGACGACACCCGCGGCGAGAGAGCTCAGCTGCCCCCTTTAAGGCGTCCGCCGCGGCACAGACGTCGTCGGGCGGCACCAAGAAGCCTGTGACGCCGTCGATGATCACCTCCTGAAGCCCTCCCCTCCGGTAGGCGACGACCGGCGTTCCGCACGCCTGGGCCTCTGCGGCAACCATGCCAAATGGCTCCTCCCAGCGCGCAGGACACAGGACCGCCAGGGCGCGACTCATGAGCTCCCAGAGGCGCGGGCGCGGGAGCGCTTCATGAACCGTGATTCTCGGCAGGGAGCGTCGTGGGTCGATGAACTCCGAGGTGTACTCGGCGTCGTAGGCGTCTCCGTAGAGGTCTAGACGCATCTCCGCCGATTGAGCGATGTCGATGGCCTCCGCCGCACCCTTCTCGGGACTGAACCGCCCCGCGAACAGGACACCCTCGCCCTTTGAGGCCGACCAGGGGATCCGGGACGTGGGCACGAACGAAGGCAAGATCACGTCGATGTCTGTGAGTTCTGCCCATGCACGAGCTTGAGCTGCCGACACCGCCGCGACCACCGGCGGCGCGTCGGAGCGCCGGGCTTCCCGGAGCGCATCGACGATCCCGTCTCGTGGAGGCAAGTGCAAGGTGTGCACGACCGGAGCGGGAATACCCGATGCCAGCCTGAGCGCTGGGGCGTCGAAGGCGTGGTTGTGGACGACGTCGTAGCTTCGGTTCCTCAGGATCGAGTAGAGCCGGGCAAAGGCAGCCTCGACGGCGAGCCGCGCGCGCTGATCTGGGATTGCTCCGACTCGGAAGAGCGCGCCACGGAGGGTCTGGGGGTCGACCCCCGTGTCGACGACGTTGGCTCCTGAGATCCGTGACCCCGAAGGAGCATAGACATCGACGTTGTGCCCCCTGCTCACAAGACCAGCGGCCAGATCCGCGACGAAGGCCTGTGAACCGCCACGCTGAGGCTCGTCGATCCTTGTCACCTGGGGCGCGACGAGGGCAATCCTCAAGCCGGTTTCCTCTTGTACGTGACGTCGCGAGGAGGGTTGACGCCCAGGACGTCGTAGGGCACTCGCCTCTCACCCCGCCGGCGCATCTCGGCGACAGCCTGCGGATAGAAGACGGCACCGATCTCCAGCGCCTCCTCCAGGCTTGGGAACTCGAGCTCGATGTATCCCTCGAAGCTTCGGTAGGTGTAGCCGCGGCCCTCGAGCCAGGGGATGTTGTTGGGCCACACGATGACGACGAGCCCGCCGGGGGCACACAGCCGCTCCATCTCGCGAAGTCCCGCCTCGCCGCCGTGCGCCTCCTGCGCCGTGAGGGCAGAGCACGCGATGACGAGGTCGGCGCAGGCCTCAGGCAGGGGAACCGCGTCAAAGAAGCCCCGCAGCACCCGTACGCGCTGGCCGTGCCCCGCTTGGTGCAGCTTGGCCGTCAGCATCCGGCGCAGCGGGGCGGCGGGTTCAACCGCGACCATGCTCTCGGTGCGGCTGACCAACTGCATCGTCAAGCGCCCGGCACCGGCCCCGATCTCCACCACGCGGTTCAGCTCCTGGGGGAGCCACTCCAGGATTCCCGGATGAAGTCGCTCCGCCCGCACCAACCGCTCGTAGAGCTCAGGCTCGAGCCGGTACAGCAGCTCCCAGGCAAGATCGGGATTCGTCTGCAGGTCCTCGTCCCCTCGGCCGAGAAAACGGCGCTTCTCCTCCCGGTCGAAGATGCTCAGATCCGACTTCGTATACCGGTGAAGGAGGTCGGCGCCCATCCCCGGGACGGGCATGTCACCGCTCGGTCGAGTATTCAGCCCAGTTCTTCTCGGTTTCCCAGACGCGGACGCGAAGCGAGCCTGTGGGCAGCTCGGGACGCAGGCGTTCCCAGAACGCCACGGCAAGATTTTCTGCGGTGGGGATGTGCCCGACGAGCCATGGCACGTCGGTGTTCAGGTTGCAATGGTCGACCTGGCGGATGATCCGCTCAGACATGATGTCGGAGAGACGTTTGAGATCCACGACGTAGCCGGTACGGGGATCCCGTTCACCGGACACGGCGACCTCGAGCACGTAGTTGTGGCCGTGGAGATTGACGCACTTTCCGAATAGTCTTCGATTCTCCTCCGGAGATAGCGCAGGATTGCAAAGCTGATGCGCGGCGTTGAACGCTTCGCGGCGGGCCACCCGAACGATGGGAGGTTGGGTCATCCCGTCGCCTGCGCGCCCACGAGTGCGAGGAACTCCTGTCGCGCTCGGGCGTCGTTTCTCATGGCGCCAAGGAGCGTCGACGTCACCGTCTTGGCACCCCGTTTGTGGACGCCGCGCAACGACATGCACATATGGTCGGCCTCCAGGATGACCCCGACACCCTTGGGTCTCAGCCTTTCCTGCAGGTAGTTTGCGATTTGGCTCGTGAGTCGCTCCTGGACTTGAAGCCCGCGAGCGAAATGATCGACGGCCCGGGCCAGCTTCGACAGGCCCACCAAGCGATCGGCGGGCAGGTACCCCACGTGCGCCACGCCCACGAAAGGGAGCAGGTGGTGCTCACAGAGTGAATGAAAGGGCATGGAGCGGACAAGCACCATCTCGTCGTACCCCTCCCGATTGGGGAAGGTCGTCATGGTGAACGGCACCGGGGTGACGAATTCGGCAAAGGCGTTGGCAACCCGGCGCGGCGTCTCGGTCAGGTCCCCCTCCGAAACGTCGAACCCGCAAGCGACGAGAAGATCTCGTACCGCCTGTTGCGCGGCGTCGAGGTCGACGGATCTGGATGACTCGAGCAGGCTCAGCGCACCCTGACCGTCCTCGGACGTGGCCGGTTCCAGTTCGAGATGGGACTCGAATTCGATCAATCGGCCGAGCTGGTGCGGCCCTTTCCCACCCATAGCGTCCATCGCCGTGCCGTCCACCATCCCTCCGGTCAGGTGCTCCGTCCAGAATCGCCGCACGGATCCCTCCGGAGGCTACTTTCCCCGTGAATTGTCAATCCATGCTCGCGAAAAGGCTAGCAGCCTCCTCAGTGTGACACGCCCGCGAGAAGCGCTCCTTGCGGCAACGGCAGACCCGGCCCTCTCACTCGACCAGCGACCACAATGCGACGCGGTCATCTGCGAGCCGCTCGCGACCAGGCCGAGCCCTGAGGGCGACGAGGCGTGCGCAGGCGGCCATCTCCGAATCTTGGTCGAGTTCGGGGTCACCTCCGCGGTCGAGTCCGACCGCGGCCTGCAGCACGTCATCCGCCAGGTAGAAGCCGACGAATTTCCCCT
>Ga0137415_10007448_pt1 | contig 10849 bp, 9 predicted proteins | sample CZODoug3_1_1_16f_FD_183082 | JGI IMG/M metagenome (GOLD analysis project Ga0137415, IMG submission 183082) | Vadose zone soil fungal communities from Angelo Coast Range Reserve, California, USA - CZODoug3_1_1_16fungal (Hybrid Assembly) | ecosystem: Environmental > Terrestrial > Soil > Vadose...
CCCTGCCCTCCCCCGCGAGCGGGGGAGGGGAACGGGCGGGCCCTGGCCCGGACGCTGGGGAGGGTATCGGGGCGGGCGGGCGTACCCTTTAACAAATATGGACGCGGCGGATCGCGAACGATTGCTGGCCCGCCTCCGTGACGTGGTGGGCGAGCGCTATGCCTTCGCGGACCCCTACGAGATGCGCCTCTACCAGTACGACGCCAGCCCTGAGACGGCGCTTCCCGACATCGTGGTCCTCCCCGGCACCTCCGAGGAGGTGGCGCGGATTGTCAAGATCTGCGGCGAGGCGAAGGTCCCGGTCACCCCGCGGTCCGCGGCCAGCAGCCTGGCGGGCGGCACGGTGCCGGTGCAGGGCGGGGTCGTGATCACCTTCGCGCGCATGGACCGCATTCTCGAGATCGACACCGAGAACCTGCGCGCGGTGGTGCAGCCCGGCGTGGTCAACCTGGCCCTCAGCCAGGCGCTCAAGCCTCACGGTTATTACTACGCCCCCGACCCATCGAGCCAGGGCGCCTGCACCATCGGTGGCAACGTCGCCACCAACGCAGGCGGTCCGCACACGCTCATCTACGGCGTGACCGTCAACCACGTCATGGGCCTCGAGGTCGCGCTGCCCAGCGGCGAGCTGGTCCAGGTCGGCGGGCGCAAATCGGCCGAGGCGATCGGCTACGACCTGACCGGAGTACTGGTTGGATCCGAGGGCACCATGGCCGTCGTCACTCGAATCTGGGTGAAGATCCAACCTCTGCCGCCGGTGCAGAAAACACTGATGGCCGTTTATCCGGACGTCGCCACCGCCAGCAATGCGGTCTCCGCCATCGTCCGCACCGGGATCCTTCCGGCTGCCATCGAGATGATGGACAAGCTCTCCATCCAGGCGATCGAGGCCGCCTCGCACGCGGGTTACCCGCTCGATGCCGGGGCTGTGCTGCTGCTCGAGGTCGACGGCATTCCGGAGGTGGCGCAGGAACTCGGGGAGCGGATGGCCAAGGTTTGTCGCGACAACGGCGCCAGCGAGGTGCGGATCGCGCGCAATGAGCAGGAGCGGCAGGCCCTGTGGAAAGGACGCAAGGGCGCCTTCTCGGCGATGGGCCGGCTGTCATCCGACTTCTACGTGATGGACGGCGTGGTGCCGCGCACCAAGCTGCCGGAAACGCTGGCCAAGATCGACGCCATCAGTGAGCGCACCGGTTTCAAAATCTGCAACGTCTTCCACGCCGGTGACGGCAACCTGCATCCGCTTGTCCTCTTCGATGCCTTCCAGCCCGGCCAGTACGAGGCCGTGCTCGCGATCGGCGACGAGATCCTCAAGCTTTGCGCGCAGGCCGGCGGCTCGGTGACCGGCGAGCACGGTATCGGACTGGAGAAGCGCGAGAACATCCGTTACGTCTTCTCGGATGACGACCTGGAGGTCATGGACCGGGTTCGCCGTGTCTTCGATCCTCACCTGCTGATGAATCCGGGCAAGGTCTTTCCCGGCGATGGCCTGCAACCATCGGCGTCGCGCTATCCCCCCGGCTTTCCGCGCCGGCAGGTAGCGGCTGCGGGAGGCGAAGACCTGTGGGTGTGAGAGCCGGCGCCACGGTCTTACCCGGGCACCAGATCACGGTTGCCGATCAGCGCCGACTGAGTGTCGACGACCTCGTGCCATCGAAGATCATGCATCCAGCCGACGCCGACGATGCCGCGCGCGGATTGCGCCTCTGCGATCTGACGCCCGCGTCGGTCGTGATCTGGGGTGGTGGCACGCAAATGCGGCTCGGGGCTCCGCCGCGTCGCTACGACATCGCCTTCTCCACCGAACGGATGACGCGGCTGCTCGAGTACGAGCCCGCCGACCTCACCTGTCGCGTCGAGGCCGGGATGCGCATGATCGACCTGCAGGCAGCCCTGCGGGCGCAGGGGCAACGGCTGCCATTGGATCCGCCGCACCCGGAGCAGGCAACGGTCGGCGGGATGGTGGCGGCCAACACCAACGGCTTGGGGCGGGCACGCTATGGGACCGTGCGTGACTGGGTGATCGGCATTGCCGTCGCCTACCCATCCGGCAAGGTCGCGCGCGCCGGCGGCAAAGTGGTGAAGAACGTCGCCGGCTACGACCTGATGAAGCTGCACATCGGGGCGTTGGGCACGCTGGGCGTGGTGGCTGAGATCAACTTGAAGGTGCAAGCGATTCCCGAGAGCGAGGCGACGGTGCTCGGGCACTTCGAGGCGGCGACGCCGGCGGTCGCGGCCGGGCTGCAGTTAGCCCGCTCGTACCTGGCGCCTTCGGCTTCCATCGTCCTGGACCGTCGGGCTCTTTGGGAGTGTGGCCTCACCGCCGATTGGCGATGGACGCTGGCCCTGAAGCTCGAAGGCTATGCCCGCGAAGCCGACGCCGCGCGTGACCAGGCCAACGGCGTCATCCGCGACGCCGGCGGTCGGGTTGAAGCGGCGGATCTGCCGCCCACGTTCTGGGACGCGGCGCGCGATTGGTCCGCGCCGGACGGTGATGTCGTCCTGCTGCGCGCGATCGCGCCCATCGCCTCCGTTCCCAACCTGTCCCGCGCGGTTCCGCCCGAGGCTTCCGTCATCATCCAGCCGGCGGCCGGTGTGCTCGATCTTCGGGTGACGCCTCCGTCCGCGGCGCCGACGTTGCAGCGCATGCGATCACAGGCCGGCGATGAGGGCCAGGTGGTGGTGGCATCCGCGCCGGCCTCGGTGAAGTCGTCGCTCGACGTCTGGGGGCCGGCGCCCCCGGGCTTCCCGATCATGCGCGCCCTCAAGCAAGCACTCGATCCCAATGGGATCCTCAACCCAGGCCGCTTCGTCGGCGGCATCTAGGGCCCAGTGATGCCAAGGCTCGCCACCCTCGATTTCAACCGGCAGATCAAGCGAGACGGCGTACCCACGCCTGCCCTTGGGATCGACATGGACCTGGTCAGGGACTGCATTCACTGCGGCCTCTGCCTGCCCAAGTGCCCGACCTTCCGGATCCTCCACCACGAGGGTGACAGTCCCCGCGGCCGGATGTGGCAGATCAAGGAAGCCTCGCTCGGACTCACGGCCTTCGACGATCCCCGGTTCCAGGCCCACATCTATCAGTGTTTCAACTGCCGGGCGTGCGAAACCGCCTGCCCGTCCGGCGTCCAGTTTGGATCGGTCATGGAGATGGCGCGGGCCATGACCCCGCCGCAGAATCGCCGTGACCGGATGGTCCGGCGGGTCCTGCTCAATGGGCTTCTGCCGCATCCGCGACGCCTCCGCATCGCGGGGTGGCTCTACCGGGCGACGCGCGCCGCGCGGCTATCGACGCTGCTGCGCCGCAGCGGCGCGTGGAAGCTCCTGCCGCTGGGAAAGTTTGCCGCCTTTCCGCCCGTAGGCGACACGACGCCGAGGAGGACACCTCTGCCGGCCGTCACCCCGGCGACCGGGACACGTCGTGCCCGAGTCGGGCTGCTGATGGGCTGCATCCAGGATGAGATGTTCCATGGCACCAATCGCCGGACCGCGCTCGCGCTGGCGCAAAACGGCTACGAGGTGGTTGTCCCCTCCGCGAGGGTGTGCTGCGGCGCGCTCGCCTCGCACGCCGGGGAGGCGAAGACGGCGGAACATCTCGCCGCCCAGACCATGGACGCCTTCACCGGCCAGGCGCTGGACGCGGTGATCGTCAACGCGGCGGGCTGCGGCTCGAACATGAAGGAGTACCAGCTTCAGCTCCGCGGCGATCCACGGCGGCAAGAGGCGGGTGCCGCCTTCTCGCGAACCGTGAAGGATGCGTCTGAGTTCCTGGTCGATAAAGGGCTGCGGCCGCCGGCGCGCGCGATTCGCCTGAAGGTCGCCTACCAGGATCCCTGTCATCTGCTGCACGGTCAGCGGGTGCAGCAGCAACCCCGACAGGTCCTCCAGATGATCCCGGGCATCGAGCTGGTCGAGTTGAAAGAGCCCGACTGGTGCTGCGGCTCGGCCGGCGTCTACAACCTGACCCATCCGGAGATCGCCGAAGAGGCGCTGGGCTGGAAGCTGCGCAACATCGTGGAATCCGGTGCGCAGGTGATCGCCTCCGCCAACCCGGGTTGCATCTTGCAGATTTCAATGGGCCTACAGCGGGCGGGCCATGATATCCCGCTGGTCCATGTGATGGACCTCCTCGGCTGGGCCTACGGGGACGATGAGCAGCGTCCCTCCGTCGTCCGCCGGTCGATGGCGTGAGGGCGGGGGCGCTCGACCGGCGTCCCGCCTTCGACGATCCCTGGCTCGATGACCTCTCCGCCAGCATCTGGTCGAAGCCCGAGTTTTCGATGATACCGATCGATCTCGAGGCGGTGCCGGGCGGACCCTACGCCGGTCCCCGCCTCGACGAGCAGGGCCTTCGGGTGGTCTTCTGCGGCATCCCCTCGGACTACGGCACGGCCTTCCTGCTGCACCTGATCGAGCGACGGGTCAACCTGGTGGCGGCCGTCTGCAGCACCCGCTGGCAGCGCACCCACCCCAAGCCCGACCTGGTCGCCAGGATCGCCGGGCACCTCGGCCGCCCGGTCGAGGTCACCGCCGACGCCAACGCGGAGCCCTTTGTCCGCTCGCTGCGCGCCTACCGGCCGGATGTGGTCGTGATGGCGAGCTTCGATCAAATCCTGTCGGCGGACACGCTGGCCGTGCCGACGCGCGCCTGGCTCAACATTCATCCCTCGTTGTTGCCGCGGCACCGCGGGCCGGAACCGATCTACTGGACGATCGTCAACGGCGACACCGAGGCGGGCATCACCATCCATCACACGGTGCCGCGCATCGACGCCGGGCCGATCCTGGCGCAGCGCCGGGTGGCAGTGTCCCGTGACGACAATGCCGGCACCCTGAGCAAGCGCTTGGTGGCGGAGGGCCTTCCCGCGCTGGGTGAAACGCTGGCTCGATTGGACGCGGGCGACGTCCAGGTCGTCCCGCCCGATCTCGCGCAGGGGAGCTATGAGCCCCCGGTTCGGCAGACGGAGCTCGATTGGGCTCAGGCGCTCGAGCGCATCGATCGGCTGGTGCGGGCCGGGCATCCCGATCAGCCGCCCTACTTCACCTACCGCGGCCGGCGGCGCTATGTGTACGCGATGCGGCGGGTTGGCCCGCGATCGGGAGAACGGCCAGGGGTGCTGGGACCGGGGCGGGACGGCGAGATGCCCGCGGCCGTCCGAGACGCCGTGGTGGCGGTCCGCTGGCGGCCGGTGGGCCATACTCACGCGGTCCGCCCGCTGGCGAAGCAGCAGTTTCCCTAGGTGTCACCGGGCTGTCACAACTCGAAACTGGCCAAGGCGGCGAGATCAGGCCGTATAATGGGCGTCACATGGCCCAAGAAATGATCGAACACGAGTACCACACCCAGATCGCGGACGACACCCAGCTGATCAGCATCACGGACTCCGCGCTCGGCCAGTTGCGCGATCTCTTGCAGAAGCAGGGCCGCCCCGAGATGGGCCTGCGCGTGTTCGTCCAGCCAGGCGGCTGCTCCGGGATGTCCTACGGCATGGGCTTCGAGGACCGGCCGGAAGAGGGCGACGCCGTCACCGAAGTTGGGGGCGTGCGGCTCTTCGTCGACTCGGTCAGCGCCCGCTACATCAAGGGCGCCGAGATCGACTTCGTCGATAGCCTTATGGGTGGCGGTTTCACGGTGCACAACCCCAACGCGGTCTCGAGCTGCTCCTGCGGTAGCTCGTTCGACACCGGCGGTGACGCGGGTACATCCCGCGGCTGCAGCCACTAAGAAGCGCGCTAGACCGCGTTTTCGCGACCGCGTTTTTATCCTTGTTATTGCGTAGGAAAACGTGAGTAAAGCGCGGGTGCATTTGTCCCCTGAACAGATGCCTTGACCGCGTCGGCGCGCCGGATTACGCTGGATTCCCCTGAGGGAGTCCATGCCACCCCAACCTCGCGTGCTGATGATTGAAGATCATCCGGATATTGCGGATCTTTATCAGCTCAAGTTGCAACTGGAAGGCTACCGCGTGGCGGTGGCGGCGGACGGCGTTTCCGGTCTGGAGATGGCGCGCTCGCTCAAGCCAGACGTGACCCTCCTCGACGTTCACCTGCCATACCTGGATGGGTTGCAACTACTCTCAGCGCTGCGCGAGGACGAGACCACGCGCGACCTGCTGGTCGTCGTCTTCAGCGAGGATGACAACCCGACGCTGGTCGAAGAGGCCAAGCGCCTCAGTGCCGCCGCCTACCTGGTGAAGGCAAACCTCTTGCCCAGCCGGCTCAGTCAGGCGGTCGGCGATGTGCTGCGCAATCGTGCGCTCCCGGTCATGACGGATAGCCGCGCCACCCAGCAAGCCTCCTAACGCAGGCAAAAGTCTTAGCGCTGTCTTAGCTTCTCGTCATCCATCCATAAGGATGCGCCGCGCATCATGGGGAGATGGTCAGCGATCCATTCCCGTACGAGCCCCCGGAGCCGCCCCCGGCACCTCCCTCCCCACCCACCAATGCCCGACGGCCCCCCAGCCGAGTGGCCATCGCCGCGGCCGCCCTGTTCGTGATCGGGGGCATCGGCGGCGGGGCGCTGGGCGCGCAAGCCGTCCTGAGCCGGACTCCGACCTCGACGCCGGCCGCCATCACCAGGTCAACCTCGACCTCCAGCGCCGCCCAGGTGCAGACGCCAACCTCCGCCGCCGCCATCTACCAGCAGGCGGCGCCTGGCGTGGTCACCATCACCACCGAGGTCGCCGGCCGTTTCGGCCGGGTCGGGGAAGGCACCGGGTCGGGGATCGTGCTGAACACCAACGGCGATATCCTGACCAACGCCCACGTGGTCGCCGGCGCCAACCAGATTCACGTGACGTTCAATGACGGCCGCGCCCTGCCGGCGACGCTGGTCAACTCGAACACCAGCGCGGATCTCGCGGTGGTCCGGGTGTCGGCGGCGACATCGACCCTCCATCCGCTGACGCTCGGCAACTCGGACGCCGTCCTGGTCGGGGACCAGGTCTACGCGATCGGCGCGCCCTTCGGACTTCCGGAATCGATGACCGCCGGCATTGTCTCCGGCCTCAACCGGCACAACGCGGCCTCGGGCCTTTCGGGCCTGATCCAGACCGACGCGCCGATCAACCCCGGCAACTCGGGCGGGGCGCTGCTCAACACCCAAGGCCAGGTGATCGGCATCAACGACGCCATCGAGAGCCCGATCGCGGGCAACGTGGGCGTCGGGTTCGCCATCCCGGTCAACGTCGTCAAGCAGATGTTGAGCTCACTCGAGGGCGCCCCCAACCAGTAGCCGCGCGCGATCGACGCTAGGGCTCGAGAATATGCACGGCGGTCAGGTTGCGGTAGAGCTCGTCGTAATCGAGGCCATAGCCGACCACGAACGCATTGGGGATGTCGAACCCCTTGTAGGCAATCGGCACCGGTGTGACGCGGCGCTCTTCCTTGTTGAGCAGGACGCACAAGTTGAGTGAGGCGGGCCCATGGCGCCGGACATGCTCGAAGAGGAAGGAGGTGGTCAGCCCGGTGTCGATGATGTCCTCGACCATCAGCACGTCGCGGCCGGCAACGTCCATCGTCAGGTCCTTGAGCAGCTGAACGTGGCCGGTTGATTCGGTGCCCGAGCCGTAGCTGCTGACCGCGACATAGTCAAAGTTCACCGGCACCGTCAGGCTCCGGCTCAGGTCGGTGGCAAAGCAGACCGAGCCCTTCAACACCGGAAGGAGGATCAACGCCTTTGGGGTGGAGGCGTAGTCCCGTGAGATGTCGGCGGCCAGTTCGCGGACGCGCTGCTGGATGGCGTCGGCGCTGATCAGCTCGGGCCCAAGTTTCAATTCGGTGCGCAGAATGGCATCGTCAACTTTACTCGGTGGGCGCGATCAGGAAGATCCAGATATCCCAGCTGACGTGACTGATGATCATCGGGGCCAACCGTTGCTCGCGCGCGTAAAGGGCGCCCCAGAAGAGGCCCGCGGTGGCGGCGGCGCCGGTGAGGGTGAGGTTTGCCGAGACCAGGTGCACGCCGCCGTAGATGGATGAGGCGAGCAGGGTGCCGCGCACCCGGCCGAAGCGCCGCATCAGGCTGCGCTGCACGAGACCGCGCCAGAAGAGCTCCTCACCCGGGCCGATCACCAGCCCCAGGGCGGTGGCGATGGCAGCCGGCGGTGCCGCAGTCCGAAGCTGGTAGATGCCCGCTATCTCGCGATCGCCTGCGGGCATGATCCGCCTCGCCATCCGGTCGCCCACCTGGAAGATGGCGTAGAGGCCGGCCGCCGATCCAAGCCCTTTGAAGACGTCCCGGAGCCGCGGGCGCTCGCGTCGCAAGGCCGGCTCGGCAGCAAGGGCGTACGCGCCCAGGCCCCCGACCCCGAGCGTCATGCGCAGCCAGAATTGCGAGCGTGGCCCGCGAAAGGCCAGAGTCCACACGGCCGCGGCCAGCCCGAGGCCTGCGATGACCCGCTTCAGCGGACTGCCGATCCCGCGACCAGCCCCACCAGGAGCAAGGCCCCGAAGGCGCCATGCAAACGAGCGGTCATGAGGTCGATCATGGCGATCGCACGCAGATGGCCTTCGGCCCCGCGCTCCGCATCGCGCAGGATCCAGGCCACCAGCGGCAGGCTGAAGAGGGTAAGCAGCGCCAGCTTCGGCAGCGCTCCGACCATCACCGCCAGGCCCACGGCGACGTAGGCGCCGAGGATCAGCATCACGTACACCCAGTGGGCGGCATCGCGGCCGACCTGGGCGGAGAACGTAGTGAATCCGTGACGGGTGTCCTCCGCCACGTCACGCCACTCGTTGCCGTGCAGGATGGCGGTCACGAGCAACCCGACGGGCACCGAGACCCACAGCAGGTTCGGGTCAAAGGTCCCGGTCACGGCGTAGTAAGCGCCGATCACCATCAGCGGTCCCATCAGGAGGAAAACCAGCGGCAGACCGAGCGCTCGGTACTTGTATTGGAACGGCGGCGCGGTATAGAAGTAGCCTCCGATGAAGCCGATCAGGCCGAGCAGCACGATGGGCCAACCGCGCTGGAGCAGCAGGAAGATGCCCATCAGCAGCGCCAGGCTGAACCCGGACCAGGCGACGACGAACGCATCGCGCTCGCTGATCCGACCCTTGAGGATCGCCATCGACATCCGCGGTGAGGTGATGGCGTCGATCCCATGCCGGACATCGTAGATCTCGTTGATCACGTTGGTGCCGATGTGCAAGCCCAGCGCCCCCAGTAGGGCGGCCACGAAGAGCGGCCAGTGCATGCGCCCCTGGCCGAGCGCGATGGCGCCCCCGACCGAGACCGGGAGCAGCGATGCCGTGAAGCTGAACGGCCGCACCACTTCCCACGCCCCGGCGAGCCGACGGCCCAGGGACGCCCCCACCCTGCCCTCCCCCAGAGGAGGAGGGGTACTAAGACGGGCACCTGGCACAACGGCAGCGCTCGCGCCTCGCGAGGCGTATGCGACAGCCGCGTTGAGGACAGCATTGATCTGCACCTCTTCCTGGAGGATCGGTTGCAGCAGCGGCACGTCCATGCCGGCGTCATGGTAGTCGGCGGCACGGGCCGCGACCTGGTCGACCGTGCCACAAAGAATGAACGCGTCCAGCAGGTCGTCCGGGATCAGCTCGCCGGCTCGGTGGTAGTCCTCGGCCCGCCAGGCGGTCGCAATCTGGGTGCGCAGCGCCGGGTCGAACCCGGCCCGCTTCATCGAGATATCGCTCAGCACCGACATCATGTAGATCACGAACGGCTCGCGCTTGGCCCGGTTGAGGGCTTCCTCCCGGCTGCCGTCGAAAAGGCACAGCAGGTAGCCACGGAAATCGATGTCGCCGGCGGACCGTCCGTGCGCGGTTGCGCTCTCGAGCACGCGGGCCCGCATCTTCTGGTATGCCGGCAGCGACTCCGCGGGGCGCCCCAGGTAGCCGTCGGCCTTCTCGCCGCATAGGTCGAGGAACGGCGTCCGGTAGGCCGCGATGAAGAGCTTCTGCGCGAGATGCTGGCGCTTAGCCAGCCTGGTGGCACAGTGGTGATTCAGGAGCCGGATGCCTCTGCCTGGAATGTGTTGCCCGTGCATCCCTCATGGGAGCATCTCAAAGCTGCTATTCTCTCCACTTTCAAACTAGGCGGGGGAGACTTTAATGTGGGACAGCGGACGTATCGCATGTTGTTACAGGCGGGACTGGAAAATGTGCAGGTGAAGGCTGCCATACTTGCCTTGCCGCATGGGCATCCCTACATGCGCTTGCCAGTCCAGTTCGCGACATCCTTGCGGCAGCGGATACTCGGAGCAAAACTGTTGACGGAAAGCGAACTTGATGAAGCAATAGCGGCCTATGAACAAGTCGTGGGTGATCCCCAAACGTTTGCCCTGTCATTTATCGTCACGCAGGTCTGGGGACGCAAGCCGTCACTGTCAAAATTTGGTGAATGAATCTTTACCATTATTCGCGTGAGCAGGCAGTATTAAATTTGAGCATGCCAAAGTGTAAATTTCATCAAAAGGTAGGCTTTTCAATATCTCTTCTGTCCGTAGAAGTAGACGATAACTCATGTCAAGAGAGCGTTGGGCTGAGGCGTACTACGGGAATGCAACGTTCGGTTCGCTTTTGATAGGTGTCATACGGCGAGTAAATAGCCACCATCATGGCCCATAAACGTTTGTATTCGGCTTCATCCGTTACTGTGCTGCTTGTGGTTGGAATGACCTTGCTGTGATCTTCCACCGTCACACGCGGATTCGCAGCGAGATTAAGGTACCAATCGGGATGCTTTGGCGAGCCTCCAAATGAGGCAAGCACAATATAGCTGTCAGCGTCCATCGTGGCTAGAAGTACACTGGTGCGAAGGGCACCACTCTTGCGTCCGGTTGTTGTGATTACAATCGTATTCTTGCCGAGCAATCTTCCCAGG
>Ga0137415_10007449_pt1 | contig 10848 bp, 12 predicted proteins | sample CZODoug3_1_1_16f_FD_183082 | JGI IMG/M metagenome (GOLD analysis project Ga0137415, IMG submission 183082) | Vadose zone soil fungal communities from Angelo Coast Range Reserve, California, USA - CZODoug3_1_1_16fungal (Hybrid Assembly) | ecosystem: Environmental > Terrestrial > Soil > Vadose...
ATTTCTGTACGTTCAATGGGGATAACCGCTGTCGCCCGCATAGGCGAGGCAGCGTCTCGCAAGCCGCTTCAGACGGACAGCCGCGTTGGCTGCCTTGGATGATTATTTATACTTAGTTAGCCGAAGCCGCTCGCGACTTGCTCGGTCCTGCCCCGCTGGCTCAAGCGGCCTTTGCGTCGCGGCGGCGAGACCACCTGAGGGGACTCGGAGTCCGCTTTCGCTATCCGGGCTGCTTGCCAATAGTGTTCAGTTAATTCAGCGCACCGAATCCATCTCGCCGCCAAACGGGCCCACGTAGCTTTGCTCTCCGGAGAACGCGCGAATTTGGCCATGGCCTCGCATTCGGCGGCAAACCTCAGGAATTTTTCCGATGGATTCATTGGACCGTCCTCCCTTGTCGAGTATCTGACAGATCCAACTTGGAACAGTCTTTCGCTTTGGTTAAGCCGGCCTTGAGCGGCGCGGTGGTCTCGGTGGTCACCTTCTGGGCGAGTTCGGTGAGTTCCTTGGTCTGCGCGATCATCGTCTCGAACCGCTTTTGCACATGTGCGGTCGACAGCGCAACGAGCTCCGATGGGTGTTTCACTTCCATCAGGTCTTGGGCGAAGTCAAAGGCAGTGTTCGTATTGGCGTGGGCGAACTCAATGATCTTGAGGTTGTAGTCTGTAGCGCCCTTGGCGGCAGTCGCATATGTCTCCTTGAGGAGGTCGGTTGCCTGCTCTGATGCCACTTTCGCTTTCTCATAGGTATTCTTTGCCTGAGCGACAGCCGTCTCGGCAGTATCACGGAAGGTCTCATAGTTTGGCGGGGCAAACGCGTGGGACATAGTTTCAGTCATGACTCTTGTCCTTCAAGGGCGGTTCCTGCTCGTCGAGCCTCCGGACCCGCCGCCCTCAACGCGGGTCAGATGTAGGAGTTGTTTTCTAAACTCGGACGCGGCCGCAACTCCGACCAATCCGATTGTTTCTTGATTGCTATCCTTGAGGCATTCCTGGCGGCTACAAAACGGCCGACCTCCATCGCGTACCCAGCTCGGCTGGATACCGCGCACGGCGTCTCAATCCTCAGAGACAGGGTGCGCTCGATTTGACAGGGTGCGCTCGATTTTCAGAAACAATTATCGCTCGCTGAGCGACTGGCGTCTGTACAAAATTGAACAGCATGTACAAAATTGCACACACGATCGAGGCATAACGCCGCCGACATTTTGAAAGTCACGTATTCGTGTTGTCCGAGAACTTTTTGCTCAAAAAGCGGAGTTGATAACTGCTCGACCGGAAGCGCTGTGACGAAGCTCCACTAAGCCCTGATGTGACTACCCCCGGCCGTGCCGAGGGTACTTTTTACCCTTTCCCGTGACTACGAAGAGTGGGGCGGACCAACGCGTTTCCTGCGCCCCGAAGGCCGCGCCTGGGCCACCAGTGATCAAGCGCGATCGGATGATGATGGCGATGCTTGCTGTTCGGCATCGAAACAGGGCAATCCTACCAACCCGCGAAATCATCGCCCCACCCTGCGCCGCAGGCTCCCGCCAAACTCGGCCGCGCGTCGGCGACGATGTTTCTGCACTGGCGCGATTGACCATCGACTTCGCCGGCGCATCTTTCGATAACGTGCAACGATCTCAGCCTTGTTGCTCGAAGGTGTACAGTAGGACCGCCACAGTGCCGACAAGCATATATAAAGTTGTCGGCGGCGTTATGCCTCCATGGGAGTGATCAACTTTTTTACAGACTGTTCAATTTTGTACAGACGCCCAGTAGGTCCGCCAGCGAGAATTTTCTATGAGGATCAAGCGAAACACTGTATCTGAGGATCGAGCGCACACTGTCGCTGAGGATTGAGACGCGATGCGTGGCATCCAGCGGGGCTGGTACGATGGAAGACGACGGCAACCTCTCATCGGCGCCTGTTTTCTAGTGCTGGCGATCGGCACGACCAAAACGTGTTGTTGAAGTGGGGCGGCCATGAACTCGGTATCCGTGTTGAAGATTAAGACGGTTGATCCACAGGCAGTTGATCCGAAATTTCACAAGCAAGACTACGTTAAACCCAAGTCCGGGCCGATAAGTCTCTTGTCGGTTCTCGATGCAGAGAATTTCAGGTTGCGACAGGCAGTGGTCGAATTGTCGCTCGACGCGTTGGTGTTAAGGGAGGCATTGAAAGAATTAAGGCCCGAGCCTCGGATTTCAGGTCGGGGGGATTAAAGAATTGGAGTGACGAGTTTTGGGCGCCTATCGGTGTGGCGTTGGAAGAAAACCGGCCTCATGGGAACGGAAATCTGTTTCATGAGCCAAAGGTATCAACAACTACTACCTATTCGCGCAGAGAACTTCCTGTAACGCGCGGTTCGTCATACAAGACTACATCCAGCAATGAGCTGTGGATTTCCAGGTCGCCGTTGTAATCAATCAAGCCCATTTTTCGGAACTTATTCATGAAAAAGTTCACGCGAGCACGCGTGGTGCCAACCATCTCCGCGAGCGTTTCCTGGCTGATCTTTGGAATAACCCGCTCGGGACAGCTCAAGTCCGTTGAAAGGTCGGCGGTGCGAATCCGTTTCTTGGAAGCACCAGCGAGCGGTGACGAAGTGACTGGCGCAACCTGCGGTGCGGAGCCGCCCACTGCAGGAAGGGCTGTTGCACGCTCCGGCGGCTGCAGGGGTTGGTTGTCCGCGCCCTCCTCCTCCGTCTCCACGGTTCTGGCTGGGGCACTACCGGGCGATACGGCCGCTCCAGCAAAACGCTCGTCGAAGGAAGCGCGGGGCGGCGCAGGTAGCTCGGGCGAACTTTCCCTCTCCTCAAGATCGGAAGCAAGGTACGTTTCCAAGCTCGCCACGTGCATGCCCGGACTGGTTGGGACTTGCGACCCGAGGAAGACCCCGATAGCCAGCGCCGCGATCCCGGCGGAGATCGAGCACATCCCGGGGCGAACCAAGTCTGCCCCGTCTCTTAGCGCGTTTGCCGCGAGTTCGCCTGCACCCAGCACCCCAGTCCCCCGATTTCACGCCGTAGAAAACAGAGCGATTGAGGCAAAAAATCGTCCGGGGGCAGTCATTCTATGGCATGAGCAATGCGCGGCTTCAGTTGCCGTCATCCTTTCGGCGCTGTCGGCCCGCCGGAAGATATCCCGCACCTGCGTTGCGGGTGCCGTCCGCCCCCCGCGCGTTCAGCACACGAGCAATGGCGCGCAGCGATTGGGCGCCCTCTGGTCCTCACGAAATCATCGGCAGCACGTTGGCGATGCCATCTCCCGAGTGGGGATGGATGTGAGGCGGCGAAAATTTCTTGGTGTTCTGAGCGTAACCGGTGCGGTGATGAAGTCGGTTTAGCTCAATCTGACATGCCCGTGACGACAATAACGAGGCCGGCCCTTTCGCTGCGGATTTCGACAGTCATCGTAAGGAACATCGCAAAATGTTGCGGCCAAGCCCTCCACGAACAGGTCAGGCGATTCGCCACCGAGAAAACCGACCACCGGCGTCGCCGGCTGCTGCGCTTTCGTCGGCACCGGCTACGACGCCGCCGCGCCGCCCAAGGGGGGATGAACTGGTGGCGCAAATCATTCGATCACCTCGCCGGCGTGCACCAGGAAGCGTTTCGGGGATATTGAGCCCGATCGCCTTGGCGGTCTTGTGTTGACGACGAACCGGGACAATGCAGCAGGGATCACCACATGCGAATCCGGGCCCGACGGAATTTTCGAAAAGGACAACTGTTTTAAATTTGAGCGGCAGGTTACTTTAAATAGAGTGTCATTTGCACAAAGTGAAGGCCAATTGGCGATGAAAGCGAACACGAGATCAGAAAGGCTAAGCGCAGACGTACTTTCAGTCCTGCGGGACTCCGTTCAGGACAGAATATTTCCTGGCGCGGTGGCTGCGCTGATATCGAGCACTGACGAGATATATATTCCATTCGGACGCGAGACGTACGATCCAATTGCTCGCCCCATTTCGGACGAGTCCATCTTTGATGTTGCATCGCTGACCAAATTAGCAACGACTACGGCCATCATGCAATTGGTGGAGCGAAAGCAACTCGCTTTGCACGATCAAGCTTTTAACTTTGTTCCGCAGCTGAGGCGAGTGCCTAAGGACCAGATAACAATATTTCAATTGCTCGCACATACGGCCGGGTTCCCCGGTGGGGAGCCGCTTCCCCGACATCTAAAATCTCGTGATGAAATTGTGGAATCAATTTGTTCGACAAACCTTTTGTATCTACCGGGTACTAACCGTATCTACGATGATTTGGGGTATATTCTTTTGGGCCTTATTGTAGAATCCATAACGGGTCTCACATTGGATAAATACTGTCAAAACGAAATCTTCGAACCGCTAGGGATGAGCGAGACAATGTTCGTTCCCCCGAAGGCGCTTTTAGGACGCATTGTTCCAACGGAGATTGATACCGATCGAGGTGGACTGTTGCGCGGCATTGTTCATGACGAGCGCGCGTACCTGATGGGTGGCGTGGCTGGCCACGCCGGAATTTTCACGACGGCGCGTGATCTCGGCAAGTTTTCCAGATCGATGATGGGCCACGATAAGGGCGCCCTAGCAAGGATATTGTCCACCGCGAGCGTAACGCTTATGTGGTCCCGCCAATGGCGGGACAGCGAAGGAGAATATGGATTAGGCTGGGATCGATTGCGGCCCAGCTACATGAACGGAATCGATGATACCGATGCCGTCGGGCACACCGGCTTTACCGGCGTTTCCTTGGTGATAAGCCCGAAACGGGACTTGGCCATGATCCTGTTGTCAAATCGTGTTCACCCTGTGAGGTCTTCCACAAGTCTGATTGGTCAAGCCAGGCGCAGGTTTGTGGATGCAGTGATGCGATATTGCTAGCGAAGCTTCCGTCAGGCCACGAGGATGCTATTACCACCAAGGTCGCGTACCGAGAGAATCTCCGACTTCTAGTTACCCCAACTCTCCCGATTCCTAAGGTCAGTTCTGAAGGCTGGGGGCAGGAGGCACTACTATTTATCGCCCCTCGCCAATGCTGAAACAAGGTATTGATTTCCCCTCCTTTTCAGGACTACGTCCTCGGTCCGGATGATCAGGCGTCGTCCTGTGGGCCGAGTTATACTTCAGAGTGCCGTTCAGGAGGGATTATGCGTACCTCTGTTTGCGCCATTGTTGCTGCGATCGGTTTAGCCGCCCATCCGGCATTCGCGCAGGCCAACCGCACTGCCATGAAGTTCTGGAATGGCGTGCAAGTGACCTGCAACGTCACCGCCGCGAAGGCGCCAACGGAGCTCGGCCAGCGCATCGCGCAGACTGCGATCGACGAGTTCACCCGCTTCGGCGGCCATCAGATTGATTCCGACGGCCGTCTGTTCCACTTCGGCCTGACGGAGGCCGAGCACGAGGAGGACGACGGTGGCAACCCACTGGCGCCACTCGGCCATTTCGGCTGGTGGCAGGTGATGAAATACTGGCGGGTGCTGTTCGACGACGATCCCACGAGCAAGCTTGAGGTACGAGGCTACCGCGATGCCTCGGCCTCGACGCAGGACACCCAGGAGGCGGCGCTTTTACGGACCTCTGCCGCCCAGCTCCTGCGCTTGGCCGAGAGTGTGTCCGATCCGGATATGCGAGAAATCCTGCGTGAGACCGCTTTGCGCGCCGCCATCATCGATACCTCATGGTCGGCAGCCTTCATCAGTTACGTGATCCGGCAGTCGGGCGTGGCGCCGAACGCGTTCCACTTCGCCAACGCACATCGGGTCTATATCTACGACGCTTTCGCGGTAAGCGCGGCCGAGCTGAAAAACGACTCCAGCGACGGAATCTATCGCGCGTGTCCGTTTACAACCCGACCTCGCGCGGGTGATTTGATTTGCCAACAGCGCCAGCCCGAGCTCGCCGACGCCAGCGACGAGGCGGTGCGCGAGCGCATCCGGGCAGAACTCGACGGCAGCGTCCAAGCGCGCTCGGTCCGGCGCACCCATTGCGAGGTCGTCGCGTATGTCGATAAGGCTGCGAGCAAGGTTTACACCATTGGCGGCAACGTCAATCAAGGCGTCACCGCCAGGAAGATGAACCTACGCCGGGACCTGACATTTTCGGTTTTGCAAAAGGGTAATTGCCGCGGCCCCAGCCATTGGAGCTTGCCCCAGCCCGCGGGCCACCCACCGCATGCGCCGGGCCTCTCCAAGAATTGCTCCCTCAATGACAAGAAATGGTTCGTGCTGCTGCAGTTGAGGTGAGCCATAGCCCCTGCGCGCTGCGACTTGGCGGTTTGATCGGTATCCGACGCAAATCGATTTTGCCATGATTTCAGCCATAGTTTGCGCGATAATTGTATTGGGGGCGCGAGAGGACAAGGGGCACAATTGTTTCCAGAACGCCAGTTTGCTCCTAGGTCGGCCGTGTCGCTGATTGCCGGCGCATTTTTCTTCGTCCTTTGCTCGGGAATGGACTCGCGGGCCGAAGGTTCACCCGGCACGTGTGAAGATGCGGCCGAGCTAGCGTTCTTGGCCTCGCCAATCGCACCGTGGAAGGGTGCTCCGTTTCGCGTCGTGTTCGCCGCGGAGAAACCCCTTGAGGGCGAGATTCGGCTCACTGCACCCGATGGAAGCATCGCCGCTCAATCGCAAGAGCGCCACGGTGGACCGCCGTATTTCTGGTTCGCCGAGATCAAGTCGCCGGCTTTGGGGACCTGGCGTGCGACGCTCGTGCGCAACCACGCGCCAGTCCAGTGCAGCACGGTCGCGCGCGAAATCAAAGTGCGTCCCGATGCGCCACCAGGGCCCAGTTCGATCACGGGGAGCACCTGGCCCTTGCACAATACCTGGAACCGGGCAACGGAAAACCTGTTCTCCGCTTGGATCGAGAAGCTTTTCGACGACCCTCTGGATGCAGAGCCGTCGTGGCCAGCGCTGCACGTGGTGCTGCGCGACCGGTCCCGCAATTTCCTATTCAATCATTTGGGTCTTGGGGAAGACGAGATGAAAATCGTCCTTCGCCCCGACTGCGCCGACCTTCCGTACTTCCTGCGCGCATACTTCGCGTTCAAGATGGGGCTGCCATTCGGGTTCTCGAAGTGCTCGCGCGGTGGCGGAGGCAAGCCGCCGTATTGCCCGCAGTGGTTCAGCATTCAAAATGCTGAAGCGGCTCGTCCGCCGCCCCCGACGCCCGTAGCAGGAACTGCGACGGGCGCACCTACGCCAGCGACAGCGCCCCTGCCTGCGCCAAAGCGGCTGGGCCTGGCGGCGTCGTTCGGCGATTTTATTGGAATTGTCTCCGACAGCGTACACTCCGGTTCCGCGCGAACGGCGCTGAGCGACAACAACACTGATTATTATCCCGTGCCGCTCAAGCAGGAGACGCTGCGGCCGGGAACCGTGTTTGCCGATCCCTACGGGCACGTATTGATGATCGTGCGGCGCGTACCGCAGTCGGACCGCGCGGCGGGCGTCATTCTTGCAGTCGACGGGCAGCCTGACGGCACGGTTGCACGGAAGCGTTTTTGGCGCGGCAATTTCCTGTTCGGGCAGAACGCGGCTCTCGGAGGCCCAGGTTTCAAGCGCTTCCGGCCGGTTGTGCTCGGGAAGAACGGCGTGTTGCGCCTGCTCACCAACGACGAAATTGCGAAAAATCTGCAGTACGCCGATTTTTCGCTCGATCAGTCGCGGCTCGGGATTGAAGACTTTTACGATCGAATGGATGACGTGATATCGCCGTCGCCACTCGATCCTGTGCGCGCGATGACGGAGGCGATCGCGTCGCTTGAAGAGCAGGTGAAGGCGCGCGTGACGTCCGTCGAAAACGGGCGGAAGTTCCAGAACAGCGCGCACCGCGACGCGGACATGCCGGACGGTGCGTCGATCTTCGAGACGACCGGCGCGTGGGAAGATTTCGCCACGCCGTCGCGCGATTTGCGGCTGTTGATTGCGCTGGATGTGGTGCGCGGCTTCCCGGAGCGCGTCGCGCGGCGGCCCGAGCGCTACGCGATGCCGAAGAATAAGAGCCTCGCGGACGTGAAGGCCGAATTGGAGAACGTGCTCGCATCGGAACTTTCGGCGAGGAAGTTTTCCTATACGCGCAGCGATGGCTCCACGTGGACGCTCGCGCTCAACGATGTGAATGTTCGTGCGGCGGATCTTGAGATGGCGTACAACGTGAACGACTGCGTCGAACTGCGGTGGGGTGCACCAGACAAGAGCGATGAGGCCTCGACGTGCAAGCGGCATGCACCGCCGGCGCAGCGCGCGAAGATGACGCAGTACCGCGCATGGTTCCACGAGCGGCGGCGGCCGCCACGCGCTAGCGGTTAGTCCATGCCACAGAGGAAAGTAGCGGGGGCCTCGGCGGGCTCTTCCCCGCTCTATGCAAAACCGAGAAGGGCAGTTCCTTTTTTGCTGCCCTGTGTGAGGCCAGCCGGTCGCCTCGGGATCAACCCGGCCAAAATGAAGCTCGGGCAGATCAAGCCCGCCAACAAAAACATCGATCACACGAACCGGACTGTCCTCGCATATCCAATCTTCCAGGCATTCAGGAAACAACGTGATTTGTTGGCGATCCACTCCTTCGACGGCCTGGGTCAGAGTCGCAGCCACCTAACCTTTTGCGTGCGGTATGGCGGCAACGGCAGCCAGCGTGTAATCGCCCTCGCCAAATCCCTCAAGCGCGGCAAGCGCATTCTCGCACCTCGTGGTGGTTCGCGGTCTGCACGGCGGACGCATCGGTTTTGGCGATTGCGGTCGAGGCCTTCAGGGTGGTGGCGTCAGCGTCGCCTCGCTCTTGCCGCCGTGGTCGATGCCTTACGGTTGCGTTTTGGACGTGTTGAAGGATGATGACGATATGACAAAAGTCCATTTGCAGCGGCGGCTGGGTTTCAAAGAGTCCTTCGCGATCGTGGTCGGGTCCATCATCGGAACCGGAGTATTCTTGAAGACGGCGGTGATGGCTCAAGACGCGGGCCCCCCGCTCTATGTTTTACTCGCGTGGCTGGTGGCCGGCGTGCTCTCGTTCATGGGGGCGCTGACATACGCTGAGCTGAGTTGCCTGTTTCCCGCGGCTGGAGGCGAATACGTCTTTTTGCGCGAGGCGTACGGCCCGCTCACCGGCTTTCTCTTTGGATGGACGAGATTCTGGATCGCCTCCCCGGGTTCGATCGCCGCATACGCGATCGGCTCCGTGACGTTTCTCGAAAGTTTTCTGCCGATGGCGAATCACCGGATCGAGATGGCGATTGCGATTATCGTCTTTTTCACCGTGCTCAATTGCTTCTCGGTTCACTTCGGCGGAGGGGTGCAAGCCGTGATGACCGCAGTGAAGATTATAATGATCTTCGGGCTGGCGGCGTCGATATTGGCGTTCGGAGCGGGCACGAGTTGGCATCATCTCAGCGACGCTGCCTCATCAGCGAGATGGAAGAGCTGGTCCGGCTTTGGGTCGGCGGTTCTCGCGGCACTTTGGGCTTTCGACGGCTGGAACAATCTGCCGATGGCGGCGGGCGAAATTCGCGACCCCGATCGCGTGATTCCACAATCGCTCACATGGGGACTCATAGCCGTGCTCTTTTTGTACGCGGGCGCCAATCTCGCTTATTTTTACGCTTTGCCATTTGAGGAAGTCGTAAATTCGCACTCCACGCTTTATCCTGACGCATTGCCGGTCGCGACAAAGGCCGCCTTGCAAAGTTTCGGCGGCGCCGCGGTTGCGATACTTTCCCTCGCCTTCGTCTTTTCTGCGTTGGGGGCGATGAACGGAACGATCTTGACCGGCGCTCGCGTTCCATACGCGATGGCCCGGGACGGCTTGATGTGGTCGTGGCTCGGTGAAGCGAACGCGCGGACGCACTCACCTGTCGGGAGCACGGTCGTTCAAGGCTTGTGGGCGTGCGTGCTCGCCGCCTCGGGCACCTTCGACCAACTCACGGATTGCATCGTGTTTGCGTCGTGGATCTTCTACGCGCTCAACACATTCAGTTTATTCTATTTCCGTCGCAAATTTCCGGCACCTGCCTATCGGACGCCCGCGTTCCCTTGGCCGCCCGTCATCTTCATCGCCTGCGCGCTCCTACTGATCGCCAACACGCTTTGGACAACGCCGAAAGAAAGTTTGGCCGGATTAGGCCTGATCGCGGCGGGAATCCCGGTTTATTTCCTGTTCCGTAATTACCGTTCTCCGACCGGAGGAAATTGACAAATGAATTCGGATCCTTCGCCGACCGTGCTCTGGAGCTGCACCGAACCGCCGTGCCGCCTTCGTTGCTCGCCCGCGCGGACGAGGTGATTGAATGACAGTGTATTTTTTTGAGGATGCTATCAGGGACAAGCGGCCGGCTCCGCCCAAAGCATCGGCAAACGAGATCTGCAGCCCCGAGGGACTGCACGCAAAATGTGCCTTCTACGACAAGTGCCCTCGGTGAGACACAGATACACCAGTGAAAAACCGTCGAAGCCGAGACCGACGCTAACTGCTGTAAACCGCCAAGTGCGCCAGCTGTCGTGAAAAGTGTTTCAGTAAATCGCAACTAGAGGATCGTCGCTAAACTGCTGCGGGCTTTGAGGTTCGAGTCCTCTCGACTGGAGTGCACCCCGAAAGTGAGACACGGAAAATAAGGGACAGTTCTCCAAAGGAGAACGGATGTCCAAGCCGAAATCGTCACACCGTGTCTTCAGCCGGGCGTTCAAGCTCGGGATCGTCAATCGGATGCTTGCGGGGGAGAAGGTGCGCGCCTTAGCGCGCGAGCTGCAATTTTCCAGCAAGGATTTGTATATCTGGCGTGATCGCTTCCTTTCCGGCGGTCCAGAGGCTCTGCGCGGTCCCGGTCGACCGCGCAATTCAGAGCGGTCTGCTTCGCGTGGGGGCGGCGGGTCGAGTTCGCC
>Ga0137415_10007451_pt1 | contig 10844 bp, 9 predicted proteins | sample CZODoug3_1_1_16f_FD_183082 | JGI IMG/M metagenome (GOLD analysis project Ga0137415, IMG submission 183082) | Vadose zone soil fungal communities from Angelo Coast Range Reserve, California, USA - CZODoug3_1_1_16fungal (Hybrid Assembly) | ecosystem: Environmental > Terrestrial > Soil > Vadose...
GACTGGCTGAAAATGGCCAAGGCGCGCGGCCGCTATCTCGGCATGGAGCTCGAGCTGATCTCGGCCGACGAGGCGGCACGCGTATTCCCGATCATCGACAAGAAGCATTTCGTCGGCGCGCTGCTGGATCCCATCGAGGGGCACGTGGACCCCTACGGCGTGACGCACGCCTATGCGAAGGCTGCGCAGATCGGCGGGGCGCAGGTGGTGCGTCACACGCGCGTCACCGACCTCAAAGCGCGCGGCGACGGCTCCTGGGACGTGATCACGGAAGCCGGCAACGTGCACGCGGAGCACGTGGTGAATGCGGGCGGCCTGTGGGCGCGTGAAGTGGGGCGCATGGTGGGGCTGGAATTGCCGATCCTCGCCATGCAGCACCAGTACCTCATCACCGAGGATCTCCCCGCCCTCAAGGGGCAAAAGGAGCTCCTGACCTGCATAGACTTCGAGGGCGAGATCTACACGCGCCAGGAGCGCGGCGGGGTCTTGCTCGGAACGTACGAGCGCGCAGGCGTACCCTGGTCCCCGCTTCAGACGCCGTGGGATTTCACCCAGAGTCTGCTGCCGGAAGATCTCGACCGGATTGCACCGAGCCTCGAGGTCGGTTTCCAGCATTTCCCGGCGCTCGGCGAGGTGGGCATCCGCAAGGTGGTCAACGGTCCGTTCACCTTCGCGCCCGACGGCAATCCGCTGGTGGGACCGGTGCGGTCCTTGCGGAATTTCTGGGTGGCCTGCGGCGTGATGGCCGGTTTCAGCCAGGGCGGGGGAGTGGGGCTGGCACTGGCGCAATGGATGGTCGAGGGCGATCCGGGCGCGGATGTCTGGGCGATGGACGTGGCGCGCTACGGAGACTGGGCGACGCTCGCCTACACCAACGCCAAGGTGCGCGAGAACTATTCACGCCGTTTTCGCATCCGCTTCCCGAACGAAGAGCTCATGGCGGCCCGGCCGCTGCGCACCACGCCCATTTACGAGCGCCTGCAGGCCGAACACGCGGTCTTTGGCGACTACTGCGGGCTCGAGCATCCGCTGTGGTTCGCACCGAGCGCGGCGGAGGCGACCGAGGACATCACCTTCCACCGCTCCAACGCGCACCGACATGTCGCCGCGGAGTGCCAGGGGGTGCGCGAGGCGGTGGGGCTCCTGGAGATTTCCAACTACGGAAAATTCGAGGTCACGGGGCCGGGCACCGAGGAGTGGCTGTCGTACCTGATGGCCAACCGCGTGCCGAAGGTGGGCCGCATCGCGCTCACCCCCATGCTCAACGAGCGCGGCAAGCTGATCGGGGATTTCACGCTGTGCCGCTTGAGCGCGCAGCGCGTGTTTCTCATCTGCACTTACGCCGCCGAGAGTTATTACCGGCGCTGGTTCGAGCGCCATGCGCCGCCGCCGGGAGTGACGGTGCGCCCGTGCGCGATGGAGTATGTAGGCCTGTCGGTCGCCGGCCCGCGCTCGCGGGCGCTGCTGCAGGGGCTGGTACGCGAAGACCTGTCGAGCGCGGCGTTTCCCTTTCTGTCGTTCAGGCCGCTCGATGTCGGCATGATCCCGGCCCTCGTGGGGCGCATCAGCTTCACGGGTGATCTGGGCTACGAGATCTGGGTGACCACGGAATACCAGCGCGCGCTCTACGATCTGCTGGTGGGAGCGGGCGCGGAGCAGGGATTGAAGCTCTGCGGTGGGCGGGCGCTCAATACCATGCGGATTGAAAAGAGCTTCGGCACCTGGGCGCGCGAGTACCGGCCGATTTACGGGCCATACGAGGCGGGGCTGGGGCGTTTCGTGGATCTGAAGAAGGGCGAGTTCATCGGCCGCGCGGCGGCGCTCGAAGAGCGCGACGGCGGGGGCGCACTGCGCCTGGTGACCTTCACGGTGGACGCGGGCGACGCGGACGCGAGCGGGGACGAGCCCATCTGGCACGACGGCAAGGTCGTCGGCTGGGTGACCTCCGGAGCCTACAGCCACAGCGTGCGCCAGTCGCTCGCGCTCGGCTACATCCCGGCAGCGCTCACGAGCGAGACTTCCGGTTTCGAGATCGAAATCATAGGCGAGCGCCGCAAGGCCGTGCGCCAGTCTGCGGCGCTCTTCGATCCTGACGGGACCCGGATGCGCGCCTGAGCGGTCGTATCGCCGCAGCCGGCTTCATTCCATGAACATGGCGAGCACGCTCGCGATCAGCGCCGGCTTGGTCTCGCCCTCGATCTCCATGGTGTTTTCGGTGGTGACCAGGTAGCGTCCGCCCCCCTTGGGCTCGACCGCCGCGATCTTGATGCGATTGCGCACGCGCTTGCCCGAGCGCACCGGCGCCACGAAGCGCACCTTCTCGAGCCCGTAGTTGACGACCGATTTGGGCGCGATACGGGCGAGCAGCACCTCAAATCCCGTGGGTGCCAGCAGGGACAGTGTCAGGAACCCGTGGGCGATCGTGCCACCGAAGGAGCTCTCGCGCGCGGCGCGCTCGGCGTCGACGTGGATCCACTGGTGGTCGCCCGTGCAGTGGGCGAACTCGTCGATGCGTGCCTGGTCGAGCGTCGTCCAGGAAGAAGCGCCGATCTCTTCGCCGACGTGCTTCGCCAGATCGCCCACGGGCATGATGCTGTCAGCCATTGCGGCGCATCTTACCAAGGAGCGATGCGGCTCTCAGAGGTGCTGTGGCGCGCGCAGCCACGGGCCGATCGTGGCCGTATCGCACTGCAAAATCTGTTGCCATTTAATCATCACCGAGGCGATATCGAACAACTCATCCTATCAATAGGATAGGCTCACCTTGAGTGTAACGATAAATTCATATTGCAATGCATACAAACATTCGTAGAATACGGTCGCCGACCCCCCAATTGCTCACCGCCGCAGGAGCTGACATGACTGATCGTACTTACGACCTCGACGCGTGGCTGGAGACCTACAAGGACGCGTTCACCTCCCTCACCCGAGCCCAGCAGGATGGCTTCAAGGCGCTCGAGCGCTTTGCCCGCTTTCACTACGCGGTCGCCGGCGACGTCCTCGAGGCAGGACTGGCGCAGGCTAAGGCGACCCTGAGCGCGCGCGCGGCCGACGGTACGCAGGCGATTGCTGATCTGCTGCAGAAGCAGGCCGAGCTCGGCACGCAACTGAGCGAGAAGCTCAAAGCGCGTGCCCAGGAGTTCTCGGCTCTCGCCGCCGAGGTGCAGGAATCGGTGGGCACCTTTACCGCCGACGCCGCCAACCGTGCGACGGCCGCGAACCGTGCGGCGGGTGCGAAGAAAGCTGCCTGAGCGCTCTTCTTAGCTCCACGACCCCCTCGTGCGTTGGAGCACCCGCGGCCGGCGTCGGCTTTTCCGGTAGCATCGGCCCGGATGTCCGTGTGTGCACCTTCGGCGTTGGCTTGCGTGCTTGCAGCGCTGGCTCCGGCGGCAGGCGCGCAGCAGTCGCAGCCCGGCGCGGCCGGCATGATGGGGCTCGACGGCCCGTACGCCATGAGCCGCGAGGGCTCCGGCACCAGCTGGCAGCCGGATTCAACACCGATGTCGGGCCTGCATGCCATGCGTGGCGCATGGATGACCATGATCCATGGCCATGCAGTCCTTATTTATGACCATCAGGGCGGTCCGCGCGGCGCGACCCAGAGCTTTTCAACCGGCATGCTCATGTTCATGGCACGCCGCGAACTCGGCGACGGCGCATTCGGGTTACGCGTCATGGCATCGACCGATCCCCTCATGGGCAAGAGCGGTTATCCGCTCCTCTTTCAGACCGGGGAGACGGCCAACGGCCGCGATCCTCTCATCGACCGGCAGCACCCGCACGACCTGTTGATGGAGGCAGCCGCTACCTACAGCCTCAACCTCTCGCCGCACAGTTCGCTGTTCGTGTACGCGGGCCTGCCGGGTGAGCCGGCGCTGGGACCGAACGCGTTCATGCACCGGCTCTCAGGGATGGATGAGCCGGAAGCACCGCTGTCGCATCACTGGCTCGACTCGACGCATATTTCCTGGGGCGTGGTGACGGGCGGCTACACCTGGAAAACTCTCAGGCTCGAGGCCTCGGCGTTCAACGGTCGCGAACCGGACCAGAATCGCTACAACATCGAGGCGCGGTCGCTGGATTCGTACGCGGCGCGCGTGTCGTACAACCCGACGCGCGACTGGTCGTTGCAGGGCAGTTTTGGACGCCTGGCGAGTCCGGAGCAGCTGCAGCCCGGGGTCGGCGTACGGCGCAGCACGGCATCCGCCAGTTACAACGCGCCGCTGGGGCGGTGGTGGCAAACGACGCTTGCGTGGGGACGAAACGCTCCGTCGGCCGGGCCGGCGAGTGATGCCTGGCTGCTGGAATCGGCGCTCAACCTCGCTCCCGCCCATACCTTGTTCGGCCGTCTCGAACGCGTGGCCAAGGACGAGTTGTTTCTTCCCGGTGCGGCCCTCCACGGCCGCAGCTTCACGATCAACAAGCTCTCACTAGGCTATATCCGCGATTTCGCCCACCTCGGTGCTCTCGACCTCGGACTCGGCGGCCTGATCAGCACTTACAGCTTTCCGTCCACGCTCAATGCTGTGTACGGCAGTGGACCGACGTCCTTCATGGTGTTCGTGCGTGCGCGGTTGTAGCATCTTGCCATGGACACTCAGTGGTTGACGCGCAGGCAGGTGCTCGTGGGCGGTGTTGTTGGCATGGCGAGCCTCATGGCACCGCGTGAGCAGGCGCGCGCGGGGTTACGGCCGGCACCGGCTGCAGCGGCGGGGACTCTCAAGATCGGTGGCGACCTGCTCGTCAATCGCATGGGCTTCGGCGCCATGCGCATCACCGGGGCGGGGATCTGGGGCGAGCCCAAGGATCCGGCCGAGGCGCGGCGCGTGCTGCGCCGCGCGGTGGAGCTCGGCGTCGACTTCATCGACACCGCGGATGCCTATGGACCGGAAGTCAGCGAGCGCCTGATCGCCGAAGCGCTGCATCCTTATCCGGCGGGGCTGATTATTGCGACCAAGGGCGGCCTGGTGCGTCCGGGACCCTCCGAGTGGGCGCCCGACGGTCGCCCCGCTCACTTGCGTGAGGCGTGCGAGGCAAGCCTGAAACGCCTCAAGCTTGCGCGCATCGATCTGTACCAGTTCCACCGCATCGATCCGAAGGTGCCGCTGGAGGATTCGGTCGGGGAGCTGGCGCGCCTGCAGAAGGAAGGCAAGATCCGCCACGTGGGTGTGTCAAATTTCGGCGTCGAGGATCTCGCCCGGGCGCGCCGTGTCATGCCGGTCGTTTCAGTGCAGAACCGTTACAACATCGCCGATCGCTCCTCGGCGGACGTGCTCGCGGTCTGCGAGCGCGAAGGTGTGGCGTTCATCCCCTGGGCACCGATCGCGCGCGGCTCCTCGGATACGCTCGAAGGCAGCGCCAGCAGCAAGGCGCTCGATGCTCTCGCGCAAGCGCACGGCGTGAGCGTGTTTCAGGCGGCGATCGCCTGGCTGCTGGCGAAGTCCGCCGCGATGCTGCCCATCCCCGGTACCTCTTCCGTGGCGCACCTCGAGGAGAATGTCGCGGCCGCGCGCCTCAGGCTCAGCGCCAGCGAGCTCGCGGCGATCGGTTAGCGGGTGACCCGCCGCGGGTCACCCGCCGACCATCGCTTGCACGCTGCATGGGGGCCGGGGTTGCCGCTAACCCTGGCGCTGGTGCGCCGAGTGGGTCGCGGCCAGTCGCGGGCTGTTCACGTCGCGCACAGCGTGCGCGATGGCCTGCGCCTCGCAGGCCCGAGCCGCCGCAAGCTCGGAAAGGCTACGGCTGTCGCGTGCCGTGCACACCTCGTGCGCCGCCGACACGATGCGCGCGTAGAGCGCAGCCGCTCCCTGCTCGGTCGCGAGATTGAGATCGTGGTAGCTCACCCGCACGCTCGGGGAGGTGACGGCGGGCGCGGCCGCGTAGGCCGTGGCCGAGGCGCCCACGATGAGACAGGCGGTCAGCGCTGCCGAGGCACGCAGCAGAGCACTGATCCTTGAAGTGGCTGAGGTCATGGCTTTCTCCGAAAAGTGTGTAGGGTGGAAGTCGTAGTTGCCGTTTCCTGTGCGGCGTCGCTATGAGACTCCCGACAGCGCCGCGTGCGAAGCCCGCGCAACTCGTGTTGATCCCTGCCGCTGACGCATTCGTACCGCGCCGCGCGTGGCTCCCGCATGGCGTGCTGCCGCGTTTCCCGAACTCGTCCCCGGGAACAACGCTCTCGTCCCCGACTCGACGTCGGAGACGGCACGCCGCGGCGCAGTTGGGCGTAGGCTATGGGGATGAGCGCCTCACCGTTAGAACGCATCACGCCGGCGTTTCCCGCCCTGGCGGGGCACGGCAGCGCGCAGGCGGGGCGCGAGGCGCTCGCAGCCGGACGCGGCGTCTGGCCGCACCTGGCGGTGCTGACGGCATTCTGGATTTATGTCGCGCTGTCGAACGTGCTGTACGCCAACAACATGCAGGCGAGTCTCTCGAGCATGAAGATGGAGCACGTATTTGCAGCCTGGGATGCGCGCCTGATCCAACATCTGCTGCTCTATCCGCTGTTCCTGCTGTCCATGTGGAGGTCGCTGCGCACCGGCTGGCGGCCGTTGTGGCGCGCGGTACCGATCCAGCTGCTGTGCGCCCTGGGCTTCGCGGTGCTGGCGGCGCCGGCGCTGGTGATGGGCGAGCGTCTGCTGGGCGAGGGGGAGCACGAGCATGCCGCCAGCTCCCCACACGCCTGGAGCGGATTCGTCGCCGGTCCGGAAATCCCCGTCTGGATCGCCAGTGCCACGAATTTCCTGGTGACTTACGGCTTTGGGCTCGCGCTGATCACCGGCTTCGCCTTCTACCAGCGCCTGCGCGACTCGCAGCTACGCTCGGCAGCGCTCGAGCGCGCGCTCACGCAGGCGCACCTGGCGGCGCTGCGCATGCAGCTCTCCCCGCACACGCTGTTCAACCTGCTGCACACCATACGCGGGCAGATCAGCTGGGATCCGCCGGCGGCCCAGGCCATGGTGGTGCAGCTGGGGGACCTGCTGCGACGGCTGCTCAATGCCGGCGAGCGGGAGTTCTCGCGGCTCTCCGATGAACTGCAATTCGTGGCGCTGTATCTGGAACTGCAGCAGAAGCGCTTCGCAGACCGGCTTACGATCGCCGCGCCTGCCCGTGACGACATTCCGCGCGCCTGGGTGCCGAGCCTGATCCTGCAGCCGTTGGTGGAGAACGCGGTGGTGCACGGTCTTGCCGGACACGAAGGCGCGGTCACCATCCGCGTCGAGGCGAGTGTCAGCGGCGAGACCCTCACGCTGCGGGTGCTGAACACGATCGCACCGGGCCGGGGCACCGGGGCGGCGGGGATCGGACTGGCGAACGTGCGCGAGCGCCTGGCGGTGCAATTCGGCGAGCGGGCGACGTTTGCGGCGGGCCCCACTGATGACAATATCTGGAGGGCGCAGATTCACATGCCGCTGCTGCGCGACGGGCCGGAAAGTGCAGCGCAGCCTGACACGGCCGCGGCGCTGTGATGGAGGTGATGATCGTCGACGATGAGCCGGTGGCGCGCCGTAGCGTGCGCGAGTGCTGCGACCGCGAGCCGGACCTGAAGGTGATCGGCGAGTACGGGGATCCGCGCGCAGCCCTGGAAGCCATCCGCGCACACTCGCCGCAGCTGCTGTTCCTCGACATCCAGATGGACTCCATGTCCGGTCTGGCGCTGGCGCGCGCGCTCGACCCGCTCACGTTGCCGCTCATCGTGTTCGTCACAGCCTACGATCAGTATGCGCTGGAAGCCTTCGAAGTGAGCGCCGTTGATTACCTGTTGAAGCCGTTCGACGACGCGCGCTTCAAGGCTACGCTGGCGCGGGTACGCCGCCGCCACCAGGCACACAGTCCGCTCGACCGGCGCAGCGCCCTCGAATCGCTTCTCGAGCAGCTGGAGCGCGGGGCACGGGCACGCTCGGAAGCGCAGCCGCGCGTGCTGGCGGAGGCTGGCAGCCGCATGCACATGCTGGACGTGTCGCAGGTGGAGGTGGTCGAGGCCGACCGCAACTACGTGCGCCTCACCATCGGCCGCGAGACTTTTCACGCCCGCAGCACGCTGCAGCAGGCCGAGAAGTCGTTTCAGGCGCAGCCGATGTTGCGCATCAGCCGCTCGTGTCTGGTGAACATGAGCCACGTGAGGGAAGTCAGCCGCACCCCGCGCGGGGACTTCATCCTGGTGGTATCCGGCGGCACCACCGTTACCAGCAGCGAAGGGTTTCGCGAGCCGGTCAGGCAGTACCTCGAGCGTCTGAAACTCGCTCCCGCCTGAGGGCGCGGGTAAAGTCCGCTGCGGGCCAACCGCATCGGGGATTTCGCACCTTGGGCACCGCCGCACCTGCATCGCGCTCGGCCATCCGGGCGCTCAGCGTCCTCACCGCGATCAACCTGCTCAACTACCTCGACCGCTACGTGGTGTCCCCGCTCGCGCCGGACCTCAAAGAGGCCATGGCGTTGTCCGACACGCAGCTCGGCTGGCTGGTGCCGGCCTTCATGCTGGTGTACATGCTCGCCGCGCCGGTGTTCGGGGCGTGGGGCGATCGCGGCTCACGCACGCGCCCGATCGCCCTCGGGGTGTTCGTCTGGAGTCTCGCGACGGTGCTGTCGGGACTGGCGCGCAGCTATCCGCAGCTGCTCGCGGGGCGTGCGCTGGTCGGCATCGGCGAGGCGGCCTATGTCGCCATCGCGCCGGCGCTGCTGGCGGATTGCTTCCCGGTGAGCGGCCGGGGGCGCGTCTACTCGGTGCTCAACATGGCGATCCCGGTGGGTTCGGCCCTCGGCATTGTGCTCGGCGGCCTGATCGGACATCACTTCGGCTGGCGCGCGGCGTTTTTCGTGGCCGGTGCACCCGGCATGCTGCTGGCGGCGGCGGTGCTGTGGCTGCCCGATCCGCCGCGTGGAGCGCAGGACGCGTCCCCCGTGGGGCAGCCCGCCACGCGCCCGGTTGGCGGCCGGACGCCCGGACCGATGGCGGTTTACCTGAGCTTCCTGCGCCGTGCGCCTTACATGCTGCTGGTGCTCGGCTACGCCGCCTACACGTTCGCACTCGGCGGTCTCGGCTTCTGGATGCCGACGTTTCTTGAGCGTGTGCGCGCGGTGCCGGCGGTCGAAGCGACGACCGGCCTCGGAGCGATCCTGGTCGTCACCGGCTTTCTCGGCACCTTCGCGGGCGGCTGGCTGGGGGACTACTTTCTCAGGTTCTCACGCCAGGCGTACCTGTGGTTCTCGGGCGGCACGACACTGCTGGCGGCGCCCTTTGCGCTGCTGGCGCTCAGTGCGCCGGCGCCCGGGATTTACTATCCGGCGATCGTCGTTGCCGAACTGCTGCTGTTCATGTCGACCGGCCCCATCAATGCGGCGATCGTCAACATCGTATCGCCGCTCGAGCGCGCCTCGGCCATCGCACTCAGCATGTTCGCCATCCATCTGCTGGGCGATGTGCCCTCGCCGGTGCTGATCGGGTACCTCTCGGATGTGGGATCGCTCGCTCGCGCGGTGCTGGTGGTGCCCGTGGCGATCGCGATCGGCGGAATCTTGTGGCTCGTCTGCGCAAAGGTCGGCGCCCGCACGCCGGTCGCGGCGGCGGCGTGAGGCCGGCAGCCCGGGCCTTTCCAGGAGCGCTGTCGCCTGCGGCGCGTCCGCTCGCAGGGCTGCTCAAGCCGGACATCGAGAGGCGGTTTGCGGCGGCGCTGCAGCAGGGCGACGGTACCGCGGGCGCGCACTGCATTCACGAGCTGTGGATGCGGGGTGAATTCGCGGTCAATATCGAGGCGGCCCTCGCCGCCCTGTGGTCGCGCGCCGCCGCGTCCATTCCCGACTGGTTGCCGATGCGCTATATCGAGTGGCTCCCCAGCGTCTACGAAGTGGCGCTGGCATTCAGCTCGGCGCGCACCGGCCGCTCCAACGTCTATCTCGTGCTGCTCGAATACCATGACCGCAGCCGGGGGCCCCACGGCCTGTACGTCGGCATGAGTCACTACACCCCCGCGCAGCGCTTCGATCAGCACAAGGCCGGCATTCGCGCCGCCAGCAGCGTTCTCAGGCGTGGCCTGGAAGTGGTGAGCGGCCCGACCCTGCATCTGCAGCGCATCGCCCGGGCCGAGGCGCTGCGCATTGAAGCGCAGCTGGCGGAGGCGCTGCGCGACGCCGGCTTGCTGGTCGAGGGCGGCCACTGATGATTGGCTGAAAGCCGCCTGCGGCACTTTCAGCGGACAGCCCCCATCGCTCGGTTCGGCGGCGGGCGAAAGGCGTGGCTTTCGCCCGCAAGGCAAGCCGTTGGGGCTAACGCGTGACGAAGGCGCGTTCGATCACGTAGTCGCCTGGTTCGCCGATGCGCGCAGAGATGGTAAAACCGCGCGCGTCCAGCAGCGCGCAGGTGTCGGACAGCATCGCCGGGCTGCCACACACCATGATGCGGTCTGCCTCCGGGTCGAGCGCCGGCAGCCCGAGGTTCCGGGACAACCGCCCCGATTCGATGAGAGCGGTCAGCCGGCCGCAATTCACGTTCGGCTCCCGGGTCACCGTCGCGTAGTAGCGCAGTTTGGCGCGCGCTGCAGCGCCCAGCAGCTCGTGAGCCCTGAGCGCCTCGATCCGGTGCCTGACGACGGCGGTTTCCCGCGCCCAACGCACCCCGTGAACGAACACCACGTGCTCGAAGCGCTCGTAGACTTCCGGGTCCGTGATCACGCTCATGAAGGGTGCCGCACCGGTTCCGGTGCTGAGCAGATACAGCCGCTTGCCGGGCCTCAGATCCTGCAGCAGGAGGGTTCCGGTGGGCTTGCGGCTGACGAGCACTTCGTCGCCTGCGCGCACGTGCTGCAGGCGCGAGGTGAGCGGGCCGTCCGGCACCTTGATGCTCAGGAACT
>Ga0137415_10007452_pt1 | contig 10843 bp, 8 predicted proteins | sample CZODoug3_1_1_16f_FD_183082 | JGI IMG/M metagenome (GOLD analysis project Ga0137415, IMG submission 183082) | Vadose zone soil fungal communities from Angelo Coast Range Reserve, California, USA - CZODoug3_1_1_16fungal (Hybrid Assembly) | ecosystem: Environmental > Terrestrial > Soil > Vadose...
TGGCAGCGCGACGTAATAGGTGACATCGGCCATGGTCTGGCTCCAGGTTTGATTCCGCGATCAGGCGGCGTCGTAACTTGCGTGCGGCAATCCTGCCGCAGCGCAGCCGCTCTCGACCGCCGCCTGCAATTCACGCAATTCACTTTCCAGATATTCGTTCGCCATGATCAGCGCCTTGATGGTGCTGCGCATGTTTCCGTCGCACATGGCGATCGCCTGGTCGCAGGCCTGCTCGTAATGGCTGACGTCGGACAGTGAAGAGGATTCGGACATGGCGAAATTCCCGATGGCTGGAGACGGCGCAATGTTCCTATTTTGTTCTCATGGAGTCAAGTGGTCCTGTGCGAATTTGAAGCCGGCTCTTGACCCGAGATTGGCCGGGTTTACGCGGCGCTTTCCCGGCCGGCGGCCTCTTTCTGCAAAGCACACCGCGCAGCCGGATTTTGTCGATATCGATTTCATTTCAAGCGGCATCCGAAACGTAAATCGCCCTGCGGGGCAACGATGTAGGCGCTGAGGGTCGGTCGCCACGAACAGCCCTCGACGCAGTCCCGCAACAAAGTTAGCGCTGGAACCAAAACAAAATCCGGGACTTAACGAGTGTTCATAGCGGAGTGAAACGCATGGGTCTCGTTGAGTCCAAAAGACCCGTGGTGCTGATCGTCGAGGACGAGTTTCTGTTGCGCATGGACGCGGCCGATATGATCGAAGCCGCCGGGTTCGAGGTGGTCGAAGCGGCGAATGCCGCCGAAGCGATCGAAATTCTGGAAGCTCGCCGGGACATCACCGTGGTTTTTACCGATATCCAGATGCCGGGTTCGATGGACGGGTTGAAACTCGCGCAAGCGGTCAGGGGTCGCTGGCCGCCGATCAAGATCATCGCAACCTCCGGCCACGTCCATGTCAGCGAAACCGATCTGCCCGAAGGCGGACGGTTTCTGCCGAAGCCCTACCATCCGATGCAAGTGACGGGGGTGCTGCGGGAATTGATCAGCGGTAGCTGAATTTCAAAAACTGTCGTTCCCGGGCGTGCGTGAAATGAGCGAACCGGAATCCAAGGATTCCCCAGTGTGCAATTGCACATCCGAGGTCTGCCCCAAACGGGCATCCCGGAACGCAACCTACGCAATGATATCAGGCGTGATCTGGTCTTCGATGAAGGCAATGCGGTCGCGCAGCTGCAGCTTGCGTTTCTTCAGCCGTTGCAGCCGCAACAGATCCGGCGCCGGCGACTGATGCAGGGCATCGATTGCCGCATCGAGATCGCGGTGCTCCTGCTGCAGCCGTGCGAGCTCGGTTTCGAGTTCGCGCTCATCTTCGTTGGTCATGGTGTACGTTAGCTGAAAAACGCGATGAGGTTGTGAGCGGTTGTGGAAAGCCTGTGGACGGAATATCGTCCCTGCGAGGGCGGTCTGCAAGCTGGTGCGGTGGTGGCTCAGCGGTTCTTCTTTATTTTCGGCCGCCGGTGGTGCAGCGAAGTTTGAAGCAAAATCGCACTGGAATCAGGGGTTTCCGGCTTGCCTTCGAATCGGACGTTCGCTCAGGCGGCGCCGCGGCCTTTCGCGCTGCACACCAGACCGGTTCCATGCTCACGCTTCGTTACATATGACGCTCAAATATGAGAACGCCAATTTTGATACCCATCGACAGCTTCGCCGGCTCGTGTACAATCGTTTGCCCGGATCGAATCTTAATCCCACCACAGAGGAGGTTTCGTATGGCAATTGAGGCGCATCTCGTTGAACTGGAGCGGAAACACAAGGTTCTCGAAAACGAATTGCACGAAGCTCTCGTGCACCTTTCAACAGACGACCTGCAAATTCTTGAGTTGAAGCGCCGAAAACTGATGGTCAAGGACGAGATCGAACGGCTGAGACATACCGCCAGCGAAACGCTGCACTGACAGGCTGCACACCAGCCAGTCTATTGCAGGCTTCCCAAATACCACTTCCCAAACACCACTGCCCAAATACTGCTGTCATGCTCCGCCAACGGGTACGCGCATAGCGCCACCCGGTGGCGGAGCATGACGGCTTTTGATATTGAGCCGGTCTGCCACTCCAGGATGCGCTCACATCCCCGCCAGTTCGCCGACATAGTCCGCGATCGCCAGCGATGATGTCAGGCCCGGCGACTCGATTCCGAACAAATTGATCAGTCCGGTGACGCCGTGATCTCGTGGCCCCTGAATCAGGAAATCCTGCGTCGCCACCGCCGGCGGCACGATCTTCGGCCGAATCCCCGAATAGCTCGGCATCAGCGCGCCGTCCGGAAGCGTCGGCCAGTATCGCCGGATCGCCGGATAGAATCTTTCCGCCCGCGCCGGATCGACGGCGTAGTCGATGCTATCGACCCATTCCACGTCGGGACCGAACCGGGCCTGTCCCGCCATATCCAACGTGAGATGTACGCCGAGCCCGCCGGGTTCGGGCACCGGATAGATCAAGCGTGAAAACGGCGACCGCGCGCTGCAACTGAAATAGTTTCCCTTTGCGAGATAGGCCGCCGGTATCAGCTCGATCGGCATGCCGTTGATGCTGCGCGCGACCCCGGACGCAGCCAGCCCCGCGGCATTGACGAGCAGCTTGCATTCAAGGCTGATCGGCGCGTTGCCGCCGGCATCGAGTTCGATCCGGTCCGCGAGCGCCTTGGCGTGCAGCAACGGGGTGTGAAAGGCGCAGGCCGCACCGGCAGCTTCGGCATCGCCTTGCAGCGCCAGCATGAAGGCGTGGCTGTCGATGATGCCGGTGGAAGGCGAGAGCAGAGCGGCATCGCAGTTCAGCGCCGGCTCCAGCGCGCGTGCGGCATCGCCAGCGAGGGTTTGCAGATCGAGCACGCCGTTGGCTTCGGCGTGAGCCCTGATCGACTGCAGTTTTGTGGTTTCCTTAGGGGTGGTCGCGACGATCAGCTTGCCGCAATTGCGGTGCGGAACGCCGTGATCCCCGCAATATCGATACAGGGCGCGCTTGCCGCTGACGCACATCCGCGCCATCACGCTGCCGGCCGGATAATAGATGCCGGCGTGGATCACCTCGCTGTTGCGCGACGAGGTCACGGTACCGATCCCTTCGGCCGCCTCCAGAATGATCACCTCGCGGCCGGCCTGGGCCAGCCGGCGCGCGACGGCAAGACCGATCACCCCCGCACCAATCACGACGCACTCAACTTTATCCATTCGCGGGTTCAGATCCGATCTCTGTGTTCTATCCAATCCGACGCGCCTCGAATCGATGGCGCGTGTCCGGGATCAATCCTATTCCCACTCCATCCCTCTGTCTGGGACGGTCTTTTCCAATGGTCGGATGGATTCATTTCCGGACATTTCTCAAGCATGGCTGCCATTAGTGAAGCATTAATCATGTCAGGGCAATTGCCGTAATTTGAGTTACATTTTTGGCTTGGGCGGGTAGGTGTTTACCCGATCCACACCCGTCAAGCCGGACACTGCGGCGCAGCAATGCGCGGGTGACTGATGGCTGACAAGGACTGGCAGGCTGGCGGCAAGAATTTGATTCCTGCGCAGGCCGTCGTGTGCCTGATCGCAGCCGTTGCGCCGCTCGGATCCGCCCATGGCGCATCCGGCGACTTTTCGCCATCCAGCTACGTCGGTTCAGCTGACCCCAATATGATCTGGCAGATGCTGATTGCCGGCATCGCAGTCTCGTCTTTTCTTGCGGCCATCGCGCTGTGGGTGCTCTCGGCGTTGCGCAAGCTCAAGCGCTCGCAGTTGCGCCGAAATGCCTTTGTCCGTTCCGCCCTGAACAACCTCAGCCATGGTGTGGTGATGATGGATCCGCAGCGCCGGATCGTGTTCTGCAACGACCGGTATCTCGAGATCTACGGCCTGGCGCGTTCGGACCTTGCCAAAGACATGACCGGACCGGAATTGCTGGAGTTGCAACTCAAGCGCGGCGTCCTCGACGCCAGCGTCGGCGATTTCTATGCGCACGCCGGCACCCCGGAAGGCCTCATCACCGAATTGCCCGGCGGACGGTCGGTTCTGGTCAAATACTTTGCATTGCCAAACGGCGGTTCGGTGGCGACGCACGAGGATTGCAGCGAGCAGCGCAAGCTGTCGCGCCAATTGGCCTCGACCAAGCAGTTCCTGGAATCGATGCTCGACAACGTTCCGGTATGCGTGGCCGCCAAGAGCATCGAGGACGGCCGTTATATTTTTGCCAACCGGGCGTTCGAGCGGTTCTCGCGCTTTTCCCGCGACCACATTCTCGGCAAGCGTGCCGACGAGATTTTCCAGGCCGAGACCGCGGCAGGGATCGTTGCGGCAGACCGGTCGGCGCTCAACTCGTCCGATGGCCAGTTCCGGAATGAAATCGTGGTCCAGCGCGGTTCGAAGAAGCGTGTTCTGGCCAGTACCCGCGTGATCGTGCGTGACGACAACAAGCAGCCGGAATTCCTGATCGCGCTGTTCGACGACGTCACCGACCGCCAGTCGCTTTCCCAGGAGCTCGAAGATACCAAGAAGTTTCTCGAGCTGGTGGTCGATAACATCCCGGTCTCGCTGATCGTCGAGCGCGTCAGCGACGGGCGGTACCTTCTCGCCAATCGCAGCGCCGAAGCCATCCTCAACCGTCGTCGCGAGGACGCCACCGGCTTGACGGCTGCGGATATCTTCAATCCGAGAGAAGCAAAGCTGATCATCGCGCGTGACGAGGCGGCGATCAAGAAGCGCGGCCTGCTCACGGAAGAGCACCCGATCAGCACCAAGGACGGGCTGCGGCTGTTCCTGACGCGCCGCATGACGGTGCTCGACGATTCCGGCGAGCCGCAATATCTGATCAAGACCCACGAGGACGTCACCGACCGCCGCCAGACCGAATCGCGCATGGCTCATATGGCGTATCATGACGGCCTGACGGATCTGCCGAACCGCGCGGCGTTCCTGCAGGCACTGGCGCAGATGATCGAGGCCTGCGAAGGCACCGATGAGGAGTTCGCGGTACTTTCCGTGGATCTCGACGGGCTGAAGGAAATCAACGACGTGTTCGGCCATGCGGTCGGCGACAAGCTGCTGATCGAAGTGTCGCGCCGCATCCAGACCTCGGCGCGCGGCGGCGTCGTGGCCCGGCTCTCAGGCGACGAGTTCGGATTGATCATCGACGGCAAGCAACCTTCCGCCGGAAAGGCGCTGGCCGAACAGCTCGCCGAAGTGTTGGCGCAGGAGTTCCCGATCGACGGCAAATCGGTCCGCATCGGCGTCACCACAGGCATCTCGGTATTCCCGCACAACGGCGCCGACGCCGCCTCGCTGCTTGCCAACGCCGGCGCGGCATTGTTCCGCGCCAAGGCGAAATCGCGCGGCTCGATCAGCGTCTATGAACCCGAGATGGACCAGCAGATTCGCGATCGCCGCGTGCTGCACCAGGATCTCTCGCTCGCGATCAAGAACGGCGAGCTGTCGCTGCATTATCAGCCGCAGGCGGCCTCGGGCCAGACGGTTGCCTGCAGCGAAGTCATTGGCTTCGAGGCGCTGGCGCGGTGGCTCCATCCGATCCGCGGCTTCGTTCCACCGGGCGACTTCATCCCGCTCGCGGAAGAAAGCGGCTTGATCGTCGAAATGGGTGAATGGATCTTGCGCGAAGCCTGCCGGGAGGCCGCGTCGTGGTCGAAGCCGCTGCAGATCGCGGTCAACCTGTCACCGGCGCAATTCATGCATGGCGATCTGGTCAGCCTCGTGCACTCGATACTGCTCGAAACCGGCCTCACGCCGGGCCGGCTCGAGCTGGAAATCACCGAAGGCGTGCTAATCGAGGATTTCGATCGCGGCCTGGCGCTGCTGCGGCGGCTGAAGGCGCTCGGCGTGCGTATCTCGATGGATGATTTCGGCAGCGGCTATTCCTCATTGAGCTATCTACAGGCGTTTCCGTTCGACAAGATCAAGATCGACCGCGCCTTCGTCATCAATCTTGGACGAAATCCGCAATCGGCGGCGATCGTCCGGGCCGTCATCGGCCTCGGCCACGGTCTCGAAATGTCGATCGTCGCCGAGGGTGTGGAAACCCAGGAGCAACTCGGGTTCCTTGCCGACGAGGGCTGTGACGCGGTACAGGGCTATTTCCTCGGCAAGCCCGCGCCAATCGGACAGTATGCCGTGCTGGTGGGCCGCAGCGGCGGCGCTGCGATGGAGCTCGCGCGCAAGACCGGCTAGCGCGGCGCGCAGGCCGCTTATTGCTCGCGACTGTTCGACAATCTTGCTGATTGCACAATGTACGCAATACACCTTATGATGATCACCGGCCCAAATGATCGCGCGAAAATTTCTCCGACGCCGTTGTTGTGACGAATTTGTCCGGCGCATTGCTTTGGCAAGCGCAGCCCGATGCAACGGTCGAGATCGTGCTGACGCGGCGAATCTCAGGGGAAACGCAAATGGCCGAGGGAGATCCGTCTCAACTGCGCTGGACGTTGTCCGGGGGACTGCTCATCGGGATCAGATGGACGGGCAGGATACTCAAAGCGTTCGTCCTGGTGGTGCTTGCAGCGTTCGGTCTCGTCTTCCTGATCGGGGTCAGATGGATGGGCAGGATACTCAAAGGGCTCGTCCTGGTGGTGCTCGCAGCGTTCGTTCTCGTCTTCCTGAGCAACCTGCTGTTTTTTCCGAGCTACCGGCACATTCCCTCCCGCGCTCTCGCCGCTGATTCCGCGTCCTGCCGGGATGCACTTTCCCCGGGATGGGACGCCCTTGCAGCTGCGAACAACAACGAGTGGACGGCAATCGACCAAAACGGCATTTCCGCGCGCAAGCTTGCGTGTTCGATCCAGCACCACATCATGCCGGCTCGCAACCCCGCTCCCGGGAACGGCGACGAAGCGCCGAAATCATTGAGTTACGATCTCGGATTTATTGAATTCCAGGAGGACGGCAAACCCTATGCCCTGCGAAAGGAATGTGATCCCGGCGAGGAATGTATCCGTGAACGGTCGATACCGGTCCGCCGTCAGCCAGAGGGTCAACTCGAGGCGCTGGTCAAGCAGCTAAAGGGAAACACATCGAACTACGTCGTGGTCTTCATCCACGGCTGGCGGCACGACGCAAGCATCGGCGATGGCGACGTTGCCAATTTCCGAATCTATGCTGCCCATGCCGCGCGTTTTGTTGCAGATCGTGCCGCCTTGGACGATGCGTACAAGGATACAAAGGTAACCGCGATCTACATCGGGTGGAGGGGTTCGCGGACCGACGAGACCTGGCTCTCCCGAAAGTTTCCCCTGATCGGAGAAGCCATCGGCACGGCTTCCGCCGTTTTTACGTTGTTCGACCGCAAGCCGGTCAGCGAGGCGATCGCGCCCTCGGCGCTGTCGGCGCTGCGAACGATCGAAAACACCCTGGGGATCGATGCATATAGCGAACTGCCGCGGAAAAAGCCGAACAGGATGATCGTCTTCGGTCACTCTCTGGGTGGTAACATGCTGATGACAGCCCTGCAGGATGACCTCGTCAAGAAAGTCGCCTTGCACCAACCCGGCTCCTACATGCAGCCCGTGCTCGGCGATCTGGTCGTGCTGATCAATCCGGCGTCGGAGGCCTCCAAATGGACTGCCGTCCAGCGGGGGCTGTGGCGGAGGCTCGCTTTGGTCAACGGCGAGCGGCGTCCCGGCAAGGATTATGAAGCGTCGCAGGTGTTTTTCCGTGACGATCAGCGCCCTTTCTTCATTTCGGCGACGTCGGCGCGCAACTGGCCGCCAGGCGGCCGGCAACAGCTGGACTGCGGCTCCGGCGACAAGGTGCAAGACACCGAAAATATCATCGTGCACCAGATCGCGGATTACGATTGGGCGACGCACGACATGTTTCCGGCGTTCAAGGGCGATCTGCGTCCCTTGGCCGATCGGCTCGAATTATGGGGCACGCAACGCGATCCCAACGACGAATGCGCTCAGGTTAGAAGGTCGATCGGTGACAGGATACGTCATCCGTTGCGTACCGCGGCTGTCTTCGTCAGCGAATTCATCCGCGTGTTGCCGTTCATGCAGACCGACCCGGAGCAGACCCAGACCATCGGCAATCTCGACCCGCCACGTTCGCCGCGAGGCAATCTGCAGACCTATGGTGCGACCATGAAGCCGTTCGGCACCACCCATGAATTGCGGACATCGGATAGAGTTTGGCAGCACGTCGCCCGCAAAATTTCGACGCAACACGCAAACAGGGAAATACCGCTTGGCTACGGGGAGATCATGATGCCCGAGGCATCATGCCCGGCCGCGACAGGCTGGCTGTCGCGCGCCAAGAAGGAAAAGATCCAGGAGCAGGCGACAGCGGACCCGGGCCCGCACCGGCATTATGCAACCAATTGGGATAGTTATGATCTGAAGGTGAGCACCGTCGCCAACGAAGGCTTCCCGGCCCTGCGCTTCGTCCACGGCTTTGCCGATAGCGGGATTTCTCCGCCGACTCGTCCCAACGATCCGTTCTGGAATTTGCGGGCGTTCGACACGGCGCTCGCAGAGCACGATGGATACATGCTTTCGTCGTTTATCTGTGCCATGAATCAACTCGCGCTTGACGACATCACAACAATTCTTCCGTTAACTTCAGTTTCCATTCCGACTCCCGATCGTCCATAAAATTTCTGCGTCCCGTGCGCCGCGGCTTGGTTTTGCCCGCACGGCTTGTCATGGTGGACGGAGTTGGAGCTCTTCAGACGTGGCGGACTACGATCTTGCGGTCATTGGCGGTGGCTTGAACGGCGTCAGCGTTGCGCGCGACGCCGCGGGACGCGGCCTGCGGGTGATCCTGCTGGAGCAGGGCGACCTCGGCGCCGCCGCGTCCTCGGCCTCGCCACGGCTGATCCAGGGCGATCTGGCGATGCTGGAGCGCAGGGCGTTTTTTCGCGTCCGTGCGGCGCTGGCAGAGCGCGACATCTGGCTCAAGATCGCGCCGCATCTGGTCCGCCCAATGCGCTTTGCGATTCCCGCGCATTCCGACGAGCGCCCATCATGGCTGCTGCGGTCGGGGTTACTGCTCTACGACCGGCTGGCCTCGCGCAGCGAGCTGCCGCCGTCAGCCACCGTCGATGTCACGCATCATCCGGTCGGCATCGCGCTGAAGCGGCCATTCGGCACCGCCTTTGAATACTCCGATTGCGTGGTCGACGATTCGCGGCTGGTGATCGCCACGGCCATGGATGCCGCCGAGCGGGGCGCGGTGATCCGCACCGGCGCGCGTTGCGTTCGCGCCGACCGGCTCGAGATCTGGCGGCTGGTGACGAAAGATCGCGGCCATCGTCAAATCATCACGGCAAGGGCGCTGGCCAACGCGACCGGCGCCTGGACCGCGTCGGTTGCGGAGACGGTATTGCGGATGCCGCCGCCGAACGTCGGCACGATCCAGAGGGGCCAGATTATTGTCCGGCGGCTGTTCGATACCGACCACGTCTATGTTTTCCAGAACACGGACCGGCGGCTGATTTTCGCTAGTCCCTACCAGCGCGATTTCACGCTGATCGGCACCGTGGGGCACGCGTTCAAGGGCGATCCGGCCGCCGTATCCATGGCCGCAAGCGATGTCGTGTATCTTTGCGACGCGGCCAACCGCTATTTTCGCGAGCGGGTCGAACCATCCGACGTGATCAGGACCGTTTCCGCCGCCAACGCGGTCGTAGACTCCGCGGACCAGCGCGCCGCGCGGGACGGCGCGATGGCGTTCGAGGCGCGGCGTGGAAAGGCGCCGCTGCTGACGATCTTTGGCGGCGACGTCACGACCTCGCGGCTGCGCGCGGAGCGGGCGGTCTCCAGGCTCACGCCGTTCTATCCGATGTCGCCGCGCTGGACCGCGAAGGCGCACTTGCCGGGAGGCGATTTTGCGTGGGATCGGTTCGACGACGAGGTTGATGGTGCGCGCGAGCGGTGGCGGTTTCTGACCGAGGCTCAGGCGCAGCGCCTGGTTGCCGCCTATGGCTCGCGTCTTGCGGCCGTCCTCGGCGACGCCAAAACGCGTGCCGACCTCGGTCCCGCCTTCGGCCCGGAACTGACGGGCGCGGAGGTGAGCTATCTCATGGTCAAGGAATGGGCGCGTTTCCCGGACGACATTCTGTGGCGGCGCTCAAAGCTCGGCCTGACCATGCCGTCTGAGGATCGCGATGCGCTGGCGGCGTTCATGGCGGCCGCGCCTCGAGCCTCGGATGCTCGCGCTGCGCTCTCACTGTCCTGAAAATGCCGGAGCTCTCGTCCGCCTGACCGAACACGGCCGAGGTCATGCAACCTTCGAATGCGACGATCGTGATTTTCATGGGGGTGGAATACACCAACCGGTTGCCCGCAGCACGGCGTTTCCGGTTCGAGTTGCGTCAACGTCTTCCGCCTCTTTGAGTTGACGTCTTCCATCCTCGCGGCCGACCGCCGACGTCGCTCGGCAGTCTTGCCGATCTGCAGAGCCTTGCCAGAGATGAGACCGACGCCACCGACAATATTGTGGCGGAGCGACGCTGATACGGTTGAGCCGGGCCCGATCCGCCGCTAGCGTGCAGCCGTGATGGGCGGCGAGGATCATGGCTGACGAACTACCGAAACCCAAGCCGCTGGCATATACAACCGACGTTCCGCTGCTGCGTATCGACGCGGTGGTCAAGAAGTTCGGCCGCTTCAAAGCGGTGGATCGGCTGTCGCTCGACATCAGGGCCGGAGAGTTTTTCGCGCTGCTCGGTCCCTCTGGCTGCGGCAAGACCACGCTGTTGCGGATGATCGCCGGCTTCGAGACGCCGGACGAAGGCCGGATCCTGCTTGACGGCAAGGATATCGCCCCGGTTCTGCCGCACCGGCGTCCGGTCAACATGATGTTCCAGAACTACGCGCTGTTTCCTCACCTCACCGTGCGGGACAACAT
>Ga0137415_10007453_pt1 | contig 10842 bp, 9 predicted proteins | sample CZODoug3_1_1_16f_FD_183082 | JGI IMG/M metagenome (GOLD analysis project Ga0137415, IMG submission 183082) | Vadose zone soil fungal communities from Angelo Coast Range Reserve, California, USA - CZODoug3_1_1_16fungal (Hybrid Assembly) | ecosystem: Environmental > Terrestrial > Soil > Vadose...
TTGCCGACGCTGCCGACGCCCTGGCCGCTGCCCCAGATTTCCTTCCAGGCCTTCGGCTTGGCGCGCTCGCCCGATGCGTCGGTGCCGAAGCTCATTTTCGACGCGTCGGACTCCGGAAGGTTGTCGGGATCCATCCCGGCCGCGACGATCGACGGCTTCAGATAATTGCCGTGCACGCCGGTGAACAGGTTTGAATAGACGATATCTTCCGCTGATGACGTGGTGATCATCTGCTTGTAGCGCTCTACCGCATTGGCTTCCGCGGTGGCGATAAACGCCGAGCCGACATAGGCAAAGTCGGCGCCGAGTATCCGCGCTGCCCGGATGGCGCGGCCGTTGGCGATCGCGCCCGACAGCGCGATCGGCCCGTCGAACCATTGCCGGGTCTCTGCCACGAACGCCAACGGCGATATCTCGCCGGCATGGCCGCCCGCGCCGGCCGATACCAGGATCAGACCGTCCGCGCCCTTCTCGATCGCCTTGTGCGCGAATTTCTGGTTGATCACGTCATGAAAAACGATGCCGCCCCAGCGATGCGCGGCCTGATTGAGTTCTTCGCGCGCGCCGAGCGAGGTGATGACCATCGGCACCTTGTGCTTCTCGCAAAGCGCGAGATCCTGATCGAGCCGGTTGTTCGACCGGTGCACGATCTGGTTAACCGCGAATGGCGCCGACAGCCGGTCGGGATGCGCCTTGTCGTGCGCGGCAAGCTCTTGCTTGATCCGTGCCAGCCACTCGTCGAGCAGCGCGGGGGGACGCGCGTTCAGCGCCGGAAACGATCCGACGACACCCGCCTTGCATTGCGCGATCACCAGATCGGGCACGGAAATAATGAACAGCGGCGCACCGATCACCGGTAACGACAGACGGCCCTTGAACAAGCCAGGCATGGACATTCCGACAAATCCTTTTGGTCATTCAGGGCAAGATTCGTGGCAAACGTGATGCGTCGATCTAAAGATGCCAGACATCATACCAACAAGGCAATCGAACCGAGGAGGCCAGCCGGCCAACGGCCCGATCCCGGCGCTACTGGCACAGCGCGCGGGTAACGTAATTTTCGGTCCGGCAGTCACCCGGCCCGCGCCTGTAGCCCGGCAGGTACACCTTTGCCGAGCATTTCTCGGCCGCGTCGGTGTCGAGGCTGTTGCCTTCCTTGAAGCCCTTGACCTGGCAGAGCTTGTCGGCGCCGGCCTTGCAATTCGGCGCGCCATTGGCCGCCACGGGACATCCCATGCGCCCCGTCACCATCGACGATGGTTTGGCCAGGCTCGTCAGGCTGTCGCCCGCATCCTTGGTGCGCGAGTTCAAATCCTCGATGGTTTCCTGGGGGCTTTTCAGGGGTGGAAGGATCGACAGGGTTTTCTCGAACAATTTCCCCATTTCGTTGATCAGGCCGGGATTGTCTTCGCGCTCCGGCGGAGCGGATGACGGCGCAGGCTCGCCTTGCAGCGGCGCAGCCCGATCAGGCGCAGCTTGCGGGGCCGGCGTCTGGATGCCAAGAGAAGACGGCGGCGAAGATGGCGGCGGCGTCGTTTGCGGCCACCCGACGTCCGCGGCGATCATCAACATCGACAATGCCACGCCCGCGGTCGCGACATGCGTCCTGGATAGCGCGATAAGGTTGCCGGTTTGTTCAGGCATGGCGTGAAGCGTAACCCGAAGCAGCGAACCGGCAAAGCACTTCACCGGGCCGCTCTCAGAGCATTCGAAATGCGACGATAAAACCCAGCACCAGCACGGCCGCCGCCAGCGCGACCCAAAGCCCCAGATGTTTCTCGATCCTCACCCGGATCCATTCGCCGTAGCGGTTGAGAAGAATGGCGACCACGAAAAACCGCCCGCCACGCGCAATCACCGACAATGCTACGAACAGCCAGATGTTGTAGTTGGCAAAACCCGAGGTGATGGTGACGAGCTTGTAGGGGATCGGCGTCAAGCCCTTGAGCAGGATAATCCACGCACCGTATTCGGCATAGCCGGCGCGGAAGGCCTCGACCTTGCCACCAAGACCGTAAAACTGGATCAGCCAATGTCCAATGGAATCGTACAGCAGCGCGCCGATGGCATAGCCGAGAATGCCGCCCAGCACCGAGGTCGCCGTGCAGACCGAGGCATAGAGCCACGCCCGCTCCGGCCGCGCCAGCGACATCGGGATCAGCATCACATCCGGCGGCACCGGAAAGAACGAACTTTCCGCGAACGCCACCGCTCCCAAAATCCACAGCGCGTATGGCTTGTGCGCGGCATCAATACACCAATCGTAAATCCGTCTCAGCATGGCGCGATGAACCACCATGGAGCGGATTTGTCCATGGCGGGAAATGCCGATTGATGGCGGTTTAGGGTCGCTTGCGCAGGCTGCGGCCTTCGAGCGCGACAATTCGTCGCCGCACGGCCGGGGCCGGGGCCGCCTTGGGCAGTTTGATCACGGATTTTGGCAACTTCTCGGCGATTCCGAGCAGATGTTCGCGCCGCTCCATTTCGCGCCACACGTCCTCGGGGCGGACGCCGGCCGACGCCCATAAAACGGTGAGATTGTAGAGCAGATCGGCACTCTCGCGGATGACGGCGGGGGTATTGCCATTGACGGCATCGATCACGACTTCGATGGCCTCTTCGGCCAGTTTCTTGGCCATCTTGGTCGGGCCACGCTGAAACAGCCGTGCGGTTCGCGACGTGGCTGGATCGAGATCCTTGGCCGCGATTACCGCCAGATAAAGCCGTTCGAGCGAATCACTCATAGCCCGAAACTAATCCAAACCGCGGACCAGCGTGTTAACGGCCGGCGCCCGCATGAAAAATCCGCCGGCCAGAGTGACCGGCGGATTAATTCGGCCCGGAAACTTATGGTTACCAGCCGGTGTTGGGATAACCGGTGAAATACGGGTCGCGGTGATAACCATACCCGCCATAATAGGGGTTACCGCCATAATAGGGGCCCCCACCGTAATAGGCCGGGCTGCGATCGTAATAATAGTCGTCGCGCCTGTTCTGGGACGCGGCGATCGCAAGACCGGTGCCGACAATCCCGGCAAAAGCGGCGGCCGCCGCGGCGCCACCACCGCCGCGGTAATAGCGACGCCGGGCGCTGAAGTCAGTGGCGCCGCTGGTCGCTGCCGTGGCCGACACGCCCTTGCTGGCGGCCGCAGAGCCCGCACGAGCCAGCGACGGCTCGCCTGCGGTCAGCGCCACCACCGCTACGGCCGCCATCACGGCGGCGTGGCCAAGGGACGGAAACAAAGCTTTTCGCGCGAACATCTCAAAATCCTCCATGACTGCCTGACCTCGCAGGCCTCCCCGGAGCCAACCACCGAGCCCACATTAGGTTCCCCGATCCGGATGCGAGCGGCTAGATCCTGGTGGTCATCGACCGTTCAGATATCATCCGGCAGAATGCCTGCCCCCGGCGCCCCAGGCGCCATGAAACCGACATAGCCGGCGCAACTGCTGTCCGGTCGCGATGTAATCTCAATGCGCGTAAATCAGACGAATGCAGCCCGCTGCTTTTTGGCTTCGCTGACAGGCCTACTGGTTCTTGCAATTTTCGGCCTGGCAACGAGCCGGGCGGGAAGCGACGTTCGGCAACCGGTCGCAGTCCAGTTTTCCCTCGACCGACCGATCGATGCGAGTGCTGCCCCGTTCGTGATGGCGGCGGCGAGAGGCATGTTCGGCTCGGAGGGTCTCGCGGTCACCACCAATATCGCCAGCGGCTCGCAGGACGCGATCGCGCGCGTCGCCGCGGGCTCCAGCGATTTCGCGCTGGTCGACATCAACGCGCTGATCCGATTTCACGACAGGCCGAACGCTGCGCCCATCAAGGCGGTATTCGTACTGTTCAACCAATCGCCCTATGCCATCGTCGCCCGCAAGAACCGCGGCATCCACGCGCTCTCCGATATCGAAGGTAAGAACCTTGGCGTTGGCGAAGGCGACCTTTCGATCCGGCTGTGGCCGGCGCTGGCGCGGCAGAACGGAATCAGGATCGCAAGCGTGAAGCAAAACAGCATCAGCGCCGCCGTACGCGAACCGATGCTGTCGGCGGGTCAGGTCGATGCCGTGACCGGGTTTTCATATCTGTCCGGGGTCAATTTGAGGGATCGCGGCGTTCCGGCTGACGATCTGGCGGTGCTGCGCTTCGCCGACTATGGCTGCGAGGCCTACGGGTTTTCCGTGATCGTCAATCCGGCGTTCGCTGCCGCCAAGCCCGAGGCGGTGAAAGGCTTCCTGCGCTCGGTGATTGCCGGCACCCATCTGGCCATCAAGGACCCCGGGCGCGCGGCGGATGAGGTTGTCAGCCGGATGGACGACGGATCGCGCGATCTCGAGCTGGAACGCCTGGATACCGTTATTCGCGACAACATCCTCACCAGCGAAGTGAAGCGCGACGGCATCGGCGGCATCGATCCGGCCCGCCTGGAGCGGTCGATCGATCAAATCGCCGAGGATTTCAAATTCCATAAGCGGCCATCCGCGAAGGATATTTTCGACGATGCTTTCCTGCCTCCGTTGGACGGCCGGCTGATCAATTGAGCAAAAATCAGCTGACGCTGTATCTCCTTAGCGATCCCTGGCTAGAATGCACGCCCGAGCGATCACCCGCCCCCGGCGACCCCTTGAGTCCCCCCGCATGTCCCTGCTCCGCCTTTATACGCGCGTCCTTCATTTGCTCGGCAAAGAGGCACGGCTGGGCTGGATTCTCGCCGGCGCCAATCTGCTGCTGGCCGGCGCGCAGTTCGCCGAGCCGGTGCTGTTCGGCCGCATCGTCGATGTTCTCTCCGGCAACCCGTCTACGGGTCCGCTGGCGTCGTCGTCGGCGTGGCCGCTGCTGGGGGCTTGGGCGGCGTTCGGCCTGTTTACCATAGGCTGCAGCGCTGCGGTCGCACTGCATGCCGACCGGCTGGCGCACCGGCAGCGTCAGGCCGTGCTGACGAATTATTTTGAGCACATCATGCAGTTGCCGCTGACCTTCCACACCGGCACCCATTCCGGCCGCCTGATGAAGGTGATGTTGAACGGCACCGACTCGCTGTGGCGGCTGTGGCTGGCATTTTTCCGCGAGCATTTCGCCGCGATCATGTCGCTGGTGGTGTTGCTGCCGCTGGCGCTTTACATCAACTGGCGGCTGGCGATCCTGCTGTTCGCCCTGTGCGTGGTATTCACGGTGCTGACCACGCTCGTGGTGCGCAAGACCTATGGCATGCAAAGCGAGGTCGAGGCGCATTACAGCGATCTGTCCGCCCGCGCTTCGGATGCGCTCGGCAATGTCGCGCTGGTGCAAAGCTTCGTGCGCATCGATGCCGAGGTGCAAGGGTTGCGCTTCGTCGCCGACAAGCTATTGGCGGTGCAGATGCCGGTGCTGTCGTGGTGGGCGCTGGTCACCGTCATCACCCGGGCGTCGACCACCATCACCGTGCTGGCGATCTTCACCGTCGGCATCGCGTTGCACGATCAGGGCCTCACGTCAGTCGGCGAGATCGTGATGTTCGTGAGTTTCGCGACCATGCTGATCCAGAAACTCGAACAGGTGGTCAGCTTCATCAACAATGTGTTCATGGAGGCGCCGCGGCTGCAGGAATTCTTCCATGTGCTGGATGCCGTGCCCGCGGTCCGCGACCGGCCCGACGCGATCGACGCCGGACGACTCTCGGGTCTGGTGGAATTCAACGACGTCTCGTTTTCGTATGACGGCAAGCGGCCGGCGGTCGAAGATCTTTCCTTCACCGCGCTGCCCGGCCAGACCGTCGCGCTGGTCGGTCCGACCGGGGCCGGCAAGTCGACGGCCATCGCGTTGCTGCATCGCGCGTTCGATCCGCAGTCGGGCTTCATCAGGATCGACGGCATGGATGTCCGCGGCCTGACGCTGACGGCGCTGCGGCGGAATATCGGCGTGGTGTTTCAGGAGGCTTTGCTGTTCAACCGTTCGATCGCGGACAATTTGCGCGTCGGCAAGCCGGACGCCACCGACGAGGAGATGCGGATCGCCGCCGCCCGTGCCCAGGCGCTCGAATTCATCGAGCGCAGCGAGCGGGGCTTCGAGAGCAATGCCGGCGAGCGCGGACGCATGCTGTCCGGCGGCGAGCGCCAGCGGTTGTCGATCGCCCGCGCGCTGTTGAAGGATCCCCCGATCCTGATCCTCGATGAGGCAACCAGCGCGCTCGATGCGGTCACCGAAGCCAAGCTTAACGCCGCCCTCGACGAAGTGATGAAGGGACGCACGACTTTCGTGATCGCGCACCGGCTGTCGACCATTCGCAACGCTACACGGATCCTGGTGTTCGATAGTGGACGCGTCATCGAGAGCGGAACTTTCGATGAACTGGTCGCGAAAGGCGGTCGTTTTGCGGAACTCGCAAGGGCTCAGTTCATGATTCAGGAGACGGCGCGGGCCAGCATTCAGGCGAAGGGAACCGACAGCACGGCTGTCAAGATTTAGGGATCGCCGAAATTCAGCCCATTTCGTCCACGATTTAATCGCACAGCCTCTGTTCTGGACCGATCAGCCAGTATAGATTTGCACCCACCGCGACCGGCGGCGCCGGACAGGCTTGAAACCCGAGCATCACAAGGCCTCCTCTCATAAGACCTCCTCTCCAAAGGCTGGTCTCAAAGGACCGGAATCGGATAGTGCATCTTCCTCGCCCGTCGCCTTGCAAGTCATCGTCGTGCTGGATCGTTCTTCTCGCGGCGCTCGCTATTCTTGTTCCACGCGTCGGGCAGGCGGAGGCACTGCTGGTCGTCGAGGCCGATACCGGCAAGGTGCTGCAGGCCGACAATGCTACCTATCCCTGGTATCCCGCATCGGTGACCAAGCTGATGACGGCCTATGTCACGCTCAAGGCCGTCAAGGATGGGCGCATCACGCTCGATACGCTGTTCACGGTATCGCCCGTCGCGGCCTCGCAGTCGCCATCCAAGATGGGTTTCCGGCCGGGGATCCAGGTCACGGTCGATAACGCGCTCAAGATGATGCTGGTGAAGTCGGCCAACGACATGGCCGTGGTGCTGGCCGAAGGTGTCGGCGGTTCGATCGACGGCTTCTCGGCTCAGATGAATCAGGCCGCGCAGCGGCTGGGCATGACCCAGACGAGCTACGTCAATCCGAACGGGCTGCCGGCGGACGGTCAGATCACGTCGGCGCGCGATCTGGCGATTCTCGCCCGCGCGATCATTCGCGACCTGCCGGAATACGAGTATTTCGTCCACATTCCCTCGATCCGCTACGGCCGCAAGGTGACGCAGAATTTCAACAAGCTGATCGGGCGCTACCCTGGCGCCGATGGCTTCAAGACCGGCTTCATCTGTGCTTCCGGCTACAATCTGGTGGCGTCGGCCACGCGCAACGGCAAACGGCTGATCGCGGTGGTGCTCGGCGCGTCATCCGGCCAGATGCGCGCGGTGCGCGCCGCCCAACTGCTCGAGCGCGGTTTTGCCAATAACCAACTGGCGTGGTTGCGGCCCTCGCTCGGCACCGTCGACAATCTGGTGCCGATCGACGCCTCGCCGCCTAACCTGCGCGACGAGATGTGCGGGGGAAAACACAAACGCCCGGCCAGCGACGAGGATGAAGACACCGTCGCCAGCAATGCCAGCGGCCCAAGCACCGGCGAAACCGCCATCACGTTTTTCACCGCCGGGCTGCAGCCGCCGATGGCGAAGCCCTCGGACCTGCTGGCGGCGGAGGCCGCGCCCTCGGAGCCGATCCCGGTCTATACCGGTCCGACCAAGACCGGGCCTGCCCTGATCGCCGCCGTGGCCATGGACACCGAAATGCAGGCGCCGCCACGTCGCGGGAAGAAGTCGCGGGTGGTGGCGAAAAAGCCCAATACGGCCGACGCGATACACGCGAATGCCAAGCCGGATGGCACGCCAAAGGTCGCGGAAAAGCCGGCAAAGCCCAAGGCTGTCGCCAAGCCCAAGCCTGCGCCGAAGAGCACGACCAGCGAGGCCAATCCGGTGGATCAAAAGACCGCCACCGCACCGCACACCTGAGCTGGATTTCGGCCGCTCGGACGGCCGTGTTCTAGTTAACGATATGCCGGTAGCGCGCGGCCGCTTGCCATGGGCCGCGGCATTGCTCAATACTGCCCAAAACAAGGCCTCCCGTCCCGAAACGGGCAAGCAAACCGGAAGGGGAAATACCATGGAGCGCATCTGGCTCAAGCAATATCCGGCCGGCGTGCCCGCCGATGTCGACGTGACCCAATACACATCTCTCGTCGAGTTGCTGGAAGAAAGCTTTGCGAAGTTCAGCGACCGCAAGGCCTTCATCTGCATGGACAAGTCGATCAGCTATCGCGATCTCGACGAGATGTCGCTGGCGCTCGCGGCCTATCTGCAGAGCAAGGGCCTGCAAAAGGGCGCCCGCGTCGCGCTGATGATGCCGAACGTGCTGCAGTATCCGGTATCGACCGCCGCCGTGCTGCGCGCCGGCTATACGGTCGTGAACGTCAATCCGCTCTACACCCCGCGCGAGCTTGAACACCAGCTCAAGGATTCCGGCGCCGAGGCGATTATCGTTCTGGAGAATTTCGCAACCACCGTGCAGCAGGTGATGGCTAGAACCGCGGTGAAGCACGTCATCGTCGGCAGCATGGGCGATCTGCTCGGCCTGAAGGGCATGATCGTCAATCTGGTGGTACGCCGCGTCAAGAAAATGGTGCCGGCGTATTCAATTCCGGGCGCCGTCGCCTTCAACGACGCGGTCGTGGCCGGCCGCAGCGTGAAGCTGAACAAGCCGAAGCTCGCGCCCGACGATGTCGCCTTCCTGCAATACACCGGCGGCACCACCGGCGTCTCCAAAGGCGCGACGCTGCTTCATCGCAATATTCTGGCCAACGTGCTGCAGAACGATGCCTGGCTGCAGCCCGCGCTGAGGAAGCCGCCGCATGTCGACCAATTACTCATCGTCTGCGCGCTGCCGCTCTATCACATCTTCGCGCTGACGGCCTGTTTCCTGCTGGCGATGCGCGCCGGAGGCGTCAATCTCTTGATTCCCAACCCGCGCGACATGGCTGGCTTCATCAAGGAGCTGATGAAATACCAGGTCAACAGTTTCCCCGCAGTCAACACGCTCTACAACGGGCTGCTGCATTCGCCCGGCTTCGACAAGGTCGACTTCTCCAAGCTGAAAACCTCGTTCGGCGGCGGCATGGCGACGCAGAAGGCCGTCGCGGAAGCCTGGCTGAGGACAACCGGCTGTGCGCTGTCGGAAGGCTATGGCCTGTCGGAGACCTCGCCGACCTTGACCTGCAACCCCGCCGATACCGACAAGTTCTCCGGCTCGATCGGCCTGCCCGTTCCATCGACCTACCTCTCGATCCGCGACGATGACGGCAACGAGGTGCCGCTCGGCGAGCCCGGCGAAATCTGCGCCAAGGGCCCGCAGGTGATGGTGGGCTACTGGAACAGGCCGGAAGAGACCGCGAATGTGATGACCGCTGACGGCTACTTCCGCACCGGCGACATCGGCGTGATGACGCCGGACGGCTACACCAAAATCGTCGATCGCAAGAAGGATATGATCCTGGTGTCAGGCTTCAACGTCTATCCCAATGAGATCGAGGAGGTCATCGCCAGCCACCCCGGCGTGCTGGAGTGCGCCGTGATCGGCGTCGTCGACCCCCGGTCGGGCGAAGCCGTCAAGGCGTTCGTTGTCAGGAAGGACCCGAACGTCACCGCCGAAGACATCATCAAGTTCTGCGGCACGCAATTGACCAACTACAAGGTTCCGAAGCAGATCGAGTTTCGGGCCAGCCTGCCCAAGACCAATGTCGGAAAGATCCTGCGCCGCGAATTGCGCGATGAAAAGAAGGCCGCCGCCTGAACGAAGATGGTCGCGGGCGGGGCTGCTCATGTCATGACTGGCGCTTGCGGCCTCGCGCCGGCCGACATCCTCGCATTCTGGCGCGACGCCGGCCGCGAGCGCTGGTACGAGCGAGACGACGCGTTCGACGCCGAGGTGCGCAGCCGCTTCCTCGAGCTGTGGCGGAAGGCCGCTGCCGGCGGGCTGTCATCCTGGGAAACAACCGAGGACGGCGCGCTGGCGCTGGTCATCGTGCTCGATCAGTTTCCGCGCAACATGTTTCGCAACGATATCAGGGCCTATTCGAGCGATGGGCTGGCCCGCGCGGTCGCGGACCGCGCCATTGCACGCGGCGCCGACATGGGCGTTGAGCCGGGGTTGCTGGAATTTCTCTACATGCCCTTGATGCATTCGGAGCAGCTGGCTGACCAGCAGCGGTGCGTCGAACTGTTCCGCAAGGCCGGCAACACCGACAATCTGCAATACGCCGAGCGTCATGCCGAAATCATCCGCCGGTTCGGGCGTTTCCCGCATCGCAATCCTGTTCTGGGGCGCGCGACGACGCTGCCGGAACGGGCCTTTCTTGATGGCGGCGGATTTTCGGGCTGATGACAGAACGGTGAACGCCCAAGGCCATTGCCGTTTCCGTGGCGCCGAATATTGTGCCCGCGGCCCACCCGGTTTAAGACATTCCCGCACAGTCAAGGAGAATTGAAGATGACCATCAAAGTCGGCGACAAGCTGCCCGAGGCAAAATTTCGCGTGATGACGGCGGAAGGTCCGCAGGTCAAGACCACCGACGATATTTTCAAGGGCAAGAAGGTGGCGCTGTTCGCGGTGCCCGGCGCCTACACCGGCACCTGCCACAAGATGCATCTGCCGAGCATTTTTCTGAACGCCTACGCCATCAAGGACAAGGGCGTGAACACGATCGCGATCGTCTCGGTCAATGACGCCTTCGTCATGAACGCGTGGAAGCGCGACACCGACCAGCGCGACGAAGCCACCTTCCTCGCCGACGGCAACGCCGAATTCAC
>Ga0137415_10007454_pt1 | contig 10840 bp, 9 predicted proteins | sample CZODoug3_1_1_16f_FD_183082 | JGI IMG/M metagenome (GOLD analysis project Ga0137415, IMG submission 183082) | Vadose zone soil fungal communities from Angelo Coast Range Reserve, California, USA - CZODoug3_1_1_16fungal (Hybrid Assembly) | ecosystem: Environmental > Terrestrial > Soil > Vadose...
CGGCCTCCTTTTTGCACGGCTGCGACAACTTCATCAGCCCCGGCCTTGTTCGAGCGGAAACAAAGCACCACATCGGCGCCCTCTGACGCCAGACGCTCCACAATCGCCCGCCCGATCCCCTGATCGCCGCCGGTAACGGCAGCTACTTTGCCTTCCAATCGGTTAGCCACGGAACTCACCTCAGATCGTTTCACCGATGAGATGCTTGGTGCGCCGAATCGTTTCGTTGGGAACTACAGGTCAAAGCCAGTGGAGCGACGAACCTGCTATGAAGTGCCGTTTAGCGCGTCACTCTCCCACGATGGCGTCGGCTTCCAGTTCGACCAGCATCTCCGGGGAGATCAGGCTGCTCACTTGCACCATGCTCGTTGCCGGCCGTATCGTTCCGAAAAATTCCCCGTGTGCGCGGCCGACCTTTTCCCATTCCGCGATGTTGGTCACGTAGATCCGCGTCCGCACGACATCACTCAAGGTAGCGTCCGCCTTGGTCAGCGCCGCCTCAATATTCCGAATGGTTTGCACCGTCTGCGCATACACATCGCCCACACCAACGATCTTGCCGTCCGGCCCCGTAGCCGTAGTGCCAGATACACTGATCACGTTGCCGGCCCGCACCGCCCGCGAGTACCCCACAATTGGCTCCCACGGCGCCCCACTTGAAATATTTTGACGAGACACGCTATCTCCTTCGCCGGCGCTCAGCTACGTGGCTGCACAAGCGCATGCTAGACTGTACAAATTATGGCATAGGGTTTGCGCAGCCTTGGTGCGCATGCTTCGCCACTCAAAATTCATGAAATGTAACAACATTCTGGAAGCGGTTGGCCGCACGCCGCTGGTACGCCTCAATCGCATCAATCAGGGATTGAAGCCCAAAATTTATGTAAAGGCTGACTACATCAATCCTGGCGGCTCGGTGAAAGACCGCATCGGCATCACCATGATTGACGATGCCGAGAAAAAAGGCCTGCTCAAGCCGGGCGGCACGATCATTGAAGGGACTTCCGGAAATACAGGGATGGGACTCGCGCTGGTCGCGGCGGTCCGCGGCTACAAAATGGTTTTCACGATCACGGATAAGCAGTCCAAGGAAAAAGTGGATTTGCTCAAGGCGCTAGGCGCGGAAGTGATTGTTTGCCCTACTGCCGTTGAGCCCGATGATCCACGCAGCTATTACTCCGTGGCGAAAAAGCTCGCGCGCGAAATTCCCAACTCCTATTATCCCAACCAGTACGACAATCCCATGAATCCGGAAGCGCATTACCGCACCACGGGCCCGGAAATTTGGGAAGACAGCGAAGGCAAAATCACACATTTCGTTTGTGGGATGGGGACCGGCGGAACCATCAGCGGCGTCGGGAAATTTTTGAAGGAGAAGAATCCAGATATCAGGATCATTGGTGTCGACCCCTACGGCTCGCTGTACTACGACTTTGTTAAGCGCGGCGAAACGGTGAAGGCGAAGACCTACGTGGTCGAAGGCATCGGCGAGGACTTCTTCCCCTCCACTATGAATCTGAAGATCTGCGATGACGTCATCCAGGTCAACGACGAAGAATGCTTCGTGATCGCGCGACGTCTGGTGAAACTGGAAGGATTGTTCACCGGGGGCTCGGGCGGCGGCTGTATTTCCGCTACGTTGCAGATGGCAAAGAATCTGGGCCCGGAAGCTTTCATCGTCGCGTTTTTGCCGGACACCGGAATGCGCTATCTAAGCAAAGTTTACAATGACGAGTGGATGCGCGAGCGCGGTTACGTGGAAGCGGCCGTGAAAATTACCGCCGGCGAAGTGGTGAACGCCAAGCACCAAAGCGGCAAAGTCCGCGAACTGGTCATCGCGCGGCCTTATCAAACGGTTTTCCACGCGCTGAAAACCATGCAGGACCAGGACATTTCACAGATCCCGGTCTTTGAGGAAAACCTTCCCATCGGCACCATTTACGAGGACCAGATCCTGACTATGGCGCTGCAAGGTAAAGATCTCCGCAAACTCGTTGTACGCGAAGTGATGAGCAAGCCGCTGCCGCAAGTGCCACGCACCGCTCCCGTTGAGCGTGTGACCTATATCCTCAGCCACGAAAATCCAGCCGTCTTCGTGGAGATGGGCGACGCGCGCTTCGAGATCCTGACCAAATACGATTTGATGAGCACCGTGGCCTCGCTTATGGATTCCAAGCGCTGAGGCTAAATCGCGCCAAACCTCAATGAATAGGACAACCCAGTTGTGAGAATTCAGGATTTTAACGAGCGCTTGAAAGACTCCATCCTCATCGCCGATGGCGCGATGGGTTCGATGCTGCATGAAACCGTGGGCACGCAGCGCTGTTTCGATGAGCTAAATTCCACCGAGCCGGAAGCCGTGTTCCGCGTGCACCAGGCGTACATCGAAGCGGGCGCGCAAATCATTGAAACCAACACCTTCGGCGCCAATCGCTTCAAGCTGGAACCGTTTGGCCTTGCCGAGGAAGTCCAGCGGCTAAATGGGCGAGGTGTGAAAATCGCACGCGAAGCTCGCGATTCCGCTACGCGTGAAGTATTGATCGCCGGCTCCATGGGCCCGCTTGGCATCGGGGTGCAAGCTCGCCATCCGGAGCCTGACGAAATTCTGGCCATTTTTCGCGAGCAAGCCCTCGCCCTGGAAGAGCGCGGCGTAGACCTCTACATCCTCGAAACCTTTTCGTACATCGAGGAAATTGTCTTGGCCATAGACGCCATTCGTTCCTTCTCCGGCCTGCCCATCGTTGCGCAACTCACCTACTCCGAAGAGGGTACGATCTTTGGCGACATGCGTCCCGGCGCTGTTGCCGCGCTGCTGAAAAATAAGAATGTGCAAATCATCGGCGCCAATTGCACGCTCGGCCCGCAATCGCTGCTTCCCATTCTTCAGGAGCTAGCCGGCGTAGACGATCTGCGCATCAGCGGCATGCCCAACGCCGGTTTCCCCAAGCGCGAAGGCGACCGCATCGTATACCCGAAATCATCACCGGAATATTTCGCTCTCTTCGCTCGCGAAGCCGCCGCACTCGGTGTGCGCATTCTCGGAGGCTGCTGCGGCACAACGCCGGCGCACATCCGCGCCATGGCCGAAGCAGTGAAATCGCTGCGACCGGTAAAAGCGATAGCAACAACTCAGGTCCAGGCGACTGCAAAGCACGCGCCGGTGTTGGAGCGCGAGCCTGAAAGCAAGTTCTGGAAAAAACTGCAGAAAAATGAATTCGCTGTTTGCGTGGAAATCGATCCGCCCAAAGGCATAGCGCTCGACAGGGTCTACGAGCAAGTCGACAAAATCATGGCGTCCGGCAAAGTCGATGCAATCGACATCAACAGCGGCGCCATGGCTCGCGTCGGCATGGATGCGTTAATTACCGCGGGAGCGCTAGAGGCGCGCGGTGTGGAAACCGTCCCACACCTCACCACCCGCGACTACAACATCATCGGCCTGCAGGCCATGCTGCTCGGTGCATGGACCGTCGGCGGCGTGCGCAACGTTCTGGCCATTACCGGCGATCCTCCTTCGGTCGGTGATTACCCGGAAACCAGCGGCGTGTACGAAGTCGATTCGGTGGGATTAGTCAAAGTTCTGCATCGCTTGAACCAAGGCACTGACTGGGCTGGAAAGACGCTCGGAGGAGCAACAAATTTTGCGATCGGCGTCGCGGTCAACCCGGTTGCCGACGACCTCGACAGTGAGATTGAACGCTTCCGTGCCAAGATCGACGCCGGCGCGCATTTCGCCATGACCCAGCCGCTCTTCGATCCCGAACACTGGTACGCCTTCGTAAAAAAACTCGGCGGTAAACCGCCGATTCCGGTGCTCATCGGTATCTGGCCGCTCAACAGCTACAAGCAAGCTCTGCGTCTGAACAACGAAGTGCCCGGCATCGTCATTCCGGAACCATTGTTGAAATCGTTGGAAGCAGCCGGCGCCGTCGCGCGCGACCGCGGCTTTGAGTGCGCCCGCGAAATGCTCACTTGGTCGCGCACCGAATTGGCCGGCGCCTACCTAATCCCGCCATTCAAGCGCTACGAAGAAGTCCTCGATATCTTGTAGTTGTGTGGAGTGTGGCGTGCTGGCCGCCGCTTTTGCGGATCAAGCCGTAACGCGGCTCTTACAAATCTAGAATTATTCGACAGACAGTTCAGGCGTGTTCTTTCTTGCGAAACCATGGAATAAACGTGCTGGTCGTTCTCTGGTAAGCGCGATATTCCACGCCGCGCGTCCGCAGCGCCTGGGCTTCCGTTGCCGCGATGCCCGTCGTGCCGAGCAGGAAATAGAGCATCAGCGCTGGCGAAATTAATCCCAGCCATCCCCACGGCGAGCCCAGCGCGAAAATCGCATAGCCTACCCAAATCATCCATTCAAAGAAATAATTGGGATGCCGGGAATAGCCCCACAAACCTCGCCGATAGGTCTTGCCGCGGTTCTCGGGATTTTTCCGGAATCGATTGAGCTGGTAATCCGCCACCGCCTCTCCGCAAATGCTGACTAACCAAATCGCGGCGCCGATCTTCTCCAGCCTGCCGAGCGGCGCGGATGGATTTAGGCTGGCCAGCAAGAACGGCAGCGACAGCACCACGGTTAGCACTGCCTGAAACTCGAAAAAAAACAAGAAGCGTAACGCAAGATGCGTCTTCCATTCGCGGCGCAATTGGATATAACGCCCCTCTTCCGGCTTGCCAAGCACGCGCGAAAAAAGCAGATAAATCGCCAGCCGCAATCCCCAAAAGCCGGCCATCGCCGCCATCGCCCATTTGCGCGCAGAATATCCCGGTCCAAGCACAGCGTAAAAAATTGCCAGTGTAGCCAGGCCGGCCGCCCAACCTACATCCACAATCGCCGCGTTGCGCAGCAGCAAATGAATAATCCAAAGCGCCAGCATCATCGCGGCGATTATCCCAAATCCAGCAAGAGCGAGATGCACCGCGTTCGCTACCATCCGGCAGCCTCCGCGCATTGCCGCGCGTGACAATTTATTTTCAATAGACGCATCCGTCCCTACACCAATCCTCGCTGCCCATTAAATCTGCTACGCAAACATAAGAATCACGCTTCGGTTAGATGAACTGAGCCGTCACTCTGTCGCGAGCAGCCAGCTTACTCCTCGGCTTTAGTTCGCCTTCTCCAACGTGCTGGTGTGATCGTGAATAATGCTCCAACCCTCAGGAAAACGTTGCCACACCAAGGAGAAAACTCCTCCGATATCACCGTGCGCACGAGCAAGATGCCAATGCCCGAGCACCAGGGCAGCATCGTTGCCAAGAAAATGAAATTCGAGACCCGAAAAATCGAGCTGGCCCATCGCCGCGCGGTCAGGATAATTTTTCTTGTACCGGGCGAGCACTCCGTCCCATCCGCGCGCAATCCCGCCGCTCCCGGAAAATGTCAAATCCGGAGAACGCCAATACCCTTCCAGGAATGCGTCCACATTTCCCTGATTCCAATTACTCTGCTGGGTCGCAAGAATTTTCGTTATGGCGGCGCGGTCGCTCTCCCTTTCATCGGAGGCAGCGCTTAGGTTCGGAGTTCGCGCGGCTCCGGAAACGAGTGCCATCAAAAGCACTGCCAGCGCGGTGATTCGGCCCAAGCCCATGATTCCTCCATGTAAATGGCAGGGCAGGAGGATAGAAGAGCAAGACAAAACACGCAAGGGCAAGCCTGGATGTCGACCTTCGCCGCTAAAGCCCTTGTTTTTAGTAGTTTAGATAGGCCTACGCGGCTGGTACTCCGGAGCTATTGGTCCCGCAGCGCTGCGCAAGCAGACTTATGCGTGCAAAGAGAAAGAGGCTGAAGGATGCTCGCCGCTATGCTATTTGCAATCTCGATCGTGGCCCTGACGCAGTTCGCCGCCTACTATTGGCGAGCCATGCTGGCCGGAGCTGCGGCCCAGCCGGTTTCCGAACGCGTTCTGCTCGCCGCTGGCTCTCAGAATGGGCAACTCACCGGAGAAGATTTCCCGGCACTCGTGGGCATCCACGAACTTACGCCAGAGCTAGGTCCTGGCGGCAATGGCTTGAGCTTGGTTCGCATCTATTACCGGCTGGTGGATGCCGTCGCCTCGCTGGCCGGCAGCAGCATGCCAGGCGTCGGCGCTTGGACCCAGCGCGAACTCGCCGTTTGCGCGCGCTACGCGGCGGTGCAGATTGATCGCCGCCTACAGGCCAATCTCGAGTTGGCCGAATCGCTGCGCTCCTGCTAAGGCCAAGCATTTTCGCGCCATGAATTGCTTTAGTTCCTATCGAGCTTTCCCCGAAGCACAGTCACAGAAGCCCTAGGCAACGTACATGCTGCGCCGCTCTTCACACTCCAGCGGCGGTTTGCTCCAGCCGAAGTCCCCTTAATTTCATGCCTATGCGATACCTGCTCAAAAATGCAGCCATTTTATCGTTTTAATAGGAACTGAACAGGATACCTAGCCTTACTCTATGCTTCCTGCTAGTTTTAAAACTTCGACTGCAATTTGCGGAGAGAGTGATATGGCCACGTTTAAGCTGATCGAATACCAAGATGCCAACCCCGAAGTTCGCGCGATCTATGACGACATTATGGCCACGCGCAAGATCGACTGGATCAACAATTTCTGGAAGGCCATCGCGCACGATCCGGCAACCCTGAAGCGCACTTGGCAAAGCATCAAGCAAGTCATGGCGCCCGGCGCACTCGATCCACTGACCAAGGAACTACTCTACGTTGCGGTCAGCGTGACCAACAATTGCTCCTACTGCATCGCGTCACATACCGCTTCGGCCCGCAACAAAGGGATGACCGATGCGATGTTCCACGAACTGCAAGCGGTGATTGGTATGGCCAACGAAACCAACAAGATGGTCACCGGCTATCAAGTGGAAATCGACGAACAGTTTAAGCCCCCGCTCGGAAGCTAACCTTCGTTTTTGCGCTGAAAACCTGTCCGAAAGGCCAGTCTGTTTCCAATGTAGTACGCCGGTACTATGGCTCATGTACTCGCATGCCCCGAACAATGAAAAGGTTCGACGACAGCTCTGCGCCGGTAGAGCTCAGCCGAAACTTCTCTGCAAACGAGTAAGACATGCCGCCGACGCTGAAAGACAGCACCAGTCTTCCCATTCCATCAGAAAAGCCGGAACGCGCCTCCGAAACCTCAACAAGTGGAACGGATAGCAGCAGCGCGCAACCCGTGGCGCTGGAAGTACCAGTGACGGTGAATGGCGCACGCGCGGTGGAAGGCAGTGATAAGCGCGAACCATTTTCGGAAACGACCACCACTGTGCTAGTGCTTGCCAACGGGGCAGTGATTCGACTTTCGTCGTCGGTGGCGCCGGGACAGCTTCTCTTTCTGACTAATGACAAGACAAAAAAAGAAGTTGTCTGCCAGGTAGTCAAATCCAAAAATTATCGCAGCGCCAGCGGTTATGTGGAGTTGGAATTCACCGAGCCGGTCCTCGGATTTTGGGGCATGCGCTTTTCGGGGGAGCGAAGCACCGCTGGCGCGACTCTAGCAAGCGCGCGAAAAACCGACCCTCTAATGGCAGAGGATCCGCTCAAGAGCACCGAGCCGAAAGGAACCTCGTACGCGGATGCGAGGCAACCTACTGAGAACGTAACGTCAAATCTCGCCGATGCGGTACAAGAATTCAAAACCGAAATTAAGCCGGATCCGCGCCCGGCCAGCAAAGCTGATTTCTTGGCACCCGCGGAAAGCTCCACTGACGGGCTGAAGCTGGAAGCCAACCGCTTGCAGGAACAACTATCAGCCCTACTCTTCTCCCCACAAAAGGAGAGCGAGGCGAAGTCGTCCGTTCCGGTCGCGCCGCCATCGAAGCAGGAGCTTGGAGACGCCGCCGCAAAGATTCTTGAAATCGCGAATGAAGAGCCCGCAAGCGCGAAGTTGCCCACAGTCGCGGCCAAAGTCGACCCAAGTTCGCAACCTGCTCCGCAAGTGACGCCGGCGGCGAAGTCGAGTTTTGACAGCGAGCAAGTCCAGATTCCTGCTTGGCTGGAGCCGTTAGCTCGCAATGCGGATGTTCACGCAGCGGCAGAAGAGGAAGGCGCCAAGGATTCCGCTGACCATTCGGACGATCGGCAGGCATCTGACGCCTGGGATTCGGCCTCGTTACAAAAGCCCGTCGCAACAGCCGCACTCAAGAAACCAAGCAGCACCCCGAGACATAAACCCAGTGTTGCGGTGTTTGGAAATTCGCTGCTGGGTGAAGCCACACCCGAGTTGAGCAAGCCGCAGCGAAGCGGCAAAGGACTTTGGCTGATGATTGCGGCAGGCCTTATTCTCGCCGCTGCTAGCGGTGCATGGTATTTTCGCGACTCCTTCGGATTGCCGCGAGAGGCGAGCAATCCATCGCAATCGAATTCGCTAGCTTCTACTCTCCCACCGGTTACTCCTGCTGTTGCTGCGATCAATACCGTTCAGAACTCTCCGGCCGTGACAACATCGAGCAGTGCCAATGCACCAATCGACGGGCCAGCAGCGTTCTCTTCTCCAGCTCCGGGCAAAGTGCAGCCGGCAGCGATTACGGAGCGCATCCCCAAGGCCAACTCAGACACCGGCGCCATACCGGAGAACTCCATCCAAGTCGTCGAACCAGAGCCAAAGAAGCCATCGCTCGGGAAAGTTCGCTTGGCTAAGCCCAAAATTGGCCGCTCGGCAAATGTACCGGCAAATGGAGCAATCGAGCCCACCTTCGAGCTAAGTGGCGACGCGGTTTCCTCCACGGAAGTTTCCCTGGGCGGGAATTTTGCGGACACTACGAACCAGCCAGCCGCTCCTGCAGCCCCGGTTGCGTTCGGCGGCGAGGTCAGACCAGCGCGGATGATTTCCTCCGTACCGCCAATTTACCCGGCGATGGCAAAGTCGCAGCACATTGCGGGCGATGTGCGCGTTGATGCTTTGGTTGATGCCAATGGCCGCGTCATCACGATGAAGGTTGTCGCCGGCCCGTCTTTGCTGCATCAGGCGGCCATGGACGCCCTACGTCAATGGAAGTATCAGCCCGCCACGTTAAACGGCAAGACTGTCCCGATGCACCTTACCGTGACCATCCAGTTCCGCTTGCAATAATTGATTGCACGCCCCCAGCACATAGTTGCTGAATAGACATAAATTTGACAAGTTCATGCACCTGAACCGCTAGCCTACTTGCGTCTAAGCTCGATTAGGAGGCGAACGGCGACCGCTTGTGCCGTCGCCCAAAGCGCAAAGGATCCGCAAAATGGGCGCACAACCCAGTGTTATGCCGCAACAGGATTCCAATGATGGCTTACAAAGGCCGCAGCCAGTTCCGGCTCGTTACGCACATTTTAGGGGGTTCGTGGCCGACTTTGAGCGTGCCGAGCTATATCAGAATGGCCAACGCGTTAAAGTGCAGGCCAAGCTCTTTCAAGCTCTCGTACTGCTCCTGAGGCGTGCTGGCGACGTGGTCAGCCGCGAGGAAGTGCGACGTCAACTATGGCCGGAGAACTTTCTGATCAACCTCGATGCCAACGTCAACACCACGATCAATAAACTGCGACAAGTCCTGGGCGATTCTCCAGAAAGCCCCTTGTATATCGAAACGATTCCCCGCCGGGGCTACAGCTTTGTGGCCATAGTGGAATTCTCAGACGTTCCCAGCGAGGCGCCGCTGCAGGTGGCAAACAAGAAATCAGCGGAGGCTCAGCACGCTAGCGGAATTGAGCCGGTTTTGTCAGACAGAAGATTCTACGTGGCTGCGCGTGTGGTCAGCTTGCTGTTTGGGGGCATGATTCTGGGCGCGCTGCTGACCTTTGCCTGGTTTTTTTCGCAGGCGAAATATCGTCGCGCGTCGAATGGTGCATCAATAAGGATGTCCTCAGCCGAAGGTGAATTTCGGCGGCTCATCGGGGTATCCTGCGAAAACCATTTCAATCCACGGATGTAATTCTCAGACTCCTCCATTCACAAAATTGTAAACCACTTTCGCCCTCGCGCTTGCGAGCAGCGAAGCAGGTTCGTATACTGGCGGCCCGGCCAAGTGACGGGTCAGCGGGTGGGTAGCCCGCCGAATTCACCTCTTTCTTGGTTCTCCAGTTCGCTTCCTGCGCCTCATACCGCTCGGGCGAATTGCGAAACGACGGACATGCTAGTCGGGCAGGTTCGGTCCAAAGGAGATTCTTGAGATGTCGCAAGCGCCTGCACCGGAAGAGATGAATGTTTATCAGAACGCGGAAGCGCGCTTCGAAGTGGCGGCGAATAAGTTAGGGCTTGAGCAAGGCTTGTACCGCTATTTGAAATATCCCAGCAAGGAAATCACGCTATACATTCCAGTGGGCATGGACAATGGCCAACTCGAAGTATTCATTGGCTATCGCGTTTTGCACTCTACCGTACGCGGGCCCGGTAAGGGCGGGATTCGTTTTGCTCCCGATGTTTCCATAGATGAAGTGCGCGCGCTGGCCACGTGGATGACCTGGAAGTGCGCAGTCGTGAACATTCCGTTCGGAGGAGCAAAGGGCGGCGTCATTTGCGACCCGCGAAAGATGTCGCGAGGCGAATTGGAGCGGCTGACGCGTCGGTATACCGCGGAATTGGTGAATTGGCTCGGCCCGGAGCGGGATGTGCCCGCTCCTGACGTGGGCACCGGCGAGCAGATGATGGCCTGGGTGATGGACACTTATGCCATGCACGTGGGTCAGGCCACCACCGCCGTCGTTACTGGCAAGCCCATCGAACTGGGCGGGTCGGCAGGCCGTCGAGAAGCGACCGGCCGCGGCGTGATGATCTGCTGCGATAAAGCCATCGCCAAGCTAGGCATGAAGCGCGAGGGCAGCCGGGTGGTTATCCAGGGTTTTGGCAATGTCGGATCAATATCCGGCCTCTTAATGCAGCGGGCG
>Ga0137415_10007455_pt1 | contig 10839 bp, 11 predicted proteins | sample CZODoug3_1_1_16f_FD_183082 | JGI IMG/M metagenome (GOLD analysis project Ga0137415, IMG submission 183082) | Vadose zone soil fungal communities from Angelo Coast Range Reserve, California, USA - CZODoug3_1_1_16fungal (Hybrid Assembly) | ecosystem: Environmental > Terrestrial > Soil > Vadose...
GCCCGTGATCGTCGCACCTCGGCGGTCACAGCTTCTGGATGACGTACTGCGCGATCTGCTTCTCGGCGTCCAGACCCTCGAGCGGCCCCCGGACGGCGACGACGTCGACTTCGAAGGCCAGATCGCCCTTGCGGAACCAGAGGATCGGCCCCGGCGGCCCGGCATCTATGGAGATCGCTGCATCGCCGACACCGTCGACCGTTACTCCAACGCCATCGACTGTTTCTCCGACTCCGTCCACGGTTTCTCCGACTCCGAATGCAACCGCTGCTCAGGGCGCAGCACCAGGGGCGACTGTCAACCCGTGCGTGACGCCGGGTACAAGCGGTACGTCGACGACCGTAACACCTGGATCACAACCTCCGACAAGTGCGAGCACGCCAGGAACTACCACTGCTCAGCGTGGGAGCGCAAATCCAGGGACTACGACATCGGGCACCGCGAATCCTTGCCCTACCGTACCCCGATGACGAATCCGCAGACTCCGAAATGAATTCGTGGAGCAATGAAGCGGTGAAGGCCCACTTTTCGTGGGCCTTTTTTGTTGAGGGTATTGGGGGGAGGATCGCGGCATCAGGCTAGTTTCTGTCGCCCCTCCGGGGCTTTGTGCCTCATCTACATTGCTACCCACGGCTGGCGCCGTGGGCTGTAGCCTGTCGCCGCTTCGCGGCTGGCTCGTCTACGGAGCGGCACAAAGTGGGTGGCGTTACAAAACGCGTTTAAAAAATCACTATTCCCAGAAGATCATACGGCGCATATGGATTCCTCGGCGATCCGGGGTGCCGCTGGGAACGACGGCTCATGAGATAATTTAGCTTCAATAGTTGTGAGGAGTGTAATGGCTGAGCACAAGGTTTTCTGCGTCAAGTTGAAGAAAGAGCTTCCCGGCCTCGATGAAGCGCCTTTCGATACCGATCTAGGAAAAAAAATCTACGAGAATGTTTCGGTCGATGCCTGGCACTCGTGGATGGAATTCTGCAAGATGCTGCTCAACGAATACCGCCTGAATCCGGCACGCAAGGAGGATCAGGAAGTCATCGTCAAGCAGATGGAACAGTATTTTTTTGGCGAGGGTTCCGCTTTACCAACCCAGTACGTGCCGCCTGCGCAAAAGTAATCCCGCAGCATCTCTTCTACATCAAAAATGCAGCACGATCCCCGTGGACAAGCGAACATTGTTTTGAGTGTCGCTAAAGAAACGGGTGTGCAACACATCGGCCTGGAAACGCCAGTTCACCAGAGGGACGAGATGGTAATCGAGTCCGCCACCATAGGCGCTGGCAAAGGATGTGTCCGAGGTGGAAAACCCAGAGACGCTTCCCGTGATATGTGACGCGCCAAATAATGCGTGGGCAAAGGGCGTGATCTTTCCCACGGAAACGGAAACCCGCGGGCCGAATATAAAGCTATGCATCTTGGCGTCTGCGGTCAGCGAACAGGGATTACCACTTGGAGGGCAGGCACTCGGAATTTCCGCCGACCCGTAATGGCCACTGAGGTCAGCAACGATCCCGATCCACGGAAGAAACTTGCCTTCCAGCGAACCATTCCAACCATTGAGATTGTTGTGTGTACCTGAAGTCAGGTCAGTCCTGAGATAGGAATATCCAAAGAAGACATTTCCTTTTGGAATCTGTGCAGCAGCAGCCGTAGTTAACAAAATAATCGAGAGCGCAATGACAACGATTCTGGACACAGGCATGTCCTCCTGCGAACTGGGGATTTCGAATCGAATATTGTTTGGATGCCTGCTGAAGCAAGTCGGATATGAAAATTTTCGCTAGACGAATTCAAATATTAAACAAACTTTTACACTCTCGAAACCCATCCACAATCGTCCAACTAGTAGGATAAGGGTAAATCTTATGAACGAATCATCAACTTGCAACTTGTGGCAGCGAGTGCCCCCTATTTGGGCACAGGGTAAGGAGCCAATGCAGAAGTTAAGTCTGGAGATCCGCGTAAGCGACGATGTGACCGTGGTCTATTGCCGGGGACGCATTGTCTATGACGAAGCGGCTACGTTGTCAGAGAAGCTGGCGGAACTTTTGCCGCATAGCCGCCAGATAGTTCTCGAACTGAGCGGTGTGAAGGTAATAGATGGCGCTGGTTTGGGAGAATTGGTGGTCTTATTGATGTGGGCCCAAGCCAATCAGGGCTCCATCAAGCTGGCTGCACCGACCCGCCCGGTTCATGAAGTGTTGAAACTCACCCGGCTGGCTTCCGTTTTCGAAATTCATTCCAGGCCGGAGGATGCTATTCTGTCGTTTCGCGGACAGCTAGCTTGAGATCTAATGGGGCGGTGTCAGGTTTCAGGGGTTAGGTGTCAGGTTTCCGCTAATCGGCTGAGAGAATCTCCATTTGTTGACGAAGATCTGCGACCTGACATTTGCGACCTGGTTTCTAATGTTCTCGCTGAAACCGATAGCGGCCTTTGCGCTCCAGCGCGATAGTTTCGGCCACTTTCAGAAAGGCCCTGGCCGCATGCGAAAGGCTGGCTGACTTGCGATACACCAGCCGAAGTTTGCGATGCAGGCGCAGCTCGCGCACCGCAATACGAACCAGTTCTCCGCGTGCTAGTTCGTTTTCCACGCTGATCTCCGGTAGCAACGCCACTCCGTTCCCCATGGCGACGAAGCGCTTGATGGCTTGCAGCGTGGGCAGTTCGATGTCCATGTGCAGCGGCGTCTTATGGCGTTTGAATGCCTGGATGACTTTTTCGCGGTAGGGCGAGGAAACAATGTGGGCGACAAACGATTCCGCGCCGAGCTGCCGTATGCTGACCTGTTGTGCTCTGGCCAGGGGATGGCTGGGCGGGACCACAAAGATCAACTCATCGAGATATACCACGGTGGAACATAACTGCGGCTCCTGGGGATCGTAAGTCAAGACTCCGAGTTCGGAGTTGTGACGCAGCACGTCATCGGGAATGTGGCTGCCCAAGGCGCGCTGTACGACGATTTTGATCATGGGATGCAGTCGCCGAAATTCGCCTAGCACCGGGAGCAGGTACAGAGCAGTAAACTCGTTGGCCGCGATGGCGAGTTTGCCTTTGTGCAATTCGCGCAATTCGACCAGAGCTTCCTGCGCGTCGTTTCGGAGATTCAATAATCTCTCGGCGTATTCCTGAAGGACGCGGCCGGCGTCGGTCAGCAGGCCATCGCGCGAAGAACGGTCCAGCAGAGGCTCGCCGAGTTCTTCTTCCAGCTTGTGGATGGTCTGACTGACGGCCGACTGGGTGCGGAATAGCTTTTCCGCTGCGCGGGAGAAACGTCCCTCGCGGGCGACCGTCAGAAACACCTCGAGTTGCGCCAAATCCATCGCGAACCTCTTTAGCCCAACTTAAGCGGGCATTAGCTCTGCTTATGGTGTTAAGCGATGCTAATGATAATCACAGGATTATAAGCTTTGCTTTAGTTGGGTGTCTACGTAACATAGAGGTTACCTCTCAGGGAGGAAACTCGGCATGGAACCAGCGCGCATTACGATATTCGACACCACTTTGCGGGATGGGGAGCAGTCGCCCGGTTGCAGCATGAATGTTCCGGAAAAGCTGCGCATGGCGCATCAACTCGACCGCTTGGGCGTCGACGTGATTGAGGCTGGATTTCCCATCGCCTCTGAGGGTGATTTCGCGGCGGTGCAGGCCATTGCTGCGGTCATTCGACGTCCTATCATCGCCGGCCTGGCTCGCGCTTGCCGTCCGGACATCGAGCGCGCGTGGCAGGCACTGAAAGATGCCAGCCGTCCGCGCATTCATGTCTTCCTGGCAACGTCTGACATCCATTTGAAATACAAGCTCAGGATTTCACGCCAACAATGTCTGGAGCAGGCGCGCGATGCGGTGCGCCTGGCAAAGTCTTTGTGCCAGGATGTGGAGTTTTCGCCGGAAGATGCCACGCGAACTGACCTCGAATTTCTACTTCAGATTGTGCAGGCTGTTGTCGAAGCTGGTGCCACCACGGTGAACATTCCGGACACGGTTGGGTATAGCATGCCCGCGGAATTCGGCGAGTTGATTCAAACGATCCGCCAGCGTGTGCCGGGAATTGAAAAAGTCACCATCTCGGCGCACTGCCATAACGATTTGGGACTGGCCGTGGCAAACTCTTTGTCCGCCGTGGCCGCCGGGGCACGTCAGGTGGAATGCACCATCAACGGGATCGGCGAGCGCGCTGGGAATGCTTCGCTGGAAGAGATTGTGATGGCGGCACGCGTTCGTCCCGATCGCTACGTGTATAAGACCGAGGTCGTGAGTGAGCAACTCTTCCCGGCGAGCCAGATGCTGAGCGAGATCACCGGAGTTCCGGTGCAGCCCAACAAGGCGATCATCGGACGCAATGCATTTGCTCACGAAGCCGGTATTCATCAGGATGGAATGCTCAAGAATCCGCTGACCTACGAAATCATGACCCCGCGATCGGTGGGAGTGCCGGATTCCACGTTAGTCTTGGGCAAACATTCAGGACGACATGCGCTGAATCTTCGTTGCGAACAGCTCGGCTTTCAGTTCGAGCGCCGCGAATTGGACGAAATTTATCGCAAGTTCGTAGTATTGGCTGACAAGATCAAGCATGTGGAAGATCACCATCTGATGGAATTGATCCGTGAGACTCACGGTGGCCGGCGGATTCCTCCTGCGCCTGTGGCGGATCTGCCGCTGGCGATCGCGGCGGCGGCGGGAAGCGGGCGCGACTATCCGCAGAAACCGCTTTCCTTTCCGTTGCCCGCGGAATTCAGCCCATCGGGCCTGCCTTTGAATCCGATGGCGGAACATCATTCTGAGCAGGAAGATTATTTGTGGGGTGTGTAGGACCTGCCGTGAAGCAGAAACCCCGGGGCTAAAGCCCTTGGCACCTGGTCGATGCGGCACGACTGAAGTCGTGCCCTTTCCAATCGTTAATCCCGTGTCCGGATTAAAATAATCAGCCATGCTGCTTAAAATCACAATTCTTCCGGGGGACGGTATCGGTCCGGAAGTGACCGACGAAGCTGTACGGGTTTTGAATAACGTGGCCCGCAGGTTCAACCATGAGCTCAGTCTGGATCGCAAGGAGGTCGGCGGCGCGGCGCTGCTAAGCAGCAATCATCCGCTGCCCGACGATACGATTCACAGTTGTCTGGCGTCCGGCGCTGTATTGTTGGGAGCGGTCGGCGGACCTTCCTTCGATAAATTTCCTAAACACCTTCGTCCAGAGAGTGGACTCCTCCGGCTGCGCCGCGAGCTGGGAGCATTTGCCAACCTGCGGCCCGCGGTTTGCTTTCCCGCGCTTGAAGACTGTTCACCGCTTCGGCCCGAAGTAGTCCGGGGCACAGATATTCTGATCGTGCGCGAACTTTTGGGCGGTATTTATTTCGGCGAGCCTCGAGTTACGCAGGGGGCTTCGGGCAACCGTGAGGCTCTCGATACCATGCGCTACACGGAACCTGAGATCGAGCGCATTGCGCGAATGGCTTTCGAGTTGGCACGAACCCGCCGGCGCATGGTCACCTCTGTGGACAAGGCCAATGTGCTCGACTGTTCTCGGCTGTGGCGGGACGTGGTCACGGGCGTGGCTCAGGATTACGCCGACATCAAACTGGGGCACATGTATGTTGATTCCGCGGCCATGTTGCTGGTGTCGCGTCCCGCTGATTTCGATGTTTTGCTAACCGAAAATATGTTTGGCGACATTCTCTCTGATGAAGCGGGCGGTATCGTCGGTTCATTGGGACTGCTGGCTTCTGCGAGTATCGGCGGGACAGTAGGTCTTTACGAACCGGTACACGGCTCAGCGCCGGACATTGCCGGACGCGGCATCGCCAATCCGTTGGGCGCCATTCTATCTGCCGCCATGTTGCTGCGGTACTCCTTCAAGCTGGAACGCGAGGCAGGTTCTATCGAAGCCGCAGTATCGAGCGTTCTGTCTGCCGGACATCGCACGCAGGACCTGGCCAAGCCAGGCCAGACGGCGCTTACAACCGCGGAGATGGGTGCGAAAGTTGCGGAAGCAGTTGTCCCGCAGATGGCGATTCACTAGAAGTGCCATTCCGTCGGCATAGGATTTCCACAACCTGCTGCGAAAAAACAGATTGCGATTTTGCCATCAGTAGTAGAATTTAATTCTTCAGCAACATTGCTCCCGCCTAGAGAACGGCTCGTCTCGAAACCAGCGGCAACGGGGACGATACGCGCGGCGAGGTTGCTGACCCACAAGGCAAACACTCCTCTCGGCGTCTTGAATATTTCTGGTTGTGTGACGAGTGTGCGTCGCTCATGACCGTGAGTTTCAAGAAGGGTGTTGGAGTTATGACCAGACCTCTTTTTGTTGCGCGTAAAGCAGCTTCGTAGCAGCGGAACTCAGGGTGGAGTTGCGGCGTGCGAGTGTGACGCTTTAGCATCTGGGCTGACGCAACGCTCCAAGGCCGACCACCAGGCCCCATTCCCGTTCATTGGTAAGGCGGCCCTGGAAGGGCGCTCTCCCTCGTCGGCGTAGATGGCAGAAATATGTTTCTGGGGCTAGTCTCTGTCGCCCCTTCGGGGCTTTTTCTTTCTCACGAGATTCCCACGGCTGACGCCGTGGGCTGTATTCTGGCGCCGCTTCGCGGCTGGCTTCGGTTCTTGCGGTCCAGGTAATCAGGATTGGGTCCACGGGTTGAGGTAAATAGCAGAGTTATGTTCTTGGGGTTAGTTTCTGTCGCCCCTTCGGGGCTTTGTCTTTTTCACGACATCCCCACGGCTGACGCCGTGGGCTGCATTCTTGCGCCGCTTCGCGGCTGGCTTCCGTTCTTGCTTCCAGGTGACCCGGGTTGAATGTTCCACGCTGGCGTGAATCGCTGGGGATGCGGTCCAGGCAATCTCATAGCAGCGGAATTTCACGGCCGAGTTGAGGCGTATTTTCCAGTCAGCGCATTCCAGCGAATTTTTAGCATCTCAACTACCATGCGAGTGCCGTCCCGCAGCGGACTGATGCGCGTGCCCGCGCTATGCGCCCAAGCCACTGGGACTTCGACCACTTTGAAACCATATTTGTTAGCTAAGTAGAGTAATTCCGGATCGAATCCCCAGCGTTCAATTTTCTGTTGCGGAAAAATTGCCTGGGCGGCGGGCCGGGTGAACGCCTTGAAGCCGCACTGGGTGTCCTTGAATTGCAGGCCGAGAATCAGGCGCAGCATCAGGTTAAAAATCCGTCCGAAGAGTTGCCGGTAAAGCGGCTGTCGTTGAGTCTGCAACTCGCTCTGCATCCAGCGCGAGCCGATCGCAATATCGGCGCCTTCCTTAATCGCCGCCAGCAGCTTGGGAGCTTCTTCAATCGGGGAGGAGAGGTCGGCATCGCTGAACAGGAGTACTTCGCCTCCCGCATGCATCATTCCATTGCGCACACTGTAACCTTTGCCGCGGTTTCCAGGATTCTCGATCAGGCGCAGCGTTGAATTTCTCTGCATATGGTCATGAACGACCTCAATCGTGTTGTCGCGGGATCCATCGTTCACCACAATTACTTCCGCATCCCATTTCTGTTGCGCGACATAGTGCAGAACCTTGTTCAGTGTGGCGTCGAGACGAGCTCCCTCGTTGTATGCGGGGATGATGATGCTGTAGGTGTGATGGTCCAAGGCAGCTCTCAGTTCTCGGTTCTCAGATCCCAGTTTTAGTTGAGATACCAACGGACAGCTTAAGCTACTTGGCGCTTTTCCAGCATGGAGAAGAATTCGCCCACCAGTTCTTCATCCCACAATCCAGCGCGAGCCTCTTCGCGCATGGTGATGGCGGACTGATCATGGCTTAACGCGGGTTTGTAGGGCCGGGCCGTACGCAGGGCGTCATAAACATCCACCACTTGCAGGACGCGGGGCAGGAGTGGAATGTCGCGTTTGCGCAGCCCATCAGGATAGCCGCTACCATCGGTATGCTCGTGATGGTGGCGAATGATCGGCAGGATGAGGCGCAATGACTTCAGTGGTCGACAGATATTTTCGCCGGTGATGGGATGCTGTTTCATCACCTCCCACTCTTCGGGGGTAAGGTTCGATCCCTTTTTCAGGATCTCGTCGGGCACCGCGATTTTGCCCAGATCGTGCAAGTATCCGCCGCGGCGCAGGGCGACGATTGCTTCCTCGTCCAAACCCAGGTGACGTCCCAGATTGCTGGCATTCTGAGCCAGGCGCTCGCAGTGACCCTCGGTGTAGGGATCACGACTTTCAACGCTTAGGCCCAGTGTGCACAGTACTGATTCTGCGCTCTCCAGTTCATCGGTAAATTCCTTAAGTTTGAGCAGCGACTTGACCCGGGCAAACAGTTCCTCGGCGAAAATCGGCTTGTTTAAAAAATCGTCGGCGCCGGCTTCGATGCCGTGCAGCTTGTCTTCGCGATCGCTAAGCCCCGTGATGAGTACGAAGGGGATCAGCCGGGTGGACGGATTTTCCTTCAGTTCGCGGCAAAACTCATAACCCGATTTGCCGGGCATGACGACATCGGAAAGAATCAGGTCGGGAAGCTGGTGGCGGATCTCGGCTTCCGCGTGACTCGCATCTGGAACGGCCACCACGTCGTATCCGCGAATCTGGAGCAGTTCGCGCATCAGCATCATGGTGTCTGGATTGTCATCCACTACAAGGATGCGAGCCGCGCGCCGCTGCGCAAGTAGCTCAACCATGTCCTTGTAAGACTTGGAGCGGGGAGAAAAAAGGGTTCGGAGCTTCTGGGGAAAATCCATCGCCGAAGGCCGATAAAAATCTATTCTAAAGGATAGATGCGCTGATGTGGACTTCGGGCAAGAGAAAAGTTGTTCTTCTTACCTTGTATGAAAATATTTTCATTTCCCGTTTTGGAGAGAGAAACATTCAGAATGTGTCATCTGCACTTGTCGGTCAGGCAGAACTTCACCTAGTGTCGTCTTATGCGCTCTCTACTTTTCGTATTGCTTGCCATGTTCCTGTTGCCGAGAATCGCCGGTGGAGCGCCCAAGCCGCATGTTCTCAGCTTTGGAAGATGGGCTACGGTCAAATGGTTCGTCGGTGCAGGCCATACTCTTGGGACTCCGCACGATGTGACTGACCGTCTGATCGTCGTGCGGCGGGCCTTTCGCCTGAACGATGCGTTACCAGAGGAGACAAGTTCGGTCCCTAACTGGCGCTGGCAACGCGGTGGATGGCTGCTTGTGGACCGGATTACCGGTCATGTCTCACCGATCAATCTTCCGGAGTTCGATGCCTTTTACTCGAGGGCTGCCTGGTATCGCGACTATGTTGCGTATTGCGGCATTTCGGACGATGGCAAGAATCTGTACGCGATGGTGGCACAGCTCGGGCGCCGCAAACCAATCCTCAAAAAAGCGTTGGGAGACGCGCCCGCCGATGACATGCCGGATTCGGCCTGCCCGGCGCCCAGTTGGCAACGCCAGCCGGTTCGCGTCAGCTTCTCTTCGCCACTCGATCAAAAACTGACCTACTCGGTGCGCGGACACGCCGTGGACGTAGTGAACGATGAAGAGGAGGAAGGCACGAAATGATTGTTTTCGTTGTCCCAGCCGCGTCGCGACTTCTCCTATGCAGACCCGATTTCAGCCCGGTCAACACGATGAGTTGCAGTCCAATTCCCATTCCGCCCACCGCGTTGAACTTTAGCCAGTGAATCCAAGTAGCGCGCATCATGGGAGGCGTTCCTCCATGTACAGGCGGCGCGTGTTCCGTGCGGTGAAGAAGAGCAGCATCACGGTCATACCCAACAAGCCAATGATGCCTCCGACATCAAAAAGCCGGTAACGTCCTCCCAGGATCATCGGATGATAGAACAACGCAAGGTTGCCGATTGCCAGCAGGATACGCAGCTCAGTAGGTCCAAAACTCCAAAATGAGAGGTGAAATTCTCCCATAGTGTAGGTTGCCAGGTACGACTGGATCGAAAGCAGCAGAAAGGCAACCAGCAGTCCGAGGGCAAGATAGGGATGCATATACCCCGATAACGCCAATCCTCCCATCAGACAGAGGCCGCCGAGACTGTCGAGCATATGATCCACGTAAAAGCCATATCGCGGACGTTGGCAGTGCCTTACTCGTGCCAGCGTGCCGTCTAAACTGTCCCCCAGCCAGTTCAACGCTAAAAAGCCGATGACGCCCAACAACCACAGGCGATTGCGAGTCGCTAACGCGTAGCTGATGCCGGCCATCACCTGCGCTCCAAATCCCAGCAGGGTCAGGTGGTCGGGGCTTACCCAGGCGGGGGTGCGCTCTGCCAGCCAGACTAGGGCTCGCTTCTCCGCCGCAGTTACGAAACCGTGCTGAATCCGCTTCGGATCCCGGAAAGTCTGTGTCTTGCGGAACTCACATAACACTTTGGGGTTGGGCTGTTCGCAGAAATCGGGCAACGGACTTGCCATGGACGAGCTTCCTCCTTAGTCTCAGGGATCAATTTGCTCCCCAACGCCTGGGAGCACAATCCTTTAGCGATAAAGCCGGCATGAACCGATTATTTACTGGTAATAGAAAGAAAACAGGCTGGATAACGACAGATGTTAACTACGCCGATCGGGGTCTCGAGCCAGCGGTTTCCTGGATAGAATCCCTCAATTGGTCAACTGCCCACTGGATCTGCTCTTGCGTGATCACTGCGGGAGGGGCGATCAGCAGATGATCACCGGAGACGCCGTCTACAGAACCTTGCATGGGGTAGACAAGCAGCCCGCGTCTCATGGCTGCTTGGGCCACGCGTCCGGCAAAATTCAAAGCGGACGCGAATGGCTTTTTGCTCTGCTTGTCGGCGACGAATTCTACTCCCCACAACATCCCAATGCCACGGACGTCGCCTATTGGCTCCAGTTCCCGCAGAGTTTCGAGAGCTTTTCTAAGCTCTGAGGCTGG
>Ga0137415_10007456_pt1 | contig 10838 bp, 9 predicted proteins | sample CZODoug3_1_1_16f_FD_183082 | JGI IMG/M metagenome (GOLD analysis project Ga0137415, IMG submission 183082) | Vadose zone soil fungal communities from Angelo Coast Range Reserve, California, USA - CZODoug3_1_1_16fungal (Hybrid Assembly) | ecosystem: Environmental > Terrestrial > Soil > Vadose...
TGCGGAAACTGAGCGTGCGGGCGCGCTCGTGCCAGGAAATCGTCTCGGCTTTTGCGTTCATGACTGCGGCGAGCCTTTAGAAGGTCGGTGGGGTGCAGGCGCTGATGATCTCACACGCCTCGCGCCCGACGTTGCGGAAGCGATGCGGAAGCTGGCTGGCGAAATAATAGGCCTCGCCGGCTCCCAGCACGCGCGCAGCGCCGCCCACCGTGAGCTCGATGCGCCCGCGGATCACGACGCCCGCCTCCTCGCCGCGGTGAGTGAGCATTTCCTCGCCGGTGGCCGCGCCGGCCGCATATCGCTCGTGCAGCACCGTCAGCTGCCGCCCGGGGCGCTGCGCCGCCACCAGCCGCAGCGAGACTTCCGGATTGCCCAGCTCCACGAGATCGTCGGCGCTGAAAAAAGCCTGCGGCGTCGCGCTCAGGTCCACGGTGAAGAACTCGGCGAGCGACATCGGCACACCATCCAGCACCTTCTTCAGCGAGCTCACCGAGGGGCTCACGCGGTTCTGCTCGATGAGGGAAATGAGCCCGTTGGTCACCCCGGCGCGGCGGGCAAGCTCGCGCTGCGACAGCCCGCAAGTGGTCCGGATACCTCGCAGGCGCGCACCGACGTCGATGCTCATGGTGTTTAGGATCTTAGACAAGAAGGGTGAAAATATCGCCCCGGTGGCCGGTCTTGTCCACTTTATTTATCATCGCGCCGAATCCACCTGCACCGAGCCCGTCATGTCGAACGCCAGCGCCCCCAGCAGCCGATCGGAACTCGAAGCGTTCTGGTTGCCCTTCACCGCCAACCGCCAGTTCAAGGCGAAACCCCGGCTGCTCGCGAAGGCGAGCGGCATGCACTACTGGACCCCCGAGGGACGGCAGATCCTCGATGGGGTCGCGGGACTGTGGTGCGTCAATGCGGGTCACGGCCGCCGCGAGATCACTCAGGCGGTTGCGAGCCAGCTCGAGACCATGGACTACGCGCCGCCCTTCCAGATGGCTCACCCGGGGGCGTTCGCGCTGGCGAACGAACTGGTGAAAATCGCGCCCGAGCGGCTCGATCACGTGTTTTTCACTAACTCCGGATCGGAATCCGTCGACACGGCGCTGAAAATCGCCCTCGCCTGGCACCGCGCGCGCGGTGAGGCCTCACGCACGCGTCTCATCGGGCGCGAGCGCGGCTACCACGGCGTGGGCTTCGGGGGCATCTCGGTGGGCGGCATCGCGCCGAACCGCAGGACCTGGTCAGGGGCGCTGCTGCCGGGGGTCGACCACCTGCCGCACACTCATGATCCGGCGAGGAACGCTTTCTCGCGCGGCGCACCGGCGCACGGAGCGCAGCTGGCCGACGAGCTCGAGCGGCTGGTGGCGCTGCATGATGCATCCACCATTGCCGCGGTGATCGTCGAGCCCATCGCGGGCTCCGCCGGTGTGCTGATCCCACCGCGCGGATATCTGCAGCGGCTGCGCGAGATCTGCGACCGGCACGGGATCCTGTTGATTTTCGATGAGGTGATCACCGGCTTCGGCCGCACCGGCGCGCCATTCGCAGCGCAGGAGTTTGGCGTCACGCCCGACATCATCACCCTCGCCAAGGGTCTGACCAACGGTTGCGTGCCGATGGGCGCCGTGCTGGTGAGCAAGACCGTCTACGAGGCGTTCATGCAGGGCCCGGACGGCATCGAGCTGTTCCATGGCTACACCTATTCGGCGCATCCGGCGGCCTGCGCGGCCGCTCTGGCGACCCTGGGTATCTATCGGAGTGAGGGTCTGCTGACGCGCGCCAAGTCCCTGGCGCAGTACTGGGAGGACGCCGCCCATGCGTTGCGCGAGCTGCCGCACGTCATCGACGTCAGGAATTACGGGTTGATCCTGGGACTGGAGCTGCAACCCATCCCCGGAAAAGCCGGCGCGCGTGCCTTCGAGGTGTTTATCAAATGCTTCGAGCGCGGCGTGTTGGTGCGCCAGACGGGCGACATCATTGCGCTCTCCCCGCCGCTCATCATCGAGCAGTCGCAGATCGATCAGATCTTCGGCACGCTGACCGCCGTGCTGCGCGGGCAATAGCGGCCCGCGGGCAAGCCGCCTGCGGCGGCCCGCAGGCTCGAGCGTGCGGCTCGGCCCTTAAGCCTGCGGCTGATTGCGGTCGCGGCGCACGCGCGACAGCACCATCCATACCAGCACCGCGACCACGATGGCGCTGCCGATCAGCATTTCCATCTCCGACAGACTGAACGCGCTGCTGCGCGTGGCAGCAACAGTAATGGTTTCCACGACCGACCTCCGAAGCTCACCGAATTCCCACACAAGCTCAGGTACTGTCGCACCGGGCGCACGCGCGGTGAAGGAACCCGTCCTGGATCTGCGACGGTCGTCAAGAAACTAGCGTTATGTCTGATCGCGGCGCGCGCCGCGCACTTCATGCGCGCGCTTCGAACACCGCGTAGATCTTCGCGCAGTCCTCCAGGACTTCCCAGGTGCCGACGAAGCCGGCGGGGACCACGAACGCATCCCCGGGGCCGAAGCTGCAGCGCTCGCCGGTGGCACTCTCAATCGTGACGCGCCCGGCCGTCATCACGCACAACTCGTTCTCGGTGTAACGCACGCGCCATTTGCCGCGACTCGCTGACCAGCGGCCGGCAAAGAACTGCTGGCTGGAGTCGGTGAAGAAATTCCGCACCTGCAACTCGGGCGCGCCGGCGATCAAGCGCTCCGCCGGCAGTTCGGACACCTGCGCTTCGACCCGACCCTCCAGCGGAACGATGGCAGTGCTCACGAGCGTGCCGCACAGGTATTCATGCCAGGAAATTCTAGCGCGAACGCGCGCCGCGGGCCTGCCTTCCCGCGGCGCGCCTGGCGGGCGCGCGGCGCACACCCTAGTCACTGCGGGCAACCTGGCCGGACCCGGGAAGTTCCAGGCGCACCGTTACGCGGCGGTCAAACGCGTAGCTGTCGAAGTCGCCGTCCGCGCTGCTCGACTCGGTCTTGCCGTGTGCCTCGATGAGGATGCGCTCGCGGGCCACTCCTGCCGTCATCAGCACCGCCGCGACACCCTGAGCGCGGCGCAGCGACAGCTCGCTGTTGTAGGCCTGCGAGCCGCGCGGATCCGCGTAGCCGGCGATCCGCACGCGGGCCTGCGGCATGGCCGCCACCAGTGCCCCGAGCTTCAGCAGCGGCGGCATCACGCGGGCGTTGATCGAGTCGTCGTTGGTGCGAAAGCTCACGTCGAGAGCGAGCTCGTCAGCCTGCTGCAGGGTCTGATCGAGCTGTGCACCGCGCGCCTGGGCCTGCGTGAGCGAGCCGTCGAGCTGCGCGACACTCTCAGAAAGGCGGCTGCGCTCCGTTTCGCTGTGGTCGAGATCGGCGGCCAGCGCCGCCGAGGTTTGCGCCTGGCGGTGATAGCGGTCACCGAGCAAGGCCCCGGCGGCCGCGCCCAGCACCGCGCCGAACGGTCCGCCCGCCACGGCACCGACCGCGAGTCCGGTCACCGCGCCAATGTCCGACTGCTTCGAGCCCTCACCGCGCTCGTCCCCGCAGGCGTACGCCGGCCAGACCGTCACGCCCCCTGCCAGTGCAATGCCGAGCACGCCGGCCCGGAGCCTCGATTTCAATGTAGTCATGTTGCCTCCTCATCGTGTCAGTGCGGAACCAATCGTTCCGGGTACGCCGACCAGTTCAGCGCGCGAGGCGGCGCCCCTGGTGATGCAAAAGCGACACTGCGGGGATGATTTGTGGCGGAACATGGCGGCGTGAGGTGATCGCATATACTGGCGCTCTTCCAAACACGCAGGATCCCTCATGCCGCATCACGCTTACCGGCGCCGACCACGGCGGGCGTCGTTCGCCGCCCTGATTGCGCTCTGGTGCTGCACGGCGGCTGCGCTCAGCAGCGCGCCTGCGGCCGAGAGCGCCGCGCAGAACACCGGGGTGTTGCGCGCTACGCTCCCCAACGGCTTGCGTGTCGTCATCGTGCGCAATGCGCTGGCGCCAGTGGTCGCGACCGCGGTGAATTACCTGGTGGGCTCGGACGAGGCGCCCGCGGGGTTCCCCGGAACGGCGCACGCCGAGGAGCACATGATGTTCCGCGGCAGCCCAGGCCTCAGCGCCGACCAGCTCGCTGATATCGGCAGTGTCGTCGGCGGTGATTTCAACGCCAATACGCGCGAGGGCATGACCCAATATCTGTTCACGGTGCCGGCCGAGGATCTCGACGTGGCGCTGCACATCGAGGCGCTGCGCATGCGCGCCGTGCTCTACTCACCGAAGGAGTGGAGCCATGAACGCGGCGCGATCGAGCAGGAGGTCGCGCAAGACCTGTCCGAGCCGTCCTACGTACTGTTTGAGAAGTTGCGCGCCAGGATGTTCGCAGGCACCCCCTACGCCCACGATGCGCTCGGCACCCGACCATCGTTCGAGAAGACCACGGCGCGCATGCTGAAGAGCTTCCACGACACCTGGTACGCGCCCAACAACGCCATCCTGGTGATCGCCGGGGACCTCGACCCGGAGGCGACCCTGAGCGAGGTGAAACTGCTGTTCGGGGACATCGCGGCGAAGAAACTGCCTCCCAAGCCGCAGGTGCGCCTGCGCCCCGTGCGACCCATAGCCTTCACGCTGGACACCGACCGGCCCAGCGGCACGCTCATGATTGCGCTGCGCACTCCCGGTCCACGCGCTGCCGACTTCGCCGCACTGGAGGTGCTCGCGGACGTGCTCAGCAGCCGGCGCTTCGATCTGTACGGCCTGGTGCCGCGGGGCAAGGCAGTGGCCGCGGAGTTCGCGCTTGATCCGCTGCCGCAGGCAGCCCTTGCCTACGCGATTCTCTCCTTTACCACCGGAGATGATCCCAAGGCGCTCGAGCGCGAGGTGCGCACGATACTGGCGCACGTCGCGCGCGAGGGCGTACCGCCGGAACTCGTCGAGGCGGCCAAACTGCAGGAGCGCAGCGCGGCGCAGTTCCAGCGCAACAACATAGCCGAGCTCGCCGCGGTGTGGTCGGAGGCGCTGGCGCTGTACGGGCTGAGCTCCCCCGACGAGGATCTGGCGCGCATCGAGCAGGTCACGGTCGCGGACGTCAACCGGGTGGCACGCCAGTATCTCGACCTCGATCACGCCATCACCGGCGTCATGCTGCCGCGCGGCTCGGGTCAGCCGATGGCCGCGCGCGGCGGCTTCGGCGGACAGGAGGCGATTTCCCTGGGCGAGGCCCACCCGACAGCATTGCCCGCCTGGGCGCAAAAGGCTCTGCAGCGACTGGAGGTGCCGCCCTCGACCCTGCACCCGATCGTCAGCACCCTGCCGAACGGCCTCACCCTGATCGTGCAGAGCGAGGATGTCAGCGACACGGTGAGCGTGTACGGCCACATCCGCAATCGCCCCGAGACCGAAGAGCTCGCGGGCCAGGAGGGAGTCGCGCAGCTGCTAGAGCGGCTCCTGAGCTACGGCAGTGAACGGCTCGACCGGGTCGCGTTCCAGCAGGCGCTCGATGCGATCGGCGCCCGCGAGCATGCCGGAACGGACTTCTCGGTGCAGTCTCTGGGGGAGCATTTCGAGCGCGCGGTGGAACTGCTGGCCGACAATGAACTGCACCCGGCGCTGCCCGATGCAGCCCTGGAAGTGCTCCGCGGCCAGGTGGCTCTGGGTGTCGCCGCGCGCAACGCGAGCCCCGGCTTCCTGACACAGCGCTCGCTGCGCGCGGCATTGTTTCCGCCGGATGATCCCAGTCTGCGCATGGCCACGCCCGAGACGGTGCGCTCCCTCACCCCGGCTGCGGTACGCAGCTACTACACCAGGGTGTTCCGGCCCGATCTCACCACCATAGTGGTCATCGGGAAGGTCACTCTCGCCGCCGCGCGCTCTGCCATCGACAGGTATTTCGGCGCCTGGAGCGCCACCGGCCCCGCACCCATCATCGACCTGCCGCCCGCGCCTCCCAACGGACCGGGCAGTGTCGTGGTGCCGGATGCGAGCCGTGTGCAGGATCGCGTTGTGCTGGCGCACAATCTCGCGCTCACGCGCTCCGATCCCGACTACTACCCCTTGCAGTTGGGCAACGCCGTGCTGGGCGGAAGCTTCTATTCAACGCGGCTGAGCGTCGATCTGCGCAAGAATTCCGGCCTGGTGTACTCGGTGCAGTCGCTGTTGCAGGCCGGCAGAACGCGCAGCGTCTACCTGGTTGAGTACGCCAGTGACCCCGAGAATGTCGTCAAGGCCGCCAACATGGTGGTGCGCGAGGTCACCACGATGCAAAACACCCCGGCAGGCGCCGACGAGCTCACCCGCGTCAAGGCCTGCCTGCTGCGCCAGCTCCCCCTGAGCGAATCGGGCGTGGAGCAGATCGCCCATGGACTGCTGGCGCGCAGCGACCTGGGTCTGGCGCTCGATGAGCCGACCGCCGCGGCGCAGCGTTACATCGCTCTGGACGCCGCGGCGGTGCAGAGCGCGTTTCGCAAATGGCTGCGTCCTCAGGACCTGGTGCGCGTCAGCGAAGGGCCGACACCGCCCTGAGGGGCGTGCCGGCTCTGCTTGGCGGCACGGGGCAGATCGCGACAGGCCACGGCCAATCTGGCGGCGAACTCGTCAATGGCGAGCGGCGCGTCAGCCCACGGGTCGGATGGGTGGGGACAACGTCCTGCACCAGCACGGTGAGCACCAGACCCTCGGGCGTAGCGAGCCGCCCGGTCTCGCGGGACACGGCCGCGAGAATCGCAGAACGCAGCGCATCTCCCTCCTCGCTCCCATAGCGCTGCAGCTGCGTCGTGACCCGCGGCGCGAACTCGATCGTGGTCGCGGCCAGTTGCCCCGCTAACAGCTGCGGCGCGAGCAGTCCTGCGGCGGCGATCAAGATCCGGTCAATCGGCGACAGGCGTGCCATGATTTCGCGGGGCCAATTGCGCGTAATATTGCCAGCCATACCCGGCAATCGACGAGCGCGATTTATGCATACCGCCCGGACCCGGTCAACGGCCTCACTGCGCAAGCTCGGCTGCACGCTGTTATGTGTGGGTTCCTGCCTGGTGGCCGGCTGGGCCGGCGCGGGTACCGAGGCGCCGCGCAGCGCTGCGCGCGCGCGCACCGCGGCGAACCCGGATCCCTGGTGGAAGCACGCGGTGATCTACGAGATCTATCCGCGCAGCTTTCAGGATTCCGACGGCGACGGTGTCGGCGATCTCAACGGCGTCACGCAGCGGCTCGATTACCTCGAGGCGCTTGGCGTCGATGCCATCTGGATCGCACCGATGTATCCCTCGCCCCAGGTCGATTTCGGCTATGACATCTCCGACTACCAGAACGTGGATCCGAAGTACGGCTCGCTGGCGGACTTCGACCATCTGCTCGCGGAGGCCGGCAAACATCACATCCGCGTATTGCTCGACATGGTGCTCAACCACACCTCCGACCAACACCACTGGTTCCTGGAGGCGGCGCGCTCGCGCGACTCCGCGCACCATGACTTCTATTGCTGGAACGACGGCATGGCCGGCCCCGCCGGCCAGCCCCTGCCGCCCAACAACTGGGTGAGTCTGTTCGGCGGCTCGGCCTGGCAGTACCTGCCGGCGGTGCATCAGTTCTACTACCACATGTTCTACCGGCAGCAGCCGGATCTTAACTGGCGTAATCCACAGGTCGAGCGCGCCATGTTCGCCGCGATGCGCTTCTGGCTGGATCGCGGCGTCGCCGGTTTCCGTCTCGACGCCATCACCACGCTGTTCGAGGATGTGAAACTGCGCGATGAGCCGGCACTCGGCGGCACCAATGCCCAGGGCGACCCCATCCTCAGCGACATCTACACCAACAACCTTCCCGAGGTTCACGACGTCATCCGGCGCATGCGGGCCATGATCGACACTTACCCGGGCGAGCGGCTACTGATCGGTGAGACCTACGTGCCGAAGACCGCCGACCTCGATCCGTGGTACGGGGGTGCGCTGCATAACGAGCTGCAGCTGCCGATGGATACCCTCGTCGGCCTGGGGAGCAAGCTCGATGCCAGCAGCTTCCGCCAGCATCTCATCGAGGCCGCGACCCAGCTCCACGATTCGCAGCCGCTGCTGGTGTTTGACAACCATGACAACATCCGCAGCTGGGACCGCTTCGGCGACGGGGTTCACAACGACGCGATCGCCCGCATCGTCGCCGCGCTGCTGTTGACTTCGCGCGCCACGGCGTTGCTGTACCAGGGTGAGGAGATCGGACAGCGGACCGCGACCCCCACGCGGGTCGAGGACGTGCGCGATCCGATCGGCATCACCGGCTGGCCGAAGGAGAAGGGTCGCGACGGTGAACGCACGCCGATGCAGTGGGACACATCCAACGCCCAGGCCGGCTTCAGCACCAACCCGAGGACCTGGCTGCCGGTGCCGCCGGACTACCGCACCGTCAACGTGCAGACCGAATCGGCCGACCCGCATTCAATGCTCAACTGGCATAAGCGCCTGATCGCGCTGCGCCGAAGCAGTTCCGCATTGCGCAGCGGCCGCACGGTCATGCTGGATCAGACCAACGCCAGCGTGCTGACCTACGCGCGCCTGGATGCGCACGGCGGGACGATCGTCGTCTCGCTGAACATGTCGCCGCGGTCGCAGACAGTTAGGCTCGATGCGCCAGCGGCCGGGCTCTCGGGGACGCGCTACCGGACCCTGTTGTCGAGCCCGGGAGCGATTGCCGATGCCGCCGCGTCGCAGCCCATCGCGCTGCCTGCCTTTGGCGCGTGGGTCGCGGCCCTCGAGTAGCGCCGGTCCTCTGGCGCGGTTGCCGGTGAGGCGTGCGTGCCAGCTGATCGCGGAACAGTCGAGGCAGCCAATCATGATCCTCTCACGTTCGAGGTGCAGGGCGGGCTGCGTGTTTCGGCCCGGCTCGAGCTGCCCGCCGGCGCGCGCGCCTGCTATGTGCTGGCACACGGCGCCGGAGCGGGCATGGAGCACCCGTTCATGAGCGCGGCCGCGCGCGAGCTCGGGGCACTCGGCATCGCCACGCTGCGCTATCAGTTCCCATACATGGAGCGCCGCTCCCGCCGCCCCGATCCTCCGGCGCTGTGTCATGCGACCGTGCGCGCCGCGGTCGAGCAAGCCGCGCGCCTTGCTCCCGCGCTGCCGCTGTTCGCCGGCGGTCGCTCCTTCGGCGGCCGCATGACCTCGCAGGCGCAGGCGCTTGATCCGTTGCCGGGGGTTCGCGGCCTCGCCTTCCTCGGCTTCCCGCTGCACCCCGCCGGCAAACCCGGGGATTCGCGTGCCCGGCATCTTGCGGACGTGCGCATCCCGATGTTGTTCGTGCAGGGTACGCGCGATGCGCTCGCCGAGCGCGGGCTGCTGGAGGCGCTCATGGTGCGGCTCGGCGCGCGCGCTTCCTTGAGTCTCATCGAGGACGCGGACCACTCCTTCCACGTGCCCGCCCGCACCGGCAAGGACTCGCAAGTCCGCAGCGAGCTGCTGCGCGCGGTGGCGCGCTGGATGGAGTCGTTGCTGTGAGCAAGCGCGCCCTCGAGCGCTACGCCGCCAAGCGCACCTTCACCCGCACGCCCGAACCGCCGGCGCAGGCCGCGCACGCCCGGCACGGGCCGCTGTTGTTCGTGGTGCAGAAGCACGCAGCGCGCCAGCTGCATTACGACTTTCGCCTGGAACTCGACGGCGTGCTCAAGTCCTGGGCCGTACCCAAGGGCCCCTCGCTCGATGTCAGCGACAAGCGCATGGCAGTCGAGGTCGAGGACCACCCGTTCGACTATGCCTCGTTCGAAGGCGTGATTCCGGCCAGGCAATACGGCGCCGGCAAGGTGATCGTGTGGGATTGCGGCGTGTACTCCCCGGACGAAGGGCAGAAGTACTCGTTCGCGGATCGCGCCGCGGCCGAAACGCGCGTGCGTGCCGAGCTGGCCGCAGGGAAGCTGAGCGTGCTGCTGTGCGGCGAGAAGCTCAAGGGCTCGTTTGCGCTGGTGAAGACCAGGACCGGCAACCAGTGGCTCCTGATCAAGCACCGGGACCGCTTCGCACAGCCGAACGACGTGTTGGCGCGCCATGCTTCCGTGCTCTCGGGCCTGACTCTCGATGAGATGTCGCCGCTCGAGGTCCCCGCCCGGCTCGACGCGGCCGTGCTCGCGCCGACCGGCCCGGCGGAGGCGCTGCCGAAGCAGCTGCAGCCGATGCTGGCGGAAACCGGCGACGCGCCGCGCTCCGATCCGCGCTGGCGTTACGAACCGAAGCTCGACGGCTATCGTGTCATCGCGTTCGTCGCTGCTTCCGGCGTACGCCTGCAGTCGCGCCGCGGTCTTGACCTCACGCCCTTTTTCCCGGAAATCACGGCGGAGCTCGCCGCCCAACCCGCGGGGCAGATGATTCTCGATGGAGAGATCGTGGCCCTCGATGGCGCCGGACGCCCGTCGTTCAACGCGCTGCAGAACCGGGCGCAGCTCAAGACGCCCGCGGAAATCGCCGCCGCGCAGCGTGACACGCCGGTAGTGTTGCTATGCTTCGATCTGCTGCATTTTGCGGGCCTCAACCTGCGCGCCGCGCCCTACCGCGATCGGCACCGCTACCTGGCGCAGTGCCTGCTGCCCGCGAAGCACCTGCAGCTGGTGCATGCCTCGGAAGACGCCGAGCCGCTGTTCGCCGCGGCCCTGAGTCACGGATTCGAGGGCATCATGGCCAAGCGCCTCGACAGCCCCTACCAGGCGGGCCGGCGCTCGCGCGCCTGGCTCAAAATCAAGGCGGCGCAGTCGGCCGAGTTTGTGATCGGCGGCTACACACGCGGTCGGGGCGCGCGCGAACCGTTGGGGGCGCTGCTGCTCGGCTTCTGGGAGGGCAAGTCGCTGCGCTACGCCGGACACGTCGGCTCCGGTCTCAACGACGAAGTCAT
>Ga0137415_10007458_pt1 | contig 10837 bp, 6 predicted proteins | sample CZODoug3_1_1_16f_FD_183082 | JGI IMG/M metagenome (GOLD analysis project Ga0137415, IMG submission 183082) | Vadose zone soil fungal communities from Angelo Coast Range Reserve, California, USA - CZODoug3_1_1_16fungal (Hybrid Assembly) | ecosystem: Environmental > Terrestrial > Soil > Vadose...
TCGTATGCGAGACCTAGATCGAAACACACTTCTTCTGCCATTGCGATGATTTGTGAACCCGGATCGAGGATCGCTTCAACATGTCGCTGATGATCGACTAATGGGAATATAGATCGAAGTGCCGAGGACTCTTTTGCAACGATAAGTCGATCTGGTATAGCTCCGATGGGAAGTGTCTTCAGGTACGTCTCGTATGGGTCTGGAATGATGAGCGATCCAGGAGGCGGAGTCTTGGACTGGTGGATGAAGTTCATAAATGTCGAGGTAGGAAGTCGATACTGAGGTTCTCCAGGCTCGATGTCGTCTAAAGCAGCCGCGATACTGTCATCTTCAGCATAGGTGTGGATTTCTTTAGCGTTGCCTTCCTTGTTCGTAGTTCGTTTAGCCGATGTAGCTTCACGAACTTGAGATCGAACTTCGGGCGACAACGACAATAACTCGCGTTGAGTAACCGTGACCGGAGTTGCCATAGCTCGATCATAAACGTCGGCAGCGATCTTTCCATCGTAGATAGGTGGAAGTGTGCGATAAGCTGGTTCCTGTTTCTTCGGAGGGGCTGGCTTAGGAAGCGTTCCAAAGTTACGAAGTTGGGGAGCTGCGTAGGTCGCATCGCGAGCGTCTGTGTAAGGATGAACGAGAGGTTCTGGCTGAGGCGGGGTCTCAGATTGCTCTGGAGCTGGTTTACTGGGTGCTGCGACTGGGATCACGACTTCTGGTTGTACAGCGCGCTTTTTCTGAGGTCGAACAGGCTCTTCCTCGATCTCGACGGAAGGTTCGCGATCTTCTGGAGAACGAGATCGCTCCCTATGCTTGCCCTTGTCCGCAGCTCGTTGGGCTCGAGTTCTGACTAGGGGTTCGAACTTTCGTCCTCGAAGCTGGAAGAGCTCGCGTTCAAGACTGGCGATCCGCTCATTGGTCGATAGTTGGGTTTCTGGTTCGACCTGAGACGTGAATAGATCGGGATGCGACAGCCGAGTTGCGATCGACGTAGGAGCGATGTCGACCTTGGTCTGCGATGTAGAGGAATTCTCGGCGACGTCATTAGACAATACATGATACAACATCTGCGATGCAGCTTGCTGTCCAGGATTGCGACGGTGCCACTCTTCAATGCGCTCTTTGAAGTTGCGACCTGGGATATCTCGAGGTACGAAAGCGCCAGAAGGTAGGGTCACTCTTCCTTCAGCGTTACGCTTGCATTTCCCTTGTTTAATATCTTCGAGGACGACCTGACAATCACGTATGAAATGCTCGAGCGATCCGCAGTAGTTACAACCAGTGTTTGGATTTTGTGGGCGAAGGGGACGATCTGCCGGAGCGCTATTGCGAGTTATGTTGTTTTGCGCTGTCAAGGCTTTTACGAACGACTCGGTAATACGCTCGATAATCGTAGCGATGTCCTCGACTTTAATATCTCTGTTCGAGGTCGACGTCGATGATGTAGACGTCGATCCGAGTGCTGGTGATGGCGTGAGCGGCGATGTTAAAAGCGTGGACGGAGTACCGTGCAGAACGAACTGTGCGGCCTCGTGGATTTGCTCGAGATCGTAAGGATCGTCAGGAAAGTGGTCTGGAAGCTTAAGCTGTAGCCTCTGCGAGATGCGCGACCAGAGATCGGGTTGGAACCCTCGAACGTATGCTCGACTCTGTTCTGCTGCAGATAGGCGATGCTTGCTTCGAAGGAAGGTGGTAATGGTATAGAATTGGCGATGATAGTCGCCGAGATCTCCTAGAGAGAGAACGCCTAAGCGCGATCTTTCTCCGACTAATTTATCCATGTCTGCGACCGACCATTTGCGTTCCTCTTCTGAACCCGGATAGAGACTATGTACAGCTTGGACGAATTCTGCATAGCTCTTTTGGTCATCGGAGTATTCCGCAATGGATTCCCAAAGGTCGGCGGTGTCGACGTCGACAAATCGACATGCATGTTGTTTCTTCTCGGTCAGATCGGTGATACCAGCGCGACCGAATGCAAAGTCGAGATCGGCAAAGTAACGTCGAAGTTCTCGAGGTTGGTGCGGATCGAAGCGAGGCGCAGATCGATCTCCGCGCGCGGGCATCGGAATGGTAGGTACATTCATGGTTGGTCCGACGGATAGCGATGGAGTAGATTGTAAGGTGTTGGACGATATAGTAGCAGTCGAGATCGATGTAACGGAGGATAAAGGCGAGATGCGAGGTGTAAGGTTATAGTGGCGCGACTCTGTTACCGGAACGATGTCGGAATCTGTAAAGATTTCGAAGTCGGCGAGATCGACTTCTGCGAAGGCGGCGCGAAATTCTTGTCGAAGGTTTCTAGCTTGTGTAGGTCTAGGAAAGTCGAGCGAGTGCGATGAAGACTGCGATGAGGTCGGTGACGGAATTTTTGAAACTCAACCCCTCGCGGTGGGCTCCAAATATGATATGCCTGCGATGTCTATATGGTCATAAACCAACACAAACACCACAAAACAGTGCGATCTAAAAGTGCGAGGTAGCGAGTAACCCTTCCGAGGATGTAGTATGATTGAGGTAAGTTAAATGATTGTGCGATGTCGATGTCTAACGAATCGATGTGGTAAACGTGCACGAAGGAGCGATGTGAACGACTAAGTCGAAACGATAAAGCCTGCGTCTTTTTAGACGAGAAAACGATAAAGCCTGCGTCCTTTAGACGAGAATAATACGAGGTTGTCGAGGTACGATGTCGAGGTTGCTACTTCGATGTAGCGAACGAGTTCTAAACGCTTCGATGTCGATGTTGAAATACTAACTGTCGCAACGAGATGGACGAGTTCGATGTCTCTAATGCTCTAAACGAGTGTGGAAAGTTCTTCTTTTTATTGTCTAAGGTGAATACAGAATATATACTGTGGTAAGGAATTTAGATAAGTCCGACTTAGCTATGTGAGTTTCGGACTCAAAAGTAATGTAATATCAAAGATAACAGATGAAACACGAAATTACCAAAGCTCCGTACACTGAAACGCGTGTCATCAATGTCCGGACGCTCGATAATACCGAAACGCTTCCGGGACTAAGGCTAACGACGTTCCGCTACGTGTCGATGTGCTGGCGTCGCCGATATCGATGTTACGTCGATATGCCGGTTAAGTCGGACCATCGGAATGGTGTAGGCAGATGCCACGAGGTGCGAGAGGCTCGGAATTGACACGGAACGCTAGATCGTAGCGTGTTTGAGACGTTGGCCGCATGGAATTGATCGGAGATATATCGGAACACCTCGATATCGACGTCGAGCGAGAGATCGATGGTAAGGCGAAATGATAGGGTCGATTGTATATGCGATTTATTGTTCGATTTGGCGCTTAGAGTGAGTGCGTGCGTATCATCTCCTCCCTACTGAAATATTGACTGTCCTCAGTCAATGCGCTCCTGGCTAGGTCGCATGGATAAGACGTAACACATCGCGTCGGAGCCGAGTAAGCGACATGCCCAGAGATCGATGAAGAGTGTGAGTCATAACGATGACAGTGACCAGGCCATGAGGACTCCGAGATCGGACGTCGCGTCAGGGTATAAATAGACATCGAAAACCGCCAGTAATCTCCAACAACATCGCTTGTTACCAATCTCACTTCGCTCTACTCAGTTCTCCTTCGATCTATCGTACAATGTCTTCCTCTGGCATGCAACTCTCGTCGACCGAGCTCGCCAGCGTTCTCCTCGTCCTCAAAAACGACTTGATCGAGGCCTTCAATGATCGTCCGGCCAACTCCCAAGACGTCGGCGCTGTTCGCGTCTACGCGCGGACATTCATGCGATCCTTGGTAAGTTTGCTAGCAACTTTCGACTGAATGTCGCTCTAACCATCGTTATGTAGACAGCCTATGGTCGAGTGTCCCAGGAACGCGATGTCGAGGTCGAAAGGATGATCCGGATAAGTAGTATTCTGGTCGAGGAGTGCGCTGACGACAGCTGGCTCAGCTTCGCCCATCCCCTCATGCCCAACGCAATGGCGAGGTTTCAGGAGAGGCAGCGTCTCGACGAGGAACGTCGCGTCGAGGAAGAACGCCGTGTCGAGGTCGCACGTCGTCTCGAGGAAGAGCGTCGCCTCGAGGTCGAACGTCGTGCTGCTCAGCGGGATGCTGACCGTGTGGCTCGTGAGGTGGCTGCAAGTCGACTTAGTCCAACATCGAGTAGGACTGCTGCGAGGAAGACGTCGAATTCGAGTCTGGGTGGTGGCGATGTCGCGCTGGAGAGCGAGGAAAGCATGGGTAAGCGGACGAGGAGCGTCAGTCGAGGTCGGGGTCGTGGACAGGTGCGGAGGGGTACTAGGTCGCAGCCGGTTACGACGCCAACGAGGTCGCAGGTCGCCGAGGCTTCCTTTCAAGAGCCCAAGTTCGTCGTGCCTCCTAACTCGGTCGTAGTGAGTAATGTATGCGACGCCTTACTGTCACTGCTAATAACTTCGATAGGCCCCTGTTCCGTGCACTCGATGTGGCGGTTATCAGCGAAAATTCCGGTGCTACATCACGAAGGGTCGGAAGAAATGCGCCAAGTGCTTCCATGATCGTCACTCCTGCTCCTTCGCTCCTGACGCCAAGCCAAAACCGACCGCGGCCTCGAAAGGCAAGAAGAAGGCCTCCGCGTCGACATCGCGACCTGAGGAGCAACTGACTCCTACCGCTTCTTCGTCGAGGCGGCCAGCGCGAGGTATGTCGCTTGAACGTCCAATTCATTTTTTTGGTTGCTGATTTTGACTTCGCTTAGCTGATGCTGGATCCCTTGAGATCGCTGAGCGCGACGATGTCGCTGACGCCAAGGCCGCCGTCGACTCCAACGTCTCTCTCTCTCTTCCGGGCTTGCGTCAAGCTCGCGACGTTACTCGCTGGCGACTGGAAGCCAATGCACACGAGTTGTCGATGGTGCTCGCCGACTACAAGAACACCTTGGGTCGACTTTCCCTTATCGAGGACGGCATCGCGCAGCTCGAGGCAGGGACCGATCCTGACGAGGTCGAAGCTGAGGTCGAGATCGAGGTCGAAGCAGGTGATACGGAGGATGGTGACGATGTCGAGGTCGATGACGATGTCGAAGTCGACGACGATAGCGAGGTCGAGTATGAGGATGAGGATAGCGATGACGAGGAAGTCGACCAGATCGCCTGACCTTGCGGACATCTTCCTGTCCTTGTAGCTCGTGTCGATTAGTCTGTAGTCCGTAGATATCGCGTCGCGTTGTATGTACTTGGTCCGAAATATATCTACAGGATATAGCGCATATATAGAGTGAAAAAAAAGTCCGTTTTAATAGTAAGATATATAAGATAAAGGCTCAGTAAATCTTCATAGCCATAAAACCCTAAGGTTTTGCGCGGAAGATCGCGACTTTGAGAAATTGTCCATGATGTCGTAGTTAAATATTGACGTAAAATAAACCTGATATAAGTAAGATTGAGGTTGATAACGAGAGTGATGTATATCGAGCGTCTGTATATGAGATCGGAATGTAAGTGAGCGATATTTATATGTCCTAATAAGTAAAGAAACTAAAAATGATAACGAGTGAAATAATAACTAGATAAACGAGTGTTAGTCCCTCCTCCCTACTGAAAGATCGACTGTCCTCAGTCGAGAAGGGATACGCGAGCAGCTAGTCCGAGTCAATGGCATCTGTAGCAGATCGATCATCCTCGATGTCGATGTCAACATCGCTAGGTACATCGAGTTCATCCTCTTCAGGGTCTACGACATCGGAGGACTCCATATCGACGAGGCGATCTGCCGGAATATCGATGAAGTCGTCGAGGTTGGGTAGTGTCAGAGACCTGCGAGCGAAATAGGGGACGACGCGGAACGCAGCGATAGGGCGATCAAAAACAGAGCCATTGAGCTCACAGATGATATATGCTCCTCCTTTATTGCGCGAGATGACGATCAGAGGTCCGATGTATCGAGGTCGCATCTTGCGATTTAAAGCTTTTTCAATGGCTGTATTTCGAACAAGGACGAGGTCGCCGCGCTTGAAGTCGAAGTCACGAATGGTTGCAATGTGATCTCGCTCGAAACGAATAGCAGCTTGAAGGCGGGCGGCCATAACGCGAGAATGGAGAGCGGTAAGGTGAGATCGACGTTTTTGTAAGGCAATAGCTCGGGTCGCGATAAGGTCGGTCGTCGATAAAGGCGCATTTGGTGGTGGAAGAAGGTAGGTGGCTTCCGCGATGTCGAGAGGAAGAATAGGATGTGCCCCAGTGACTGCGAAATAGGGAGAACAACCCATACGACGTCGAATAGTGATTCGATCTGCCCAAAAGACGGAGTAGGCACCTTTATACCATTTCGACTGATCTCCATCGACCGATTTGAACAACGCTTGTCGAACATCGAAGTGAGGTCGCTCGATAAGTCCGTTAGCTCTTGAGTTATAGCCGGAGATGCGAATGTGGTGGATGCGATATTTCTTCGCCAAATAGTCGATGGCCTTGATGAAGGGCGCTCCATTGTCCGATACTATCTCTGTCAAGCCTCCCCATCTACACAATACGTCTTCGAACAACCAATCTCCAATCGTCTGTCCTGTCTCCTTCCTAAGCATCCTAAACTCGACGTAGTGCACAAGCGAACATCGACCTTGAACGATGTATTTAAAACCGCCAGACTTGGGTAGATGCATGGTGTCTGTGTATATCTTGGCGAATAGCGGTGCAGGCGTAGCGACGGTAGGTGGAATAAGGACATTACGCGTTTGTCGAAGTTGGCAGAGTCGACAGGTCTTAATGAACCAGGCGATGTCGGCACGCATGTGAGGCCACCAAAATCGCAGCGAAATAAGGGAGTTGGTCGCATAAAATCCCTTATGCGCGACATCGTCATGTGCAGCTCGCAGTACTGTTAGCCGAGACGATGGTGTTGCGACGAGTTTATGTTGTCCTTGGGCATCTTTGCGCCAGAGTTTATTCGAATGAATGAAGAACGACATGCAGTAGCGGACGAAGGTCGCGTACTCCGAGTCCGAAAGATCGGCAGGTCGCACGAGATTTTCCAACCAAGTACGTACACGAATCAGGCGATCGTCAGCGAGCTGGGCAGCGATTGTCCTAGGAACATTGGCATACGAAATCGGAACATCGTCGACAGGCAAGGCGATGTCGGCAACCTCGGCTACAAAGATCGCGATGCTGGACTGTTGATTGCGATGTGGCGGAACTGTGTTGACCATGTGCATAAAGCCATATAGCTCGTCGATCCAATCGTCGATGTCATCTGGAGGGTTTGGTTCATCTCCAGGTTGAACTACACGTCGAGATAGACCATCAGGACCATGATTTGTGCCGGGAACTGGGACGAGGTCGAAGTGGAATGTCAATATCGCCAAGATCCACCGATTTATGCTTGCTCCAGGGTGTAGATCAGGATTTCTCAACATGCCTTTGATATATCGCGCATCGACCTCGACGATCAAATTGCGTACACCAATAAGGTACATTCTCATGGCGCCAAAGGCTCGATAAAGACCGTACAGTTCGAGTTTTGGTTGCGAGAATCGTCTTTCTCTATCATTCAACGTGATAGAACCAAAACGAGAGTAATATCGCTTCTTGGGATCGTCAGGGTCGCACTGACAAAGCTGATATCCGACCGCGATGTGGGATGTGTCGACGGCGAGTATTACCGGACTGGACGATGTATAGTCGATGGGCCTGAGCGCAGGGGAGTCGATTAACGCTTGTTTAAGGTCTTCTTGCGCTGCGATCTGCTCAGGACCAAAGACGAAAGGATAATCCTTGCGTGTGAGGATCGTTAAGGCATGAGCTCGATGTGCGAAATTCTTTATGAAGATGCGAGCTACGCCGACTGTGCCGAGGAATGCGCGAACATCGGAGAGATTATCGCAAGGTCCCCAGTTAGCGACCTTCGCTATACGAGAGTTATCCGGTAAGCGGCCGTTGATAGTACATCGATGTCCGACGACTGTGATTTCCTCGGCGCACAAGGTCGCCTTGTACCCTGAGAATGTTCCACGACAATACTTCATGCGTTGGACGACTCTATTTAGCCCTTGGAAGTATTCCCAAATAAATCGACGAATCCCGGAGTTACTGGGGTGTGTCTCGTACGATCCGTCTGGAAGAATATATCGCGTGGCAGGACCGCGGATTGGCACATCGTCGATGTATGGAATGGTGGTGTGGGGTATTTCGGCTTGTAAAATGAATGTGACATCGTCATGAAAGATCGGAACGGAGTTAGTCCAACCCATAGGAAGTGTGACGAGTCGAAGTGCGCCAAAGGGGGTCTGGAATGTGGTATAATCACGCGATGATTCGTCGAGAGCTCGCTCATCATATCCGACGTAAAGATCGAGGATGCCAGCGCAAGATCGACCCGCAAACTGTTCCGCTATCTGCTCGGTATGTGGTGTAACGCCTGAATGCTGAATCGTTACAGCATTGAGAGGTTCGAGGCTGTGGACGATTCGAAGGTGCGATCCGCCTTTCTTCAGGACGGTAAACCATCGAGATCGATAGGACGAGTTAGATCGCTCGTAGACACCGGCGTCGATCTTGGTCTGAATGATTTTGCAAACTTCCTCGTAAATGCCCGGAGGTATTGGCATATTTCGAAGTACCCAGGGCTTGTGCTCGACGACGGGCATGCGTACTGGAGGGAAGAAGTCCTCGCGGAATCGACCTCGCTGCGAATCGTTCCAAGCAAATCCTTGGTTTTGCACACACATAAAGTGATGCATGAGCTCGCGCTCCTGCGGCCAAAGGAAATCGCCAGGATGGACTTTATCGATCAGATCGCGACGTTCGAAGGTATATCGACCGGTGGGTACGAATGGAGGGGGATTGGGGGAGAGTAGTGGCATGTCGGCCAAGGGATCGCCGACGATATTTCGGACAATTCGAAATTTGTCAGGTAGATCGGCGATAACTGGACGGATTTTGCGGGCTACTGGCTTGTACTTTCGATTTCCGAAAGTCGACACCTGTGGTCCTTGGGTATCAGTGGTAGAGATAGGTACTAAAAGAGTCCGAGGCAAGATCGACGTATTAGTAGGTAATAAGTAAGGATCGCGATATGTAGATGTAGGTAAGGTCGAAGTAGTACTAGATATCTGAATAGAACATTGAGAGTCCGAATCGTAAGATATATACATCGCCGAGCCAATGTCCGTGTTTGTAACTGATAGATCGCAAGCAGAAAGGTAACTATAAGAGATGTCCTGGGGTGAAAGTGTATCTGAGTCAAAGTCCATATAAGCACTAATAATAAAATGTCCGAGTTTGTCAGGGTCCTCTTCGATAATGACTGCAACATCTCCTTGATCGCCGATCAATTCATCGATGCTAGAAAAGTTTGTTTCTGCACGGGACGTCGAGGTCGACCTCGAGCCGATGTCGGAATTGTAGCTCTCCGACCTGAATTAGGATCGAAGATCGTGACGGTCTGTTCCTCGTTGGAGAAGTTACGAACGACGCTCTCGGTCAGGATATCGAAGGGTCGACCTAGGAGTATGTCGTATGCAGGGCTGCGAATAATGTGAATTTGAACGTAGAGAGTAATCTCGCCGATCTGAACAGGAACATTCCGCGCGAGGCCTAGGGATTGATCGACTTCGCCATTTGCTGACTGCATGTTCAGGATGACCGACGGATCGTATGCGAGACCTAGATCGAAACACACTTCTTCTGCCATTGCGATGATTTGTGAACCCGGATCGAGGATCGCTTCGACATGTCGCTGATGATCGACTAGTGGGAATTAAGGCTGAGCACGAGTGCGGGTCACCCGCGGCTCACGACAGGTATACCCGTGGGAAACCCACGGGTATGGAAACTCGCGGATCCGAGTTACTTGTTGTCACAGGTCTACACGGATCTGGGTGCTCGTTCTCGGTGCTCGAGTACTTGCCACAAGTACTTGTGAGATTAAGATTTTGTTTATTTATTTTACTAATTTGATTTATTATTATATTACACATTTTGATATTCTTTCGTCTGTAGAAAATTCACGTGGTGTACTACGAAACCCGCGGTTTCTTTTTATTAAAATAATGTATATACATTTGAAATGCTACTAAAAATAAAATAAAAAAACGGAAATGAAGAAAGAAAAAAGGAGGGGGAGGGGGCACATAGTACAACTGCTTCCCTTGCTGCTGCTGCTGCAGCAGGTGCTACTGCCATTCCCGTTGCTCCCGCTGCGCCGTTCCCGCTGCTGCCCCTGCCCCCGCCGCGCTGTTCCCGCTGCCGCCCCTGCTGTTCCTGCTGCCCTGTTGCATTTCCCTCCGGTTGTACGTCCTCGCGCTCGTCTTCGCTCGTCTTTTGTTCGTGTTCGCTCGGGTTCGTTTGTGCTCATTCGGTTGTCGTTCGCGCTCGTTCGTGCTTGTCGTTCGTGCTCGTTCTGCTTTCGTTTGTGCCCGTTCGGCTTTTGTTCGTGTTCGTTCGTGTTCGTTTGTGCTCGTTCGGTTGTCGTTCGCGTTCGTTTGTGCTTGTGCTGCCGTTCACCCGTACCCATTCATTTGTGCTTGTTCGTGCGTTTCGTGCTTGTGCGCTCTCGCTTCGTGCTCGTTTGGGCTTGTTCGGGTTTGTTTGGGCTCATTTGTCTGTATCAAATACACACTTAGTACACAGATCATAATTAACAAACTCACCTTCTAATACAACCTAAATAAGAACATTTGATTAGTTTTTGAAATGTCAAACTATAACTTACAATGATTTTGATTTGGGATGGGAGTAAGAGGAAGAGAGCGGCTTGAAGAAACGCGTGGCCGATCGAGCCATTTTTGGTTCCGTCACAGTGTGACACGATGTCTTAAAAGTATTTCGTTCCACATATATTTAGGTTTACAATTACCTACTTTATTTCTATTTAATATACTG
>Ga0137415_10007459_pt1 | contig 10837 bp, 10 predicted proteins | sample CZODoug3_1_1_16f_FD_183082 | JGI IMG/M metagenome (GOLD analysis project Ga0137415, IMG submission 183082) | Vadose zone soil fungal communities from Angelo Coast Range Reserve, California, USA - CZODoug3_1_1_16fungal (Hybrid Assembly) | ecosystem: Environmental > Terrestrial > Soil > Vadose...
ATGGGACGGCCGAGTTCCTTGGCAGTTTCGATCCATTCCTGAATGATGATCTCGACGTTGGCAAGAGCTTCCTTGTAGGTCTCTCCGTCGGCAGCGCAGCCGGGCAGCTCGGGGACTTCGGCGATAAACGCTTCGTCCGCCTGACCCCAATAGATGATGATCTCGTATCTAGGCATCCGCTTCTCCGGCCAAGCGATGGTTGATTATAACATTCCGAACCTGTTTCACCTGATAGGTTTGCACTTGCCCGAATATGGTTGCAAGTTGAGAATTTCGGCAACGCCATCGCGAACCCCTATGGGAACCGCCCCCAACTCTCCGGTGTCCAACAACTGTCCACAAACCCCGGCCGTAGCTTGTCCACTCGCAGCAAGGAAGGCCTGATGCTCGCAGCCAAGGGACTCTACAAATTCTATGGCTCCGTTCCCGCCGTCCAAAACGTAACCTTCTCCCTCGAGCCCGGCCAGGTTCTCGGCTACCTGGGTCCAAATGGTTCCGGAAAAAGCACCACGGTAAAAATGCTCACCGGCCTGCTTGAGCCCACCGACGGCGAAGTCACTCACAACGGGCAGAACATTCACAAAGATCTCGCCGCCTACCGCAAACGCCTCGGCTACGTCCCCGAAGAAGCCAATCTCTATCCTTATCTCACCGGCCAGGAATATCTCGACATGGTCGGAACGCTGCGCGCCATGCCCGAATCTCGCAAGAACTCCAGAATCAATTCCCTCCTCGAGCTCTTCTCCCTCTGGCCCCATCGCCACGTCTCGCTCGGCTCCTATTCCAAAGGCATGCGCCAGCGCATTCTTCTCATCGCCGCTCTGATGGACAATCCTGATCTACTGATTCTCGACGAGCCTCTCTCCGGTCTCGATGTCACGTCCGCACTCATTATCAAGAATCTCATTCAAGCCTTCAGCGCGCGCGGCAAATCCGTTTTCTACTGCTCGCACATTCTCGAAGTGGTGGAGAAAGTCTGCACCCACCTGATCGTTCTTCGCAAAGGCCAAGTCATCGCCCATGGAGCGACGAGCGAGGTCCGCGAACGCATCGGCACTTCTTCCCTGGAAGGAGTTTTCCTGCATCTAGTCGAAGAAAAAGACGTCACCAAAACCGCGCACGAAATCGTCGACGTAGTGGTCTCCGCGTGAAATCTTTGAAAGCATTCATCCAAAATCGCTGGCAGTCCTTCTCCCGCACACCCTTCGGCTGCCTTCTCCGTCTCTGCATCACCCGCATGTTCCATGGTGGCGGCGAACCCGGCGCCGGCGAACTCGACCTCGGCATCGGCGTGATCGTCATCATGCTCGCCATGCCTGGCATCCTCGTCTCTCTTCTGATGTTTGAAAAATACGGCTCGCTGATTCGCTACTTGCGCGGCAATCCCATCTTCGACCCGTATACCGCCACCATGCCCGACGAATACTTTTTCCTCGTGCTCTCGATGACCGTCACCGGAGCCGCCGCTCTGTGGCGCTGGGACGCGCTCTTTCCCGATCGGCGCGACCACGCGAATCTCGTCCCCCTCCCGCTCTCGCTGCGCGTCATTTTCTTCGCCAACTTGTCCGCCATCCTTGCCCTCGCCGCTCTCTTTACGATCGTTGTCAACGCTGCTTCCTTGGTCTTATTCCCCATTGCTGTCGTCGGCTCGCAAAGTTCCTTTGCCGTATGGATTCGCTTTACCCTCGGCCACACCGTCGCCGTCTTTACCGCCAGCACCTTCAGTTTCTTTGCCGTCTTTGCCCTGGCCGGAATCTTGTTGGCCCTTCTCCCTGCCGCACTCTTCCGCAGAGTCTCTCACGCCGCCCGTTTCCTCCTCGCCATCGTTCTTTTGGCGCTCATCGCCAGCAGCTTCACCGTTCCTTATCTGCTCACTCAACTCCCTTTCCCGATCGCGCAAAAAATCGCCATGCTGCCGCCTGTCTCCTTCTTGGGCTTGGCGCGAACCATTTGGCTACAAGGCGCCGATCCGTTCGCTGTAAAAATAAGCAGGACGGCCTTAGCAGCAGTGGGCCTCGCCATTCTTATAGGCTTCGTCGCCTACGCGCTCAGCTTCCGCCGATCCTTCCTTCGCATTCCAGAAATGGCCGACGCCGGTCCCTTGCCGCGCTTCCGGAATTCCATCTCGCCATTAACTCCCCTTCACAAAACAGTCCTTCGCGACGCCCCGCAACGTGCCTGCTATCACTTCGTGGCCAGAACACTCATGCGCAGCGACGGCCACCTCCAAATCCTCTTGGGCTTTGCAGCCTTGGGACTGGTCCTGTCCGCGGAAACTCTCTCCTCCGCGCCAAATCTTCGCTCCCTTGTAACCGGACAAGCCCCTTCCGCGGAATTCCTCTCCGTCCCGTTCGTCCTGGCCTACTGCATCATTGTCGGAATTCGCTTTGCTTTCGAGACTTCCGCGGACCTCCGCGCCAATTGGATCTTCCGCTACTGGCTCGATCCGGGCCAGCAACACGCAAGAGCCATCGCCCGCCGCGTTCTCCTTCTTTTTTCGCTGCCCTGGCTGGCCCCTGCCGCTTTTTTCTCGGTGCTATTTTTCTGGGGATGGACCGCCGCTCTCCTTCACGCCGCCATCTTGATCGCCTGCACTATCGCGCTCGTCGAAACCGTGCTCATCCGCTTCCGCAAAATTCCCTTCACCTGTTCCTATCCCGCTTTTCAAAGCCACTCCGGCCTCATCTTCGTCGCCTATCTCTTCGGCTTCCTCTTCTTCACCGACTACCTTCCCCAGATGGAGCATTGGTCGCTCCTCAACCCGTGGGAATCTGTCTGGTTTGTTCCCCTGCTAGGCGCTGGTCTCATCGTCCTCCGCCAATACCGCAAGCAAATGCTCGACATGGACAAAAACCTAATCTTCGAGGAACCCTCCCCCTCTACTTTTTAGCCATGAGCATGCTCAAAAGTACCGCACGAAGAGAAGCAGGAAGATCAAAGACAACGATGAGGCGCCGCACCTAAGTGGTCCGGAGCCTCATCGTCGGTTTGACCTATGACAGGGAAATGATTCTCTAACGCCCAAACATGGAATACGCTCTACCTGGCGATTCTCGCTGTGGGGGCGGTTGCGCCTGAAGCTGACGGCGCGTCGCCGCAGCGATGGCACGATCCGCGGGATGATTGGCGATGCGTTCGAGTGCGTCTGCAATTCGGGACAACTCGAATGCAACCTGATCGGTTCCGTTCGACCTTTTCAGCACGACAATCCGTTTCCGGCTGAAATAAATGGCGGCCCAGAACAGCAAACCAATCATCACGAAGACGCCCACCATAAAAGCGTCGTGGCTTGTGATCGTGATACTTCTGCCTGCGATCCTAATCACGTGATCCGAGAACAATGTCTCCTCCCGGCTGGGGTTAACGTGGTTTTGAGATGTGACTAACGCTTGAGCTGGGGGGACGCCTTTTGCAGAGCTTCAATCAAGTCATGCGCCGCGGCTGGGGCAGTGACACGCGATTCGGTGATGACCTTTGCAGCGTTAGTGGATTCGCCGTACAGCTTGCGATTCGCATCCCCGTCAGGGCGAAGCGTCGAGCCATCAAGTGAGACCCCGGCAAATACACCTCTTGCGCGGGAGTAGCTCAGAATCTCCGCACGCATATAAGCATCCGTGTCGGCTGAAGCCGAACGTCCCTTCGGTCCGGCAGCCGCGGATATGTCCGCCCCAAGCTTCACCTTGGTATGCAGGAGGCTACCCGCGCCGCGGTCGTTCATGACCAGAAAAACGAAATCGGTCGCTTCTCCGCCAATCTGCAAACCAACACTAGCGCCTTCGAGCGCGTACATGGCCGGAGCACCCCAAGGACCAGTGAAGTCTTTACCGGTGCGGCACACCATCGCGCCGCGGCCGTAACTGCCCCCAACAACAAACGCGGCTTTCACCACTGACGGCATGACTACCACGCAACGGGCCTTGTCAATGAGGTCCTGCGGGATGTCATCAGGAACATTGAGGATCTCCTGCATCACTTTCCCCGCATTCCGAAGACGATCCTGCTCAGCTCTTGCTTCGCCCTGATTTTTTGCAGACACGACTGGTGCTAAAGCAAGTAGGCCCGCCTGCAATAAAACGATGCAATACTTTGTGTACCTCATTCGCAGCGCCTCCTTGAGCGCCTTTTAGTTTCTCGTACAAACTTCTCTGTCGTAGGCGGGCTGATCCCCTTAGGAATTTTGATCCTACGATTGGAAGGCACCTTTCTTTCCAGACTGGCGTTGAATTTGGTAATGGGCTGAAAATTCAATCGCATAGAACGGTTGTGCGGGACAACAGGCGATAAGACTTGGAATGCGAAGCGTGTAGAAAGTACAAACAAGAAAGGGAAAATAGTCATTTTCTGCGTACTGGAACCTATGCTCGGCGAAGCTGCGAATAGTCTCAAAACTCGTAAAACTCGCGACTTACCTGCGTTGGCGACCAAAGTGCAACGAGCGCCGATGAAGGGAGAAAAGAAATGAACAGACAATTCTCCTTCGAGATAGCGGTTTGTACGGAACATCAAAGGCTATTCGAAGACAGTCAAAAGGCCTTGGAAATCTGGAACGATCGCCGCGCCGAGTTTTGTCAGTCTCATTTGACCGGAAAGCAAGCGGGCGACGAACTGCTGAGATTGCAAGCGAAGTACGCTCGCGCTTACACAGTGTTGCGGAACCACGCACACAACTGCTCACTTTGTCGGCTGGCGTCCAGAAATGAAGGGCGTGATTCTGAGAATAGCTTGCGCGACTTTTCTGCTGCAACGAGTTCTGCGTCGCTTTTTTCTTGGCCGAAATCCCCACAGAGCAATTGACGAGCCCGATCCAGACCGGGCACAGACCGATTCGCGATCATCGCCTCACCTCCCGTTCGACAGGCCGGACATTTAGATCTCCGCTTATTCCGGATGCAAAACATTGTAGTACACGCGAGAATGCAGCCGCCTTCGATCGTTCGGCATTCCGTGAGCGACAATTTGATGCGTCGATGTGGCCTATTACATTAGGCTGAGCGGGTCCATGTCCACCAGAACTGCGGTTTGCGGGATTTCTTTCATGTCGCAAAAGGTCATCGCGCCGCTCAATACATTGGCCAGGACCGAACGTCTTGGAGACTTGAGCAGGAATTGGAAGCGATGCTCGCGCTTCAACTTCGCGAGCGGCGCGGCGGCGGGGCCGAGGATGCGCAGGCCTTTGCCATCGTGCGGAGAAAAATATTCGGAGAGCTGGCGCGACCAGCGAATCGCTTTCTCCAAATCCGTGTTGCGGACGATGACGTTCGCCAGCGACGTGAATGGCGGATACGCCATCACGCGCCGGAATTGCGTTTCGCGCTCGTAGAACGCCGGATAATCTTGCTTAACGGCGTCCAGAATTGCGTAATGCTCCGGATAAAATGTTTGAATCAGCACGCGCCCGGGCAACTCGCCGCGGCCCGCGCGTCCGGCAACTTGCGTGAGCAGTTGGAAGGTGCGCTCCGCGGCGCGAAAGTCTGGCAGGCTCAGCGAGAAATCCGCGCTGACTACGCCGACCAGCGTGACGCGCTGGAAATCGTGGCCTTTCGCGAGCATTTGCGTGCCGACCAGAATATCCAGCGCGCCAGCGGCGAATGCGCCGAGCGTTTCCTGATATTGGCGCTTGGTGCGCGCCGTGTCGCGGTCCAGCCGCGCGATGCGCGCGCCGGGAAATTCCTTGCGCAGGCGCTCCTCCAGGTGCTCGGAGCCTTCGCCGAAAAAGTAAACGTATTTGGACTGGCACTTTGGGCACTGTTTCGGTATCGGCTTCAGCGACCCACAGTAGTGGCATTCCAGGCGGTTGCGCTGTTTGTGGTGGGTCATCGAAATGCTGCAGTTTTCGCATTGCACCGACGCGCCGCAGCTCCGGCACAACACCGACCAGGAATAGCCGCGGCGATTGATGAGCACCAGTGCTTGCGTTTTTTGCGCGAGGCATTCTGCAATGCCAGCGTGAAGCGCGGAGCTGATGGGGCTGGTCTGATGGGTCTTCGCGAAGTCCTCGCGCAAGTCAACAATTTCGACGCTGGCCATGGCGCGCTGCTCTACGCGCGAAGCCAGGGTCAGCAATTCGTATTTTCCGCCGCGCGCGTGATGGTAGGTCTCAAGCGAAGGCGTCGCGGAGCCCGGCAGCGCCGCTGCGTTTTCCATTTTCGCACGCACGATGGCGACGTCGCGACCGTGGTAGCGCGGCGTTTCTTCCTGCTTGTAGCTGCTCTCTTGCTCTTCATCGACGATGATGAGGCCAAGATTTTCGAGCGGCGCGAAGATCGCCGACCGCGTGCCGACAACCACGCGGGCCTCACCGTTGCGCACGCGCCACCATTCGCGTGCGCGTTCCACGTCGCTCAGCGCGGAATGAAGCACCGCGACACCTTCGAAGCGCGCGCCGAACCATGCACGGCATTGGCGGCCGATCCACAGCGTCAGCGCAATTTCCGGCACTAGAATGATGGCGGTCTTGCCGCGCGCCAGCGTCTCTTGCACCGCGCGCATGTACACTTCTGTCTTCCCGCTGCCGGTGACCCCGTGCAGCAGCAGCACGCCGAATTCCCCCAGCTCAAAGCGCGCGCGAATCAGTTTCATCGCGCTCTCCTGCTCTTCATTCAATTCGTGCGCCGGCGGTACATATCCCACATCAAATGGATCTTCCGCCGGATCAACGCGCTCCTCCCAACTCTCCAGCAACCCATCGCGCAACATCCGCTCCACCACACTTCGCGAAATCTGCGCGACACGCAGCAATTGCGCCAGCGGCAATGGCCCGCGCGCCCCCAGCGCCGCTTTCACGTGTTCAGCCTTCGCGTCAAGCGCAGGCGTCTGCACGACTTCGGCGATCCCTGCGACACTTTTCCAGGCAATCACGCGGTGCGTCTTGGCTTTTCGCCCCAGCATCGATTCGCGAATTGCGATAAAGCCCGCGCGCCGCAACCGCTGCAGCGCGGCATCGTCCAAACCAAGCTTAGCCGCCGAAGCGAACGGCATCACGCCCCCTTTGTTGCGGAGATGCGAAAGGAAAGCGTGGTGTTGCGGATTCAGTGCGCGCGTCGCGGCAGTTTCTTTGTCCGCGACTTCGCGGCCGGATGCGGTCAGCACGATCTGGCGCTCGGTGCGTAGCTCCGTGACCGGAGGCAGCATCGCGCGAAACACTTCGCCGACTGGGGCGAGGTAATAGCCTGTGATCCAGTGGCCCAGCTCAATCAGTTTCGGAGTAAGCGCCGGAAGAAAATCCAGGACCTTGCTGATCTCGCGAATCTTCGTACTTGGCGGCGCGTGCTGCACACATTCTACGACCACGCCGACGAGCGACTTGTTGCGAAAGGGCACGAGGACGCGGCTGCCCGGCTGCACAGAGTCGCGTAGCGCATCGGGCACAGCGTAGGTGAACGTGGTGCGCAGCGGTACCGGCAGCGCCACATTGCAAAACGGAAGGCTCATCTAGGCGTGTAGTGTATCAGGCGAAGGGAACGCACATTAGCAGCTCACAAGCAGCGCATTTAGCAGCTCATCAAATAGATGCCGGCGAAAATGGAGGCGATGCCGGCCCACTGCCAGCGCGAAACGTGTTCGCGCAAGACGATCGCGGCAAGAGCCACCGTGACGGCCCCATAGAGCGAGCCGAGCACGCTGATCACCGCGACTTGCTCGATTTGCATGGCGCGATTGCTGAGCACGAACGCGCTGGTATCTCCCGCGCCCATGCCCAACGAAATCCAGCGCGCGTTACGCGGAAGTCGAATCGGTTGCCTGGCGAAAAGAATGATGGCGGTAGCGATCGCGGTACAGGTCAAGCGAATCATCCAAACGGTTTGCGGCGCGCCCACGCGCGGAATGACGCGAGCGCCGAGCAGCCAGAATAGCAGTCCGAATCCAACCGCGGAACACAGCGCCCAGGCAATTCCTTTTCCGCTGCGCCGCACTGCTTCGGCGTCGTTCTGGTCCGGCGGTCTTTCCCCGCCGGCGACGAGCAGCACGCCGATCATCGTGCAAACGATTCCCGTGGCGCGCGCGGCGCTGAGGCGTTCGCCGGAGAGCAGCGACAGCGAGACGCTCAGCACCGGATAACTTGCAGAAAGCGGCGCGACCACAGCCATTTTGCCGATTTCGAACGAGCGGTAGAGGCTCAGCGTGGAGACGGCATTGACGCTGCCCGCAAGAATGCCCCAGGCCCACGGCTGCCAGCCTGAGCCGTCCGCGAGATGGCCCCAGCCGCCGAGCCACGGCAATGCGATGGTTAGCAAAATGAATCCGAGCAACTGCATGTACAGCATGGCGCGCAGCGTGCCCATGCGATGGGTGGCGAAACGCGCGAGAAAATCCGAGCCGCCCCAAGTCAGCGCGGTCAGAACACCCAGCAAGATTCCCATGACGGATTAGGAGGACTTCCCTGCCTGCGAGCCTTTTTTGCCTTGCAAGCCGAGCACGGCCATAACTTTCTGCAAGTCTTTCCAGACTTCGCCTTTCGCGCTGGGGTTGCGCAACAAGTACGCGGGGTGATACGTGGCCATCAGTTTTCTTCCGCGAAACTCGAGCCATTCTCCGCGGAAATGAGAGATGCCGCGATTGGTTTCGAGCAGCGTCTGCGCGGCGACGCTGCCGAGGCAGACAATCACTTTTGGAGAGATGGCATCGAGCTGGCGCAGCAAAAATGGCGAGCAGGTCTCGACTTCATCTTTTTCCGGGGTGCGATTTTCCGGCGGACGGCATTTCACGACGTTGCAAATGTAGACGTCTTGACGCTGCAGGCCCATAGCTTCGATCATCTGCGTCAATAATTTTCCCGCGCGCCCCACGAAGGGCAATCCTTGCGCGTCTTCATCACGGCCGGGGCCTTCGCCCACGAAAACGAGCTCGGCTTTGGGATTTCCATCGCCGAAGACGAGCTTGGTGCGGCCGCGATGCAGCTTGCAGCGGGTACAATCGCCGAGATCAGTCTGAATCTTCAGCAGCGTGTCGTCCGGGATTCTGTTCATGGCCTCGAATAGCGAAGGGCCTGAAGCAGCGGGAAACACGTCGAGTCTTGGCGGCGCTGGCCGTGTCTCAACGATTGGCTTTACAGGCTGCGGTTTCTGCACAGGTTTCGGCAAAGGGATTTCCTCGGGGAGACTCGCAAGTTGCTGCGGATAGCGGTCGAAATAGAAGAGCTGGATTCCGATGTCTTGATAAAACGTCAATCGCTTGGTGAGTTTCTCTTGAAGAGCTTCAGGGATGCGCTCGGCCATGGGTTCAGACGGCGGAGCGTTGCGCGGTTCGCGAGGTGGAGCGCAGGCGCACAACTTCATCGAGAATGCGCTGCGCGACTTCGCTCTTGCTCATGCGCGGCAGCGCGAGGTCGCGGCCATCGCGCGCGAACAGCGTGACGACGTTGGTATCGTGGTCAAAACCGGAGCCTTCCGCGGTGACATCGTTAGCGACCATCAAGTCGGCATTCTTGGCGGCGAGTTTCTGGCGCGCGTTTTCCGCGACGTGGTCCGTTTCGGCGGCAAAGCCGACGATGAATCGCTGGCCTTTGTTTCGCGCCACCGATGCGAGGATATCGGGAGTGGGCTCAAGCGCGATTGTCGTGGATTCATTGTTGCGCTTGATTTTCTGCCCGCTGGGTTCGGCGGGACGATAGTCCGCAACGGCGGCGGCGAAAATCGCGATGGAGCAGCCCGCAACTTTTTCCAGAACAACGCGATGCATGTCTTGCGCGCTTTGCACGTCAATGCGCTCGACGCCCGAGGGCACATCGAGCGAAGTGGGTCCACTCACCAGAATTACGTGCGCCCCGCGGCGCGCTGCAGCTTCGGCAACGGCGTAGCCCATCTTGCCGGAGGAGCGATTGGTCAGATAGCGCACAGGATCCACATTTTCCTGAGTCGGACCGGCGGTGACCAGCACCGTCTCTCCGGCCAGGTCGCGCACTGCGTGCAGCGCTTCGTGCACGGCGGCGACGATCGCTGCTTGACCAGCGAGCCGGCCCGCGCCAGTCATGCCGCAGGCGAGATAGCCTTCGTCGGGATCGACAATCTTGACGCCGCGCGCGCGCAGCATTTCGACATTTTCTTGCGTGGCGGCGTGATTCCACATATTTACGTTCATTGCCGGGGCTACAACCACGGGCGCGGTGCTCGCAAGGTACAGCGTCGTCAGAAAATCATCGGCGATGCCGCGCGCGAACTTTGCGAGGATGTCAGCGGTAGCGGGCGCGACCAAGAGCAGGTCGGTGCGCTGCGCGACGGCGATGTGCTCGATGGCGCTTTCGAGGTTGGCTTCGCCGCCGGATTCGGCGAAAAGATCGGTGATGACTTTTTGGCCGGTCAACGCGGCGAAGGTCAGCGGGGTGATGAACTCGCGCGCGCCGCGCGTCATCACCACCTGCACGCTGAAGCCGTCTTGTTGCAGGCGGCGCACGAGTTCCGCGGCCTTGTAAGCCGCCACTCCGCCGGTGACGCCGAGGGTGATTCGCATTTGCGTCAGATTCGGGCGCCCCCTGCAACGCCCGTACTGCTAAGAAAAAGATTTAACACAGAGGACACAGAGAGGGCACAGAGGTCGCAGAGAAGAGACGATTTGAGACGCGCGCCCATTGACCCTACTTGCGGCGCTTGTTGCCGTCTTTGTCTTCGTCGATCGATGGCGGTTCGACGAAGTCGTATTCTATCAGGCCGTTCTCGAGTTCTTCACACGCGATGCGCGTGGCTTTCAGCGTTCTGGGATTCTCGAGCAGCGGCGGCGCGCCCGCCATGATCTGGCGCGCGCGGCGCGCCGCAAGCACAACGTAAGCAAACTGGCTCTCCGGAGCTTTCGTCAGCACAGTCATCATCTAGTCTTTCCCTCCAAACGATGCCAGAAGTGTTTC
>Ga0137415_10007460_pt1 | contig 10836 bp, 9 predicted proteins | sample CZODoug3_1_1_16f_FD_183082 | JGI IMG/M metagenome (GOLD analysis project Ga0137415, IMG submission 183082) | Vadose zone soil fungal communities from Angelo Coast Range Reserve, California, USA - CZODoug3_1_1_16fungal (Hybrid Assembly) | ecosystem: Environmental > Terrestrial > Soil > Vadose...
TTCTCGGCGATCTCGGGAAAGAACGACAGTGCTTCCTCGACCCGCGCCGCGCGCTCGCCGCGCGGCAGGTCGTAGCCCGCCAGCAAGAGATTGTCGGTAACGGAAATCTGCGTGAACACGCGGTGGCCTTCGATCACGTGGACAAGCCCGGCGCGCGCCGCCTCGCGCGGCGTGGCGTTGGTCATGTCGCGGCCATCAAACCGCACATGTCCGGCATTGACCGGCAGCAATCCCGACAAGGCACGCAGCATGGTGGTCTTGCCGGCACCGTTCGGACCGAGCAGCGCCACCACCTCGCCCGGCGACACCGTGAAATCGATGCCATGCAGCACGCGGATCTTGCCGTAGCCGGACTCAAGCCGGTCGACGGCGAGCAGCTGTTCAGCCGCCGAGGTAAGCACTGACCACCTCCTTGTGGACCCGAATCTCCGCAGGCGTTCCGGCGGCCAGCGTGCGGCCGAGATTGAGCACGGTGACCTCATCGCAAATGTCGAAGATCAGGTCGGCATGGTGCTCGACCAGCAGGATGCCGGCACCGCGACGGCTGATCGCCTTGATCAGCGCGGCCAGGCGCTCGATCTCGTCGCCGGAGAGTCCGGCGGCGGGCTCGTCGAGCAGCAGGAAATCCGGCTCCAGCATCAGCGCCCGCGCGATCTCGATGAACCGCAGTTCGCTGTGCTGCAGGCGATCGGCGCGGACGTCGGCCAGCATTTCAAGTCCGACGACGCCGAGCAGCGCGCGGGCCTTGGCGCCGAGCATGCGCTCGTCGCGCCGGTTTCGCGGCAGCGCCAGCAGCGCTTCGACGAATGTCGCCTGTCCCTCGATGGTGCCGCCGATCATCACGTTCTGCAGCACCGAGGCCTCTCCGATCACGCGCGGCGTCTGGAAGGTGCGAGCGATGCCTCTGGCGGCGCGTAGCGCCGGCATGCCGGGCGGCAGCACATCTTCTCCCAACTGCATGGTCCCGGCCCTGGCGGCGTAGTAACCGGAGATCACGTTCAGGGTCGTGGTCTTGCCGCTGCCATTGGGGCCGATCAGGCCGTGGATCTGGCCGGGCGCGACATCGAGGTCGAGGCCATCAATAGCGCGGACATTGCCGAAACTCAGCGCGATGCCGCGCAGACTGAGTTTCCTGCCGCCCGCGCTTGCGCGCACGACAGAGCCCAGCGCCGCGGGCCGTGGAATGATGGCGCGGTTACTGGCAAGCGGCCGGCGGTTGCGAAAATCCAGCAGTGCGGCGATGCCGCCGGGCATCACCAGCACAATCACGAGCAACAATACCGCGTAAAGGAAAGTCGACCACGCCGCGAGCGGTGCGGCGATCTCCGGCAGGATGGTCAGGATGATGGTCCCGAGCATCGGGCCAAGGATCGAGCCGCGTCCGCCGATCAGGATCGCAATGAAGAACAGGATCGACAGATCGAAAGTGAAGGCGTCCGGCGTGATGTAGGTTTGCAAGCTGGCGAACAATCCGCCGGCGATCGCCGCCAGCGCGCCCGCGAGCAGAAAGATCGCGATCAGCATGCGCGGCTTGGAAATGCCGGTGGCTTCCGCCGCGACTTCGGCGTCGCGGACCGCGATCAAGGCGCGGCCGAAACGGCTGTGAGCGACGTTGGCGCTGATCCAGGTCGAGACGGCCGCGAAAGCGATGCAGAGGTAGTAATAGCCCCACGCGGTATTGAACGGCGCCGGAAATTCCGGACCTGATATGCCGATGCCGCCGCCGGTGACGCTCTGCCAGGCCAGCGCAATTTGCGTGACGATGGTGGCGAAGCCGAGCGTCGACATCGCGAAATAGAAGGTGCGCAGCCGCAGCGCCGGCAGGCCGACGATGACGCCGAACACAGCGCCGACACAAGCGGCGATCGGCAGTGCCGCGAAGACCGGCACCGGCGGCATGACATTGCCGGCGACCAGCACGCTGGTGGTGTAGGCGCCGAGCGTCAGCAGCGCGACATAGCCGATGGCCAGATGTCCGGCGAAGCCGACCACAAGATTGAGGCCGGAGACCAGCACCCAGTAGATGGCCGCGCGCGTGCCGATCAGCGCCCAGTAGTCGTTGCTGACGAACGGCAGGATCATCGCGACCGCAAAAATTCCGAGAAACGGCGCAAGCTGCGGCAGCAGCGCGCGAAAGGCGGTCGCTTCGCCGCGTGCCGGAGCCGTGGTGACTGCGGTCATCACACCCTCCGGGCCGTGGCCGCGCCGAACAGGCCTTGCGGCGCCGCCAGCAGAACGACGATGAACAGCGTGAACACGGCCACCGACGAGAAGATGCCGCCGACCAGAAAGTTCGCGGCCTGCTGGAACAGGCCGAGCGCGATGCCGCCGAGGATGGCGCCACGGTTGTTGCCGAGGCCACCGAGCGCCACCGGCACGAAGCCATAGAAATTCAACAGCGCGCCGTTGGCGAAGAACGCCAGCAGCAGCTCGCCGCCGGAAAATCCGGCGACCCCGCCGATGACCCCGGCGAGCGCGTAACTGGCGACGCGCAGATTGCGCTCGGGCAGGCCCAGCGCGCGCGCGGCGAAATTGTCCTCCGCGATCGCCAGGAACGCGCGGCCCACCAGCGTGCGGCGATAGAGATATTCGAGACCGACGATGGTGATCGCGCAGGCGACCACCGGCAGCCAGAACTTTTCGTCAAACACCCCGCTGCCCCATCCGATCAGGCGGGGAAATGGCTGCGGCTCGGTGCCCCATTTGATCGCCGCCACCTGCTGGATCATCAGCGCCAGCGCCAGCGTAGAGAGCACATAGAGATGCTGGTCGAGGCTTTTCAGCACCGGCCGCACCGCGACGAATTCGGTGATGATCCCGATGATCGCGCATCCGAGCAGCGTCAGAAGGAAGCCAATGATGATCGGCATTCCCAGCTTCAGCGTGAACATCGAGCCGAACACGCCGCCGAGCATGGCGAGCTGGCCGGCGGTGAAGCTCATCACCCGCGAGGTCGAGAACATGGTGTTGTAGGTGACGCCGACGAGCGCGTAGATCGCGCCCGCCGCCAATCCGGATGCGAGTATCGAGGCGAGCATTGGCCGCGCTCCCCGCCGCCGCCTAAGTGTATCCCGGGGCCACCGCGAAGGTGCCGTTCTTTGCGGTAGAGGCCTCCGACATCACGATCTCGTCGGTCGGATAGCCATTGTGCTGGGTCGGCGTGAAGGTGTAGTCGCCGAAATAGCCCGGATATTTCGACAGCGTATTCCAGTATTTGATGATGCCTTCGCTGTCGGTGGAACCACTTTCCGCGACGCCCTTGGCGATCAGCTCGATCGCATCGATGCCGCCGGCGATCCACCATAACAACGTATCGCTGATCACCACATTGGCCTTGAGGAGACGATCGACGAGATCCTGGCTCTTCGGCGGCAGCTTGCCGGCGGCATCGTAACTGCAGCTCTTGTAGCCGATGGCGTAGACTTTTTTCCAGTTCGCGGGTTTCTCGACGAGGCCGGCGATTTCGCCTGACGACATTGACGGATGACCCACGAACGAGACGTCCCAGTTCATCGCCGCGCGGGTATTGAACATTCGCGCTTCCATGCCGGTGGAGACGCTCCAGACCACGATCACTTCGGCGCCGGCATTTCTGGCGCGCAGCATGTCCGGCGTCATGTCGGGCTGAGTGGAATCGATGTTGGCCTGATAGACCACATCGGCGCCGTCCTTCTTGAACGCCGCCACCGACGCGCCGAGGGCGGTCACGCCATAACCCGTGGTGTCGCCGATCACGGCAACCTTTTTCGCCTTGAGGATATTGAGGCAATAATTGCGAACGGCGTCATCCCATTGGCTGTTCGAAGGCGCCATGCGGAACGCATTGGGAAATTTCGCAGGATCGATCAGGCTTTCGACCACGCAAGGATGGATATCCGGAATCCTGGCGCGCGCCATGATCGGCGTGGTGGCTAGCGCCTCGCCGGAATTGAGCGGTCCCCAGATCGCATGGACCTTGGCCTGGCTGATCAATTCCTGGGTGGCGTTGACCGCCTTGGTGGGGTCGCCCTGGGTGTCGCGCATGACGATCTCGATCTTGCGGCCCTTGACGCCACCGGCGGCGTTGATCGCCTCCACCGCGAAGTTAACGCCACGGTTGAAGCCGATGGTCGGCGCCGAACTCGGGCCGGTCATCGCGGCAAGACAGCCGATCTTGATCGGCTCCGATTGCGCGACAGCCGGCCTTGGAAATGAAAATGTTGCAGCGCCGAGCGCGCCCGCGCTGCCCAATAAAACGTCACGACGTGAAATGGCCATGTGATGCTCCCGTTGTTTCCTTTTGCGGGCGCCCGTCTTTGCCGCGGGCGTCCCGGTTTCGGCTTAAGGCCGAAAATTCGGTTGGTGAGTCAAATTTGAGCCTGATGTGGACCCCTTGTCCAGAGGTTCTGTCGGGTGGTGGGATATTGCGGGAAGGGCGGGCCACAGCGACGATGATCCAGTCGCGCGGTCGACACCCGACCACTGATCTGCGCCCCGGGGCACCACGAGCCGGTAGTTCGCGATGCGCCTCCGCGCTATCGCCGATGACCGATGTTACGGCATCAACGCAAGTTGTTGGAATGCTGCGAGGGGATCTATGATTCCGTATCCATAGTCACGGTTATAGACGCCGCCTGGGCCGCCGCCATTTCCCGGGCGGGCAGTCGATCTGAGTGCGTCAAACAGCTGTGCAGGTGGCACCTGTACCGGCGTTACTTTGGTACGTATCGCCGCGATGCAACCTGCCGCTATCGGGCACGCGGTAGAGGTGCCGCCATCTGCCTCTCTCTCGCCAAAGACCTGCGATCCCAAGTAGTGTGTGTAGGCCGTAATGTCCGGCTTGTCCGGTGTCGGTCCCGGCAACATGAACACCGCGGGCCCTTGCGATGAATAACCAACGCGAAAATCGTGCACGTCGCATCCCGCGACCGTAAGCGTTTCAGCGTACGCGGCGGCGCCCCTGATAGATCCGGCGGAGAGATGGAGAAAGGGCGGCGCAGGACATGGCAGGCCGCCGTTGCCGGCGGCGAATACGATGTCGGCGCCGAGTTGGGATAGAATCCATACCAATACGTGGAACGGGTGATAGAGATTATCGATGTATCGGCCCGGATCGCCCGGTTGAAAGTCCTCTTCACACGGATGGAAGATGGTCCAGCTGTTGTTAACGACGAGCGCCTGGTAGTTCGCCGCTGATCCGGCCAGAATGTTATTGATCCAGAAGTAGATAAGTTTGCCATAGGCCTCCGTTGCAGCGCCGATCGTAGCCCCGACGGTATGATCGCCAGGCGAGCGCGCGCTCAAATGCGGATAATCAAGCAGCGTTGCCTTCGGCGCGACAGCCAAGACATTATAGGCGCACATGGTGCCGTGGTCGATCCGGTGGCAACCCGGAGGCGTCGCCATCCTGGACGGTGTCCAGGAGTTTGCGGCATCAAGCATTGGCGGATACAGAAGCGGAAATCTCGGCACAGGTCGCGTCAGCTCATAGGTTCCCGTGAGAAAATTTATTCTGCTGAGATGCTGAAAAAAAATGCCGCTGTCGACCATGGCGACTGCGACTTTGGAACCGGTGAGTCCGTAGGCGTCCAGGCGGTCAACCCTGAGCTTGGCTCGCGCATCGTCGATCGTACCAAAGGGGTCGTCATTGGGGCACAGCAGCGCAGCACCGGCGGCAGGATCGGAATACAATTTCAGGACCGCTTCACCGCCCATGCCTTTGATCTCAACCGGCATTGAAGCCCGGTCGCTTGGCTGCACAAATCCGCGAATGATGAAATATTCGGAATTTTTCGGCAGGAAAACACTCAGGCCCGCATCATCGAGGCTGATCCTCTCATTCTCGAAATCCAGCGTGTCCGGTTGATAGGGGCCCAACGGAACCGCATGAAACGACGTGTCCAGAACAAATTCCGGCGGGAGTCCGGTTTCTTCGCTCCGCACGGACCGGGGCGGTTCGTTGTTCACCAGATTTGTTGCGAGGTCGACCAGCCATTTTTGCTTGTCTTGCTTTTTCAGTACCGCGAGAACGCGCACGTAGTCCGGACCAGGCTTATTCACGAGCATCTCCTGAAATCACTGATTCTTTCCTGTGGTCGGATCTACCCACTCATGCCTGTTGGTGATCTCAGTCTTCACGAGCTGATAGGTAGTACACAGATTGAGGAGAGGGACAATTTTGTCGGCAACGTCAGCGCCTGCGTCGCAATCGCTTTCATAGTGAAGACCGGCAATGACGCGATTGAACCCTACGCGCCGAGCAAGCTCCATAAGTGCAGCGGTTCGACCCGGCACCACCTCATCGAGGATCTTTGACGTCAGTCGAGCGAGCAAAGCATGACCCGCGGGATAGGATGAATGACCGGGGACCACGACCGGCGGAAACAAGTTGGGAGAGAGTTGCGACGGTCGTGGGCGAGTGTACTGGCGCTTGAGGTGCATCATCATGGTCTCGCCCACTCTTGCGGCAAGCTTCATGAGCAAGAACGTGCAGGGATGAGTGCTCGCATCCATCATCAGAAGTTGCAGCCAGGATAGCTGAAGATTCTGATCCTGCTGAATGATCTCACCGAACGCCTCCGGTCGCTCGGTGACCGCCAATATCAGCATGCGGTCGATGTCATTTTGGGTGATTGGGGCCGGGGCCAGGGGGGCGACATTCTGCCAGGCAAACGGGTACGGGTCGGTGTTCTGGGTCTTTGGAAGGGTAAAAAATTCCGGCAGAATAGTTAGCGCCCAGAGATCCGGATCCCAATATCGCTTGGGAAAATCGGGATAGGCCGCATTGCTGTTCAATGGTACGTGGAAATCCGCGAATGGCTTGTCCGCCCGCATGGCAAAAGTCGGGACGCCACCACCACCCTGCCATCCTCCGCCCTGCCAACCACCGCCTTGCCATCCTCCGCCTTGCCAGCCGCCGCCTTGCCAACCACCGCCCATCTCGCAATCCTCCCTCGCAATTAAAACTTTGCCAAGTTTTGATACCAAAGAGTTCGAAGAATTTAACTTTCGTGAGCAAGTACGCGTTTCACCGATATGATCTCATCATGACGATGTGTGTCGGTTTGTGAAATAGTTCACAGCTCTACGATCTATTTTTCATCTTTTCCGGGTGGGCAAATTGAATAGAAGCTTCATTCGGGTAATCCTGCGGACTGCAATCTACTAAGTAATTCCCTTCGCAATTCAGTCTGAAGGGGACACCATTTTTCATAGGTCGACAAACGAAATCCAGGATTGACCTCGAGCAGGGTCCGGGCGAAATGGCGCGCTTCGTCCATTTTCCCAACTGCGACCAAGCTAGCGATAAGCCAGCGCATATTTGAGCACAGTCGGGGATTTAGTGCAGCACTCTTGTGTCCCCAGATAATCGATTCTTCGTAGGTGCCATCAACATAGTGCGCCAGGGTCAGAAACAGGAGATAAAAAAACGATTGCTTGTCGACCGGTGACAATCGCATCCCTCTCTCGGCCCGTTCTACCGCTGACTTCGTTTGTCCGGTGTACGAGTAGACGCCGCTGCTGAGCGTCCATGCCATAGCGTTGCCCGGAGCAACTTCAAGCGCGCGCTCGAAAAAACCGATGGAGCTATCGTAATCTCGAAACAGGACAGCTTTGGTATGACCTAAAATAGCGAGAGCAAACCCATCACCGGGGTCGCGATCAACTGCCGCCGCGGCGAGCCTGGCTGCCTCGATTGAATCCGCTTGCTGATTGGTGGTCCAACCCTGGTTGATGTTGTGAACCTGCCAGAGTGCTGCGTAAGCGTAGGCCGTCGCGTAAGTGTCGTCCGCGGCGATGGCGCCGCGCAACAGTTTTCCCGCCTGCACAAAATCCAAAGGGGTCATTCTGTAAAGCAAGTCAATCGCACGCATGAGCAGGTCGTAGGCATTCATGTTCTCGGGGCGTTTTCGCATCACGAGCTTCAGCTCGGTCTCACGCACGTGCGGCGCGATGCTCCACACGATGCGCGTTGCAATATGTTCCTGCAGATCAAACAAATTCGCGAGATCACCGTCGTATCGGTCTGTCCATATCACTGAGCCTGTTTCTACATGCGACAGTTCCGCGCTGATCCGCAGCCTGCTGTCTGCACGGCGCACGCTCCCGCTCAGAACATAACTGACTCCCAATTCCTGACCGATTTTTTGCAAATCGGTCGGTCCATCGCGATAAAGCAGCGCGGAGGTGCGCGAGATGACCAGCAATCCCCGCACGCTCGCGAGAGTAAATATGATATCGTCGACCATTCCCTCGCTGAAATAAGCTTCTTCCGGATTTTCGTTTGGCGCGCGAAATGGGAGAACTGCGATCGACGGCAACTTGGCACGCCGATGCGATCGCGACGCATGATCGGTTCCAGGAATGAATATTGAATAGGCCTGGACCGGCCGCGATATGTTCTTTAGTTCGAGTTCTCCGATATCTTCGACTAAAACGTCCATGGTCGACTTCACGAAGCCGAGGACGGTGCCCGAAATCACGATGCCACCAGGGGGAGAAAATTGTTCGAGACGCGCCGCTACGTTGACGCTTGTCCCGTAAATGTCCTCGGCTTCAGTGATAACCTCTCCAACATTGAGGCCGATGCGCAGTCGTATCCTGCGCTCGATGGGCAGGGAGGCCTCACTCGCGGCCAGGTCGTGCTGAAGTTCTACCGCACACCGGACAGCGTCCACAGCGCTATCGAACGACGCCAAAAATCCATCACCGGTGTTTTTTATGATAACGCCGCGATAGGAAACTACACAGGGATCGATTGTCTGGACGCGCAAAGCGCGAAGTCGAACATGCGTGTCCACCTCGCCAGCTTCCGACAGCCGGGAGTAATCGACAACGTCGGCTGCCAAAATGGCCATCATTCGTCTGACCACTTGGGTGGATGTCAAAGCGGCGATTACGCTACCCATCCAACGCTCCGCGATGCCCAGTCCAAGAACTTTATGGCGCCTTTCCGTGAGTGCATACCTATCATGGCCGGGCCAATCACCGCGGGTTAAGGGCTTAGGGCTTGATCTCAGGCTTGCGCCCCTTCTCATATTCCTTCCGGATAGCCTCTTCGACGATCGATTCAGCTATCTCATCCCAAGTCTTTGCGCCGCAGACGTCACATATCCCGATAGGCACAATGGCATGGCAGTACAAAACCCCCCTGTCGCTCCATTGAAGGAAATCAATCTCCTGCCTGCGTTTAATAACGCGGCCTCGGCTACAGTGGGCGCAGATTTCCACTTCGTCTGCCATTCCCACATGTTTGCTCAAAAATTTATCGCTGGGGGTAATCTAGTTCACAAATGAAGTATCTTTTGAGAGACACATTCCGCATCGATAACCACGACACCTCGCCAAGTGGGGCTCGCGCTCGTCGTGAAGAGAGTCCGCCTTTGAACGGCGGACCTGATGCGGACCTGCCGTCGGCAATTGCATTGCCTTTCCGGTATTATCATGCAGATCAAGCGCCGACTCGCCTCGGAGAGCACTGGGCCTTCGGTCCTTCGTGACGACCGAGGGGCCCCTTCACCCCTTCGGCCGTGTGCGGATCATGAAGGTCTCGTAGGAGTATTCCGCGACCTGCCACCAGAGATTCCCGTCGTCTCGGAAAGCCATCTGCGAATCGTAGATCTTCTTGAAGTCGGGGTTGGACGCGGAGGTCTCGGCATTGACCTCGTTCGATGCCTTCAAACAGGCTTGGCCCCCGGCTGGCCTGGGGGAGCCGCACTCAGCGTCGGCCGTAATGCTAGCAAATTTCGCACACATGCGGGGATATCTTTCCCCTCGGCCCGGCGCTGCTTCAGCTCAGCGGCAATCTCGAAGGTGATATTTCGCGACCATCCCTCGGCGGTATTGAACGCAACGATGCGCACCGGATAGCTGTACACGCCGTCCAAGAGATCGCGGATTATCGTCTCGCGGTAAATATCCTCGGTCTCGCCCCAGGCGCGGCCTACCCAAGCCCCAAAGGTGTCCAGTATGATGTACATGTCATGGTCCGCATCTTGCGGCACGATCGATGGCGAGCCCGGCATAGCGACAACACTCCGATGTGCGCCCAAAGGCAGCTCCTTGAACCCGGCGCTAGCGCTGGGCCTTTCGCTTAAGTTCAGCTGGTTTATGCCAGTTTTCCCGGCGCCCTGATGGGCGCGCCGCAAGGGGACGGCTCTGGCGCAAGCCAGCCCGCGCAGGGGGCCGTTCTTCCAAATGGAATTTGACGCCGATCAACTTTTCCATTCGCCATATCTGGATGCATCCGACTTTGATGCGATCAGCAGCGACCAAAAGTGTAAATTGCGCGGGGATGCCGATCGAGCTGACTACCTCCAGCGCTGCTCCAGTCTCGGACTGGTGACGAATGAGACAGGCAACCGCGCGCCCGCCGAACTCAATACTCCCAGCTTTCAAACAGCTCCTCCAATTTAAGACGTGCGCCTTCCGTGGGGCGCGGTATCGTAATTGGATAACTGCGTCAGTCCGCTAGCCGACAAATGCGCGGGCAAATTCACGTGAACAGATCAGCCCCGCTCTGTGTCGGCTTCACGTAGGTTCCGCTCTCATGCAGTTAAAGAGCTGGAGCGCCAGAAGGTGCTCGATCGAGATACATGATAGGGCGACGGTGAAGACGCCGGCAGCCCCGCCAGCAATCTTTTGCAGCGCGTCTAGCTTCGAGGGTGGCGGTCCGGAGTAAGCAGCTGCAGAACTCCAAGCAACGCGGCGCTGCCAAGTACGAAGATTAGGACGGCAGAAGTTCGTCGTGGATAGAGGCTCTTGCGGACTTTGGCCTGATGGAACATGTCAACATTCGATTTGGGCGATGGACGGACGCGGGAAAAAGTTCTTCTTTGCAGAAGCACAGACGATGGC
>Ga0137415_10007461_pt1 | contig 10836 bp, 7 predicted proteins | sample CZODoug3_1_1_16f_FD_183082 | JGI IMG/M metagenome (GOLD analysis project Ga0137415, IMG submission 183082) | Vadose zone soil fungal communities from Angelo Coast Range Reserve, California, USA - CZODoug3_1_1_16fungal (Hybrid Assembly) | ecosystem: Environmental > Terrestrial > Soil > Vadose...
TTTCGCGATGACATCGTCGAAGCCGCGCACCGACATATAGACGATGACGTCCCCGGCGCGAGCAGCCGACGCCAGTTTGTATGCGGCAGAACGGGCCGAATCCGCCGTCACCACGTCGTCGACGCCACGGATCACCCGGGCCAGGTCCTGCGAGCTCACCGTGTGGGCGAGGTGGCGCTCACGAGCCGGCTCGATAGGCCCGATCACCACCAGGGCGCACCCCTGGAAGGCGTCGGCGTAGGCGTCCAACAAGCTTTTGGTGCGCGAGTAGGTATGCGGCACGAAGCAGGCCAGCACCCGCCCGGGGTGAAAGCGTTCCTGCGCCGCCTGCAGGGTGGCGCGCACCTTCGCGGGGTTGTGCGCGTAGTCGTCGACGAGCGTGACCCCGCGTACCTGGCCGCGGACTTCGAAGCGCCGGCCGACGCCCTGGAACTTTCCGATCGCATCCACCGCCGCGGAAACCGGGACGCCGATCCGGACCGTCGCGGCAAGCGCCGCCAGCGCGTTGGCCGCGTTGTGGGCTCCGGGCAGCCTGGTGGTCACCACGGCAAGCACTTTTCCCTCGTGCCAGGCGGTGAAGCGCATCCCATCCCCTTCGATCTGGACGTCGCGCCCGTGCCAGTCAGCCCCGCCGCGGAGGCCGTAGGTCTCGACGCTGGCGCGCGTCCGGCTGAGAAGCCGGCGGACGGTCGGATCGTCCGAGTTGGCGATCAGCCGGTCTTCCGGTCCGAGATATTCGAGCAGCTGTCGAAAGACCGCCTCGTAGGCCGCCGGATCCGGAAAGACGTCGGGGTGGTCCCAGTCGATGTTGGTGAGCACCGCCAGCTGGGGGGCGAAGTGCAGGAATTTCGGTCGCGGATCGAAGACCGCCGAGGTGTACTCGTCACCCTCGAACACGAATTCCCGCCCGCTGCCCCAGGCCGCGGCCGAGCCGAGGTCGCGCGCGGTCATCCCGAGGCGAAACCCGGGGTTGCGCCCGGCACTGCGAAGGATCCAGGCGATCAGGCTGGCGGTGGTGGTCTTCCCCGCTGAGCCGGCCACCACGATGCGAAACCGGTCAGCGGTCAGCTCGCCCCAGTACTCGGCCTCGCTGACGAGGCGGATATGGTGCCGCCGGGCCGCCTCGGTTTCCGGATTCCCGTCGCGCACCTGGTTGCCCTGGACCACGAGGTCCGGCTTCCCCCAGCGCATCACGTTGCCGGCCGCGTGACCGTCGACCCACTTGATGCCGGCCTGGGTCAGGATGTCGGTCGTCGGCGGATAGGCATCCTCGTCGGAGCCGGTGACCTCGTTGCCCAGCTGTTTGGCAACGAGCGCCAGTCCTGAGACCGCGTAACCGCAGATGCCGATGAAATGGATTCGCATCAGTGACGCCGCGCCGCCTCGTGGAGGAGCCTCACGACCTCTTCGGCAGCGTACGGCCGCCCCAATCCTCGCATGGCCTCGACCATCGTGCGATATCGGCTCGCGTCGTCGATGACCGAGGTCAGCACGCCGCGGAGCCGGCCCGGGACTTCCTCGTCCGCAATCACGATCGCGGCGCCGGCCGACGCGTAGGGGGTCACGTTCAGGCGTTGGTGACCGCCGGCGTATGGATACGGGACGAGGATCATCGGGACGCCGATCGCGCTCACCTCGCTGAGTGTGCTGGCGCCGGCCCGGCTGATGACCAGGTCGGCGGCGCGGATCCGGTCGGCCAGGTCACTGGCGAACGCGAACGGTTGGTAGCGCGCGACCGCCGAGGCGGGCAGCGCGGCCTTGACCGCCTGCATGGCATCGATCTCGCGCGGGCCCGTCTGGTGGACGATCGTGAGGTCGGGCCGATCGAGGAGCCAGGGCAGAATGTCCGCCAGGGCCTGGTTGAGGCGATGCGCACCCTGGCTGCCACCGAGCACCAGGAGGGTGCGCGGCTGCGCCGGAAAGTCCTCCCTAGGACGCCAGAATTCGGTGCGCACCGGTGTGCCCGTCACCACCGTTGTCGACCCACGCAGGAAACGCGAGGATTCGGGATAGGCGGTCGCGACCGTCCGGGCGAAACGGGCAAGGACTCGGGTGGCGCGCCCCGGCTTGAGGTTCTGTTCCTGGAGAACGATGGGAACGCGGGCGAGACCGGCCGCGGTGATGAGCGGAACGCTGACGTAACCGCCCGTTCCAAGGACGACGTCGGGCTTGAATCGATCGAGCAGCCGCCAGGATTGGTAGAGCGCCGCTCCGAGCACCACTGGCAGCGTCCAGTTGCGCCACACCTGCTCGGTGTAGAGCGGTGCGGCCGGGATGGCGGCGAAGCGCATGCCGTAACTGGCAACCGTCCTTGCCTCGATCCCCTCGCGCCGCCCCGCGAACAGGACGGTGGCGTCAGGTTCTTTCCGCGACAGCGCCTGCGCGACGGCGATCGCCGGGAACAAGTGTCCGCCCGTACCGCCGCCCGAGATCAATACTCGCATGCCGTATCCATCCCACCTTCTCGCTCTGGGTCGAAACGTTCATCAGTATGCCGACCGCCAGCAGCGTGATCGCGAGCGAGGAGCCGCCATAGCTGATGAACGGTAGCGGAATCCCGGTCGTCGGCAGCGTCACGGTCACAGCCGCGATGTTGATCAGTGCCTGGAAGGCGATCCAGGTTGTGACGCCGCAGGCGAGCAGGGATCCGAACGCATCAGGCGCCTTGAGGGCCACCCGGTAGCCCCGATAGGTGAAGAGCCCGAAGAGCGTGAGCACGAGGGTGGTGCCGATCAGGCCCGTCTCCTCCCCCACGATCGCAAAGATGAAGTCCGTGTGCGCGAAGGGCAGCCATTGATATTTCTGAATGCTGTGCCCGAGACCGACGCCCGTGAGCCCACCGGAGCCGAGCGCGACCACCGATTGGATCGCCTGAAACCCGGTGTTGAGCGGATCCGCCCAGGGATCGATGAAGGCCAGGATGCGATGCAATCGGTACGGTTCCATCCGGATGAAGACGTAGAGGCAGAGGCCAACGATCAGCAGCAGCAAGAGAACATGCCGTTTTCGTCCACCCGCGACCAGGAACTGGGCGAGCAGGATGCCGGCGACGATCAGCGCGGTGCCCAGGTCTCGCTCGAGGATGACCAGCAGGGTCACCAGCGCCAGCAGTGCCAGGAAGGGCACAACGCCGTCTTCGAGCGACCCGATCCGTTCCCGATGGCGCTCCAACCAGAGCGCCATGAAGATGATGCTGGCGACCTTGGCCAGCTCCGCCGGCTGCATCTGCATCGGCCCCAGCCGCAGCCAGCGCCGGGCCCCGTTGACTTCGACACCGAAATGGGGCAGCAGCACGAGCACCATGAGAACCAGGGTCGCGCCCGCCAGCGGCCAGGCGAGCGGCCGCAGCCGGTGATAGTCGATGTGGGCCGCCGCCCAGAGGAGGATGACGCCCAGCGCCAGCCAAAGGAGCTGCCGCTCGAAGTAGTACGCCGCATTGTGGAACCACAACCACCCCTGCGCCTCGGAGGCGGAGAAGACCATCACCAGCCCGAAGGCGGCCAGTGCTCCGACGGCGAGGACCAGGGCCCGGTCGCCGCGACGCCACAGGCGTGTCGATGCGAGGGTTCGGCGCGCGGCCGGGAGCTCGAGCGCGGCGCGCGCCCTCACCGGCCGAGCTCCGCGAGCACTGTGGCTTTGAAACGCCGGCCCCGATCCTCGTAGTCCTGGAACATGTCATAGCTGGTGAATGCCGGCGACAGCAGGACCACCGATCCCGGCGATGCCAGCAGCGCGGCCTTTCGCACCGCGTCGGCGAGGTCCGCCGCACGCTCGACCTTTTGCAGGCCGGCATCACGCGCTCGCCGGGCGAGCTCCTCGCCGGTCTCGCCGATCGTTACCAGCGCCGACACCCGTCCGGCGATGGCGCGCGCCAGCGGCTCGATCTCGATTCCCTTGTTGCGGCCGCCGGCGATCAGCACGATGGGCTCGCTGAACGCGGCCAGCGCCTTGTAGGTGGAGTCGGGGTTGGTTGCCTTGGAGTCGTTGAACCAGCGAACACCGTTGAAGGTTGCGATCGGTTCCAGCCGGTGCTCGACCGCTTTGAACTGCCGCACCGCGCCGGCGATCCGCTCGGGATCGATGCCGGCGGCGTCGCCGGCGCCCACGGCCGCCATGACGTTGCTCAAGTTGTGCTCGCCCGGCAACAGAACCTCCGCGGCAGGCAGCACCCGCCTCTTCACCGCCGCGTGGGCGATCGTGACCCAGCCGTCCGCCAGGGTAACCCCACGGTCGATCGGTTGATGGAGACCGAAGGCGAGCACCTGTCCCCGGGCTTTTGATCGGATGCCCGCGCAGGCCGGGTCGTCGACGTTGAGCACCGCATGGTCCTCGGGCTGCATGAACGCCACGGCGCGCGCCTTGATCTCGACGTAGTGCGCGAACGACTTATGCCGGTCGAGGTGATCCGGCGTCACGTTGAGCACCACGCCAATGTTCAGCCGCGGGGTCGTGATCGACTCGAGCTGAAAGCTACTGAGCTCCAGCACCACCCAATCGTCCGGGCGGAGCTGGTCGATGCGGTCGAGCACCGGCTCGCCGATGTTGCCGCCCCGCATCACCCGCAAGCCGCCGGCACGGAACACCTCCGTCGTGAGCGCCGTGGTCGTCGTCTTGCCGTTGGTGCCGGTGATCCCGGCGATGTGGGAAGGGCAGGCGCGAAAGAAGAGGTCGATCTCGCTGGTGACCTCGATGCCGCGCCGGCGCGCCGCCTCGACCAGGGGTTCATCCCAGGGCACGCCGGGACTCACCACCAGGAGGTCACGGCCGTTGAGGTCCTCTGCGCCATAGCCGCCCAGCCGGCCGGGGATCCCGGCCCGGTCGAGGTCCGCCCTCAGCTCCGGCGTATCGGCGCGGTCGACAACGCGGACCGATCCGCCACGACCCGTAATGAAGGATGCGGCCGCCCGGCCGCTGCGGCCGTAGCCGAGGATGAGCGCGTACCGCCCTTTCACGGTCAGGCCGAGGCTCCGGGCCGCGCCAGTGCCAGCACCAGCACGGCGGCGACCAGCGAGCCGGCCCAGAACCATAGCGCCAGGGGCGTTTCGCGCCATCCGGAGACGATGAAGTGGTTGTGCAGCGGCGACATCTTGATGATCCGCCTGCCGGTCATCTTGAAGCTCGCGACTTGCGCGATCACAGAGACGGTCTCGATGACGAAGACCAGCGCGAGTAGCGGCAGATACCAGAGAAAGCCCGCGGCGATCGCCGCGGCGGCCATGGCGGTTCCCAGCGCGAGGCTGCCGGTATCGCCCATGAAGATGCGCGCCGGGTAGAGGTTGTAGAAAAGGAAACCGACAAGGATTCCCGAAAGGATTGCCGGCATCAGGCCGGCGCTCGGCCGGTGCTGCAGCACGGCGATGACCGCGAGCGCGCCGAAGGTGATCGCGCCGGCGCCGGCGGCGAGGCCGTCGCTGCCATCGGTCAGGTTGAAGGCGTTGGAGCCCGCGGCCACCGCGAGCGCGCTGACCACGATGATGATCCAGCCGCTGATCGGGTGCCGTCCATCGAACGGGACCCACTGGCTGGTCAGTCCCCAGCGCAAGGCGAGATACCCGAGGAGCGCGCCCGTGGCCAGCTGGATCACGATCTTCTGCCGGGCCTTCAGCCCCAGGTTGCGCCGGCCCCGAATGGCGGAGACGTCATCGACGAAGCCGAGCGCCGCGCCCAGGATCAACGCGATCAGGACGAAGCCACCGGCCAGCGAACGGTCGGCCGCCAGGTAGAGGACGAGCGCCACCAGCACGAAGAGCAGGCCACCCGCGGTCGGGGTGCCCGCCTTCCCGTGGTGGGCGGCCGGACCTTCCTCACGGATCTGCTGGCCCATCCGCGCACGAGCGAGCTGGCCGATCGCCGCGGGAAACATCAGGGCGCTGACGACGAGGGCCGCGGCAAAGACGATGAGCGTCCTCATGGCTCCTGACGGATCTGCTCGACGACCCGCTCGAGCCGCATGCCGCGCGAGCCCTTGACAAGCACCTGGGTTTGCGCCGCGAGCAACGGCGTCAGCGACGCCACCGCTTGCTCGGCGCTCTCCACGACGAAGGCGCGATCGCTGGGGAGGCCGGCCCGACGCGCCGCCTGCACGACGCGCGAGGCGTATTCCCCGACCGCAATCAGCACATCGGCCGTTTTGCCGGCGAGGGAGCCGACCTCCTCGTGGGCCCGCTCCGCGTGGTCGCCCAGCTCGAGCATGTCACCGAGGACCGCGACCTTGAGCGCCCCGCGAGGCGCGAGGCCCAGCACCTCGAGTGCGGCGAGCATCGATCCGGGGCTGGCGTTGTAGGAATCGTCGATCACGGTGGCGCCGTTGCGCCCGCTGACGATGTTCATGCGCCGCGCGGGTGGCGCGAAGCCGTGCAGCGCCGACGCAATCGCCGGGGCGTCGAAATCGAATTCGTGCGCGACCGCGGCGGCGGCCAGGGCATTCGAGATGCTGTGATGGCCGGGCAGCCGGAGGTACACCTCGGCTTTGCCCCTGGGGGTGAGTAGCATGAACGTGCTGCCCTCGAGGCCATGAAGCCGGATCCGCTCGGCGCGGACGCTGGCGTCGCTCGATACGCCGTACAGCGTGAAGCGGCGCGCCACCGCCGACATGGCGCGCACCCGTGGGTCGTCGCCATTGAGGACCGCCAGGCCCCCGGGCGCGAGCCCTTCCACCAGCTCCCGTTTGGCGGCGGCGACCGCGTCGATCGAGCCAAGGAATCCGACGTGCGCGAGGCCGACGTTGAGGACGACGCCGATGGTGGGCGGCGCCACCCGGGTCAGCTCGCGGATCTCGCCGGCGCGCGACATCGCGTACTCGACGACCAGGGCGCGGTCGCGCGGGTCCATCTGGAAGATCGTCATCGGAATGCCGGTGTAGGTATTGAGGTTGCCTTCGCTCTTGTGCACCCGGAGCCGGCGCCCGAGCAGGTGCGCGATCAAGTCTTTGGTCGTCGTCTTGCCGGCACTGCCGGTGATGGCGACGATGGGGTGCGGCTGGCGCGCGAGCCGGTCGGCGGTGATGTCGAAGAGCGCCTGCCGGGTGTCCTCGACCTGGATGACGGCCGCGCCTTCGACGCCCTGCGGCGGCCGCTCGCAGAGGATGCCGGCCGCGCCGCGCTCGATCGCTTGCGGGATGAAGACGTGGCCGTCGTGCTGGTCGCCGCGCAGCGCGACGAAGAGGCCGCCCGGTTTGACCTCCCTCGAATCGGTAAAGAGTTGGGTGAACGTCACGTCGTGCGGGCCGCTGAGTAAGCGGCCGCGCGTCGCATCCACCACTTCCTTCACGGACATGCCCACAGCGTCACTATTCTCGCCTCACGGCGCGATCTGCCACTGCGTGATGAGGGCGCTGGCGACCGTTTTCCAGATCGGAGCGGCGACATAGGCGCCCTCGAAGAGGACCTTCGGCTTGCGGGTGATCACCAGCATGATGAACTGCGGGTGATCGACCGGAACGAAGCCGACGAAGGAGCCGATGGTCGCGTCCGGCAGATATTTCCCGTTTTCGGGGATGCTCGCGGTACCGGTCTTGCCGGCGATCCGGTTCTTGAAGCCGTCGATCCGTGCGGCAAAGCCTGAACCGTGCTCGACCACCGCGACCATCATCTGTTGCATCTGCTGCGCGGTCTTCGCACTGACGACCTGCCGCACGATCCGCGGCTGAACCGGGTGGCGGACTCCGTTGGCGTCGATCACCTGGTCCACGACGTGCGGCCAGACGAGATTGCCGCCGTTGGCCGCCACGTTGATGGCGGCCAGCATCTCGATCGGGGTGGTGTCGACCCCCTGGCCGAAGGAGGCCGTGGCGAGCTCGACCGGCTTCCACTTTGCGAGGTCACGGAGCGGCTCGGCCGTTTCCGCCGCGACGTCGACGCCGGTCGCGGCGCCAATGCCGAACTTTTGCAGGTACTGGTAGAAGGGGGCGGCCCCCTCCATCTGCTGGGCCTTGATGGCGCCGACGTTGAGCGAGTTCTGCAGGACCTGCGTCATGGTGACGTTCCCATGCGCCTTGTTGTCCCAGTTGCGGATCGCCACCCCACCCACCACGGCGACGCCGGTCTCGTTGAAGCGCGTGTCCGGGGTGATGGCGTGGTCATCGAGCGCGCCGCTCAGCGTCACGACTTTCATCACCGACCCGGGCTCGTAGAGGCTCGAGACGATCGGGTCGATGAACTGCGCGGTCGGCGTCGTCGCAAACTGGTTCGCGTTGTAGCTGGGCACGTCCGCCCAGGCGACGATGCGACCGGTGGCGGGCTCCATGATGATCAGCGAGCCGCTCTCCGCCTGGTATTTCTGCACGCCATCGGCCAGCGCCCGTTCGGCGACCACCTGGATGGTGCTGTCGAGCGACAGCTGCAGGGTCATGCCATTGATGGGGTCGCGGCGCTGCCGATCGCTCAGCACGATCGGCCGGTTCGCCAGGTCGCGCACCGTCGCCTCGAATCCCGCCTGGCCCGCCAGCGTCTTGTTGTAATAGCCTTCGACGCCGTAGTTGCCCTGCCCCTCGTCGTTCGCGAAGCCCAGCAGGTTGGCGGCAAGACTCGTCCCCGGGACGCCGCCATCGACATAGGACCGCTGGGTCTCGGCCACCTTGCCGATTCCGGGAAGGCGCATCGCATCCAGCTGGTGGGCGACCGACGCCGGAACCCGGCGTGCCAGGTAGACGAACTGGCGGGTCGTCGCGAGCTTGGCCTGGATGTCGGCGGCGCTGAGCTGGAGCAGCGGCGCCAGCTGCGTGGCAACCTGAGTGCGCTCGGCGGCGGAAAGCTGGTCAGGCGACGCAAAGATCGAAAAGACCGGGGTATTGGTCACCAGCAGGGCACCGTTGCGGTCGAGGATGTTGCCGCGCACGGCGGGCAGCGTGATGGTGTCGTCGTGATAGGCGGCCGCCAGCCGAGCCATGTCCGCGTGGCGCCACACCTGCCAATACGCCAGCCGGCCTAACAGGACCAGGTAGGCGACCAGCACGAGCGCCATCAATGTAAGGATGCGGCTGCGCGGCTCGAGTTCCTGGGTGCCCCTCACGGTCGCCGTCCGCTTAGTGGGCTGCTTCGGAGTTCAGTGGGCGGCCGGTCACCGCACCCAGCACCGCCAAGACGCCGTCCCACACGCCGGAACGACCCGGGTTGGCGGGCCGCGGCCCGAGCGCGATCGGCGAGCCGGTTGCGTGGACGTACTGCCACCGGCTCGGATGGGAGAGACCGAGTTGCTGCGCGGCGGTGGCGACGCGGTTGGCGGCGCGGTCGCCGGCGAGCTGGGCTAGGAGCTGGTCGTGCTCGGCGTTCAGGCGTGCCTGTTCCTGCTTCAGCGTCGCGATCTGGTAGCTCGCCTGGGTGGCGGCGGCCGATTGGGCGACGAGCAGCAGCGCGGCCGCGATCAGCGACACCGCGCCGACGAGCGGCGAGATGGAAGGCCGGCCGCGACTCCGGCGCGCGCGCGAAGGGGGGAACGCGCGCGCCGGAGGGGTCGGATCGGGCCGGCGGGGCCGCAACACTAGTAGATGCCCAGGAGGGAGGGGTTCCACCATGCGGCCGCTCAGGTATTGACTTGTGGAATGGCATGGACGGGGTTCATAACTTCTCCGCGATTCGCAATTTCGCCGACCGGGCGCGGGGGTTGTCCTGCACCTCGGCCTCCGACGGGGTGATGGGCTTGCGCGTTACGACGCGCACCGAACGACGGTGGCCGCAGACACAAACGGGCGCTTGGGGCGGACAGATACAGTCAGTTGCTTCGACGTTGAATAGGTTCTTTGCAATCTTGTCCTCGAGGGAGTGGAAAGAGACGACCCCTACGCGCCCACCGCTTGCAAGCACTTCAATGGCTGCCTTCAACCCTTTTTCGATCGCGTCCAGCTCGCGGTTGACCGCGATGCGGAATGCCTGGAAGGTGCGGGTCGCGACGTGAATGTCACGCGGCCAGGCAGCTCGTGGGATGGCCCCGGCCACGACGTCGACCAGGTCCTTCGTCGTCTTGAACGGCGCCCGGCGCCGCCGCTCGACGATGCGCTGCGCGATCCGCGACCCCCACCGCTCCTGGCCGTAGTCCCGGAGGATGCGGCGCAGCTCACTTTCCGATTCGCGGTTGAGCAGATCGGCGGCGGTCCACGCTTCGCTGCGGTCCAGTCGCATGTCGAGTGGTCCGTCCGACTGGAAGCTGAAGCCGCGATCCGGATCATCCAGCTGCACAGAGGAAAGACCGAGGTCGAAGACGACGCCGTTTGGGGGGCGGCCGATCCGCTCGGCCGCCCGGTCGAGCTGCGCGAAGTTGGTGTGCTCCAGCATCACGGTGATGTCCGGAGGCACCGGCTCCTGGGCGAATCGCTCGAGGGCGGAGGCGTCGCGATCGATGCCGAGCAGCACGCCGCCCGGCCGCAGGCGCTCCATCAGCGCCCGCGCATATCCCCCACCCCCCAGCGTGGCGTCGATGAACGCCTGCCCGGGGGCTGGTTGAAGGCTCGTTATGACGTCTTGTAAAAGTACGGGTCGGTGTCCGGACGGCCCGGACGGTCGCTCGCGTCGAGGGCGGCCGCGTCGATCACGTGCGCTGGGCACGTCGCCGCTCGGCCACCTGGTCCTGAATGCGCGTGTATTCCTCGGGCGTCGCCTCGCCGATGCGGCGCCACCCCTCGTCGTTCCAGATCTCGATCAAGTTGTTCACGCCAACGATCCAGGCAATGCCCGTGATGGCGGCGTACTGCCGCTGATCGGCGGACAGGACGATGCGTCCCTGGCCGTCGAATTCGCACTCGCGGGCGGCGCCGAACATCATGCGGGCGAGCCGACGCTCCTCCGCCGGCGTCGTCGAGCCCAACCGCAAGCCCTGCTCCTGCGCCCATTCCTGGGGCGGATA
>Ga0137415_10007462_pt1 | contig 10836 bp, 8 predicted proteins | sample CZODoug3_1_1_16f_FD_183082 | JGI IMG/M metagenome (GOLD analysis project Ga0137415, IMG submission 183082) | Vadose zone soil fungal communities from Angelo Coast Range Reserve, California, USA - CZODoug3_1_1_16fungal (Hybrid Assembly) | ecosystem: Environmental > Terrestrial > Soil > Vadose...
TTGCAACTGGAAACCATGGGAGAAGATCGTGGGAAGCCCCGCGGTACCGGTGCCTTTGAAGTGGTCGAGCCACCGTAAGAAGTACTCTCCCTCCAGCGAATAGCCGTGGTACTTGAGACCGCCGTCAAAGGAAGTCATCTGGTATCTCACATCAGTAATCGAGATGCCCTGCCCCAAGAGGTTGGGCGTGAAGATGACACTCCCGTCTTCGAGCCTGATTTGAGTGTTTTCGAATCCATCGCTGTTGGGCTGCGACTGTTTGTCCTCGTCACTCCGGGTGAAGTGTGCAGCCAGCCGGGTAGCTAGTTGTTGATGGTTTTCGAAATCGCCAAAGCCGGGGCCAAATTCCCCGGTTGTAGGCGTCCAGACGAGCGCGGTGGAAAGTGTATCGAAACCATTGTTGAGCTGCGCTGCGCTGACGCCCAAGGTGCTCAGGTTGTTGCCGAGCATGACGATGTAGTCCAGCTTGTCCGTGATCTGGCCCCAGCCCCACACGCCTGAAGTGTACGAAGGACGGAAGAATTCATCCGCGATCAGGCGGGTATCTACACCGAGCCAGAACGGAAAATTACCCTCGACACTCCGCGTTCCCGGCAGGGATCGAACTCCCGCGCCTATACTGATGTGCTTATTGAAGCTGTAATTCAGGTTCCCCGCCAGCACCACTTGGGCGGCCAAGCCTTGTGACGCATTCGAAGTCCAGGCATACAAAAAGTAACGGAACCTCGGGTCCATCACCCAACCGAGAAACTTTATCTGCACCTTCTGGAGCTGGAAATCCTGGCGTTGCTGCACATTCTTTAGGTTGCCGAATGCGTCTGTGTACTTCGGATCGAGCCCCAGCTGATTCAGGTAGCGGGCGTAACTGTATAGGCTGATATTTATATCGCCGTGTTCGGTATTGGCGACCTTATAACCAAAGTTCGGTGTGTAGCCACCCCATTTGGACGGCTCTTCCTCTGAAGAAAATACCTTAGACGCGGCCGACGACTCTTGGCTTTGCGCAGAATCGGTTTCGGCTGTGGAATCCGTCGCGGGTACAGCTTCTTTCTGAGTTGCGTCCGTTGCCCCCGCCTGCTTTGCCAGAACCTGGCGCAGAGAAGCGATCTGATTCATCAGATCCCGATTTTGTTTTTCGAGTTGACCGTTCTGCTCGACCAATTGATCCAATGCGTGCAGCAATTGAGAAGGGTTCTGAGTGTCGGTATTTGCGCTGACCGTCTGCGGGGTGGTGCTCTGGGCGATCGCCAGGCTTGAACACCATGTCGCGAGGAATAAGATCAAGGAGAAACAATTCCGGCTGGCCATCATGCATGCTCCCATCAATGTTTTCCTGGCTGTCTTCCTGCCGGTAGCCGGAATGCCGGACCTACTTCAAGCCCACCGAACTCGGCGAGTAGAGGTTGTAGTTCAGCCTCTGGGCGACATACTCAATTACCTTTTGCGCCTTTACGCTGTTTCCGGCTTCATCCAGCGGAGGTGCAAATACGGCGATCGCACCTTTACCAGGGGCAATGGCAACAATCCCGCCACCAACTCCGCTCTTTGCAGGCAGACCGACATGCCACGCCCACCCACCGGAACCGTCATAAAGGCCGGCCATGGTCATGGTGCTGAGAATCTCAGGGATGTTTTCGCGCTTGATCACCTGCTCGCCCGTCGCGGGGTTGATGCCATTGTTCGCTAGGGTTGCGCCCATTCGGGCCAGTTGGGTGGCGTTTACTCCGACGGAGCACTGTTTCGTGTAAATGTCGACGGACTCGAACGGATCTGCATAGATCCTGTCATACTTGGCAAGCAGATAGGAGAGGGCTTTATTGCCCGTGTTGGTGGCGGCTTCTGATTTGTAGACCTCATCGATCAGTACCAGCTTTTCTCCAGCTGCTTTGCTGTAAAAATCAAGGATCTTGTTCCACTTTTCCGCGGCATTCTGACCTGAGATCAGGCTGGTAGTAGCAATAGCGCCGGCGTTAACCAGAGGGTTCCCGCTGTGGCTGGGCATGTCCACAACCGCTAAAGGCGAGTTGAACGGTCGCCCCGTTGGTTCAGACCCAACTTTTGCGAATACCCTGTCCGGGCCCAGCTCCTCCATCGCAAGTGCGAGGGTAAAGACTTTTGAAATCGACTGGATGGAGAACGAGTAGTTCACTTCGCCCAGTGTGAGTACCTGGTTATCGGTCGTGACAATGGCGATGCCAAACATCTTTGAGTCCACTTGGGCAAGGTAGGGAATGTAGTCGGCGTTCTTCCCACTCGTGTCGCCGCGAAATTTCTCGTACGCTTCTCGAACCACGGACTCTACGAGTTCACGCTTGGGAGCCACCGGACTGCGAGCGGTTTGTGCTAACACCGCAGTTGGAGAGAAACTTGCGGCAAACAGTGTCGCTGTAATAATGGACTTGATCAGCATTCGATTCGGGACCATACACTTTCTCCTGAACACAAAGTTATCGGGCCGTACACAACTGGACTCAGGGAAGCCTGTCAATGTCAAAACTCGAAGCCCTTCTTCCAGTCGTACTTGAACGAAAACTGGATGCGATAATCGTTGTCGTTGAAGCCGTCCCTGAAGTTCACCCGCCTGCCCCACTGGAACTCGCTCCCGATGGTGACATTCGGAACCGGGTGGTAGAGCAGGTTCGTGAGTGCATAGTGACCCTGATGGAAGTCCGATGGCTTCTGCGCGTTGGAGTTGTCGATGTTCAGCATCGAGTAGCCGATCGCGGTGCTGAACTTGTCACTCCAGTTGTGATCGAGGAACGACACAAGTCCTAACGCCGGCAAAGCCACGCCTTTTATCGGGGTCCTGGAATTTCCAGGATTGTTCTGGACTCCGATGTCGATTGGAGCATCGTTCATGTAGTTCTGAATGGCGTCGCCGTAGACAACCGAAAACCTTCCGGTGTCTTTCTTGCTTAACTTGAGGTTGGAACTCAGGTTCAAGCCCCACCCAAAAGCGTCGCCGCTCAAGTCTTGTTCGGGGCCTCTATTCAGGTCCACCCAACTAATCTTGCGGAAGATACCCGCCAATTGCACATAGCCCCAACCCCTGATCGCTCGAGCCGACCAGGAGAAATCCGGCATGTCAAACTTGGGCTTAACCCCTTGTAACTCCACTCGATCTGAGTACACGCCGCCGTCGGCGCTGGCGCCAGGACGCTCGACGGCAAAGGTGAGTCGCAGGCTGTCACTTCGGATCGGCATCCAGCGGAACTGCAAGTTGCGGAAAAAAACCATCCCATTGGGTCCCCAGTACTCAAGCGAGTTCGGGAAGACGTCAATGTCCATGAACGGGCTCCAGGTTTGACCGGCGCCAAATTGTCCCAACTCACCGTATGCGTGTCGCAAACGGAAGGTGGTCTGGCCGGCGTCGACTCCGGTCCCGAATAACTCAAATTCGAACTGGGTCTTCAGATCGCCGAGTGGAGTCGGCGTAGACGTTTTCACGCCGAATCGAGTCTGCCGGACCCCGTAGTAGACCTTTCCGTCCGGCGCAAACTCGCCCTTGAACGATGGCAACTTGGTTGGGCGAATTACGTCGAACCAGTCCGGGTTGTTGGTCTTGAAATCGTATCCCGAGTCCAGCATGATGAAGCCATACAGGTCGATACTGCTCTTCTTCTCTTCCCTTCCATTTGCCGACTTCTCCGCTGCGGGATACGGAGTGCTTGTGGCCGCACCGGGTGCTGGCTGCGACTGCTGCACCGCGCTAATTTGCCCCTTCAGGGACTGCATTTCCTGCTCGAGTTGTTGGAGCTTTGCCTTCATTTCGTTCAGATCCGGCGAGGCGGAGTCCTGGGATTGCGCTTGCATCGCAATCGCGAAAAGGAAGATTGTTAGGAGTACTGCCGATGCAACTCTTATCCCGCGCGACAGATGAATTGGTTTCATAGAGCCTCTGCGACTTACAGAAAGTCGCAGAGGCCGTGCCCATTGAAAACTGTCATTTCTGTCAGTAAGGAGCCTGGGACTATTCCACTAGCCTTGCAATGGAATGGACGGCAACCGGCCTTGCGCTGTCGCCGCGATCCTATCTCGGAGAGGTACAACCAGGCGTTGCAGTGGGTTCACGGCTGCGTTTCGCACATTCTCTCTGTTAAACCGAGCGCTTCAGGGAGACGCTGTCACCATGGCAATATCGACATCTTCAACTCTTGTTCTGTCTGTACGCACGGCATTGCTTGCGCTTCTGTTGTTACTTGCCTGCCCGCTGTTCGCGAAGAGCAAGGATGATGTCGTTGTCATGAAAAATGGCGACAAATTCACCGGCGAAATCAAGAGCCTGCAGTACGGAGAGCTTGTTTTCAAGTCCAGTTACATGAAGGATTCCGTCCATCTGGACTGGAAGGAAGTGGCAACTCTGCAGAGCAAAGATACTTATATAGTCTCTCTGAGCAACGGGGAGCGGGTGACCGGATTTATCAGTCGGGAAAGAACTCCCGCCGACAATGACAAAAACTTCAAGATCAGCGATGTCGGGACAGCGGTTGAGGTCACGCCGTCCGACGTAATCGCCATCGGACAACGGGAAGGCAACTTCTGGAACCAGTTAACCGGTTCCATCGATTATGGGTTTGGTTTTGCGAGCGGCAACAATTCCACAAACTCATCTCTAAGCGCAGATATCGCTTTTCGCACTGCCAAGAACAGTGTGAAGCTGGCTACTAGTTCGCAATTTGACTCACAATCCAATGCCCAGAACACCAACCGCTTCACCTTCGATTCGCAGTACGGGCGGATGCTCAACGAGAAATGGCTCGCCGGCGGTCTCTTCTCCTTGCTGAAAAGCAACCAGCAGGACCTCGTATTGCGATCCACGTACGGTGGTGTTTTCGGCCGAAGGCTGGTGCAGACTGACAAGACCTCATTGAACGCACTCGCGGGCATGGCCTACACCCACGAGAGCTACGTTCCACAACCCGGTACGGAACCGATCCGCAACAATGCTGAGTCGTTATTTGGAATCACATTCTCGACCTTTCGCTTTAAGACCCTGAACCTCAATTCACAGACGCTTTTTTTCCCCAGCCTGAGCGATCCGGGCCGCTTCCGCTTGAGTACCCAGTCGAACCTGCGAATTGAACTGGTCCGGAACTTCTATTGGAATTTCCAGCTGTACGAAAACTATGACAGTCGGCCGCCAACCGACCTCCGGAAAAACGATCTGGGAATCACGACTTCCCTGGGGTGGACGTTCTAACTTACGGCTCGGCAGTTGGTCAGCCTGCTACTTCTGCCAGTGCCGGTCCTACCGGGGGCCTTCTACCATCCCATCATCCCAGAACGAGTCGACCTCTCCATGCGCCCTAGAATGATGCACATCATTCGTTTCGCCTTATCGCTGTTGATTGGGAACTCATCACTTCTTCTTCCTGCGCAGACGCATAAGGAATTGCCGGATCATCCGCAGCCGCAACAATCATTGCCAGACGCCCCCTCAGCGGTAGTCCGCTCGCCGGGAGATTCCGGTCACCAACCTTTGGCACCTGCGACTCGCGCTGCACAGGGTGTCGATAACCCGTGGCCACGCGAGGCCACTCGGGGCGACGAAAAGATTTCTATGTACCAACCACAACTGGAGGTCTGGCAAGGCGACGAGTTGCATGCTTATGCGGCCGTTTCGGTCGTAAGCAAAAGCAATAAAACCCCCAAATACGGAGTACTTTGGTTCACAGCCCACACAGAAGTGGACAAAGTCAACCGCCAGGTAACCCTGGACGACTTTCAGATCACGAAGGTAAAGTTTCCCACGCTGAAAGCCAAAGAGGCTGAATACCGGTCCTTCCTACAAGCGAAACTGCCCGGCAAGTCCAAGGTCATCTCCCTCGATCGCTTGGAGACAGCGCTCGCGGCAAGCGAGTCCCAGCAAGCCGAAATCAAGGGATTGCCAGTGAAGAATGATCCTCCCCGAATCATTTTCGCGACGAAACCTTCCGTATTAGTGCTGATTGATGGCCCGATTCAGTTCAAGGACCTCAGCGGAACCGATCTACGCCGCGTCCTCAATACCAGGGCTGAGATTTATTTTGACACCAAGAAGAACAAATACTACCTGAACGTTATGGATGGATGGATGGAAGCTTCGGACGCAGTGTCCGGTCCGTGGTCCTACGCGGCGACAATTCCCGACGATATGAAGGACATCGCGATAAGTATCCAGGAGCAGCAACAATCAAAAGCACCGGAGGGCACTACCCCGCCGTCCCTGAAACAGGCGGACAAGGATCGAAAGATTCCTGCAATTTATGTCAGTTCGGATCCAGCAGAACTGCTCGTGACCGAGGGTCCTCCTCAACTGGAGACCATACCTGGAGCGAGTCTGGAGTACGTGAAAAACACGACCGCCAACATTTTTCACGAGACAGGAAGTCTCGATTACTACATTCTTGTGGCGGGTCGTTGGTTCCGATCAAAGTCTCTGGAGAGTGGTCCTTGGGAGTTCGTTGACGCGAAGAGTCTGCCAACAGGGTTCAGCACGATTCCTGACAACAATCCCAAGGCTGGCGTATTGGTGTCGGTTTCCGGGACTGGACCCGCGAAGGAAGCGCTGATTGCGAATTCCATCCCGCAAACAGCCACCATCACTCGCAACGAGGCTCAGTTGCAGGTTAAGTATGACGGAGATCCTCAGTTCAAGGACATCGATGGTACGAACCTCCAGTATGCGTTCAATACCGCTACCCCGGTGATTCGGGTAGATGACAACAACTACTACGCCGTCGAGAATGCTGTCTGGTTCGCAGGGCCAGCACCTGTTGGACCGTGGACTGTAGCGACTTCAGTTCCAGCGGCGATCTACTCGATTCCTCCCAGTTCCTCTTTGCACTATGTCACCTACGTTAAGGTTTACCGGTCTACATCAGATGTGGTTTACGTAGGTTACACACCTGGGTATTACGGCACCGTGGTCTCTTCGACCACTACGACTGTGGTATATGGCACTGGTTGGTACTATCCACCTTATGTTGGCCATTACTGGTACGGAGCGCCCTACACGTATGGAGTCGGCGTGGCTTCCACGTGGAGTTCGGGCACGGGTTGGAGCATCACCATAGGGGTGGGATACACGTATGGCTATCCTTATTATTACCCGTGGTGGGGACCTTGGGGTGGATATTACGGAACTTGCTGCTGGGCCCCGGCATGGGGCTACGGCTACGGAGGCTACGCCAGCGCCAACGTATATGGCCGGTGGGGCAATGCGGCTTACGCCAACACTCGCGCTGCGTGGGCGAATCCCTATACCGGAAACTACGGTGGCACGAGTCGAACGTCTTTTCAGAACACGCAAGGCGGCACGGTGGGAGCAGCCGGCCGCGGCCCCAATGCCAACATCTACACTGGCAACACTGTCTCAGGGCGTGGGGCCATGGGTTATAACCCGACAACGGGCGTTGTGGCTGGTGGCGGCGCGGGATACGCCGGGAATATGTACACCGGACAAGGCGCGGCCGGGCGCGGGGGCTTTGCCTACAACACAAACACGGGCGCCGGCATAGCGGCGGGCAATAACAATATCTACGCGGGCAAGGACGGTAACGTTTACCGCTATGACCGGCAGAACGGCAATTGGTCTCAGAACAACGGCAACGGCTGGAAATCAACCAGTCGAACGCAGTCCGGCATGCAGCAGCAACAGCAAGCACGTTCTACGGGACAACAACGTACCCAGAACTTCAGTCGCTCGATGAGTGGCGGTGGAATGCGCGGCGGCGGAGGCCGCAGAAGGTAGTCGATACAATGCCGGGTCGTGATAGAGTTTTATTCCCCGGGCTGACGGTGCGACCTATCGCCCACGGATTGCCTGCCTCTCTATTTCAACAACCCTTTCTTCACCCCTATCCAAGCAAGGCAGACCACCGTGCTCAAGGAAGAGGCCAAGATCGCCGCTGCCTTTCCAATGGCCCAGGCAAATGCACTTGCATCAGATGTAGCCATTTCATCACCTCCATGGCAGTCCCTTTAGACTAGTAACCATCAAGCGTCCTGGCGCGCCTGCAGATCGACGTCGCACCTTTTCAATGAGGACTTCGTCCTCGCGTAAAGTGGCGCGGCAAATCGTACGGGAAGAAGGGTTGCGAGAAAACTGGCAGAAGACGCAGTTGTGTGGGGCGATATTACCGCAGTGTTTCTGAGAACGCCTTACTCGGTGTAGAGTACGAGCAGCATTCCTAGTGCAGCAACACAGCTAGGCCACAACAATGGTACAAAGGACCGGCGCCATAACGTGCTGTCAAGGATGACTTTGAACAGAACAACAAGAATCCCAACCAAGGCGAACCAGAGGTGCTCGCGTTCGACTTTTACCATTGCCGCCGTCATGCGATGCGGCTGACCATTGCCGTTGTGCCTGTCTATCCCTTCGTGTCCAGCTGGCTCCAGCTGTGCCTGATAAGCCTCCGGAGGTGCAGATGCAGGCATCATCCGATGATCATGTGGCAGCAGATCGCTGGGACTCTCGGATACGGGCGCTTCCGTCGTTCTATCACCCAACCAGTAAACTACATACTTGCGCGCCTCCCGAGACGAACCGCCCGATCCGACGTATGATCGTGAAATAGCAGAAGCGCGGCGCCGGCAAGTGCAAGCATTGGAAGGTGAGGTTCGCTAGAATCGGTTTAACTTGGCCGGCGCAGGACCAAGCACACCTACGATTCTTCGGCTTCTCTGCCTGTCATTCCTGCCAGTTCACTCCTCTTGGCCTGTATGGTCAGATGCCAACGAACTTGTACGACGCTGTAGTGTTCGCGCTCAGCCTCACAACCTGGGGTTCCAGGGTACTAACCTAGCCGGGTCGCATCCAGCGGTAACGCCAAGGCCCCGACTGGCGAACAACGGGTTTTCAAGATGCCGAGGAGTCCCAGAGTGACCATTCCTGCAGTGAACCGGATGTGGAACCCGAAGTTTCTTAAGACAGACGTGGTGGTAGAGAAGGCGAAAAACGGCGATATCACCGCGTTGGCGGAACTGTATACCCTTTACAAGACCCCCGTCTATAACTTGTGCCTGCGGCTGACAAGAGATGTTCTGGACGCCGAAGATCTTATGCAGGAGGTCTTCCTTCGGGTGTACCGCAAGTTAAACAGCTTTCGCAGTGAGGCCGCGTTCGGATCGTGGCTGTACCGGGTGGCCACGAATGTCACCCTAATGCATCTTCGAAAGCGGCACCTTAAAGAAATACCGCTCGATGAGTTAGAACTCCAGACCCTGGAGTGTGCCTCGCGATCCGGAATTCGTGATCGTTGGGACCCCATCGAGCGTACTGCTCTGCTGCGAGCGCTGTGTGGTCTATCCAAGAACAGAAGAACTTTAATCCTTTTACACGACCTCAAGGGATTGAGCCACAAAGAGGTTGCCCAAAGTCTTGGCGTGACTGCAAGCACCAGCAAGTCCCGACTCCACCAGGCACATCGAAAGCTCCGCGAAACTCTGGGTGTTAGTGATATGCACACTCATCGACCGGTCACTCATCGTAGTATTCCGCAAAACGTCAACCCGGAGCACCCCAACAGGGATGGACTCGCCAGCTTGCCGTTACAGTGACCAAGATGATTGCGTCGAGGATTTGGGCATATGAGTCTCGACCCTCACCGTATAACCTGACAGTCTCGTTACACTGGCAAAAATGCTAGTGGTCAAATGTCAATGCTAGCAGTACCATTTTGGTCTCAATTAAGTTCCACTGTCTGGTATGGGCAGTGGGCGCAATCTACTTTGGTTCACAGGGAAAACGACTCCCGGGTATCAACTCGATATTTGGCAAAGCGCGGTTGCCGCAAGAGAGCGAACATGCAAAGGAATGTCCCTCGAATTCTGATTGCCGATGATCACACTCTGGTGGCCGAGGCATGTAAGAAGCTTCTGGAATCCGAATATGAAATCGTCGCCACGGTCAGCGATGGCCGTGCCCTAGTTCGAGCAGCCGTCGCACTGAAGCCCCATCTCATCATCGTGGATGTCGCAATGCCTATCCTGAATGGGCTGGATGCCGGGCAGCAGGTGAAGGAATTCTTACCCGCAGTCAAGTTGGTTTATCTGACGATGAATCACGATGCCGATCTCGCAGCTGAAGCGTTTCGTAGGGGAGCGTCAGGCTTTCTGCTCAAGACTTGTGCAGCCTCTGAGCTAGCGATCGCAGTTCGCGAGGTTCTTAGGGGGAGGTCATACCTATCACCGATGATCGCCAAGGATACGGTCGATTTCCTACTGCGGCAGGACAAGAAGCTGATAGACGAGGCGGACCGGCTGACGGAACGGCAACGTGAAGTGCTACAGCTCTTGGCCGAAGGAAAGTGTATGAAGGAAGTCGCTGGTGTACTCAACATCACAACCCGAACCGTCGCCTTTCACAAGTACCGCATTATGGAGGTACTCCACGCCAAGAGCAGCGCCGAACTGGTCCAGTATGCAATTAGGAACCACTTGATACCTGCCTGAGCAACAGTCAGTGCCCGGGGCCACAATGCAGGCGCCAGGATACGCGGCGCGTGCGGGCTGAGGAGTGTAGAGTTCATATGCAGATTCACAACTATGCTCTCCCCGCAATCATCTGTTGCAGCCTTGTTCTAGTAGCCACCAATGCAGCCCAGGAACATCATCCTGAGCACACTTGGGACTACGGCCAATCTTTAGGGCCCAGCCATTGGGGTGAGCTCAAGCCGGAGTTCGCTCTGTGCAAGAACGGGCATCGCCAATCCCCCATCGACATCCGCAATCCTAAAAAGACCGATCTGTCGCCTATCCAGTTCGACTACAAGCCTACCCCGCTCCACATCATCGATAATGGCCACACGATCATGATCAACTATGGCCCGGGCAGCTTCCTGTCCGTGGGCG
>Ga0137415_10007463_pt1 | contig 10835 bp, 13 predicted proteins | sample CZODoug3_1_1_16f_FD_183082 | JGI IMG/M metagenome (GOLD analysis project Ga0137415, IMG submission 183082) | Vadose zone soil fungal communities from Angelo Coast Range Reserve, California, USA - CZODoug3_1_1_16fungal (Hybrid Assembly) | ecosystem: Environmental > Terrestrial > Soil > Vadose...
TCCACCCTCGACCAGTTTCACTTTCTTGCCTGCGACTCCAATCGTGAATACCCCCGTGACCTTTACCGCCACAACAATCGGAGGAACCCCGCCATACTCGGTCACCTGGAATTTCGGCGACGGAACATCCGGAACAGGAACCTCCGTCACTCATACTTTTACCAGCGCCCAATCATTTACGGTAAAAGAGACCGCGACAGACGCCTCCACGCCAACGCAGACGGCCACCAGCTCTCAATCCATAACAGTCGTCACAACCCCGCCTCTCTCCACGAGCTTGCAGGTTTCCTCATCATCGCCCCAAGTTGGCCGAACAGTTACGTTCACCGCCTCGGCGACAGGCGGAAGTTCGCCGTACACGTACACCATAACGTTCGGTGATGGCGCGATTGGAACCGGAAGCACTACTGCCCACGCCTATTCCATCGCGGGATCCTATACTGCCAGGGTGACGGTTACAGATTCAGCCTCGCCGCAAGCAAGCGTCGCAACAAGCGTAACAGTCAACGTACAGGCTCTGGTCCCACTCGCACTAGCCGTTCCAGGAAACCAGACGGTTATTGCAGGAACGTGGATCAACTTTACCATCACAGCTACATCAGTGAACATAGGCGATGCTGTCAGTCTTTCAGCAACGGGGTTACCGGCGGGCTCATCGTTCAATCGGGCAACCGGGGGCTTCTCTTGGAGACCCAGCGCGAGTCAGACAGGGTCCTACGCGATAGTTTTCACAGCCACGGACAGCAGCTATCCATCCACGCCCACGAGCAAACCAATGGCGATCCAGGTAAACCAAGCCGCGCCCAGAGGGTCAAACGGAGGAACCGGGGGTTCAGGTGGAGGCTCGAACGGAAGCTGTACGCTATGCGGAACATTCCCGAAGATCTCCACCAACATCGGTCTCCTCGTCGTCGGAGGACTTCTTGGACTGATCAGCACCCTCGCCGTTCTCACAATCAAAGCTGGAACGATTCTGGAACGAACAAAGCGACGGATAAATCGAGCGAATTACTGATCATTCACATATCTGGAACATGCCCCCTAGAGCTTGAGGGCTTGTCCGAGTCTCCATGAGGCCCATTTTTCGGAGAGACGATTTCCAGTCAGGCCTGTTTATCAAACGCGAACGGTTGATCAGGACTGCCGAAGAAAAGCGGATCCATCACATGGACATGAGTAGACCCATTGCAGAAATCCTCGTGGAAGGAGAACTGTCGCCGTTCGAGCATGAGGCCCTCTACAAGCTCCTCAAGAAACATTTCCGGCTAGAACAGCCTTCCTACTCTGAGCTTCTCGACGAGACTATTGGCACCCGTGTCAACATTATATTTCATCATCCCTACGAGCGGAGCTTCTTCACAAACATCTTCCAGGAGGACTGGCGTGACCTCAAAGACTTGTTCAAGCAGATCAAATACAGAAGAGGCCGGGTCGGAGCAGCCTTCACGCTCACGTTCGTAGACGAGAAGATCCGGCTAATCTTTTCTTCGGGACTCTTGAGAGATGAAGAGTTGGGGTCAGCTATGGACCAGATAGGACATCTGACCGGTATTGTTGGGCAGATGTTGCGTTCGGAGACGATGGTTGAGCCTCTCGGCCAGGTGGAAACCTGGTATGATGGAAAATCAGATAGATGGCAGGGTTTCCGGGGCGCCGGCTTGATTGATAAAAAGGAGTATGTCTTTGACGAGTCTCTCTTTCGATGGAAGACCGGTTAGAGTCTAGCAGAACAATCATGGAATCTTGGAATGGGCAGGGAAGAATTTGGAAGTTATCTTCGTCCGTCAAAGCGATCTCGCCTCTAGCCAGAGGCAGAGAATAAAGGAACTTCAGAAAGAATGCTTCGGTCATGTCAACCGGGAAGAGCTCGAAGAGTGTTTCATAGCTGAAGGCTTCGGGTGGATATTTGCGTATGAGATTGGGCTCATTGTAGGTCAGGTTGAACTTCACAGTAGAACAGTCCAGTTCGAGGGGAGACAATTGTCACTCGGCGGGCTCGGTGGAACCTGTGTTACAGCAGCCGCGAGAAATAGAGGCACAGCAAGGGCGATGGTAAAGAAAGGATTGGAGATTCTAATGCATGAGATGAAGAGCGATGTCGCCTGTCTCAACGCAGACATAGAGCATCATCCAGATGGTGGATTGTATCATCAACTGGGATTCAGACTCATGAAGAGAAAGGTCTCCTTCGAGGATGCGTATGGAGAAACAAGGTATGATATTGGAGAGTTGTTCATCCCTCTCTGTTCGAAGGAAATCTACGATTTCATTATGAAATCCGACAGGACTTTCAACCTCGGGCGAGGCTATTGGTAGTGAAGAAGGTAAGATCGGCTGACTACAAGGCTCAATAGGGGAAAACTAGTCAGGAGTATGTCTTTGACGAGTCTCTCCTCCCATCCGAGGACCGGCTGGCTTTGTTGATTATTCCGGACTACTTCCCGGACGTGTATGACGTCTGTCGGCTGCTGATTCTGCGTTATGATTACAAGAAAGCCAGCCAGTAACAGTACTACTAGAAGCCCTATGAAGAACCATTCAATCCCTATGAATCCGTATCCGTTGGGCGCTAGATAGGTTCCAGCCCCAAAATAGTAGGCTGTAATTGACCAGAAGACCGGCGAACCATTTGGAGGATCCGGTCCAAGCGGACACGGTATTCTCTCCCGGGCGCAGGGCGGAGATACGTTAGTGTCGAAACGGACCACCGGAAGTAAGACTGGAGATAGAAGAACGATCGCGACCAAAATCAATGGGAACCTGATCCCCGTACTCAAGTCAAGATCTCTAAACGGGACATATCGGCAGTTAGACGTTTCCCATATCTCTAGGACCTACCTGAGATATCCGCATCTTTGCTGCTGTGTGAGATGGATATTCGATAGTTGCTCAATGGGGGACCTCACGACGGAGTTGCGGCCGGAAACCTCGGGCAGCGACCAATAGAATCGAGCCAGCTATTCCGATGTAGGGGGCATATTGAAGAAATGAAAAAAGAGAATAAGTCTGGATACAAGATACAGGTGGATGGTTGGGCCACAATCCGCAGGAAATCTCTTGGATCCCCCGCAGAAAGTGGACAGCGCAGAAATGCCCGTAACTATTGGTGTCGCACGTGATCCAGAATCCAAATTCCGCCTTGCCTGCAACTAATCTGCCGGAGTGGTTGCTCATTGGGTCAAAACTGACCGATTGAGGCAAAGTGAACCATTTAGTGACATTAGGTGGAAAATCGGTGACATTTTGAGTGCTAAACACAGCGTTATCTAGTATTACCTTGATCGTAAGATTCTCCGGAAGTGGCCCCGTGTTTGTGAGTTGAAAAGTGACGTTGAGGAGTTGTTGCGTCCCGGTGTAGTAGAAGGAGTCTATTCTGACACTGCTAGGGGAGCCTTGGTCGGATGTGGTATCCAAGGTTGAGAGGCTGATTGAGAGAGTGATAAGAGCCAGTCCTGCCAAAGCTAATCCATAGGGGACAAGAGATATCCTGTTCAAGTTGCCAAGTCTTACTTCTCGTTGTTGTGAGAGTCCATTATGTCACCCTCTGCCAAGTAAATATTGCGAAAAAGGCCTGAGGTTCTGATTCGATGTTAGGGTAATGTGCGAGTCCCGAAGAACTACGCTCTGGAGCTGTTGCAGCAGTCTAAGGTCGTCTGGTTTTTCGCCAGTGCTCCATTACCCAAGGAACGTTATCGGACTCGGCAGCGAGAAAAACAGGGCTAATAAAGTAAGAGCTTAGAAGGTTCTTCGTCAGCTGAGACTTTGAGTTGATCACTCTCACTCTTCTCAAGTCCAATGGAGGTTCGGCCGCAGAGACCGTGAAGACGTTTCCCGAGCAAGTTGGTCCGGGCGAGATGCTCTGGGTTGACGCGGAGAGCCCGACGGACAAGGAGCTGGCTGATCTGAAGCAGAGGTTCGGCCTCGACGATTATGCGGTGGAGGATGTGATCCACAGGAACCAGCGGCCGAAGATGGAGGATTATGGGAAGAACGTGTTCGCGGTCATCCACGTGCCCGTGGCGAAGGGTCATGGAAGCGAGATAGTCGAGCTCTTTGTCTTCTTCCAGAAAAACTGGATCATCACCATTCACTCGGCCGATTCAGACCTGATACACGCGGTGGAATTGAGGATAAGGACAAGGGGCCTGTCTCCCCTCGCAGCAAGCCCGTCGCCGGACCTGCTCTTCTATATCTTCCTAGACTTTGCGGTCGACGCGTATTATCCCATCTTGGACGAGGTGGAGAACCGGCTTGAGGAGATCGACAAGCAAGCGATTACAACGTTCAAGACCCGGGTGAAGAGAATGGAGAATATTGTAGCGATCATAACGACGATAGGAGGCGTGCGCAAACGGCTAATGACGCTCCGGCGGTCTCTCACGCCGACGAGGGATATGCTGGGGATGGTGATGCGCGGCGCGGTCCCGTTCGTCGGTGATACGAGTCTCAGAAGCTTCAGAGACGTCTATGACCATTCTTTCCAGTTGTTGGAGACGATTGATAATGATAGAGACAGGACGAGTGATGTTCGCGACCTCTACATCAGCCTGCACTCTGCGTCGACAGACAATACAATCAAGGTGCTTACGCTTGTCGCAACGATATTTCTTCCACTCACGCTCCTCGCAGGCATCTATGGGATGAATTTTTCCGCAGGTTTCTTCCAACCTGGGAGCGGTGATCCGCTCGGATTCTACGTGATGATCCTTGCGATGATCATCGTATCGCTCGGATTCGTCTACATGTTCAAGAGAAGCGGCTGGATCTAGTTACTGAACTTATCATGAGCGCGACAAAACTGGAAAGGCTGAGGTCCGCGGACTACAAGGCTCCCGGGGGAAAGCTGGTCCGGATCCGACTGAAAGAGGAACAGGGGCTGATCAGATCGGTCAAGATAACAGGCGATTTCTTTCTTGTTCCCGAGGAGAGCTTGGGGAAGCTTGAGAAGATGCTGGAGGATGTTCCATTGCGGGAAGCAGAGCTTCGCATCCTGGTCGACCGGTTTTTCCGTGGGACGGGGGCACAGGGGCTAGGGGTTTCCTCTGATGATTTTGTAAAAGCAATACTCTCGGCGGAGGAGACGGTCTAGCTCTTGGAGACCTGGCGGCTGGTTGACGTGGAGTATCGGGATAACCCGTTCATGAACCTGGCTGTGGAGGAGGCGATACCCCGGATGGTCGGGGAGGGAAAATCTCCCAGCACGGTCCGGTTCTGGCACAACTCCAACACGATCGTTATCGGTTGCTTCCAGTCCGCAAAGCTAGAGGTGAACATGGACGCGTGCAAGGAGACCGGGACCGAGATTGTGAGGAGGTTTACCGGCGGGGGCGCGGTCTACCATGATAGTGGGAATTTGAACTATGCGATTTCGTTGCGAAAAGGCCACCGATTAGTCCCGAACCAGAATCTACAATCCGTATTCCAGAGATTATCCGAGGGCGCGGTCGAGGGCTTGCGAAAGCTAGGCGTGGAGGCAGAGTTTCAGCCAGTCAACGATATCCAGGTTGATGGCAAGAAGGTGTCTGGGGCTGCGGGGAGCATACGGTGGAACTCGATATTCCATCATGGCTGCATTCTTGTAGGTTCGGATTTGAGTATTCTCGGGAAGGTGTTGAATGTTCCACGGGTGAAGCTGGAGGGTAAGCATGTTGCGAGTGTACAGAAACGGGTGACGACTGTGCGTGATGAACTGGGACGGGATGTTTCGACAAGGGAGGTGCGGGATGCGATTGTGGGCGGGATTGAGAGTTGTTATGGGGTCCGGGTTGAGTCTGGCGTGCTGATGAAGGAGGAGGTTGGGTTGGCGGAGGAGTTGTATCAGACCAAGTATAGCCGGTTGGAGTGGAACTTGGAGCCTTGATCAAGACTCGGCTCAGGTTTCGTCAAGGGCTGTATTACTCTCCTAGCCTCAGGCATAGTGATCTTTGTCAAGAGTTCGCCGTGTGTTCTGAACCAGTCTGGTATGATGACCGCGCGCAGTAGCTCTTGAACCGTGACTCCCCGCTCCTTCGCCTCACTGTCCAGCAGGTCGAAGGTCTGCTGTCCGAACGCTACCATCACTTTTATCGAGGACACCTTTGGTTTTGCACCTATCCTTTCCGCTTACACTGGGGTCATAGAAAGTGACCCCCGATGAGATATTTTAGATGTTTGATACATTTACAACGCTGGAAGTCATTTAAGTCTGCCGGAAAAACCGGTCCTGAAAAATCATGCCTGCTATGAGGAGCGTGCAAGCGGAGAGCGTTGACAGTTATCTCGCAGCGCTGCCAGAGGATGTGCGGAGCGCGCTCGAAAAGCTTCGCAGGATCATCAAGACCGCAGCACCCGGGTCAACTGAAGCCGTCAGCTACAGGATTCCAATCTTCAAGTACCAAGGTCACCCCTTGGTGGGCCTTGGCGTAGCCAGGAACCGCTGTTCGTTCTATGTCATGAGTTCCAGCATGATCCCCAAGCTGGCGCGAGCGCGAGATGGCGAGCTCAAGGGTTACGATGTTAGCGGTGCCACGATCCATTTCAAGCCTGACAAGCCTCTCCCCGCCGCGCTCGTGACGAAGCTGGTCAAGGCGCGGATTGCTGAGAACGAGAAACCCGCGAGAAAGAGGCGTTTTAGAAGCCTGTTCTTCTTGTCTTGCCACGTTGGGATATGTTCTCTTTCAGGACGCGTCTTTCTGGTCCGTAACCGTAGGTTCTGAGCCATAGCCTGGTAATTTCGATGCACTTCTGACAGCGTATTCTCCTGGCTTGGACAAGCTTTCTCTTCCACACCTCTCGAGTAGCATTCCAGCTCTCCTGGCTGGCCCTTTTCAACTGCTTACTCCTGTTGTAGTCTGTCCAATAATCAACCCAACCCGCGGGTGTATCGGGTGCACACTTTCCATGCCCGACGGGATGGGTTCAGGCTTCCCAGGCGAGACTATCAGGGGACATCTGTATGACTCTTTCTCTAACTGCAGACGCAGTCGTGGGCAAAGACGGTTCTAGTCAGGGAAACACAAAAAGTAGAATACGCCTCTTGGGTTCCCGAGGAAACTCGCCTTGCGAGTTCCACCCAAGTGTCCGGGAAAAAGTTCCTGGGGGAACCGCGCTCTCCTCGAATCACTCGATGGTGAATTCGAGATCGCTCTCAGGTAATCGTCAAACTATTGATCGTTGCTCGATGCTATTCAGGCGTCTATTCAGGATACTCAAAAAAGGGGGGAGGTTGACGGAGCTATATTTGAATGATTACGCTTTGAAGAACGGTGCATAAGCGAGAAGTGTCTCGCTCTTGAAGATGCCTTCGAGGTTACTAACTCTCTCAACGGAAGTCTTCACAATGTCTTCAGAGGTTCGTGCTTGCCAGAGTGCGACTATGTCGAACTGTCCGGGTACCGTAGATGCTTCTACGAAGCCTGGGATGCTGCTGAGCTGCTTGATGACGTTCTCGCTGGTGGTGTGCTCACAGTTTAACAAGGAAAAGCCGAGGGCCATTTGGTTCTCGAGTTTCTTGCTAGGCTGAATACCGTCGAAGCCGGTGTGAGTGTCGGTTGTGCGGATGTCGTTGATCTCGCGGATTTCTTTGACTGTCTGGTATACGTTGTGTGGGGTGTTTGGTTTCAGGCGTAGGACTAGGTCATATCGGCCTGTGACTGGTGCGATGATGTCAATCTGGCTGTTTCGCTTTAGCTCCTCAACCACTTTGGTGCTGCGGCCCGGATTGACGGTCGCGAACACGTAGGTCGGGAAATTCATATTGGTTTGCATTGTTGTTTTTTTCTACTGCATTTTATTGCAATACAGTAACACTTGTTACTTGCATTTAAGGCTTTTATTCCAGCCCCACGATATGTTACACAAGGATATGGATCACAGGGCTTGACAGTTCACGGGAACAGTGTGAGCGTTCCGGAAGCGGTACGCGAGATTCTGACCAGAAACTACCCCATCTACCAATGCCTGAAGATGAAGCTCATGAACTTCCACTCCCTCGCAGAACTCATCCAGCCACAAGTCAAACAACTGAGCGGAAGAGAGGCCACCATCAACACCTTAGTTGTGGCGATCAAGAGGTTCTCCGACACCCTATCCAATGACAAGAGCCCCGACGCGTCGAGAGTTCTCAAGGACGCGAGGATTTCCCTTTCAAGCAGTATAGTAGACGTGACGATAAGAGCGCCCAGGACCCAGTTCTCGACCATAATCAAAGAACTGTCGGAGGTCTGGAGCGATCTCTCAGAGTTCCCACACATCTTCCCCCTTTCAAACTCGATCAAACTCATCCTGCCCGGAGAAGACTACGCTCTAGTCCGGGGAAAACTGGAGCATCTTAGAGAGGCGACGACACGGGCGAACGTGGCCAAGCTGACACTCAACCTCTCGCCCCGCGCAGAGATGACCCCTGGAATAGCATCCTACATCACTGAACTACTGTTCAGAAACGGCGTCAACATCCTGGACGCGTTTCTAGGATACGGAGACATCATCATGGTCGTCGACGACAGAGACGGACCACTAGCGTACGACGTTCTACAGGGAGAGATCCACGGCTCCGCCAAGTGGAGGAGTGGAAATCATGAGCCCGCTCGTTAAGAGCTGAACCGGATCTCACAACGATGCAAACTTTCTTGAATGGGAAGCGCTTGATCCTTTTCCATGCCGATTGTTAGGGTTTTGATGTATCCGGGGAGGACGCAGCAGCAGAAGGATGATCTTGCTAAGGCGATCACGGACGCCGTGGAGAAGATCGCAAAGGCGCCGCGGGACCAGACAATAGTTGTCATCCAGGAAGTTCCCAAAGAACAGTACTACGTTGCCGCGAACCGGGCAGGGTAGCGTCAAGAAAGTTGGGCCGATAGTAGAGGCTCGTTGCCGTCAATTCCCATGAGGAAAGAGGCCCGTTAGGTTGGGAATCTTAGACTGGGGGTTGTCGGGTGCAGCCGATCCGCGACCACTCTCTCTTTTAGATAGACAAATCTGTCCGGCAACGAATCGTCATACTCGAAGTTCGGGGGCAGGGCGAACTCCTTGTACAACTCAACTACCGTCCTGTAAGCGATGACACGTGCGCTCGACCCTAACCTCTCCATCAGTGTCTTCACAACATCCTCAAATCTGCCGGGGATATCTTCCCGGCTAATGCCTTTCTTGCTTAGGAAATCATAGATCCAGTCCCGGATGGGTCCACCCATTCCTTGCAGGACGCGGTCGAACCAGTAGTCCACAGCCAGTTGAAACCCAGGCATCAAGTTCGTACGCATAGATAGACCAGACTACGTGATGGAACGAGCGAGGGAACGACCGGATACGCCTAGCGTTTCCAGCATTCGAGACGAGCGGTAACCCCTTCTTCCCGCCAATAGCTAGCATCAACTACCTCGGGCAGTCTGGCGGACTGGTTCTGGGCGACTGTGACGGTTGTTGGCCCGGCGGGTTCGCTTCGGGTGTTCTTCGAAGACTCGCTGATTAACGATACGTCTTTTGCCTATCCATTCCTGTATTACGCGCTCTTTGAGCAGATCCTCGACGCTCGTTCTCTTTTGCCGGGCTATACTTTCCAGTTGGTTGACTAGAGTGTCTTCAAGCACCAGTACTAACCTATGCGTCCTTCTACCCAACGACCACCCTGAGACTTATCAGTAGCCTTCGTGACCTTGAACTTAGATGTGCAGTTTACAAAGAAACACACTTGGATACCGCCAATGAGACGTGTGTGTTTGTGAACTGTTTTCTGGTCCAAGCCGCAATAAGTTGGCTACTATTGTAATCTGCGGGAATCCGGCATCTATATTGTTGCTCGCTGAAAGGTCGATGGGTTTGCGATTTGCGGCATGATTCGGTGGGTAGTGGATTTCATATAGACGGAGTTAGACGATTTCCGTCAGAGACAATCTAGGGTACCCTCGCTCAAAGCCGAATTTGACACCGTGAACATTGGTAATCGGTTTGACCCCGTAGATGAGCAGTGACCCGTTGACCGTTTGCATCTTCAAGTGGTAGTCTACTGCTCTTAGAAGTTCCTCCCTGGAGCTGGTTGGTCGTGATATTACACCGATGCTGAGTGCTCCTGAATCACGTATGCCCGCTCCAATCTCCGCGAGGCCGGGTAGCCCTAGAGCTTCCCCGTAAAGCTGTATTGTCTTGTCGAAATCGTATTTCATCATCCTCGCGGATGAGATAGCTCCGAGTTCGTTCCATGCATTATTGAACGAGGCCAGATCTTCTGTTAGCTTACCTGAAAGCTTTACTCGCCATTTTTCATCGGGAAGAGCCTGGTTGAACTCTGCGATGCGGACCCTCTCCCTCAGCACCTGGTCTCCTACATACACCTTTAGGGACTCAGCCTCGTTTTGTGAGCTGAATATGCTGTAGGGAATTATGAAGGCGGCCCCTCCCTGATTGACGAAATTAGCTGCCATGATGTCGAGGAGAAGCTTCACCGAGTGGGGCGAGACGGTACTATTCACATCTAACAGAAGAGAAGAACCCTTCCTGACTCCACCGTCCAACAACGCGTCAAGGTCCGGGCTACCCGTAGAATAGGAGCCCTCTGTATTGCGCACAGGACTCAGCAGTTTTGGATCCAGGGATCCGTTCTGGCCAAAGTGGAATTCGACCCTGGGCAAAAGGGCGAATTTGCCACCATCGAGCGAAAACAGCGCACCTTGGGCATGAAGCCTGAACCCGCGAAGCTTGTTGACGATTACGCTCCTGACCGTCCTATCCTCCAAGTGGGATAGAGATAGTGTGACGATGCCATCCACGAGATAGTCGAGTTTAGGAGAATTTTCGCTTTCACTCACAATTACCGCGCTGAGCTTACTCTCTTCCAAGTCCTGAAAAATCGCAGTTTCCAT
>Ga0137415_10007464_pt1 | contig 10835 bp, 16 predicted proteins | sample CZODoug3_1_1_16f_FD_183082 | JGI IMG/M metagenome (GOLD analysis project Ga0137415, IMG submission 183082) | Vadose zone soil fungal communities from Angelo Coast Range Reserve, California, USA - CZODoug3_1_1_16fungal (Hybrid Assembly) | ecosystem: Environmental > Terrestrial > Soil > Vadose...
CCGCGGAGAGGTGGCAGAGCGGCTGAATGCGGCGGTTTGCTAAACCGTTGTAGGGGCTAAAACTCCTACCGGGGGTTCGAATCCCCCCCTCTCCGCCATATACTGAATTCCCTTTTAAAACGCATGTTTTGACCGCTTGCCTCTAATATGCTACTATTTTATTCGCATTTGAGGATGTGCGTCCATGTCTATCCCTAGCCTTTATATCCGGGAGAAAAACGCAAAGGATGTTTGGCGATACAGGCGGATCAAAGAGGGCCGCGGCCTGCGGACCGGGGATTTAGCCGCGCCGTTCTTCACAAGACCTTTCGTAAACGGGAAGCAGATTTGGAAGACCCTCTTGGCGACGACTTTCAAAGAGGCCAAAGAAGAGGCCGAGCAGCTGACCGCCGCGCTCGATGCACGGTCCAAGGGTCTGACCGTTGCAGAGGCCGAATCGATTTCGAATGCAAACCGGCTACCAATCAGGTCTGCCGTTGATACCTACCTAGAGCAGAAGAGCGGCAAGGCCAAAAAGACGGTCGCCCAATACCGTCTGACCCTCAATGAATTCATCGAAGCTCTCGGGGGTAAAGTCCGATTTCTCGATGAGATCACTGAGAACGTTCTTCGCTCATATAAGAAATTCATGACCGCGCAAGGGTACGCCGGCAAGACGATCGACACACGTTTAAACATCGTTTTCTTCCTGTTGAAAAAAAATGGAATCGTGGCCCGAATACCGAGGGACGAGATGCCCATCGTCGAGGAAGAAGCTGCTGTGCCGTACACGGATGAGGAGCTGAAAAAGCTCTTCACCGAGATGAACGAAGAAGAGTCCACCAGATATAAATTTTTTCTCGGAACTGGATGCCGCGACAAAGAAGTTACGTTTGCGGCTTGGGGTGACATAGATTTCGACAAAAGAACTTACCACATTCGCAGAAAGGAAGATGTTCACTTTACACCGAAGTCGCACGAATCGCGCACCGTACCACTGCCTGATTCTCTGGTTGCTCTACTGAGGACCCGCCAAAAAAAGGCGCATCATGATCGTTGGATTTTCGTAAACGAAGATGGTCGCCCGGACAATCATTTCTTAAGAAAACTGAAGCGCATTGCACTACGGGCGGGGCTCAACTGCGGTCAGTGCCAGACTACGATAACAACTGGAAAGCACGACAAGAAAAAGCGAGTTGCGGTCTCCTGCAAAAACCAACCTGTCTGCGAGCATATCTATCTACATCGATTCCGGAAAACGTGCGCAACTCGCTGGCACAACAGTGGAATTCCTCTTCGCACAATGCAAGCTTGGCTTGGGCACAAAGACCTTGCAACCACTCAAAACTACGTAGGTGTCGCTGATAGTGACAAGCTGCGCAGCCACATTAACGCCGCCTTTGGTGATTAGCGTTTCCGTCGGTAAGTGGTGCCAAGAATCCGACCGAATCAAATCTAGCTCGCTTAGGCAGTCTTTTCTCTGAGCGCAGCTGTGGCCTCCGCATTCCTGTACTCCACATATCGATCAAGTTCCAACCGATCAACGACGCGTCGCTTCCCGAGTACAAAAGACGGTATCGTCTTTTCCCTCAGCAACGTCTCAATTTGCCAGGTCGTTGCGCTGAGGTACTTGGCTGCATCCTGAATGCGCAGCAGCCGAGGAACAACGAAAACGGACGGAGACGCAGAGTTATTTCTAAGGATCGGGTCGACCGAAGATTGTTTGGATTCTGCAGCCATGGGCAACTGCCCGCCCCTCTCAGCCTGTATCTCCATGCCTATTGTGAATCATACTATACATATAGCACCATGAAAAGAGATTTCTTGGTCCAGTTGACTATTATTCTGAGAGGGATTGCCAGGAAGCCTTTGTCGCAATCCGAGATACGTTGCAGCCTAAGCCTAGATACATGAGCATGCAACCTTGTTCAAACCTTCCCGGCTTTAGGACGCCCCATGAGGTTTGTCATTCACCGGCTACCATTCGCTTGAGAGTGTCTCTGTTCTTGTCCGAGATCTCTTCCGCCGCGGCGCGGACCAGCTTGTCATAGCACAACCTGGCGCGAACGCGCGCCGCTGGGAGCGAATCTTCCGGGGGTTCCACAACACAGGTGATGACGTATTTGAGCAGCACGTCGGTCAAGGCGACCTGCGCTTGCGCGAGCGTTTGAAGTCCTTGCGCTTGCTTCGCCAGATTCGTGAGCGTGGCCGCCACGCGCGCCTCGAACTGAGTCGTTGCTTCCGTGTTATCACCTCTGCGAATCTCGGTTTCGCAAGCCGCGAGAATGAACGCCTGTTCCGATCGGAACCCCCTGTCCTTCGACGCCTTCCGCACCTGGTCTCGGAATTCTTTGCTCGGAAACAGCAAGTTTCGTTCGGTTCTAGGTTTTGCCATACATTTCCTCCATTTTCGAGCGGTGGCGCATTTGTGACACATTTCCAACAAAAGTCGCCACATTCCTCCGCGCTGACAAATGAGCACTTGCCTGTAAAAATACGCGACGCGTCGCCACAACCCTTTATGTTCCAATACCTGTGTCTTCTGCCGATGACCCGCCTGCATTTCATGCACGCTGCTCCTATTGCTGTTGAAGAATGTTGAGTCGTGATGACAACTGTTGGACCACGTTGAGAAGTGCTTCCGTCTGTGCGCAAATGATGACTAATAAAGGCATTTGTGGGTCTCTGTTGATTTCGGATTCTTTCGTGCTTTACATCTGCGCAGCATGGTGCTATATGTACAGCAGGACTACGAGCCATGTCAACGCAAAAAGACTACCGCCGCTGTTTAGAACAGCTAGCCGCCGCTCCCCCGAAGAGAAAGGCCGCGCTGGTTCGATCTCTTCTACCCGGAATAGAAGCGGCGCTGAACTCAGGACAGGGTCTGAAGGATATTTGGGAAGCGCTCGAAACCGAAGGCTTGCAGGTGAGTTATCACACTTTCCAGATGGCGGTATGGCGCGCCAAAAGAAAACCATCCGCGACCAGCGGATGGGGGAAACAGGAAAGACCTTCTGAACTGCAAGGAATCGTGGAGCCAGGAGTAGCAGCAGTTGAAGAGCGAGACCCGCTAGCCAATCTAAGGCGATTGGAAGAAAAAAGGCCGGGCTTTGAGTGGCGGGGTACGCAGGAATTGAAAAGGCTGGTGCATGGAACGGAGGACTCGGATGGCAAAAACAAACAGTAATGGGAGCGGTGCAACGTCGATCCACATCTCGCTGCAAGGTAAGGGCGGGGTTGGAAAGAGCCTGATATCCGCGATCCTGTCGCAATATCTATTGTCGAAAGGGCAGGAGGTGCGTGGTATTGACGCGGACCCTGTAAATCAAACGCTGTCGGAATATCGTGGCTTGGCGGTGAGCCGCCTCAACCTTTTGAAGGAGGGGAGCGTGGACCAGCGTGAATTCGACGTTCGTTGTCGATACGGGGGCATCCACTCTTATCCCCTTGTGGCACTACGTGCTGGAGAATCAGGCGCTCGACTATTTGCGGGAGAAAGGCAAGCGCGTGTTCATCCATTCGGTGGTTACCGGAGGTCAATCGCTGAACGACACGCTAGGCGGGTTCGAGCAGCTCGCGGAAACGACGCGGGAGAAGAATTCAGTGGTCTGGCTGAACGAGTATGAGTGGGCACTGCTTGGTAAAGCAACCATCTCGAGCGACTTAGTGAGGCGCCTTATCCCTGAGTAAGCATTCTAAGAATCGGAGATGAAAATTGAAAGCGATGGGGAACGAGTACTATGTCATAGAAAATAAAAGAGACTTCTTGCGCACCTTGTCCACAGTCCACCCTCAATTGTTCGCCACATCGTTATTCTGATTGCTTAACTAAGCAGATTGAGGACGCCCCTGCTGACCGACCCATTTAGGAGCAAACTCAGAAGTTTTCTTATTCCAACTAGGTGATGATTACAGCAAAAATGTCTTGACAACGTAGTTACAGGTGCTAGTCTCCCGCCCAAGGCTGTTCCTCCATGTACGATCCGAAGCATTCCGCGTTTATCGGCCGCACGAAGACATTTTCGCGGTTGCTTGAGAGTTTTACACATCACACCCAGACCGTGAGTGCGAGCATGAAATCGATGCGATTGTTCTCTCTGTTTTCATTCGTTGCCGTGACCTGCGCGTCGGTGGCGCAGGAGCCGCCGATGAAAACCAGCCGGATGACGTTCCTGGCTGCGCGGCTTGAGGTTGGAGCACAGCCCCGGAACTCGGTCCTGGCAAGAACTTTTGCAGGTTTCTAAAGGAGGGACCAGAATATGTGGCGATTTCTTCTTACCTTGTTGGCCGTCATGGTAGCCGGCCTCGCGGGATGGCGTGCAAGTCTTCCCCTCGCTCCTGTTGAGCGGAAGGCCGCGGAACCAAGCACAAAGAGTCCGGCAGGTCCTTCCCCGAGCCTGCTACTGGAAAGAAGGTCCCAACTCAAGCCCCCGCCGCTGACAGGAACGGGAGAGGTAATGCAGCAGTCCGTTGCGTCCTTTATCGATTGGGCGGCTTCCTCCACCGAAAGAGAAGCCGAGACGGCACGCAGGCTCCTGTCTGCTGCTGCCCGTGAAGACGCGGAAGTGGCCCAGGCGTTTTGCGATCAGGCCATGCGTGCACGACAAACGGACCACAGCAGAGCCCTGGTCGCGTTCGCCCTTCTTGGTGAGATGAAGAGCCCTGTGGGCGAGAAATGCTTCACGCAACTCCTGGCGCTTCCTCTCCCCACGCAGGGAACGGTGGTCGAAGGAGAGATTCTCGAACAGACCGCGCTGGCTACGCTGCAGGCCAAGGCCGTTGACGGCCTCGCCTACCTGGGCACGCCAAGCGCGCAGGAGGAAGTGCTCAGGCTCGTCAGGGCGCACCCCTCACGTATCGTGAGAGCGGAAGCCATCGACGCCTATCTTTGGAACCACGCAGATTCCGCAGAGGCGAAGGCCACGCTCCGCAAGTACGTCCAGAAGGGCGAGGAGATCTTTGTCGACCGCGTTAGACGAAATACCGGGGAGAAAGCAGAATCGTTCAATGCCAAGCTTGCGGCGTTCTTGAAAGCTCACCCCGAGGTCAGGGCTCCTGCTCCGGAGAAGGTCAAAGAAGGCGGACCAGCGCAGAGAGCAGGACGAAAACTACCTCCGCCGCCGAAGTTTTGAGACGACAGTGAGGAGGGGACAAGCATGATCACGAAGCGAAGAATCGTTGTTCTGCTGGTGGTCTTCGGACTGGGCGCTCTGGCCGGAGGCGCCTACGCAGTCTGTAACCAAACCAGCGCAAGCACCGCAGACGTCGCGCTCTGGAAAACCCACGGATGCTGGCAGGCTTTCTTTCTCTGGTCGTACCAGGCTTACAACCAGCACCAGTCGGACTGGAACGGCCGCGGCTGGAACGACGCTTGCAACGACAACCTCGAGTTCCCCAAGCATTGGAACGCTGCCTATCTGGTCACCTACGGACTCGCCGATTTGAACTGCTGCTCCTTTCACGGGACGATCGATTACCGCAAGCTCGGCGAGGCTCCCGGCAGCGAGTTCCACAACGCTCTGCATCACACCTGTAGCGACGATAACTGCTGCTTCGGGAGTTTCACTCCCGCCTTCTGGCCGTGGGATACGGATGATCTCGCCACCCACTGTCCCCTTTATGACGCCACGGTCGCCAATGCCAACCCCGGCTCGCGGGCGGGCGATTTCCAGCACGAGGGCTGGCATGGTTGGCTGAACAAGTACGGCTGGAATAACGGATCGTGCGGCGGTCACCGCTGCGGCCCGGTGGGGAACTGCACGGCCTCCGGTTGCGACTATTTTTACTTCCATGGGGTCGGCGCGTACGCATTCGGCGCGCTGTACCAAACTGACGGCACCGCGAACCGCTTCCATTCGCCGAACCAGGTGCAGGTCGAGTTCCTTTGCGACGTGAACGACTACCCACAATGGTGGGTGCCCGCGAGCGTTCGGCAGGCGGCCCGGACCGACGCAAACGCGCGGGCGGCACAGCGATTCATCAACGGCCCCGGATACAGTTGCGGAAATCCGCGCCCCTGGTGAGGGCGGCTGCGCAAGCTGCTATTCCTGGCTGGTATGGGAAGCCACTGAACGCGTCGGTATGCCGGATGTGTTGCAGATTCGAAAAGGAGGGGAAATGGAGCAAGCTACGCAAGCTATTTCGATTTCACTGAGCAAATTGACAGAGTCGGTGCAAGCCGCAGTGAAGGCAGCGGTGGCGAAGCATCCGAAATTCAAGATCGACGTACCCAATGCCTTGACGATCTCATATCTAATTCGAGGGATCCCGGTGCCGGAGTCGCTCTCGTTGACCGTGACAATGGGCGAAACGCAGGCATTCGCGGCGGACGTTGCGGCGCACATCGCTGGCGTACATCCGCAAGCATTTGCGGCGGCAGGACACCCGCCTTCCGGGGGGGCAGTCCTCTCTATCGGGCGGCACGTGATCGTGGGCATACCGCCCTGGAACCTGACGGTCCGACTCGAGAAATAGCCCGAGGCGGCCTATGTCGAAACTTTGTCCGAGCGCACAGCCTGGCATGGACCGGTGCAGGGTCTTGGGTGTGGTCCAGCAGCAAGGGCCGATTCCGATGCTCCAGTACCTAAATGAGGACCTGCCGGCAACACCGCAGGTTCTCGCAATGGCCACTCCTTTGAAAGCAACCGACGTGTTCCGGCTGGCGGCAACGTGCGCGGAGCACGAGTGCCCCCACTTCGACGGGGCGGATTGTCGGCTGGCTACCAGGGTTGTGCAGATTTTGCCGGCGGTGGTAGACACGCTGCCGCCGTGCATTATCCGTAAGGAATGCCGCTGGTACTCGCAGGAGGGTGGAGCGGCGTGCAGACGTTGCCCGGCGATCACCACCGTCAGTTACGATCTATCGCCAGAGGTGCGGAAGGTATCAGGATTGCCGGTCATTCAGGAGACGGTAGTCCCCTAGAACCCTTGAGTCCTGCGTTGTTAACTGCGGCGTCGTTTAAAAGGGATCTACATTGGCCGGTTTGAAGGTGAACCATTTGGCTCAGAGGTGCGCCGAGACGCGATGTGCGAGTCTGAAAGCAAGAGCGGTCCCGCCGTACAGCACAAAATGCTTTGGGGTGGCCTTCAATTCCTTCCACAGCGCCTGCTGCGACGCGGGAAGAATGTTGAGTTTTCAAGAGAAGGTCATGACCTTTTCCAATTGTACTCGATTCGCTCCCGAGCCTTCTTAATCGTGCGATCAATATACTCTTGTTGTCGTTTCCTATCGCCTTTGTGCATAAGATCACGGGAAGCGAGCGCGTTGCGCGCCTCGTTTTCCGGGACCCCGTGGGCCAAAGCGTAGACGGCATAGGCGAGATCCACGCGCGTCTGGTCGCCGCCGTAGATGGGCTTCGTACGGAAGTCCTCGATGCTTTTGAGATTAGAACGGCACCGGCTCCGGCGCCGCAAAAAGGCGGGAGGCGGAAGCTTGGTTTGCTCCGCTTCATAGAGGGTTTTGACTTCCGCGAGAAATGCGACCGCTTTTGAATAGACCGCTCCCGTGGCTTCATGTAGCCGCACGTAGGGAAACGTTCCATCTGTCTTTCGATATTTGTCTTTGCGATTCGTAAATCCCGCCAGTCTTCCGTAGTGCCGCCAATCCGCCGAAGCAAGGTCACCGCCAAAGCGGGACGCCAGCAGTCGTGCTGCAAGAGTGGAAAGATGTTTCGGCAGAATCTGTCCGTGGTGCAGCCATGCTTGAAAGTTCCCCGGAGAAGTCTCAAGAACAATCGCTGGAGCAAAACCTTCTGATTTCAATCGCTCGATGACCTGGATAGTGGCGTCGTCGATAAGCGAAAGACTATGTTCGCCACTGGGCCGGATGTAGATGTTCCGGCCTTCGGCATTCTTCAATCGCAGCCACGAGACGGAGCGAAGCAACGTTTCGAGTTCCCACACGCGCGGGAGCATCACTCCCTGTGCGGCGCGCGGATCAAAGAGGCCGATTTCGAAAGCCTTTGTGCCCATGGCCTTGCTCTGCTTCTCGACAGCTTCGGGGGTGCTGATGGTTGTCATTTGTTTTTTCGACTTGACAAGCGCACTTCTCGGGAGTACTAACGTGCCGTACTCATAAATACCCTGTATGTATAGTACCATTAGTGAGCATACAGCAGGGCAAGTTTAAGCGGAGTGATCCCGCTCATTGGTAAAACTGAATGCAAGAACTTCAGCAAGTGACCGCACGCCGCAATGAAAAGCTGGTACGGGAACTCGGTCCGCTCGTCGCTTCCTGCCTTGAAGATCATCGCACCGAAGATATCTTGCTGAACCCCGACGGGCGCATCTGGGTGAAGCGCACACATCAGGATTTTGAGGTTGTGGGCTCAATGCTTCCCGCGCAAGCTTTGAGCGCGTTCGGCACGATTGCGGCGATTCGCGACACGGTCATCAATCACGACAACCCCATTCTCGAAACGGAGCTGCCCACGGATGGGAGCCGCTTCGAAGGTTTGATCCCCCCTGTGGTGCGGCAACCGGTATTCGCGATCCGGCAACGCCCTCATCGCGTGTTCACTCTGGATGACTACGAAAACGCGGGAATCCTAACGGACAAGAGCGATGAGCTGAACCGCCAGCGACATCGCGATTATTTTTTGGAGCTGGTGCGTGGCAAGCGTCACGCGGAAGTGATCCGCGCCGCGATTGGACAGCGGAAAAACATACTGGTTGCCGGGTCAACGGGTTCCGGCAAAACAACGTTCATCAATGCGGTCCTTGACGAGCTGGCGCGGATTTCACCGGACGACCGTGTGCTCATCATCGAGGACACGCCCGAATTGCAATGCAAAGTAAAGAATTCGGTGGCGCTCCTCGCGGTGGGGCGTGTGTCGATGCTCGATTGCCTGCGGGCGTCTATGCGGCTGAAGCCGACACGGATAGTGGTGGGCGAAGTGCGCGGCGCGGAAGCGCTGAGCATGCTGAAAGCGTGGAACACCGGGCACCCAGGGGGCGCGGCAAGCGTCCACGCAAACGATGCACACGGGGCTCTGATTCGCCTGGAGAGTCTCGTGGCGGAAGCGACCGCCGCGCCGCAACAGCATTTGATCGCCGAGGCGGTGAATGTGGTCGTCTTCGTGGACGGCGAGCCAAGTATTCACGCTGGCCGCAAGGTCCGCGAGGTGGCGGTTGTGATGGCGTATCGCGATGGGAATTACGAGCTGGAGTACGTATAGGAGGCGCTATGGAAAACAGTGCAAAACACAGTGGAATGGATTCTCTGCGCGGCACGAGTCTTTTTTCGAGCGTGTTGTTTGTCGCTGTTGCCGCATTGGTGGCGGTGGGGGCGCTTTGTCTCCTTCCTGGGCTGGGGACACCGCAGATGGGTTTGCCGGGAGCCGGTCGCGTCGCGCTGGTGGTGATGGTTATGGCGTTGGGTTTTTCCGGTGTGCTCGTGAGCACGCTGTTGAATCTGCCAGACACAATTCGGCGGACGCTGGTGGTCTTGTTTGCGACGGCACTTCTATGTTCAGGATTCGTTGCACTGGTGGGGTGGTTTGCCGTCAGTGGAGCGAGTAGTCGCTGGTCGTGAATCTTAGCGCGAAAGGAAAAAATGAAATGAAAGTATTCAGGAGAAGAGTTGAATGGCGGCGGCTCGCAGCCCACATGGGTTTACTGACGCTGGCGTCGGCGGTCCTCAGTCTGCCCGCATCCGCCGCGGCTGGCGGACAAGCATTGCCCTGGGAAGCTCCGCTGACTCGTCTGCAACAGTCGTTGAGCGGTCCCGTAGCGGGCGCGATTGCGGTTATCGCACTGGTAGCGATCGGTGTAACGCTTGTGTTCGGCGGTGAGTGGAACGAATTTGCTCGCAGGTCGGTATACGCCGTCTGCGCAATCGCTTTCATCATCTCCGCGTCTGCCTTGCTAGGCGGGTTGTTCGCGGTAGGCGCTGCGGTCGTGTAGCGATGGACGGACCACGGGAAGTACCCTTTCACGAGTCGGCGAATCGGCCGCAATTGTTGATGGGCGGGGACCGGGAATTGATTTTGGCTTCCGCCATCCTGGCGGCGATGTTGGTTTTTGCGGTGATGAAGTGGTGGAGCATTCTTGCCGGGCTCGTTCTTTGGCTGATTGCCGTGGGGGTTCTCGCGCGCATGGCCAAGGTGGACCCTCTCTTGCGTCATGTCTATATCCGCCACATTCGTTATCGGGATTTCTATCCCGCCAAAAGCCGGTTGTCCGCTCCTCCAACTACAACCCCCGCGACCTGGAGGTGAACCATGCCCCTTGTTGAACAGCGCCGTCATGCGATTGGATTAGCTGACCTGCTTCTCTATGACTCCCTGATTGAAGATGGGATTTTCCTACTGCAAGACGGCGGGCTGCTTGCGGCTTGGAAATTCCAAGGCCCCGATCTCGGTTCGGCGACGAACGGAGAGATGGCGGCGCTGAGCGGGCGCTTGGGAGCCCTGCTCCGACTTGGCGGGGGCTGGATGGTGCAGTGTGACAGCGTTCGCGCCCCGGCTCCCGGCTATCCTGAACATCAAGAGTTCCCAGACTCGGTTACAAAGATCATCGACGATGAGCGTCGCGAGCAGTTCATGTCGGAAGGCATGCATTTCGATAGCGATTACTACCTTTCCCTGACCTACCTTCCGCCCGTTGCCCGAGAAGAAAAGATCAAGGGATGGATGTTTGAGGGCATGAAGAACCAGCGGGGGAATGCCGCGCGCATCGTAGATTATTTCAAGAGCCGCATTGCGAGTTTCGAGGATGTTTTCAAGTCGCTGTTCGCTGTAACGCGCTTGAAAGCGGTGCGCAAGAAAGACACTGCCGGCAATCCTGTGGTTCATGACGAATTGCTGCGCTATGTACATCGCTGTGTGTCATGGAAAGATCATCCCATCCGGCTTCCC
>Ga0137415_10007465_pt1 | contig 10835 bp, 6 predicted proteins | sample CZODoug3_1_1_16f_FD_183082 | JGI IMG/M metagenome (GOLD analysis project Ga0137415, IMG submission 183082) | Vadose zone soil fungal communities from Angelo Coast Range Reserve, California, USA - CZODoug3_1_1_16fungal (Hybrid Assembly) | ecosystem: Environmental > Terrestrial > Soil > Vadose...
CGGGCATGCACGCGATGGAGAAAATTCCAACGGACATCAGCGCCAGCGTCAGGATGAGTCCGGCACGGCGTCCATGGCGATCCGCGTATGCGCCGAGCACAATCGCACCGAGAGGGCGCATCAGGAATCCCGCCCCAAAGGTCATCAGCGACAACATTAAGGATAGGAATGGATTGCCGCTTGGGAAGAAGGCTCTGCCGATTGCGGAGGCATAGTAGCCGAAGACCATGAAGTCATACATCTCCAGAAAATTTCCACTGGAAACGCGCACTACCGACCAAATCTTTGCGTTGCGGTCGGCGAGCTGAGCATCGGACTTCATTTCGTATGCGGGAATCGCTTTGCGATCAACGTAACCAAAGTAAACAGGAACGTGGAACACGCAGCCTCATGCGGTGCCAATCCACTTCAGAGTTTAGCCGATGAACTTATTTTTCTCGGCTCACGCGCTCGGCAATGGCTGCCCCTAATTCCTTGGTCGAAGCAGTGCCCCCAATATCTGGAGTTCGCACGGTCCCTTGCGCCAACACGTCCGTAATCGCAGTCTCGACGGCATCGGCTGCATCGGAAACGCCGAGGTGCCGAAGCATCATGGCGCCAGACCAGATCTGACCGATGGGATTGGCCAGTCCTTTGCCCGCAATATCCGGTGCCGAGCCGTGCACCGGCTCAAACATAGAAGGGTATTCGTTTTCGGGATTGAGGTTTGCTGAGGGTGCGATGCCGATCGAGCCGACAACCGCGGGACCCAGGTCGGAAAGAATGTCTCCAAATAAATTGGAGCCGACGACCACATCGAACCAGTCTGGATGGCGGACGAAATGAGCCGTAAGAATGTCGATGTGATACTGGTCGGTACGGACATCCGGATAGTCGGCTGCGAGATTATGAAAGCATTCATCCCAAAAAGGCATGGTGTGGATAATGCCATTGGACTTGGTGGCGGAGGTCAGATGCTTTTTTCGTTTGCGAGCTAATTCGAAAGCGAAACGCAGAACGCGATTGACTCCGCGCCGTGTGAAGACTGTTTGTTGAACGGCCATCTCGTCAGCCGTACCCTCATAGAGGCGCCCGCCAATGTTCGAGTACTCTCCTTCGTTGTTCTCGCGAACGATGGTGAAATCGATTTGACCAGGCTTCCAGTTTTTCAGGGGCGATTCGATTCCGTCGAAAAGGCGAACGGGACGAAGGTTCACATATTGCCGGAATGTGCGCCGAATGGGGATAAGAAGTCCCCAAAGAGATACATGATCGGGAACACTGGGATGGCCGACCGCGCCCAGAAAGATGGCACTGAAGGGGGCCAATTGGCGCAGGCCATCCTCCGGCATCATTTTCCCGGTCTGCACATAGGTCTCGCAACTCCAGTTAAAGGCGTGCCAATGCATTTGAAAGTTGAAGCGCCGGCCGGCCGCTTCGAGCACACGCATACCTTCGGGGACCACTTCCTTTCCGATCCCGTCTCCTGCGATAACTGCAATGTTGAATGTTTTCATCGGCCCTAATTCATCTCTCGGCTGACAGTAAAGAAGACAGCACAGTCATATCGGTTACAGAGTCCAAATCCTTCGTAAAGGCAATTATTTTTTCGGTCTTGGCCGCGGGCCATTCGGCGAATTCCGCGCAGCCCCGGAATTTCTTTGCGGCCTCGTCAAAGCTCATGGGATTTGCCGGACTCCCTTTACCGAAATCGGCGCGGCCGGCTATCACTGCGCCGTTCTTTAAATGGATCTTTAGGATCGATGTCATTTTGTCGTAACCAGCGCTTTCGGCTTCGGGATCAACGTAGAAATTGATTCTGCGGATCATTTCCTGCACATCCGGGCGCCGAACCACTTTATCTGAAAATTGACCCAAACCCGCCTTGCCCTCCAGGAGCAGGATCGCCAGGCAGAATTCCATGCTAAATTTTGCTTCCAGCCCAGTCTTGGGCTGGTGATGGAGAAGCGTGGTGGTCATGTTGTGGTTTGCGCCGATATCGACCTTCTCGACCTCTGCCGGCTGTATCTTGTTGGCTTCGATGAGGCGGGCCAGCTCCGTCATCGCTGGATGTGTTAGAGAGCCGGAGGGGTAGGGCTTCAGCGAAACGCCGGGCGAAGCAAACGTCCAGGGTTTCCCAAGGCGATCCAGGATTGCGGAAAGATCGTAAGAACCCCCCGCTGCATGGAAGAAACCTCGATCCGCCTCCAATATTTGATCGGCGGCTGTCCAGCCCAGTGCCACCATTTCGGCAGAAACTAGTCCGCTTTCGGCTGCGTGCCCGGCCTGGTACGGCTTGGTCATGGTCCCGAAATTCTCGCGTAGGCCCCCGGAGTGACTCGCAGCCAACCCAAAGGTCTTCAATGTTTTTGGCAAATCGAAGTTGAGCAGCTTGGCGCAAGCCGCTGCGGAACCGAATGGGCCGCACGTGCCCGTGGTGTGAAATCCATCTTGATAGTGGCGCGGTGCGATTGCTTCCGCGATTTTGCATTCCACTTCGGCGCCCAAGTGATAGGCGAGCATCCAATCTTTTCCCGTCACTCGCCTTTGCTCCGCAAGTGCAAAGATAGCCGGCAGCACAGGAACGGTCGGATGCATCAGCAGGCCGTAGACACGGTCCTTTGCTGCGGCGAGCTGAGTATCGTCGAAATCGTCGGCATGAATGGAAATACCGTTTAGCAGCGCTGCGAAACGCGGGGAAGTCTTTTGCGCGGAGCCGATTATTGTGGCGTTCCCACGAGTCACGCCCGCTTGCTCAACGTAACGGCGGGAAATCGATCCGCTTTCCGCGCGTGAGCCGGCCAGAGCCAATCCCAACCCATCGAGGATGGATTTCTTACCGAGTACGATTACATCGGGGGGAATTTCTTGGTATTTCGTTTGAATTACGAACGTCCCGACGTACTTTGTGAGCCCCGCATTCGTAGGGAAGTCGCCCGGCGCCGACGGTTGCGCAGCTCCGGAACCTGGCAACATCGTTGCGGCAATCGCACCGAAGGATGTCTTGCCGAAGTCACGCCGTCGCATTCATCACCATCATGGGCGCAATCTATGGCTGAATTTCATAGACGCGAACTTCGGCCTCTTTGTCCCCGTGATGCGGGACGGCGAGATAATAACGGTTCAGCTCCGGAACCAGAATACCGGTCTTCGCCCGAAAGCTTCCGGGTATTCTGCCGAGCAGTGAATAGTGATCGGGATCCTTTTGCTGGAAAACATCAACAAATTGATCTCCCGCCGCATAGACGCGTTTATGCTGCGCGTCGAAGGCAGCATCGTCAACCATGGCCACGGCGGGGATATCGGCGATAGTCTTGCCGTTGTCTGAATTGAGGACTACCAACTTGCCGGGATTTCGTGTGACGACGAACAACCGGTGATTGGCTTCATCGAAAGCCATCGCCACGTTGAGCTTATCGCCTGGAGGCAGCGGCCAAGTGTTAGTCAGAGTAGACTTATTGCGATCCATCACCCCCACAGCATTTTTGCCCGTAATATTCATGAACAGGCGTGGACCAGACTTTTCCAGCACCAACGCTTCGACGTGATTCGAATCTATCTTGATGTCACGCACCTTCTTCGCATTATTCGTGTCGATCACGCTGATGAGCGAGTACGGCGTGTGCGCTTCGCGGCCGCCATTTACGACGTACAAGTAAGACGTCGCAGGATCGTAGGCCAGAGAGTCCGCGTCGACCGAGACCTTGACCTCACCGAGCGGCTTGAAACTTTCGCTATCATAGATCTTCACGGCAGAAGCGTCGCCTTCGACGACGAAGAGCTTCTTCAGTTCCTTGCGAAACAGCATTGAGTGGGGCGCTTTTACGTCATCCATCGTGTGAATCAGCTGGTTTGTGGTGGTATCCAGCACTTGCACTTTGTCGTTTTCCTCAGCGGTCAAGAAGAGGCGGTGCCCATCAACGTCGGGAGCAAAATGATCGAAGTCCCCGTCCTTGAGACCAGGCAGTGGAATGGTCGCGACGAGTTTTAAAGGCGCTCCGTCGCCGGCTTTGGCCGTGATCCCCAGCGAAAGCAACAGTGCTAGAGTACAGGCTCGCATTGGCTTCATTGTCATGGCTCCTCTCTCACGCAACGCACTCCAGCATCTCGTTTTGAGGCCCTTCTTTTTGTTCTGCAGGGTCAGGAGAGGCTTCAGCGTAGGCGCTGGTTCGTCAATTTACTTCAATATCGAACGCAAACTTCTGAACTAAACAGAAATTAATCTTCGTTTAAGCTAGCAGGGCGTGTGATGAATTATGCTCTGCCCTGCAAAAGTGCAGCTCAGTCCGAGCAACTCTCAGGAGAGAAAATGAAGACACGGATTTCCATTTTGGCGGCGTCTCTCGTTCTAATTGCGATTCCAGCGAGAGCTCAGGACGCCCCGCCACTTAAGCTGGCCCAAACTATAACGCTTCCCCCCGATGCGACGGGGCAATTTGATCATTTTGGCATCGACCTCAAAGGCGATCGGCTGTTTGCCACGCCCGAAGGTTCGAAGTCAGTGCGTGTCTTTGAATTGAAGAGTGGCAAACCGATTCACACCATCGCAGGGATCGAAAAACCGCACGCGGTGCTTTATCGCGAGGACCTCGATCGAATTTACGTTACCGATGGCGAGGCCGGCGACCTCAAGATTTTCGACGCTAAGACGTATAAGTTGCTCTCCACAGTGAAACTCTTGGAGGATGCGGACTCCATTGGGTACGACGCGAAGACAAAATATCTTTACATCGATAACGGCGGCGGTGACGTGCATCAAACGTATTCAATGCTGAGCGTGGTGGATACTACTGCGGCAAAGAAAGTCGCTGATATCAAAATTGACGGAGAAACGCTCGAGGCGATGGCTCTTGAGAGCTCCACTTCAAGGCTGTACGTCAACAACAAGGCCAGGAACAAAGTGGACGTAGTCGACCGCAATACACGCGCGATTGTTGCCAGTTGGCCGGTCACAAAATGCAAGACCAACGTGGCTATGGCACTCGATGAAGCCAATCATCGGCTGTTTATTGCTTGCCGCACGGCGTCCATGGTCGTTATGGACACGCAATCGGGTAAAGAAATCACCGCCTTGCCCATTACCAAGGGTGTTGACGACGCTGTCTACGATGCCGCGAGTAAGCGCATTTATGCCGCCGCCGACGGCAACGTGGACGTTTATCAACAGACTAGCCCCGATGAATACAAACTGCTGGCGCAAATCCCCACGGGCCCGATGGCAAGGACAGCTCGCCTAGTGCCTGAGTTGAAGCGGTATTTCGTTGCTGTGCCACAGCACGGGACGGATCCCGCAAAAATTCTCATATTCGACGTGTTGTGAGCAGCCTCAGGGAGACAGCCATGAGTACTCTCCGCCTCTGTAGGTGGATTACATAGGGCTGGCCTCGTATGCAATGATGTGAGTATTCGCTATGCGGATCCTCTTAGTCGAAGACGAACGGAAGGTCGCCAGCTTCATCGCGCGGGCTTTGCGCGAGAACTCCTACGCCGTTGACGTGGCCGAAACGGGCGAAAAAGGTCTCGAACAGGCGACTGACGTAACCTACGACGCTATCCTGCTGGATGTTCGCCTACCCGGCATGAGCGGTCTCGAAGTCTGCCGTGAGCTGCGGCAGCAAGGTGTCGAAGCTCCGGTCCTGATGCTCACTGCGCGAGGTCTAGTCGAGCAAAGGGTAGCTGGCCTAGACGCCGGGGCTGATGACTATCTGGCCAAACCTTTCGCCCTCGCGGAGTTACTGGCGCGGGTACGCGCCCTTGTCCGCCGCGGTTTCCACAGCGGAAATGCCAAGCTCCGGTACGCTGATCTCTCGTTAGATCGCCATCGTCGTCGCGCCACACGGGGATCCGAAGTAATTCCGCTAACCGCGAAGGAATTTGCGCTACTCGAATTGTTTTTGCTTCACGCTCCGGAATTGGTTACGCGAAGTGAAATCATCGAACATGTGTGGGACTGCCACTTCGATAGCGAAACCAACTTGGTGGAAGTCTACATAAATCGCTTGCGCCAGAAGATTGACGAAGATCGCACTTCGAAATTGATCCACACCGTGCGTGGTGTCGGTTACCGGCTGGGATTGCCCGAATGATGCAGCATCGCTCGCTGCGCTTCCGCATGATGGTGCTCTTCTGCACCGTGGTCGGCGTGATCCTGGCGGCTTCTTATTTGGGATTCTGGGCACTCTTGGCTCACGAAGTTTCAACCCAGCTCAATCGTCAACTGCAAGAGACTACGCGCCCGATAATCGCAGATCTCGTTGCGGAACCCCGCTCGCAAGACATAAATCGGATGGACATCGCGGGACAATTTTTTGAGCTCCTGGACCGGGACGGCCACGTCCTGCAGCGATCGCGAAACTTGGAAGCGCCGATAGACTTGAAAGGAATTAGCACTTCCATTTCGCAGCCGACCTTTGGCTTTGCGACGCTTGGTACGGGCGAGTCCGTACGCATAGGGCTGATTCCATTTCAGCAGGGGACAAAACTTCTCGTTTTGGCAGTCGCTATACCCACATTTGGCACCAATCGAGTAGTAGACAGTTTTGGAGGCATCGCTGTAACCCTTTTCCTGGTAAGCCTTTTGGCCACTGCCCTAGTTTCCACCGTCTACGTGGGCAGAAGCCTGGCTCCGATCACCGCGCTCACCGAGCATGCGGCGCTCATGGCCAATCGCGTGACGAACCGCGAGGGGTTCTGGAGTCCCTTGCCGGTTGCCTCGCCCCACGACGAATTGGGTAGGCTTGCGGAAACGTTTAACCACCTGCTTCAGAGCGTGGACTCTGCTGTTCGGCAATTGCGGCAGTTCGTTACCGACGCCTCCCACGAACTCCGCACGCCGTTATCCGTTCTCCACGGTGAAACAGAGTTGATGCTTTCCAAGCCGCGTACGATCGAGGAATATCGCGAAACGTTGTGCCTGTTTGACGACGAATTCAAGAAACTAACCCGCATTGTGGAGGGTCTTTTCACGCTGTCGATGGCGGATGCGGGCCAATTACACCTTGTATGCGAGCCTCTGTACATCAACGAAGTGCTGGAAGAAGCATGCGCGCTGGTAAATTCTCGAGCCCGTGGCAGGAATATTCGCATTCTGCGTGAACTTGATGAGGAAATTCCTTACGTCGGCGACGAAGCCTTCCTGCACCAGCTCTTTCTGATATTCCTCGATAATGCGATCAAGTATTCTCCCGGTAGCACGACTGTCCACGTCACTTTAGAGATTCGAAAAGGCGAGGTTCGTGCATCATTTGCCGATCAGGGGCTGGGTATCTCTACCGAGCACTTACCGTTTATCTTTGAAAGGTTCTACCGCGCGGGTCCGGCCAGTAGCGGCGAGGCACAGAGCGGCGGACTCGGATTGGCCATCGCGCAAGCGATTGTGCGTGCGCAAGACGGCTCCATCGAGTGCACCAGCACGCCCGGCATCGGCTCGACCTTTACAGTAGTTTTGCCCGCGACTAACTCTCACGAAACACCTTCTGACATCACACCTAAACGGAAATTAATTTTAGGTTAAGGTATCCTCCAGGCGTCTGCACTAGTCTTCGCCTCAAGGGTGGAGGTGATCCGGTGTCCTCTCGAAAATTTTTCAAAATGCCGTCATTTGCGCGGTTAGCAGCAATAATTTTGCTGGGGGCAATCGCCTTTCCAGCTGCGCTGCGCGCGCAGGTCTCCGGAGGAACGCTGTCCGGGACCATCGCCGATCCATCCGGCAGGGCCATTCCTCAAGCACAAGTCGTAATTGTGAACATAGCCACAGGTGTAGCAAGGACCGTCACGACGAACGCCGATGGCTTCTACACCGCCGTGAACTTGCTTGCCGGAGACTACAAGGTAACGATCAGTGCCAAGGGTTTTAATACGGAAGCAAAAACCGGAATCACCATGAACGTCGGCGCTCAGCAGACACTCGATTTGACTTTGCAAGTCGGCACGGTCACGCACACCGTCCAGGTGACTACGGAAGCGCCCGCGGTCCAGGTATCCTCTTCCGAAATCAGCGCCACCGTCAACGCTACGACAGTTCGAGAGTTGCCTCTCAATGGACGCAGTTGGACTGACTTGGCGGCTTTGCAGCCTGGTGTAGAAACGATTCAAACGCAGCCAACGTTTACGACTGGCGCGGATCGTGGCAACCGGGGCTTCGGCCAACAGTTGACGATTTCAGGCGCGCGCCCGCAGCAAAATAACTATCGTTTGGATGGCATTAGTCTGAACGACTATGCGAATGGCGCGCCGGGCAGCGTATTAGGAGGAAACCTGGGTGTCGATGCCATCCAGGAATTCTCCGTTCTTACAAGCAACTATTCCGCAGAGTACGGCAAGACCTCCGGGGGTGTCGTCAATGCCATAACGCGGTCCGGAACCAATACGCTTCATGGAAGCGTATATGAATTCCTCCGGAACAGCGCCTTGGACGCGCGGAATTTCTTTGAAGATCCAACCGTCAGGAAAGCGCCTTTCAAGAGAAATCAGTTCGGCGGTGCGGTTGGCGGGCCGATCGTAAAAAATCATACGTTTTTCTTTGCTGATTTCGAGGGAATTCGGCAGTCGAAAGGCATCGCGGAGGTCGTTACAGTACCGTCCAACGCGGCACGCGTGGGGCTGCTCTGCTCTGATCCCGCTGGCGCCGACCCTTCAAGCCCGTGCACAACAAATCAGCTTCCGGCCAGTGCGACGACGGATGCTAATGGCGTAGATCTAAGTGCCAAAGCGTATCTGGCGCTCTATCCTGTCCCGAACGGACCCACTAAAGGCAATGGGGACCTCGCCTTATTCACTTTCGCCGGTCAGCAGGTGGTCAACGAAAACTTTGTTACCACGCGCATCGACCACAAGTTCAACGATAGAGACAGCGTATTCGGAACCTACCTCTACGATAGGACCCCATATTCCTCTCCCGACGGAATGGATAACGTCCTCCTCGGCAGCACCAGCGCCAGACAAATTGTTGCCGTCGAAGAAACCCACAGCTTCACGCCTACCTTCGTCAATGCCGTTCGTTTCGGGTTTAACCACGAAGCCGTAAGCAACAACCAGAGCCTCAAAGCAATTAATCCCGTGGCCACCGACAATTCTCTCGCCTCGTTTGCGGGTCGAACTGCTGCTCAGGTCCAGATCGGCGGCGGCGGGTCTCTTTTGGGAGGCGGCGTCGGCGGACTCCCGACGTATTTGTATCACTGGAATTCTTTCCAGGTGTACGACGACGCATTCGTCAATCGTGGCACACACACCATTAAATTTGGTTTCGCTGCCGAGCGCATGCTGTTGCAGGCCACTGCTCTTACGGATCCCAACGGCATCTGGCAATTCAGCAACGTAGCGAATTTTCTGACCAACGTTCCATCGCGATTCCAAGGGGGAATTGTCAGTACGCTTTCCCCGCGTGATATTCGCCAAAGTATTTTTGGCGGTTATGTGCAGGACGACTGGCGCTGGCGTTCGAACTTCACCTTAAATCTGGGGTTGCGCTATGAGATGGCCACCATCCCCACGGAAATTCACGGCAAGCTCGCCAACCTTAGGAACCTTACGGATGCCACACCTCATTTGGGTGATCCGTTTTTCACGGGTAACCCAACATCAAAGAATTTTGAGCCGCGCATAGGCTTCGCCTGGGATCCCTTCCGCAACGGGAGATTGGCCCTTCGTGGCGGAGCGGGATTATTTGATGTCCTTCCGCTGCCCTATCAATTCATCTTATTGATGACTCAGGCATCTCCGTTTTTTCAATACACTTCCATCAAGAACGACTGCTCCAGCACCAACCCTGGGTCGCGCTGCCTAACCGGTTCTTTCTTTAACGGGCCCGGCGTTCAACCACCTTTCCCGGCTAATAAATTGCGCCAGACCTATACGGATCCTAGTCCGAAACGCAATTACGTCACGCAGTGGAACCTGAACGTCCAATATCAGCTTACGCCCAGCCTTGCGGCCATGGCTGCCTATGTCGGTTCGAGAGGCATACATCAACCCTTCCGGGTGGATGATGCGGATATGGCCCTCCCAAACCTCACCTCCGCGGGCTACGTCTGGGATCCCAACGCCAGCCGTCTCAATGATAATTATGGTTCAATCCGTGGAATGTTTTACCAAGGACGGTCTTACTTCAACGCGCTAGAGCTACAGTTGGCCAAGCGCATGAGTCACGGCTTTCAAGTCCAGGGCACGTTCACGTGGGGCAAGAGCATGGACACCAGTTCCGCGACGGTGGCCGGCGACGCCTTCGGCAATTCCATTTCCAGCCTCAACTGGTTTGACATGAGGTTGGTCCGGGGCCTTTCCGATTTCAATGTTGGCCGAACACTTGTTATCAACGGAACGTGGGACATTCCCACAGCCAAATCACTTTCTGGACCAGCCCGATGGTTTACCGATGGATGGGAACTTGGCACCATCCTCACCGTCAGCGACGGCGTCCCATTCACGGCAACCTGGGGGACGGGGGATGATCCAGCTCTTACCCAAAACAACGACGACTGGGCTTTTCCGAATAGGCTCGGCGGGGCGGGATGCAAGTCCCTGACGAATCCCGGAAATCCCAACAACTACGTCAAGACCCAGTGCTTTGCCGTGCCCACTGCGCCTGATGCTGCCTTTTTTACTGCGAATAATTGTCAGGGCGGGGATCTTACCAACCTGCAATGCTTCAACCTCCGCGGCAATGCGGGCCGAAACATCCTGATCGGCCCCGGCATCACCAACTTGGATTTTTCCATCTTCAAGAACAACCACATCCGGCGCATCTCGGAGAACTTCAACGTGCAGTTCCGCGCCGAGATATTTAACATCTTGAACCATGCCAACTTCGCTCCTCCCACTACTCCGGACAATACCGACATCTTTTTATCGGACGGCAC
>Ga0137415_10007466_pt1 | contig 10834 bp, 6 predicted proteins | sample CZODoug3_1_1_16f_FD_183082 | JGI IMG/M metagenome (GOLD analysis project Ga0137415, IMG submission 183082) | Vadose zone soil fungal communities from Angelo Coast Range Reserve, California, USA - CZODoug3_1_1_16fungal (Hybrid Assembly) | ecosystem: Environmental > Terrestrial > Soil > Vadose...
CGCCTGGCCCTTGACAGTGATCGCAGACTCCATAGTCACCTCCATTATTTTTATGACTATGTAATACCTGCTAAGTATGGCTAAGCAAAAAGGAAGAAACTTAAACTATCTGGCACACCATCTGCCCGACGGTCAAGCTTAGAAGCCCTACCACACCATACACTTCCTGGCCGCCTATTCCTGAATTGCCAAAGCGATGATATTCGACCCCGCAGCGACCGCTACGTACTGCTTGCCGTCAAACATGTAGGTCATCGGCGACGCCTTCCACGTGTGGTTGGTTTGGAAACTCCACAGAGGGTTGCCGGTCATCGCGTCCGCCGCCATCAAGCCTCCACCTTCTTCACCGAAGATTACCAACCCACTCGCCGTGGTGAGGGTGCCGCCCCAAGAGAGCGCCGGTCCCGGTTGGGTCAGTTCCCAAGCAATCGCTCCCGTGCGGATGTCGATGGCCTTCAGAACCCTCTGCGGCTTCGGATCGGGAGCCGTGTGTTGCGAGCCGCCCAGATATGACTTACCGGCCTCCCACTCTCCAGCGTCACTCTTGGTGTAGACGCCGCATTTCTCAAACGTCTGTACGTAATACAAGCCGGTAGAGGGATTGAAGGAGGGCGAAAACCAGTTGGTCGCTCCATCCTGAGAAGGGCAGACCTTGGTGCCTGCCTCCGTCGGCTCCTGGTTCGGCAGCTTGATGGGACGGCCATCCGATGCGATCCCGCTTGCCCAGGTCAGGTTCTTGATAAACTGTTTCGCCAGGAGAAGTTTTCCGTTAGTGCGATCGAAAACATAAAAGAAGCCGTTGCGGTCAGCGTGCAGGATCAGTTTGCGGGGTTGGCCCTGCCAGTCCGCGTCTACCAGAACCGACGTTTCCGTAGCGTCCCAGTCCCAGAGATCGTGAGGGGTGAATTGGTAATACCACTTGAGCTTGCCGGTCTGGCGGTCCAGCGCCAGAATGCAATCGGAGTAGAGATTGTCTCCGATGCGATGGTCTCCGTTGTACTCCTCGCTAGGGTTGCCGGTCGGCCAATATATGATATCGAGCTCGGGGTCATAGCTGCCGGTGAACCACGTTGGCGCGCCGCCGTGATCGACGTCCTTGCCTTTCCAGGTCTCCGAGCCTGGCTCGCCGCGTTTCGGCACGGTCCAGAACCGCCACACTTCCTTGCCGGTGTCCTGATCGAAGGCAGTGACGAATCCCTTGGCGCCATGTTCGCCCCCCGCAACGCCGGAAACAACGAGGGAGCCTGCGGGGAGCGGCGCGGACGTGGCGAAGTAGTTCTGGTGCCAGTCCGCGCTCTCCGTGTCCCAGAGTAGATCACCGGTAAAGCGGTTCAGCGCGATCAGATGGGCGTGATCGGTCTCCAGAAAAACGCGGTGGCCGGCCACTCCGACGCCGCGGTTGACTCCGGAATCGCCAGCCATTCCCGGCGTGCGGGGCAGCTGGTAATGCCAGAGCTCGCGGCCGGTCCCCGCATCCAGCGCGAAGCATTGGTTGGGAGCAGTCACGTACATGATGCCGTCCACGACCACCGGCGTCACTTCCAGCCGTCCCGCGCCCGGAATGGTAAACACCCACTTCGGTGCGAGCCTTGTGACATTGTTCTTGTTGATCTGAGTAAGCGTGGTGTAGCGGTTGCCGCCGGGATCGCCATTGTAGGTTGGCCAGTTCGTCTCGGAAGTGACCTCTCGAAAGAGATCTCCGGCGCGGCGCAACAGATGGATGCGCTTATCATCGGTTCGCAGTTGCAGGTCCTCGAAACCTTCGCCGAGCACCTGCCCACCCAGTGTCTTGCCGTCGATCGTCTGAACGGTCATGTGCACAAGAGGCCTGCTCAATCCGCCCTGTTGAATCGTGCGCAAGAACCTCAGCAAATAAGCCATCTCCGGAGCAGCGACTTGGCTTGGAGGCATCCCTCGAGCGGGCAGGCCCTCCCGAATGAGTGCGGCAAGCTGCTGAGTTTCGCGGGCAGCCAGGCGGGATGTAATCGGGGGGCCCAGCGGGCCTCCGTTGCCGTCGGCGCCATGGCATGTCGCGCAGCGATTTTCAAATAATCTGCGCCCCGGATCGATATCCTGCGCGAGGAGGCTGCAACCGGCGAGAAGTGAACCCAAGACGAAAATTGAAATACGCATACAGTGACGCGTCCCAGGGAACCCACCGGGGCGGGGCAAACGGGCAACAGACCACCTGCCGATACCGCGAACTGCTGCATCTGTTTGTTGCTCACGGATAATTAGCGTCTCCTGAACTGTTTCGCGGCCTCTTTGATCGAGCGGAACTCTTCGATGAGCGGTAGCATCCGGTGTCGTCGATTCCCCCGTTGTCTACGCCGCCAGCCCGCTCGATCAGCGCGTCGGGAGCCTTGGGCCCGCCATGGCGAAACGGGTCAAGGTGTTTACACGGTGTACTCGATTATTCGTTGTTTCATCAAAGTGAACAACTGGCCCGCCAACGAGCTCTGTTGCCAACAGGGCTGTCAAGCACGCGCCGAAGAGCAAGCGCATTCGATCCGTCATGTTCCTAATCCTCACATCAACGCCAGAGCGGCTTGCATCATGGCTCTTGTATAGCCCACGTTGAATGCGAAAGCGGCATAGCCACCTCCCCCTGGATACTGTGACCGGAAGTTGGGCCGTTCGCGGTCGTAATCAAGTCCGCGGGGATGCTCGGGATAGATCAGGCGCGTATACTTCTGCTTCACCAGTTCTTGCATTACGGCAAACATGTCGTTCTCGCCTTCGTCGATGAACACTTCGGTGTACCGCTCATTCGGCTTCTGCACCTTGACATTGCGGAAATGCACATGGTTGATCCGGTCCCGGGAAGCGAACCAGCGGCACACCTCGACAGGATCGCCGCCCATCTCTCTCGTCACGCCACAATCGAAGGTGATCCCGTTCGAAGGGCTGTTCACTATGCCTATCAGTTTCTTCCAACCTTCGATCGCTCCCATGATCTGCTGGGACCCACGGCTGATCGGCGCGGGGGGATCGTTTGGGTGCAACGCGAGACGCACGCCCGCCTTCTCGGCCTCCGGAATCACGGCCTTGAGGAAATAGGTGATATTGGCCCACATTTCGTCGAGCGTATGGGCCCCCTCTTCCGCGAGCGGCGGAAGATCCTTCATCCGTTCGTAATCAAAGCCGGTCCAGCCCGCGCCAGCGCGCCCGGTCTCTTCGAAATAGCCCTCCATCGCCCGGTGCGCGTACCAGTTATATTCGATAACTGGCAGGCCGACCTTACCGGCAACCCTGATCGACTGGATTACGTTCTCGACGTCTCGATCCCTTCCTGGCCGGTTGTAGATGGCATTCGGAAAGCCTGCGATCATCAAGTTGGCCAGGACGAGCCCATTGCTCTTGAGCTGGCCCATCATGTCCTTGAGTCGGCTTTCTTCCCAGGGAATCGGGCCGCCACCGGAGATCACATGGTTTACGCCGAGCTGACGGATTCGTCGGGCCGCCGCCGCGGCCTCGTCATTCGAACCAGCCGTGTTGTCCAGCGACCCACCCAGCGCCGCCTCCAGACAAATCTTCGGCGTGTCCTTTCCTTCGAAGCGCGGGCCACCGCGAGCGGTCGCGCTGGAAGTGCCAGACAATGACAAGGCGGATGCGCCGTAAGTGGCGGGCATTCCCAGGGCCGCTACTCCGGCGGTCCTCAGGATCGTTCTTCGTGATGGTTTGCTCATGCGCCCTACTACACGAGGACGCCGACAACGTGTCAAGTGGAAATTGACAACCTGCTGAGCCAGTGACTTCACGCTGTGATTTGGCGTTCGTCGCCTGATGGCTCGCCGGCGCCGTTGCGCACAGTAGAAGGCGTCAACAGGGTCTCAATCGTTACGAAGCGACCCGCCTCTCCATAGGATGCCGTAAGCTATGAGCGGTTCCACGGTCAAGTTTCATGGAGGGCACCACTATGAACCGTCGTGAAGCAATACGTTCTCTCTCTTTCGCTAGCGGAGCGTCCCTGCTCATGTCCACACCTTCGCTGGCCGGAGTTCTCGCGTCAAAATCCGATGCGGTTTGCGCTCAGGCGCTGAGAGGCACGGCGCCGGTGAAGATCCGGGACATCAAAACGATCCTCACGGCGCCGAATCATATCCGGCTGGTTGTCGTGAAGGTCGAAACGACCGAGGCGGGCCTCGTCGGCTGGGGCTGCGCGACATTTACGCAGCGTGCACTGGCCGTCCAGACGGCTCTTGAGGATTATCTCAAGCCGTTTCTGATCGGGCGCAACGTCGATGAAATCGAGGACATCTGGCAGTCGAGTTATGTGAGTTCGTATTGGCGCAACGGACCGGTGCTGTTCAATGCGATGAGTGGCGTGGACATCGCCCTTTGGGACATTAAAGCAAAACGCGCCGGGATGCCGCTGTACCAATTGCTCGGCGGCAAGGTACGGCACGGCGCAGACTGTTACTTTCACGCCAGCGGCAACAGTTTTTCCGAAGTGGAAGAGAACGCCCGGCGGGCGATGGAGCAGGGCTTCCGCCACGTGCGCGTGCAGGTCGCGACGCCCGGTTACGCCGGCTACGGGGCGCGCGGCAACGCGCCGGCGGAGGGCGCCCGAAACGAAGTTGTCGGTCCGACCAGCCCGAGAGACACTTGGGAACCGGCGCCGTACGTGCGGATGGTGCCGAAGTTATTTGAACACCTGCGCTCCAAACTCGGCGACGATGTCGAGCTCCTCCACGACGTGCACGAGCGCGTGACGTTGAATCAGGCGATCAATCTGAGCAAGTCGCTCGAACCCTATCGCTTGTTTTTTCTGGAAGACCCGCTCCCACCGGAAGACAACGATCATTTCCGCTTGCTGCGCCAGCAGACGAGTACCCCGCTGGCCATGGGTGAACTGTTCAACACACAGCACGAATATGTGCCCCTCATCAAAGAGCGGCTGATTGATTTCATCCGCATCCACATTTCGCAGATCGGCGGTTTGAGTCCGGCGCGCAAGGTCGCCGCGCTGAGCGAGTTTTTCGGTGTCCGTACCGCCTGGCACGGACCAGGTGACGCGTCGCCGCTGGCGCACGCCGCGCAGCTGGCGCTCGAGCTGGTGAGTTACAACTTCGGCGTCCATGAAGGCAGCGGTTTCCCAAAAGAGACGCAGGAGGTATTTGTGGGCTGCCCCGAAGTCAAGAACGGCTACATGCTGGCACAGGAGAAGCCGGGTTTGGGCATCGAGGTTGACGAGAAGCTCGCGGCGAAATTCCCGATCCCCGCTGGTCCGCCGAATTTCGATTATTCCTGGGGGACGACGCGGCGACGGGATGGCACGGTCATCAGGCCCTAACCGTTTTTCATTGGAGTGCCGCCGGACCGCTCGAATGTGCCCTTCGGCGAGGGGTCTTTCGCTGTGGGAACCGAACCACGCTTACCGTAATCGCCTCTTGTTCGTCACCGGAGCGATTCGTTGTGATCCTGTGGACGCTTCCTCTCTGGCACTGAGCTTACCTGTGAGTCGGCGGCTGCGCCTGCGCTATGCCCTCTTGACCGGGCGGCGAATGCAAGGATTCACCTGATTGCCATCGGACCATCTCTCCCGTATGCACTTCACACGTTTTAGAGAGGGGGAGTGACTACGAGGTTTTCGCGGGATACGTGGCCTCAAGTTCAAAGCTCCCGGCATTCCGTGGCAGCAGATCGCGTTTCATACCGATCTCTTAATGTGTACCGATACGGTATAGACGTGGAAAGCGCTCCATGATAGAGAATGGCGCAATCGCGCGGGTACGATGAAGCGCGAATCGAGGCGAGGTCGGAATGAATAAACAGAACCGGCGGGCTTTTCTTCAAAATTCTGCTGCGGCTGCGGCATTGGTCGCGATGCGCGGCGTCGCGGCGGCGAACAGTTCCAAAGCCCGAAGGAGAGACGGCAGCGACGGCACTTCCGTCGTCGACACTTCACGGTACGACTTGCTGCTGAAGGGCGGCCATGTCATCGATCCCGCGAATGAGCGCGATGGAAGAATGGATGTTGCTGTTTCTGGCAGCAAGATCGCAGCAGTTGAAAAGGATATTCCCGCCAATCAGGCTGCGAAGGTGGTGGATGTCTCAGGTCTCTATGTCACGCCGGGGCTGATCGACATTCACTACCATATCGGGCACGGAGGCGCACCGCTGAATTGGTTTGCTCCCGATTCTCCAGATCTCGAAGTTCCGCTCGCAACTGCTTCGCTCACAACCAGTCCACGCTCGCAACTTGTACCGCTCGGAGTTCCAGCGGACTTAGCGCTGCAGTCGGGCGTAACGACAATAGTTGATGCAGGGACGGCGGGGGCGGACACATTTCTGCAGGAAAAAGAAGAAGTGATCGATCAGGCGAAAGTGCGTGTGCTGGCCTTTCTGAACATCGTGGCCAATGGGATGAAAGGTGGATTGGAACAGAACGTTGATGCGATGGATGTGAAGCGGTGTGCTGATACGGTTCTAAGATATTCGGACATCATCGTGGGTGTAAAGACGGCTCACTACTGGCCTCAGAAACCCTTGGACGAACTGCATCCCAGTTGGGCGGCTGTGGACCGGGCCATCGCCTGCGGAGAAGCAGCAAAAGTTCCGGTGATGTTCGATTTTTGGCCTCGTCCAGAAAGGCCCTATGCGGACCTCATTCTCCAAAAAGCCAGACCCGGAGACATTCATACTCATGTTTTTGCGCAGCAGTTTCCGATCCTTTTGCCCGATGGGAAGATCAATCCCATCCTGCAACAAGCGCGAAACCGTGGAGTGATTTTCGATGTGGGCCACGGAGGGGGGAGCTTCTGGTTCCGAAATGCCGTGCCTGCGGTCAAACAGGGATTTGTTCCCGATTCCATGTCCACCGACTTGCACACAGGCGATTTCACAGTTCTCAGCATGAGTAATGTGATTTCCAAGTTTCTGAATATGGGCGTGTCGCTGAGCGATTTAATCCGGCGTGCCACGGTCAATCCCGCACACGAAATTCACCGACCAGAACTGGGAACTTTGTCCGCTGGCCGGGAGGCGGACATCGCCGTTTTGGAAGAGTTGCGCGGTCATTTCGGGTACATTGATTGCGGTTACGCCAAGATGGATGGAACCCTGCGGATCGTGGCGCAAATGACGATTTGCGGCGGGAGAATCCTCTACGACCCTTCGGGCCTCAGCATGGTCCAATGGGAGAAAGCCCGCCCGCAATATTTCAATCTTCCGATGTTGCAAGGCTCGCTTCCAGCGACCGCCGACAACTACCCGAGAAATTAAAAAAGGAGGAAGCGTGCCGGAATCTATCAGCCGTCGAAAACTTCTGCGCAAGGGGAGTCAAGCTGTCGCCGGAGGCGTCTGCATCGGTTGCGCCTTGCCAGCGAACGCCTCTACGCCTGCTGCCAGCGCCGTAGATTATTACCAGAGACTTGGAGTAACGCCCTTCATCAACGCGGCTGGCACCTACACGATCCTATCCGCTTCAACCATGCCAGATGAGGTGCAAGCGGCCATCGCCTTGGCGGCAAAAAGGCCGGTTCATCTGATGGAGCTACACAAGGCCGCTGGCGAGTACCTGGCTAGGCGGCTACGCTGTGAGGGCGCATTGGTAACTTCCGGTGCTGCCGCTGCAATCAAGCTGGCGACAGCAGCGTGCATTACGCGGGGCAACAAATCTGCGGTTATAAATATTCCCACTGAAATGCAGGGATTAAAGAACGAAGTCATCGTCCAAAAGGCGCATCGCTATGACTACGATCACGCGATTCGAGACTGTGGCGCACGCCTCATCGACGTGGAAACGCTCGATGAATATGAACGAGCCTTCTCGGAACGCACCGTAATGACACAGTTTTTCAATGCCGCCGAGGGAGGCCGGATCAGTAGGGAAGATTGGGTCCGCGTAGCCCACAAGCATGGAGTTCCGTGTTTCAACGATGCGGCTGCCGATGTTCCGCCTATTTCAAATCTCTGGAACTATACGGAGATGGGCTTTGATTTGGTGGCCTTTTCGGGTGGAAAGGGTTTGCGTGGGCCGCAATGTAGCGGGTTGCTCTTGGGGAAAAAAGATTTGATCGACGCGGCACAGCTAAACAATTCACCCAACTCAAACACAATAGGTCGCGGGATGAAGGTGGGGAAGGAAGAAATCATTGGTCTGGTTGCTGCCGTGGACTGGTTTCTTGAGCAGGACGATGCCGCAATGGAAGCGGAATATCGCAAGCGAGCCGCGCTAATCGCAGAGCGCGTTAAAAGCGTTCCTAACGTGGAAGCAAGAGTTTTTATTCCTCCCGTTGCGAACCATGTCCCGCACCTGCTGATTACCTATGACATGAATCGAATCAAGGTCTCGGCAATTGAGGTGATCGAAAGGATGCGCGAAGGGACCCCGCGCATTGAACTGAACCCATCCACAGGTGGAGGCCCCGCCAGCATAGGTCTGCCGGGAGGCAGCAATGTAATCGTTGTGGGAGTTTGGATGCTGCAACCCGGTGAGGATGAGATCGTAGCGAGGCGTCTAGAAGAAGTCCTACGGCGTGCAATGAAAAGCTAGCACCGCTACGGAGGGGCCGTGAAACAGCGAGTCGTGCTCTTGATGCAAATGCAAGTGCTGTTCCTGTGCTTTCTGGCTGCGATTCCTTCCCGCGCGCAGGTCGCCAACAACACGTCGTTGGTTGGCACAGTGACGGACGCGAACGGGGTGGTAATGGGAGCCAAAGTTACAGCAGTCAACGTGGGGACCAACGACACTTATTCCGCAACTACAGACGAGCAGGGCAACTATTCCATCACCTTCGTCCTGGAAGGCACCTACACCATAACCACGGAGCAAGTCGGCTTCAGAAAGTCCGTGCAAAATGGAATCTTAGTTGAAAACAACCGGACGGTACGCACGGATATAAGGCTAGAGGTAGGGTCAGTAAGCCAGTCTGTAGTTGTGAATGCCGCCGTTCCCCCTATTTCCACAGATGAAGCCACCCTTGCGGAGACGATCAACAAACGATCTGTGGTGGACCTCCCTTTGAATGGCCGTGACACGCTAAAGTTAGCGGCCACCACGTCGAATGTCATCATTGGTCCCAAATCAAGCCAGACAGGTATCCCTCCCGGCGAAGATTTTATTGGAGCGGGGCAGCGTGAGATCACTAATAGCCTGACGCTGGACGGCATCACCATCATGAACAACCTCATCACGGTTACGCACGTTGTGCCGAGGGCTGACGCCGTTGAAGAAGTGCAGGTGCAGAACGGGAATTATACGGCGCAGTACGGCAGCTACATGGGCGTGCACGTAAACCTTGCGTCGAAATCAGGCACCAATGGACTTCACGGCGCTCTCTTTGAATTCGTGAGAAACGACATGTTTGACGCCCACCCGTTCTTCGACAGTCCGGGGTCGCCGAAGAAGCCTCTTCACCTCAATCAGTTTGGAGTGGAAGCAGACGGACCCGTGTACCTACCAAAATTGTACAACGGACGGAACAAGACTTTCTTCACTGCTTCCTATGAAGGGCTACGCCAGATAAGGAGTCCGTCTCAACTGGGCACAACGCTGACGCAAGCGATGCGCGGCGGCGATTTCTCATCGCTCTGCACGGGTGGCTTTAGCGCGTCCGGTTTGTACACCGACGCCCAGCCCAGCCACCAAATCCATAACCCCGCTACACAGGCTCCGTACCCGGGCAATATCATTCCGTCGAACCAACTCTCCTCTGTCTCGCAGGCGTTGCTGCAGTATTACCCGCTGCCAAACATCGCGGGCACAAACACCTTCTCCGGCCCAGTAGCGTCAAACATTTCGACGAATCAGACCCTGGAACGCATTAACCAGAACTTCGGCGAGAAGATTCGCTTATTTGTCCGTTACGACTGGCAAGACACTAACATCTTTGGCGGCAGCGTCACGCCCACCGGAGGAAGCTATGGTCCGGCCAATAACCGGAATATTGCCATTGGATATACGCACATTCTCACGCCGAGCATGGTCAATGATTTTCGATTTGGCCGAAATCATTTGATGACGAACAACTTGGACTATTGGACCGTGAATGGCCTGTTGAACGCCGGGACTCAACTCGGCATCCCTAACTTCACGGGCGATACAACCTTCCACAACCCCGGTATCCCAGACGTTACAGTTAGCGGATTCATGACGCTTGGCAACGCCGGAGCAAATTGGTATCAGGATGACACCACATGGCACGGCTACGACCAAGTGAGCTATCGGCGGGGGTCGCATGGTGTCATGGCGGGAGTTGAAATCCGGAAACTGATTACGGGTAGGGCTGCCGCTAACAATCCACGCGGCCTGTTCAACTTCACCGGGTCAAGGAGCGGTAACGCGGCAGCAGATTTCATGCTCGGGACTCCGCAGAATGACATAACACCCATTCAGGAATTCAAAGGTGTAGTTGCGGAATGGCGGGACGGATTCTTCGCCCTCGACAACTGGCAAGTGAATTCTAAGCTCACGTTGAACTATGGTTTGCGATACGAATTGCCAACGGTTCCCTACAGCGTTAACGGCAACGCCCGAATCCTGAATCCCCAACAGACGGCGCTGATCCCCGCTACCGTTCCGACTCCGGGGTTCCAGTTCCTCAACCCGAATCGCGACAACTGGGCACCGCGCCTCGGCTTTGCTTATCGAGTTACATCCAAGACTGTTGTTCGCGGCGGCGGCGGCTTCTACTACAATCCCAACCAAACCAACAGCTTCACATTGGCGACAACCAATCCTCCTTTCGGTGTAACCACGACGTTCAATAATTCGGCGGCGACACCTCTCTCCTTCGCCAATCCGACACCGGGCACCGGGACTACGCCCACGTCCTTTCTCAGCGTCTTTACGGAAAGCCCGGACCTTCCAGCGCCGAGAATGTATCAA
>Ga0137415_10007467_pt1 | contig 10834 bp, 8 predicted proteins | sample CZODoug3_1_1_16f_FD_183082 | JGI IMG/M metagenome (GOLD analysis project Ga0137415, IMG submission 183082) | Vadose zone soil fungal communities from Angelo Coast Range Reserve, California, USA - CZODoug3_1_1_16fungal (Hybrid Assembly) | ecosystem: Environmental > Terrestrial > Soil > Vadose...
TTCCGATCGCACGGCAGGTCGGCGTGCACGAGGTGCATTATGCCATGGTCGTGGTTCTCGCGATGGGCATCGGTCTTTTCGCACCACCATTCGGTGTAGGTTATTACGCGGCCTGTGCGATCAGCCGCATTAATCCCGACGAAGGAATGAGACCGATTGTCGGCTACATGATCGCGCTTTTAATCGGTACCCTTATCGTCGCTGCGGTACCGTGGATATCAATCGGATTCTTGTAAGAAAGCTTCGGATGAAGAATGTCCGCCATCAGTGCCCGAGCGGACAACATGCCAGTACCAACACTGGCATGACGTAGCGAGAAGCCGGCGGATAGATCGTCGGCCCGCACATGAGGAACGAGAAAGGGAGTGGCTGCCATGACCGACAGCAAAATGGCTGCGCCTTTGGATCCCGCTGTTCTGGCAGAACGATTTCAGACCCTGGCGACCAAAAGCCAGGCTGCCGTACAAGGCTTCCTCGAAAGCCGGCCAGACGTCGCCAATGTCGGCATGGGCGATCCGGCCAAGATCGGTCAAGCCTTCTTTGAGCTGACAATCAAGCTTATGGCCGATCCGCGGCCGATCGCGCGCGCTCAGCTTGAGCTTTGGGAACAGAGTGTCAGCCTGTGGGCGCGGACATTGCAACATCTGCTTGGCGGCGAGCCACCGCCGGTCAGTGCGTTGGACAAGCGCTTCAAACACCCCGAATGGGCCGAAAACCCAATATTTAGCTACATCCGCGACAGTTATCTTCTTTCCGCTCGCGCAATCCTCTCTGCCGTCCGAGGCGTAAAGGGGCTTGATGAGGAGACATACAGGAAGGTCGAATTCTATACGAAGCAATTCGTCGATGCATTGGCGCCCTCGAATTTTGCTGCGACAAACCCCGAAGTGTTGTCAAAGACGATTGAGACCGGCGGCGAGAACCTGCTCAGCGGCCTGACGAATTTGCTCAACGATCTGCAGCGCGGAAAGGGCCGCCTCAGCGTTACCATGACGGATATGAATGCGTTCCGGCTCGGTGAAAATATTGCGACGACGCCGGGCAAGGTCGTTTTCCAGAACGAAATGATCCAACTCATCCAGTACACGCCGATAACAGAGCAAGTACGTAAAACGCCTCTGTTGATCATTCCGCCGTGGATCAATAAATTCTACGTCCTCGATCTCCAGCCAAAGAATTCGTTCATCCGCTGGTGCGTCGAGCAGGGGCACACGGTCTTCGTTATCTCCTGGGTCAATCCGGACGCACGTCTGCGCGACAAGACCTTCGAGCACTATCTGCTTGAGGGCGCCATCGCGGCGATGGCGGCAGTCGAGAAAGCCATTGGCGAGCGTGCCGTGAATTGCGTCGGATATTGTCTCGGCGGAACGCTGCTCGCATCGACGCTGGCTTATCTCGCAGCGAGGGGCGACGATCGCGTCAAGAGCGCGACCTATTTCGTCACGCTCGTCGACTTCGTGGAGTCCGGCGACATGTCGGTCTTCATCGACACCGAGCAACTCGCGGCGCTCGAAGCGCGCATGAACGCGAAGGGCTATCTTGATGCGCAAGACATGGCGACTTCGTTCAACATGTTGCGCGCGAATGATCTCATCTGGTCGTTCGTCGTAGGCAACTACCTGCTCGGCAAGGAGCCGGTTCCATTTGATCTTTTGTACTGGAATTCAGATGCGACGCGTATGCCTGCGGCCATGCACTCGTTCTACCTGCGCAACATGTATCAGGAGAACAATCTGGCCAAGCCTGGTGGCATCACTCTCGACGGCACCCCAATCGATCTACGGAAAATTACGACGCCGACGTTCATTCTGGGTACAAAGGAAGATCATATCGCACCCTGGAAATCAGCTTATCGGGCAACACAATTCTATGGCGGTCCGGTTGAGTTTGTGTTGTCAGCGTCTGGCCACATGGCCGGAGTGATTAGTGCACCCGGTTCGAAATACGGCCACTGGACGAATTCGTCGAATCCCGCGACGGCCGACGAATGGTTCAAGACTGCGACCGAGCGTCGGAGTTCGTGGTGGCCTCACTGGAACGAGTGGGTGACGACGTTCTCAAATGGACAAGTCGCGGCCCGGACGCCCGGCGAGGGCTTGTCGGTCATCGAAGACGCCCCGGGATACTATGTAAGGGTTCGCTCCGACGCATAGGTGGATGACACCGGCACGTGTCCGTTGTAGGTCAATCGCGTCCTTGTGGGAACGAGCGCTTGTGGCGCAAAGCGGTCGTTCGCAGAATGAGCATTTATGGAACGACCGCTCTTGGCGGATATTGTTGCAAAAGTCTTTTTCAGGTGAGGTACAGAAATTTTAAAGACTGCTGATGCGCATCAAGCGCGGTGACATGAGGGACCACATCGTTTCATACAAAAACGACCACCTACCTTCGCGTTGGCGCCGGAGAGCCCTACGGTAGCCGACACGTCTAAAAATCGACTTTCGCGAGATTCTCCGGGTCGTCCGATTTTCGACTTTTGCAACAATATCGGCGCAAAGGGTCGTTGGCGATTGTCGCCAATTCGCAGGGTGGGGTTACTCGCCTCGGATCTCGCTAGGTGATTTGTTTGTCCAGCGGCGAAATGCGCGGCGGAAATTTGTAGCATCACTGAATCCGAGCGCCAGCGCAATATCCTCGTTTGCGAGCCTTGTCGTGCGCAGGTATTTCAGCGCGATTTGCATCCGAAGTTCATCCAGCAAGCCACGGAAAGAAATGCCTTGCTCCCGCAACTGACGCCGCAGCGAGCGATCGCTCACTTCAAGGAGCTTCGCTATGGCGGCGAGCGTCGGAGGGTTGGTGATATTCCGAAGCAGAAGTACGCGAATCTCTCCGGCTATTCCGATTCGCGATTTCAGATCGTTGAGCAGATCGTCGCAATGGGCCACGACCGTCGGGTACGTCGTCTTGTTGCCGAGATTTGCCGCTTGGTCCAGCCAAGCCGACCGAAACACGATCTGGTTGGTTCTGCTTGCGAAGCTCAGACCACATCCGATCTGGTCCGCTGGCAGGCTAAAATCATCGGCTTTCGGATAGGCCAAATTTATCTGATCCGGAGTGAACGCAGAGCCCATGATATCCCGCATCAGCGATATATGAATGCCGATCTGCATCTCGGTGATGAAGCGGTAGATTTGTGGATCGGCTGCGGCGCGCGCATTGGGCTCAATGACCCAGCTCGCGGATCCCTCCTGTTCCGTGAATTCGATTGTTGCCAGCGGCGCCGCGAGGGCGTGATATAACTCGGCAAAAACCATCGCCTTGCGAAAGTCGGGGCAGCAAAGAATGGCGAACCCGTACATGCCGTAAGCGGAGATGTGGATCGATGTACCGATGCGGTACGGCAAATGCGGATCGCTTGAGAGCCGAATTGCGTTCTTGCAGGCCGTCATCAATTCAGCGAGCGAAATCCTTGACTTCGGGGAATGCACCTCGTCCACGGTCAGGTTAACGTTTCCTAGTATCTCATCGGCTGGACAACCCTGGTCGACGAGTACGTCGAATAGCGCGGCAAGTTTGGTCGATTCGTAAACGCGCTCACTCAATCCCACAATTGGACTCTTCTTTGCGTCGTTCGCAATGGAGCGCAAAGCGGAAGACCTGCCGGGTTGCTTGGAATCGCGCAACTGAACCTGCCTTTGGACAACCACACGGTTCGAACCTTCTGTCACTTGTCGTCGGGACAGGGTAGCAGCTTTTTCCGGTCGCCGTAGGCTGGGCCGGGCGAGGCTCCGGCTCCCCTAGGTCATAAAATGCAGCAGTTTTATTCAAGACCTCGTCTCTGATGATGGGCAACTTGTCCGGCTAGGACCCGTTCGTCGTCCGTTTCAGACCTTCACAAGCATCGGGCTGCGCGCGAGGGTCGGGCTGGCGCCGTGCGTGCAATCGTCAGGGAGCTGCACGAAAGACTAAGCGATCCGCTCACTTTGAATGGCGGACGCCGAAACGGCCGGAGGAAGGCAAGGGAGGCCGTCATGGTGGGAAGGCTGATTCAGACCGCCAAATCCGCTTATCAATATCCGTTGATCTTCAAGCAGTTGTGGCACACGCCGCGCGTGCAGGCACCGGAACAAGAGATCGTTTACCGCGATCTGAAGCGTTTCACCTATCGCCAAATCAAGGAGCGGATCGGCCGTCTCGCATCGGCCTTAGGGAAAGCAGGGGTAGAGCCCGGTGACACCGTCGGCGTCCTCGAGTGGGATAGTCACCGGTTTCTCGAGGCGTTCTTCGCGATTCCGATGATGGGCGCCGTGCTGCAGACGGTGAATGTCCGTCTGTCACCCGAGCAGATCGCCTACACGATCGATCACGCCGGAGCTTCAACGCTTCTCGTGAACGATGAATTCGTAGGGTTGCTGGAGGGGCTGAAATCCCAATTGCCGAAGGTCAAACGGTTGATCGTGATGTCGGATCGACCCGCGCCGCAGAGTGGAAGTCTATCGTTCATCGGTGAATATGAGGGCCTGCTTGCGGCGGCTTCGCCCGACTACGACTTCCCTGATTTCGACGAGAATACCCAGGCGACCACCTTCTATACGACCGGCACGACCGGATTGCCCAAGGGGGTCTATTACAGCCACCGGCAACTCGTGCTCCACTCGCTGTCCGGGCTGGCTCTGTTTGGCATGGCGGGCACGCAGGGCCGCTTTTCGCGCGACGACGTCTACATGCCGATCACGCCGATGTTTCACGTCCACGCCTGGGGGTTCCCCTGGTCGGCGACGCTCGCAGGCGTCAAGCAAGTCTATCCCGGGCGCTACGAGCCGGCGATGCTGGTCAAGCTGATCAAGCGTGAGGGCGTCACCTTTACCCACGGCGTGCCGACCATTTTGCAGATGTTGCTCGATGCCGCCGCAAAGGCGAACGTCGATCTGAACGGGCTCAAGATGGTGATCGGTGGCTCTGCCTTGCCGAAAGCGCTGGCAAAGCAGGCGCTTGCCGCAGGTGTCGACATCTTTGCAGGCTACGGGATGTCGGAGACCGGTCCTCTTGCTGCGGTTTCCCATGTCAGGTCGAAGGACCTCACCGGTAGTCCTGACGGGGAAGTCGAATTCCGCACCAGGGCCGGCATGGCAGCGCCGCTGGTGGATCTGCGCATCGTCGACACCGACATGAAGGACGTGCCGCATGATGGCAAGTCTGCCGGCGAGATCGTCATGCGTGCGCCATGGCTCACGCAAGGCTACTTCGACAATCCTGAAACCTCTGAGCAGCTCTGGGCTGGAGGCTATTTGCACACCAGCGATATCGCGGTGGTCAGCCCCGACGGCTATGTGCACATCACGGACCGCATCAAGGACGTGATCAAGACCGGTGGCGAATGGGTGTCGTCGCTGCAGATCGAGGACCTGATCTCGCAATGTGCCGGCGTTGCGGAGGCGGCCGTTATCGGCGTCAAGGACGATCGATGGGGTGAGCGGCCGCTGGCGCTCGTTGTTAAGCGGGTGGATGGCGATGGCGTCAGCGACACGGTCATCAAGGACCATCTCAAAGGGTTCGCCGACAAGGGCATCATTTCGAAATACGGCATTCCGGAGAAGATCATTTTCGTCGAAGGCATTCCCAAGACCAGTGTCGGCAAGATTAACAAGAAAGCGCTGCGCGAGCGATACGGGAACATGTGACGGTCCGAATGCAGCCGCGAATGATCGAGGAGGAGAACGTGAGCAACCTCATCCTTGCCGGTTTGGGCGAAAGAGTTGGGCAGGAACTCGGCGTTTCCGGTTGGGTTTCGATCGACCAGGCGCGCATCGACACGTTTGCATCCTGTACTGGGGATGACCAATGGATCCACGTCGACGTCGAAAGGGCGAAGCGGGAAAGCCCGTTCCGGGGCCCGATCGCACACGGTTATCTGACGCTGGCGATGGTAGCGCCGCTCGCGATGGAGGTCGGTGTCATCCCGACCGATGCTGCCGCCGGGCTGAATTACGGGATCGACAAGGTTCGCTTTCTGGCTCCCGTGCCGGCCGGCGCACGCGTGAGGCTGCGCGTCGTGCTCGTCGGGATCGAGCCGAGGGAAGGCGGGCAGGTGATCATGAAGACCCGGAACACGCTTGAAGTGGAAGGATCGGAGAAGCCCGCGTTGGTGGCCGAGACGCTGGCGCTTCTGATCCCTGCAGCGGGAGCACGACGGCAATGAGCACGGAAAATCGCGAGCAAATCCCGCCCATGGAGGCGATCTCCGAAGACGCATCCCGAAATACACTGGCGCTCAATCCGCTTGTCGGCATAACGGGGCAGGATCTCGCCGGCAGCGCCGGCGTCCTGTTCAAGGCTATCGTCAACGAGCCGAAGGTCGCCGCCGAGCAATGGCTCTCTTTCCTCGGCGAACTCGGTTCCATCGTCGCCGGCAAGTCCGAACGTGCACCGCAGGCGGGTGACAGACGATTTTCCGATGCCACCTGGAAGGAGAGTGCGCTGCACGGCGGGATGCTTAAGGCCTATTTGGCGTGGGGCGATGCCGTCAGCGGCTTCGTGGACAAGACGAGCCTGAGCGACATCGACAAGGCGCGCGCGCATCTGGTCACGGAAATCGTGATCGACGCGGTCGCGCCCACCAATGCCATGCTGACCAATCCGGCGGCGGTGCGCAAATTCGTGGATACCGGCGGCCGCAGCGTCTGGCTGGGGTTGAAGAACTACTTCGATGACCTCACGAAGAACGGCGGCATGCCGTCGATGGTCGATCAGAGCGCGTTCAAGGTCGGCGAGAATCTTGCGACTACTCCGGGCGCGGTGATCCATCGCAACGAGCTGTTGGAGCTGATCCAATACACTCCGACGACGCCGAAGGTCTGGAAGCGGCCGCTGCTCATCACTCCCCCGCAGATCAACAAATACTACGCGCTCGATCTCTCGCCCGACAAAAGCATGGTCCGCTTCCTGCTCGAGAGCGGCATTCAGGTCTTCTGCGTGAGCTGGCGTAATCCGACCGCGGCCAATCGCGAGTGGGGCCTCGACAGCTACGTCGCGGCGCTCGACGAAGCCGTCGACGCCGCGCGCGAAGTGAGCGGCAACGACGACATCTCCATGATGGGATCCTGCTCCGGCGGCATTACGTCGACGGCGTATTTCGCAACGCTCGGCGGCGCTGCCGAGAAGATCCGGAATATGGTGCTGGCGGTCTGCCTGCTCGATCCGAACACGGCCGACGAGAGTGCGTTCGGCTGCCTGATGACGCCGGAAACCATGCGGGCCGCCAAGGAGACCTCGCGTCTTCGCGGGCTGGTCGACGGCCACGAACTGGCGCGGATGTTCGCGTGGATGCGACCGAACGATCTGATCTGGAATTATTGGGTCAACAATTATCTGCTTGGCAATCAGCCACCGGCCTTCGACATCCTGTACTGGAATGCGGATACGACCCGACTTCCGGCCCGTCTGCATGGCGACTATCTCGATCTGTATTTCACCAACCCGTTCGTCAATGCCGAAAAGCTCGCGTTGAACGGCAAGTCGGTCGACATGAGCAAGGTCAACGCGGACTGCTATGTCGTTGCCGGTGTGACCGACCACATCACGCCCTGGAAAGGTGTGCACAAGACCGCGCAGATCATGGGCGAGCACACGACTTTCGTGCTGTCGAACAGCGGCCATCTGCAGAGCCTCATCAACCCGCCGACCAACCCAAAGGCCTCCTTCATGATCGGATCCGTCAATCCAGCCGGGCCGGACGCATTCCTGGCCGCCTCCGAGAAGCGAAAGGGAAGCTGGTGGCTCGATTGGCGGGACTGGCTTCATGCGCGATCAGGCGAAGAGGTGGATGCACCGAAGTCGCTCGGCAGCCAACGCTATCCCGCCCTTGCTCCAGCTCCGGGGACCTACGTCTTTGACTGATATCTTAACGAATGGGAGCCCGGCAAAGCCGGCCGCGACCGGGAAGCTGGGCGAGATCGAGGTGCGACAAATCGCGATCGATGGGCAGTTGCTGCAGGTCGCCATCCGGCACGGGCGCGGCAGCGGGCCGCCACTGTTGCTGTTCAATGGGATCGGCGCCAACTGGGAGTTGGCGAAACCGCTCCTTGAAGCGCTCACGAGTACAACGGCGATCATCTTTGACGTGCCTGGCGTTGGCGGGTCGCCGAGGCCGCTTTTGCCGTACCGCCCGTCGACGCCGGCACGCCTGGCCGCCGGGCTCGTTGCGGAGCTAGGCTATGCGGAGATCGATGTCGCCGGCGTATCCTGGGGCGGCGCCATCGCGCAGCAATTCGCCCATCAATATCCAAAGCTATGCCGCCGGCTGGTGCTTGCTGCGACGGCGGCTGGCGTGATCATGGTGCCGGCGAGCCCCTCCGTGTTGTGGAAGATGGCGACGCCGCGCCGCTATACCGACAAGGACTACATGAATAGGATTGCGGCAGACCTCTATGGAGGGGCCTTCCGCAGTGATCCATCATTGATCGGCCGGCATGCGTCCGCGATGCACGGTGTACGCAACTTAGGTTACCTGTACCAGCTGCTTGCCGTGACCGGCTGGACCAGCCTGCCATGGCTGTGGTCACTGCCGCAGCCGACGTTGGTCTTGATGGGCAGCGACGATCCACTGGTCCCTCCGATCAACGGTCATATCCTGGCGGGCCTGATCCCGGACGCCGAGCTCCGCATGATCGATGATGGGCACCTGTTCATGGTGACGCGGCCGGCGGAAACCGCCGCACTGATCGAGGCGTTTCTGGCCAGCGAGAACAAGCCGGTCGAGCCATCATCGCTGCTTTCGCGATTAGCCGGCTGGATCGGAGATTTCGCTTCGACGTCCGCAGGCGGACGCCGTCAAACCTGAGCAACAGATAACAACTGGCCGCACCATTCCTTCCAGGGAGGAACCCATGGCGAATGAGCAGGCGAAACCTATAGGAAAATCGGATTACACACCGCCGCCGATCGATGGCGACTTCTACAGGATCGCTGGCGTGCTGAACGACAAGGAACGCGCGCTTCTCAGGCGTGTTCGCGAGTTCACCGAAGGCGTGATCGCACCTGTCATAGAGGACTATTGGGGCCGCGACGAGTTTCCGTTCGCGATGATTCCGAAGATGGCCGAAACCGGCATCGGTGGCATCGGCTACCAGGGCTATGGCGCGGTCGGCGGCAGTTGGCTGTTGAACGGCTTCGTTGCGATGGAACTGGCCCGGGTCGACGCATCGGTCGCGACGTTCTGGGGCGTGCACACCGGCCTGTCGGCGGGCTCGATCTATTTGTGCGCGGACGAGGAGCAGAAGCAGCGCTGGCTGCCGCCGATGATGCGCTTTGACAAGATCGGCTCGTTTGGCCTGACGGAGCCCATGGTAGGCTCGGCGACATCGGGTGGGATGATGACGAATTGCCGTCGCGACGGCGACAGCTGGATCCTTAACGGCCAGAAGAAGTGGATCGGCAACGCCACCTTTGCCGACATCAACGTGATCTGGGCGCGCGAGGAAGGCTCGAACCAGGTAAAGGGCTTTGTCGTGGGAAAGGACAATCCGGGCTTCTCGGTCGAGAAGATCAAGACCAAGATGGCGCTCCGCGTCGTGCAGAACGGGCTGATCACGCTGAGGGACTGCCGCGTGCCCGAGGCGGATCGTCTGCAGAATGCCAACTCTTTCAAGGACACCGCCAAGGTCTTGCGGATGACCCGTACCGGGGTGGCGTGGTTTGCGGTGGGCTGCCAAATGGGGGCCTACGAGCACGCGCTGCGATACGCGACCGATCGGAAGCAATTCGGAAAGCCGATCGGTGGCTTCCAGCTCGTGCAGGATTTGTTGGTACGCATGCTCGGCAATGTCACCGCAACCCAGGCGATGATGTTGCGGCTCGCCCAACTTCAAGACGAAGGCGTGATGCTGGACGAGCATGCATCGCTCGCGAAAGCTTTCTGTACCGTCAAATGCCGCGAGACCGTCGGCTATGCACGCGAGCTGCTAGGTGGCAACGGCATCCTGCTGGAGAACCACATCGGCCGCTTCGTGGCCGATGCGGAGGCAATTTACTCCTACGAGGGCACTAGGGAGATGAACACGTTGATCGTCGGAAAGTCGATCACCGGACTGAGCGCCTTCGTCTGAGTCTGAGCAACGCTGATTTACCGGGCGGGGCAGCGCAAAGAACCTGACGCGCAACAGCACAGACGGGAAATTCCTCCCTGCCGACCCGCACGGGTGGCGCGGCATTGTAAGTCCATCACATGTCGGCTTCCCTGCGCCGCCCCGCGAAAAACCGTTTGATGGAGAGTGATATGAGACTGGTGCTTCTAGGGCCGCCCGGCGCCGGCAAGGGGACGCAGGCGTTCAAGCTGTCGCAAATCCTTGCGATCCCGCAGCTGTCGACCGGCGATATGCTGCGCGCCGCCGTGGCGGCGGGACACGCGACTGGGCGCAAGGCGGCGGAGATCATGGAGCGCGGTGAGCTTGTGCCGGATCAGCTGGTGGTCGGGTTGATCGTCGAAAGAATTGCCCAACCCGACGCAGCCGGAGGATTCATCCTGGATGGCTTCCCGCGCACGGTGGCCCAGGCGAAGTGCCTCGATGGTGTCCTCAATGCGTACGAGTTGAACTGTGTGCTCGAGCTCAAGGTCGACGAGCAGCATTTGCTGGAGCGGATCCTGGGCCGCGCCATCCAAGCCCGCGAAAACGGCGAGGCGGTGCGGGCGGACGACAACGCGGAAGCGCTGAGCGTGCGCCTGGCGGCTTACGCCAACCAGACGAAGCCCCTGACCGATTACTACGCCGCCAAGGGGCTGCTTAAGACCATCGACGCCTCGCTGCCTGTGGACCGCGTCACGGCGGCGCTCGTCGAAGCGATCAAATGATCTGGAATCGTTTCGGCCGGAGCGATCGGGGACGTACTCGGGCGAAGT
>Ga0137415_10007468_pt1 | contig 10834 bp, 5 predicted proteins | sample CZODoug3_1_1_16f_FD_183082 | JGI IMG/M metagenome (GOLD analysis project Ga0137415, IMG submission 183082) | Vadose zone soil fungal communities from Angelo Coast Range Reserve, California, USA - CZODoug3_1_1_16fungal (Hybrid Assembly) | ecosystem: Environmental > Terrestrial > Soil > Vadose...
CCCTGTCGTATACGGAGCACCGGTACGAGATCGTCCGGCACGTCTTTGCGGGCTGGGCGCAAGATGACTGGAAGGTTCATGACAACCTGACGCTCAATCTCGGCCTGCGCTACGACTTCGATACCAACGGGCACTCGGAAAAAGTCCGCTTCCTGCCCTGGCTGCCGGGCGACCAGCCTCGTGAGAAAACCAACTTCGCCCCGCGGTTAGGGATGAACTACAACCTCAACGACCGGACGGTCCTGCGTGGGGGGTACGGGCTCTTCTACGCCTTCGCGCCCAACGACGGCGTTCAGCAAACGGAAGGGTATCTGCACCGATTTGAAAATCAGATCTTCAACGACCGCCGCCCCGATTTTGTGCCGAACTGGTTCGGCACGGGGCCGAGCGCCGAGGGGGAATGGGGCGGGCCCAAGCCGACCTTCGAGCAGTCGCTGCAACGCGCCTGCGACGTTCACTTCGTGCCCGGCTGCGTGTATCGGGCGCTCAACCAGGAAATCAACTATCCGGGGCGCAAGACGTCCTACAGCCAACAGGCGTCGATCGGTGTCCAGCGGCAGTTCGGCACCACCATGTCGTTCGAGGCGAATTACGTCTACACCGGGGGCCGACGCGAGGAACCCTCCAACACCATGAACGTCAATCTGACGTACGACCCCGCCACGGGCGCCAACTATCCCTTCAGCGACGTCAGCCACCGGGCCTTTCCGCAGTGGGGCCTCGTGAACTTCGAGCTGCTGGAGGGCTGGTCGAATTACCATGGCACAGACTTCACGTTTACCAAGCGCTTCAGCCAGCGCTGGCAAGCCACCGCGACCTACACGCTGTCGTTCTTCAGCGATGCGAACCCAACGCGGGACCAGTGGTTCATCGGCGACGACGGCGTGGTGGCGCGGCGGCCGATCGGCTTCGCGCTCGCCCCCGATCTCGGCGGCGAATACGGCCCGGCCGGCTCGTACGTCGGTGGAGGCGCTCAGGGAGGCGGAGACCAACGTCAGCGGGCCGTCCTCAACGGCATTTGGGATCTCGGCCACGGATTTCAGTTGAGCGGCATTTATTTCTTCGGTTCCGGCGAGCGCCGGCTCACGGATACGGGCGTTGATAATCGCGATGAAGGGGGCGGCATCGTGGGGCGCCCGCGCTTGCGCGACGACGGCACGATTCTGCCGCGCAACAATCTGGTTGGCGATCCGATTCACCGCGTGGACATGCGGCTCCAGAAGCGGATTCCGCTCGTCGGCCACGCGACAATCGACGGCATCTTCGAGGTGTTCAATCTGTTCAATCATGCGAACTACGGATCTTACGTGACGAACGAAAGCAGCCCCCTGTTCGGGAGGCCGTCGTTCAGCGACAGCCTCAGCTATCAGCCTCGAATGCTCCAACTGGGGTTCCGCACCACGTTCTAGCCTGGTCAGTGGGAGGAGGAGGACATGACCAAAGCCAAGTTCGCTGCGCATCTCTTTAGCCCTCTGGTGGTCCTGGTGGTGGTGCCGTCGCTCGCTTCAGCCCAGAGCACGATTTCCGGCGTGGTAAAAGACGCGAGCGGCGCCGTCATTCCGGGCGTGACCGTAGAAGCTGCCAGCGAGGTGCTGATCGAAAGGTCGCGCACCGTGGTCACCAGCGGCGACGGACGCTATACCGTCGTTGACGTGCGGCCGGGCCTCTACACAATGACCTTCACCTTGCCGGGGTTCAGCACGGTCAAGCAGCAGGTCACCGTGCCGGCGAACGTGTCGGTCCCCGTTGACGCCGAAATGAAAGTCAGCGCCCTCGAGGAAACGGTGACCGTCGAATCCAAGTTGGCGACCGTTGATGTAGAGAACGTGGCGCACCCCGCGGTCTTGTCGCGCGCGGACATGGACGCGATCCCGAGCGCGCGAAACATGCAGTCCCTCGGTTCGTATGTTCCCGGCGTTCACTTGAACACGCCAGATGTGGCCGGCTCCATGCAGGTCCAGCAAACCTACATCACCACGCACGGCAACCTGCCCCACGACAGCACGTACTTGCTGGACGGCATGCTCATCAACTCCACCATCGCCGACGGCCGGGCCCAGAACTATATCGATAACGCGATCATTCAGGAGACGACCTATCAAACCAGCAGCGTCACCGCGGAAGTGTCCGGCGGGGGCGTCTACACCAACATGGTGCCCAAGGACGGCGGCAACCAGTTTCATGGAGATTTGTTCCTCGGCGGAGTGGGCTCCAGCTTTGTAGGGGCCAACATCGATCAGAAGCTGATTGACCGCGGTGTGACGGGTCAATCGGCGGTCAACAAGATCAATGACTTCGACGGCTCGCTGGGAGGGCCTGTCAAGAAGGACAAGCTGTGGTTCCTTGTGACAGGTCGCAAACAACTTACCAACCTTCAATCGGCGGGCTCGTTCTTTGCGGATGGCCGCCCCGGAATCGAGCGCGATTCCCTCGATACGGTGACCGGCCGCCTCACCTGGCAGATCAGTCCGAAAAACAAGTTCAGCGCCATGTATTCGCGGATTTGGAAGTCCATCTCAGCCGATATCGTCTCCAGCCTCTTTGGCTTGGGGCAGGGGATGTCGCCGTACAACGCCACCGACCCGAACATCTCCTCGCTCCACCGCGATCCGGTCCTGTATTACATCGCGCAGGGCAAGTGGACCGGCACGCTCACACCCAGGCTGCTTTTCCAAGCCGGCTTCTCGCTCAACAAAGAGGACTTCGACGTCGTGTATCAGCCGGGCATTCGACAGGATCCCTTTACCCCTGCCTGGTACGCCGGAGCATCGCACTTAGATGTGGCGCTGCTCACTCGCAGCGTCGCTGGAGCTGTGAACAGCTTCAACAAATATGACCGGTACGTCTGGAGCGGTTCGGGGGTGTACGTCATTGGTGCACACACGATCAAGTTTGGCATCCAGGACAGCTATGGTCCCGCCTATGTCAGCAACATCGCGAACGGAGACGCCTACTACAATTTCACAAATGGGGTGCCGCTCAATGTCACGGCGTACAACACGCCGACAGTCTCCAGGCCATACCTGAATGCGGACATCGGGATCTATGGAATGGATACCTGGCACTTCAATCGGTTGTCGATGACCGCCGGCCTGCGCTGGGAATATCTATCGGCGGAGATCGAACCGTCGAGTGCGCCGGCGGGCCGCTTCGTGCCGGCTCGCAACTTTGCCAAGGTGGACTGCAACACGGTCAAGGGGATGGGGTGTTTCAAGAACTGGTCGCCGCGGCTTGGCATCGTCTACGATTTGTTCAGCAACCACCAGACAGCGTTGAAGGCCGGCTTCGGAAAGTACAACACACCCATCGTCACCTCCATTTTGAACAACTTCAACCCGATGTTCCTGACCACCGTGAACATCCCGTGGAACGATGCGAACCGCAACGGCATCGCCGAAGGAGCCGGTTTCGGCCAGGGCGAGCTCGGTCCGAATCCGAATCCTTTGTTTGGTGTCCTCCAGAACCGGACGCTCGATCCCAATTTCGACCGCGAGTACAACCTGCAGTACAGCGCAGGCATTCAGCAGCAGGTGGCGCGCGGTGTGACGCTGAATTTCAACTGGAATCGCCGCGTGGATTATCAGCAGGTCCTGACCTTGAATAATGCCGTGCCGGCCTCCGCATGGACGCCGTACGAGATCGTCAACCCGCTCGATGGCACGCCGATTACGGTCTTTAACCTGCAGCCTGCCTATTTCGGGCTGCCTGCGCAGGTGTATCAAACCAACACCCGCCAAAGCAGTCGCGCCAACATGTATAACGGCTTCGAGACATCCGTCACGGCCCGGCTGCCGCGAGGAGCGTTCCTCTTCGGGGGATGGACCATCGAGCGGCAGGTCGATCGGGCCTGTGACATGAGCGCCGGCACGAATCTCTTGAACGATCCAAACTCTCTCCGGTTCTGTGACTGGACCGGCAACTTGTATCAGGAACTGGGCACGATACCAGGAGTACCGCACCGGCATGAGTTCAAGCTTGTCGGGAGCATGCCTGTGGGGTGGGGCTTCGAGGTGAACGGGTCGGTCTACAGCAACCCGGTTTACAGCACCAATTTCGCCACGAACCTGGCTTTCAACAACACCACTCAGGTGTACTCACCAGCCGCCTACTTCGCCGGTCAGACCCAGGGGTTTTATGTGGTGAATTGGAGTCTTACGCCGACGACGAGGTATCCGGCCGACTGCCACTGTCCTAACCCGGGCGGGTTGGTTGACCCCGGCCTGAGACAGGGCTCGGAACTGATCCCCCTGGTGGCACCCGGCTCTCGGCTCACGCCCCGATTAAATCAGATCGACATCGGCGTCAGAAGGCTCTTCCATCCTCGCCAAAACATGACCCTGTCCGCCCAGGCCGAGATTTTCAACGTCATCAACGCGAACACGGTACTGACTGAGAGCGAGACGCTCGGAACATCCGTCACGCCCTACCTGCCCGGGGGCATCGGCGGCCAGCCCTCGGCGATCACGAATCCGCGCATGCTACGGTTCGCGCTGCAGTTTAAGTTCTGATATGGAGCGGCGGTGCTATGATGCCAGGACTGTCTTCTGGCGCGTCTGACAATTCAGGATCTTTGGGAGGAGGGGTCACAGTGAACGCTACATGGAACCCCCGGATTTTCACCGCCGCCGGTCTGATGCTCGCAGTGGTCTTCGCCGCCCCGGCGGTGGCGGCTGCACAGGCGCCGGACACGCAGGGGCCGGTGACATTCGCCAAGGACGTGGCGCCGATCCTGCAGCGGAACTGTCAGGTTTGTCATCGGCCCGGCTCGACCGCCCCCATGTCCCTGCTGAAATATGAGGAGGTGCGGCCCTGGGCCCGGTCGATCAAGCAGCGCACGTCGCTTCGGGAGATGCCGCCGTGGTACATCGATCGAAACGTGGGCATCCACCAATTCAAGAATGATCGGTCCCTGTCCGACGAAGAGATCGACACGATCGCCAAGTGGGTGGACGCCGGCGCGCCTCTTGGGAATCCCGCCGACCTGCCGCCTCCGCGGCAGTTCGAGGATGTGGACAAGTGGCACATCGGAGCCCCGGATCTGATCGTGACGATGCCGAAAGACCAGATCGTCCCGCCAGCGGGCCCCGACAAATGGCTGGACGTTCTCGTGGACCCCGGGCTGACGGAAGACCGATACCTCAAGGCTGTGGAGACCAAACCCAGCAAGGGCTTCAAAGTGATTCACCACTCGGTACAGACGATGACGGAACCCGACGGATCGATTGATGATTCCGACAACCCGCGGGGAAAGTTCCTCAACGAGTATGCGCTGGGCAAGAACGGCGACGTCTTCCCTGAGGGTGCGGGGCGACTGATCAAGGCGGGCACGAAGTTCAATTTCAATCTCCATCTTCATTCGATTGGCGAGGAGACGAGAGCCAACGTGGAGCTTGGTCTCAGGTTCTATCCCAAAGGATACGTCCCGCGGTACGTCGAGAACTCCGAGGGCGTCGGGAGAAATCAGGATCTCGACATTCCGGCCAACACCGACAACGTACGATCCGACGGCTATTTCACCCTGACCAGACCGGCCCGAGTCCTGTCGTTCCAGCCCCACATGCACAACCGGGGGAAGGCGATGTGCGTGGAGGCCATCTATCCGCCTACGGGCAGCCCGGCCACAGGGAACACGCAGCAGCAGAACCGCGTGGAGACGCTGAGCTGCGTGGATCGGTATCAGTTCGCCTGGCACGTCGTCTACCTGTACGATGACGATGCGCAGCCGCTGCTCCCCGCCGGGACCGTCCTGCACGTCATCGGGTGGCACAACAATACGGCCGCCAATAAATTCAACCCCGATCCAGACAACCTGGTCACCTACGGGCAGCGGACGATCGACGACATGAGTTTTGCGTGGATGAGTTGGTACTACCTCTCCGACCAAGAGTACAAGGAGCAAGTCGAAGCGCGGCAGGCCAAAATCAAGAACACGGGGAACTGATCGCGGACGGTTGCCATGACAATCCATTCCCGACATGCGATGTGGGCGTTGGCGCTGGCTTTGATCGTCATGGCGCCGACGAGCGCACGCACCCAGATGCGGTATGCGAGCGGTCAGAACGTTGCGCCCGCTTTTGAAGGCTGGGAGCGGAACCCCGACGGGACGTTCAATATGGTCTTCGGGTATCTCAACAGAAATTATGAGGAGCAGGTCGATATCCCCATCGGTCCAAACAACTCGGTCGACCTGGGTGGGGATGATCGAGGTCAGCCCACGCATTTCTACCCGAGACGACAGCGATTCGTCTTCAAGGTCGCGGTGCCGAAAGACTGGGACAAGAATCGGAAGGTGGCGTGGACCCTGACGTCGCACGGGCGCACCGACGTGGCGAAGGGATGGCTCCAACCGGAATGGGAGCTGAATCAGGGGGTGTACTCCGAGAACAACGGCGGCGGTGTGCTCGAAGAGGGCAACCAGGCTCCGGTCGTTGAAGGCCGCCGCGCGCAGACGATCACGCTGCCGAGTTCCCTGACCCTGAAAGTTTCCGCCATTGACGATGGGCTTCCAAAACCGCCGCGGCGGACTCCGAACGCCGCGATCGCGACCGCTGCCGCCGCTCCCGCGAATCCGGATCCCAACAATCGGAGGCGCAGAACCCAGGGACTGCGGATCAGATGGATCCAGTACAGGGGCCCTGGCAAAGTGACCTTCGATCCCGACAATGCTCCGGCCGTGTACGGCAAGCCGGTCGATCTGACGACGAAGGTGAGCTTCAGCGCGCCCGGAACATATCTGCTGCGGGCGATCGCCAGCGACGGCCAGCTCGAGTCGATACACGAAGTGACCGTGACGGTGAACCCGAGCGGATCGGCCCAGAACCGCTGACCGGTCGCGCTCCGCTACTGTCTCTCAAACACTGTCGTGTCGTTCAGCTTTTGGCCCTGAGCATTCGTGCCAGTAGTTGTGACCGTGCGAGTCTTGCCGTCTTTCGAAATCACGTGTCGGGCAAGATTGAGGGTTTTGCCGTTGAGCTTGGCCGTGACCTCGTACGTATAATCGTCGATTTTCTTATACGAGACGGCATTTGCGGCGTTTGGGTTCGGTGTTCCGTCGAGCATCGGCTTCGTGGGGGAATCCTTCCCGTCGAACTTGGCGGTGTATTCGTTGTGGGTTTTCTTGCCCTGCGAATCGACTCCATCTGCAACCAGTTTTATGCCGCCCTCGATGGATTCAAACTTGACCGTGTTACTCTGCGGCGCCGGACCGGGGCTGTATTTCGATTTCGCAACATTCAACTTCCACGTTCCTGCCAGCATGTCTGCACCTATCGCTGTCACGCTGAAGAACGCGAGCACGGCCAGCCCGACGCACATTACGGTTAATCTCGCTCTCATGATTGGTCCTCCGTCAGAAGTCAAGTTGCGCGCTGAACTTGAACAAGCGCCCGCCCATGATCTGGATCGGCTGGAGCCACTGGTTCCCGTACCGCGTGGTCACATTGAGGAGGGCGCTCGCGTTGAGCAGGTTGAACACATCGACATTCCCGCGAACCTTTGTGTGCCCCATCTGGAACAACCGGCTGAAACGGACGTCCATTTGTCGGAGGCGATCTTCGAAGAGCGTGTTGGGTGGGATCAGGTCGATCGTGACATTGGCGGTACACGCGCCGACGCCGCTGCATTGCGCCAGATTACGGCCGAGCGACGGCAGAATCTCCGCGTTGTTGTACGATCGGCTCGCCGCGATCGGGATCCCTGGAATATCCTGGTAGATCGCGCTGGTCTGGAGCTTCCAGGGCAGCGGGTAGACGACCAGCAACTTGACCTGCGTCGCGGCGGACCATGGCCGGCTGATGTGGCAGAAGTCGGGCCGCGTGTCCAGCGTCGTCAACGTGAAGGTGTTGCCCGTGGCCGTCCCGGCCACGACACTCGACGGCGAATCCACCACGAAGCAGTTGTCGGTCACGGTGCGCCCGGTGCTCAGGCCCCCAGCGAACTGACCACCCTGTCCGAATCGCGCCTTGACCGTGACGTCGGCGCCGTTGAACACCTCGGTCTGGTTCCCGTAGTGCGATGATTGGGTGACCAGGTTGTCGACCTGGCCGAACTTGTCCGGCTTGATGTCATAGATCCCGCAGAACCGGCTGCCACCACTGCCCGGCAGCCGACTATCCATTGGCGCCGTGATGCAGTACGGATCGTAATCTGCGGACGTCAAGAGCTGATCGTCCAAGATCAGGAAACCGCCGTACCACGTGCGGAAATAGCCGACATCCAACGCCACATTCCGCCGCAGCTCCTGCTGAACGGAGACCGAACCCTGCCAGTTGTAGAACTGCTGGTTGAAGCCGCGTATCGCATCGTCCGCAAACCGCGTATTACTGGCTCTCACACGACCGAACGTGAGGTCCGACCACTGTCCGCACTCACCGTTGACCGCCGGGTTCCTCAGATCGCAATCGGGGATGTAATTGCCGTTCGCGTCGGTCCACGTTCGCGTTGTGCTGGCAGCCTGGTTCAATGCGGGGTTGTTCAGCGCAGCCGTGAAGTAGGGTGTAAACCGGCCCAGCGACACCTTGAGCGCGGTCCGGCCGTTGCCAAACACGTCGTAGGCGGCACCCAGCCGCGGGTTGAGATTATTGAAATTCGGCAAATTCTCCACGGCCGGGAAATCGCGCGCCAGCACGAATGGGCCCGCCGGCATGTGCTGTTCAGGAATGGACCCCTTCAAGTTGTTGTACCGCACGCCGAGGTTCAGTGTCAGCTTCCGGATGGCCCACTGATCCTGCACGTAGAAGCCGAAGTCCCTCGAGCGATTCTGAGCCTCGAATGGCACCGCCCAGATCGTCACCGACTGGGGCACCGCGCCTCGGAACGTATAGGACCTGGCGCCGTTGATTTGGTTGGGGTCGTCGGCTTGGTCGGGTACGCCCTCGCGGTACTCGTTCAGGTCGAGCCCGGTCTTGAAGACATGCGATCCGGTGATGTAGGACACCGCGAACCGCTGGTGATATTGCCTGTTGTGCTGGACCCTGTAGCCGCCGGCATGGGTCAACGCCAAGGCGCGGGAGCCGTACCGGAAGTTCGTCGCGAGATCCGTGATCTGAATGGTGTCCGTCCCGACGCCCTCTTCCCGTCTGGTGGAATTGTTGAACAGGTTCGCCGACGCGCCTGCCTCGAACAGGAGTCGGCTGGTGGCCGGATAGGTCCACGTGACGAGCGGCAAGTAGTTGAGCAGGTAATTGTGCCGTGCCACGGCTTCGGGCGCCGCGAGAATGCCACCGTTCGACTGCGGCTCCAACAGAGGCCAAAAACAGCTGCAGTTGGGTTGAGTTTCGTAGGAGGCCACGACCCTGTGCTTCGGCGCGGCCTGCCACGTCAAGCGCAGGCTGTAGTCCCGGTAGTAGTCGTCTGTGTACGCCGGCCGACTCAAATCCGGCTCGTAGAGCAGGACACGCCACTCTTTGTCGGCGCCGACCGGCGTGGTGAGCTTGTTGAAATAATTGCCCTGCTGGTATTGCTGGTTGACCGCTCGCCGGTGGCCCGCGAAGAACCATAGCGTGTCGCGCTTGATTGGACCGCCGAGGACCCCCGCGACGTCGTAAGACTTCTTGACCGACGGCGCGAAAGACAGACCTCGCGAGCGGAGCATCTGATCCAGATTGTCGCTCTGCAAGCTCGGGCTCGTGAGGCCTGCGAAGATGCTTCCTGAGAACGTGTTGCCTCCGTCCTTGGACACGATGTTCATCTGGACGCCACCGGTATTCCGTTCGGCCGACATGCCGCTCGTCTCGACGACGACTTCCTGGAAGCTCAGATTGTTGAAAACGAAGACCGCGCCTCCCTGCAGGCGCTGGCTCATACCGTCCTGAACAGGGACATTGTCGACCGCTCGGCTGCCGTGGATCCCAAACTGAGGGCGCTCGTCGAGGCCGCCGACGCTGTGGGTGCTGGCTTGGTTCAACACGGCACCCGGAATGACGGTCGCATATTGGCTGATGCGTCCGGTGGTGGGGAGCGCATCCAGCACGGTACGCGCGAGCGTGGTCTGCTGTCGGACGTTTCGGATGTCCACGACCGGTGACGCGCCCGTGACCGTGACCGTCTCCTCGAGCGCTCCCACTTTCAACTCGCCATTCACCGTCGCCGTGAATCCCGTCGTCAACTCGAGGCCTTCTCGCCTGACCGTGCCGAAGCTGGGCAGCGTGAAGGTGACGGTATAGAGGCCGGGCCGCAAATCGACAATCCGGTACAAGCCCTGACTGTCCGTACTCACGGTTCGGATCTTGTCAATGAGCGCGGGACTCGCGGCTTCCACGGTCACGCCGGGCAGGACCGCGCCCGACGTGTCTCGCACCACCCCCGCGATGGCGGCGGTATCGGACACCTGTGCCCACGCGACGGCAGGCAGGAGCAGGAGACCTGAAACGATGACGGGACGCACGAGTCGCTGGTGATTCATGGACTCGCCCCTACAGACCCAGACGTGTGACCGCCGATCTGATATGAGAGCGGCACTTCTATCACCGCCACGATCAGCCGTCAAGAACATTCCCTCGACTTGTCAACACTCGATAGAAATGTCCCCGTTCTTAACTCGATAGAAATGCGCGATCGAGCGCCGACACGGCGACAATCTTTCCGGCCGACGTCGCTTGGACTCATCTGGGACTTGGGGCGCGTCTTTGTCCAGCCCGAGATGAGTTCGACTGTTGTGGTAAGAAGCGGTGATCACAGGTTTTGGCGATGGACAGGCGCCGCCATCGCGTCGGAGGAGATGGCCGCGCGCGATCCGAAGGCGGCGCTGAACGTCAATAATCGCCTGATCATACCGGGGTTGCTCGAGACCATGGGGACGCCGATCGTCCGCGGGCGCGACTTCTCGAGCGCCGAT
>Ga0137415_10007470_pt1 | contig 10833 bp, 13 predicted proteins | sample CZODoug3_1_1_16f_FD_183082 | JGI IMG/M metagenome (GOLD analysis project Ga0137415, IMG submission 183082) | Vadose zone soil fungal communities from Angelo Coast Range Reserve, California, USA - CZODoug3_1_1_16fungal (Hybrid Assembly) | ecosystem: Environmental > Terrestrial > Soil > Vadose...
GCTGAGCGCGATCAAGATGCCGAACCGAAACATGTTTGTCGGCGATCCGCGTCCCGACGTCAAAAATCCGGCGTGCACGACGGGCTGTTAAGGGACCTTGCAGATAAAAGGCCCGCCGTGGAGCGAGCCTTCGCTTTTATATTGCAACGCCGTAGTAGTCATTCACGGAGCGGGCTGTCGCAGGGTCGCTCCAGTCCCAGCTATTGTCGTTGCGGTATTTCGGCGCTTTCTTGAGTTGCGTCTCGGTGATGTCGGTGCGATAGCCGCCAAGGTTGGTATCGTACTTCAGCGACTGCCAGGGCAGGGGATAATGGTCGTCACCGATCCCGAGAAAGCCACCAAAGCTCAGGACGGCGTATGAGACTTTGCCGCTCATCTTGTTGATCATGACGCGCTCGATCGATCCGACCTTGGTGTCGTTGGCGCCATACACGGCGGTTCCTTCCACCTTATCGCTGCCGATAAGCGAACCTGTTTCTCTTGCTTCCGTAACCATTGTCGAGCCTCCTTAGACTGGAGGACGTGCAACCGGCGGTATAAAGAATTGTTCCTGCCAGGAGGGTTCATCGATTCCGTCACGGTGGCTTGTCGGTAGGCGAGGAACCTTCGCGACCGCGAAGATTTATTCGATGAGAGGAACCATCAGGTCAGGCCCGTTCAATGGACCAGGATCATCTGAAACGAAAGATCGGCAGTCCGGTGGCGATCGCGCTGGCAGTTGCGGTCTTCGGCGTATTGGCAATGCTAATTGTCGATCATGGTCCATGGAATCGGCCCCACGTCCAGACCGCGGAAATGGTCAACTACACGACCACCGATGCCGCCGCGCAAGCAGCCGGGGCGAGGGTGACACCAACCGAGCCGAAGTCGCAACTCGAGCCCATTGCCCCTGGGCCGAAGCCCGCTCAACCGGCGAACCCTGCTTCGGGTGCTGGCGCCCGCTAGGTTTGCTCTCCGCTACCAACGAACTTGTTCGGGAATCCTGCTTTTTTAGGGGTCTATGATGCCTGCCGCTCTAACGGATGCTGACAAACGCACCCCATATCGCGGCGAGAATGGCGCCGACCAAAACGTAGGCTGGATTGTCGCAAAACGTGCTGCCGTACCGGCACATTTCTACGCCAAGGCTGCCGATTTCTTGATGGCCGGCGGCATAAAACAGACCCGACAGCACCACCAGCGCTGCGGCCACGTAATACATCAGACGTCCTCCATGTAGGGATGCATCGCCGCCGGTCGGCGAGGACGCAGTAAATAACAGCGGATCTTCGTCAACGGCAGCAATTATCTCCAGTCGACAGGTCTTCGAGAATCACGCAATCGCGGGCCGGGCCCCCGGCGCAGCGTTCGGTGCAGGCGGTAGCAAAGTGAGAAAGTCCGTTCTCCAAGGCTCTCAACTCCGCGAGCTTCTTGCGCACGTAGGTTAATTGCAGCTCAGCCACGTCGCGAGCCTTGCTGCAATCTTGCGCAGGATTGTCAATCAGCGAAACCAGTTGGCGAATTCTTGCGATAGGAAGCGCAAAGTCCCGGCAGCGCCGGACGAAGGCAAGCCGCTTGAGATCGCTCTCATCATAAAGGCGGTGCCCGCCTCGACCGCGTCGCGCCTTCGGAATCAGACCTATCTCTTCATAATAGCGCACCGTCGGAACGCTGCTCCCGGCGCGCTTCGCCAGCGCGCCAATGGTTAGCGTCGGTAAAGCTGACAAGCCCGGCCCCTCGAAAAAGTTACTTGAACCTCAAGTTACTTGAGGGCGTAGGCCACAGGCAAGGTCACCACGGAAAGTTGTCCCGCCAAATCAACGCCGTGCCGAATTCGCGCCCGATCCCTCATTTCGCCAACAACCCACGGATATCAGACCATGCCTCTTAACCTGACAACCCTTGTCGCATCCTCAATTCTCGCCGTTCTCGTTTCGCCCATTGCGCACGCGGCTGGCCTCTTGCCGTTTGACAACGTTCGATTTGACGAGGCGCGAAGGTCAGGAAAGCCCATCGTTCTCCAGGTGACCGCCACCTGGTGCGGGCCTTGTCAGCGTCTGCGGAAACTCGTCGGCGGACTTCTGGAAAATCCCGAGTTCAAGGGTTTGGTGATCTTTGACGCCGACTTCGACGCGAACAAGGACGCGTTGGTCAAACTCAATGCGCACACGGTGACAACCCTGGTGATTTATCGGGATAACGCTGAAATCCTGCGCAGCTCCGGCGAAACACGCCCCGGTGCAGTTGAAACCCTGCTCAGGAACGCGATGTGAGAGCGGCGATGGACTACGCAAACATACCGCTCGCCTTGTTCGCAGGATTGTTTTCAATTCTGTCTCCGTGCGTGCTTCCCTTGGTGCCCATTGTCCTCGGTACTGTAGTGGCTGAACACAGGCGTGGACCGCTTGCGCTGGCCGCTGGACTTGGAGCTTCCTTCACGGTCATCGGACTATTTGTTGCGACGATCGGCTATTCGGTCGGACTCGATGGCGAGTTTTTCAAAGTTACTGGTGCTGTTCTGCTGGTCGCTGCTGGGTTTGCTCTCGCGCTGCCGTGCCTTCAAATCCAGCTCGCGCTAGCAGCCGCGCCGTTAAGCAATTGGCCCGAACGAAAGTTTCGAAACGCGGCAACGGTCGGATTGCGCGGCCAGTTCGGAGTTGGACTATTGCTCGGTGCGGTCTGGAGTCCATGCGTGGGGCCCACCCTGGGTGCCGCCTCCGTTCTCGCCGCTCAAGGCCGCAGCCTGGGTTTGGTTGCACTCACCATGCTGTCCTTTGGCCTCGGAAGCGCCATTCCGCTGATAGCGCTTGGGCTGGTGTCTCGCGAAGCGATGATGCGCTGGCGGCATCGGCTTCTTTCGACAGGAAAAAACGGCAAGTCAGCTTTGGGAGGCATCCTGATTGTTAGCGGCTTGCTCATCTTGTTCCGTCTGGATCATGCGCTGGAAACCTGGTTTGTTCGAGTTGCCCCGTCATTCCTTCTCGATTTGAGTGGACGGTACTAGCTAGAACGTTTTTCGGGGAACGGTCTGCCGAATCTGAAGGACTTTTGGGCCGAATTTGGCGGTTCTGGCGAGGTATCACCGAGTAGGGGTGGTTTCTGGTAGCGGCCGATCGGCAACGCGGCGATCGCGATCGCCGCGTTGCCTGCCGCCACGATGTTTCTTCTGTTTGTCAAGAAAATGCGCCAAGCTCTGACGTTTTTGGCCACAATCGAGCACAACATCAGGCGGATGAAGACGCTGGGCATTATTTCGATTCTGGCGCTGCTCACGATTTCCGGGGCGGCCTATACGGACCAGCTTTTGACAAGCGGTCAGCAGGCCACGCATAGGGCGAATTGAGGCCGGCTTTCGAAGCCGGCTTTTTGTTGTGGGACGACAATTATGTTTCCCGTGAATCAATTTCTAGCCTCATAAGGCGAGCCAACGGGCAGCAGAGCCGCGAACGCGACAGCTGGACGATATTTTTAAGCAAGTGAGCCGGGCCGTTAACTCTTCTGAGCATCCCGTTGTTTTCGCAGCGAATTTCGGCGCGTTATCCTGGCTGCCGCCGCGCGCGCAGCGTTAGTTCGCTGTTTTTTCTCGGGGGGCGGCGCTTTTGTCTCTCCCTTTATCATCGCTCCCTTGGCACCCGGCATCATCGGCAGCATTTGAGTCGGCGCCGTAGGCTTGCGCTCAACAGGCTGCATTGTCATCGGTCCGGTCGCGCCACGTTCCGGTTGCTTTTTAGGCATGACCGTCAACGCGCAACCGTCAACTTCGTTCGAAGGCGATATCTGGCGTCAAGCAAGCATCGCCGTGGCGGGCTGCATGGCACACGGCAGGGCGGCCAATCCAGTTTTGGTTCTGCGGGGCGCTGACGCGGCCTAGATGCGATTGCCTTGAGGCGTGGAATGCGGAGCCTTCGGTTCGGTCTTCGCGCCATGCTTATTGGCTTCGTGATGGCCGATGATGCATCCTGCGACAGCCCCGACCTTGCCGTGCCCTGCCAGATGGCCCGCGAGGCCGCCAACGATGGCGCCTTTGATGCATCCCTTCGCCTCGGCGGCGGGGCAAGAAAAGGCGAGGCCCAGAATGGCGGCACCGATGACGAGCGGCTTCATCGAAGTTCTCCAAAAAAGAAATCGCTGCAACAATCGGGATGGCAGCGAGGGGTTCCGCAAGAGACGCGATATTCTTCCAGACGAGATCAGGTCAGCCGCGGTCCCCGCGTCCGTTCAGTGCGATGCAGACAATCTCACACGAATCTGCAACATGATTTCCGCGCACAAGAGTCTGATGGATGGGGCACATTGAGGTCGTGACCGATCATTTGCAGGGAGCCGCCAAAATTCCTGCTGCTCACATCGATGGAGATCGCCGCGACTTGCGGTTAGATGCGTGCCGCGGGCTGGCGCTGTGGTTCATTTTCCTCGATCATATCCCGGGTAACGTTCTCGCCTGGCTGACGCTTCGCAACTATGGCTTCAGCGATACCACCGAAGTGTTTGTGTTCGTGTCTGGCTACACCTGCATGCTTGCCTATGGCGGCGCCTTGCGCGAGCAGGGCTGGCTCACGACAGTGACGCGCGCGCTGCGGCGAGGCTGGGAGATCTACGTCGCTTTCCTGCTTTTGCTAATCGTCTATCTCGCCGCGATTTGGACCGTCGGCGGCGGCAGTGCCTTTCTCGATGAAACCAACACCGCGGTATTTTTCGGAAATCCCGGTGCGGCAATCGTCCGCGCCAGCCTTATGCAATACACGCCGGTCAATACGGATGTATTGCCTACCTTTGTGCTGCTGCATCTGGCGTTTCCGGCCCTGCTTTGGCTCTTGACCCGCCGCGCCACAATCGCGCTGGCAGCTTCGTTTCTTCTCTATCTGTTGGTGCAGGCGTTCAGCTGGAACCTGCCGGCGTGGCCGCACGGCGAATGGTTTTTCAATCCGTTGGCGTGGCAGATACTGTTTGTATTCGGCGCCTGGTACGCGGCCGAGCGCGCCCGATTGCGGCTGCGGACAATCGTGCAGTCGCGCGCCGCGCTGGTATTGGCGATGCTCTATCTCGCATTCAGCCTGGCCGTTGCATTGAGCTGGCAATTCAAGGCGCTCGAAGGATTTTTGCCCGATGCGCTGTCAAAGCTGATTTACCCGATCGACAAGAGCAATCTTGCGCCGCTGCGTCTGTTGCATTTTCTCGCGCTCGCCATCGTTGTGGTGCACCTGACGCCACCAGATTGGCGCGGCTTGATGAAGCCCCCGATGATCGCGATGATCCGCTGCGGCGAAAACTCGCTGGCGATGTATTGCCTCGGGGTCTTGCTGTCCTTCATCGGCCACGTCGTCCTGGTCAAATTTTCCGGCACCATCGCGATGCAGGTCGCCGTCAGTGTTGCCGGCATCGCGATCATGATCGCCGCGGCGACGCTGATGACCTGGACATCCAAGCGCGACCGGCGCGGACCAAAGCTGTTTTGAACGAAGGCAATAATCGCTGAGATGCGGCAAAATCGCGCGGGCGCGTGGCGGGCTTGCCTTGTCGGGCAAATCACCTGCATAGGTTCAACGTCGACGTCTTAAGCGAACTGCTGCCCGGGCCTAAATCCACATCGTTCATTGCCACGATCGTCGACACCGCGGTCAAGAATTAAGCCGGCACCCAAAAAATTTGACACGTCGGGCAAATCACCGCCATACCTTCATCATCGCAAGAATTTTAGGGCCCGCGCCGGGAAACCGGTCGCGGGCTTTTTGAATCGGACGGCGGCCCGCATTTGATGACGCTTTCATCCCCCTGTCATGCCCAGGGCGTCACAAGCGAGCTGCCGTCCGAGCCTCCATCCGCCGGCACGCGCGAACGTGCCGGCCCGCGGCGTGGCCCAAGTCCACGTTCGCAAGCGGCCCCTTGTTCCAAGGGATAGGGTTCGCGCCTGAAATGATCGCGCGAAAAAGCGATCATGCCGCACATTTAATTCATGTCCAAAGTGAGAGCCAGCATGACCGCGTATCTGATATCGCTCGCATTGGCTGGCCTGGTCGCGATCGCGGTGTCGGACGGTTTCTCATGAGCGCGGAGATCATCCGGTTCACGTCGCGAATATATTACACTCATTTCGGCAAATTGACCGCGATAACAGCGGTTATATCAGACAGCTCTCGGATGCCTTTTCGGCCTCGGCTTGAAGGTCCCTGTTTCCGCCATAGCGCAGCTCGCTTATCGAAGGCTGCCACGTAGCGCGTGCAATCTATTACCCCTGCACAAAATATGCTGAAATTATCGGCGATCGTTCACAAGGAGGTGCACGAAAAATTCCCACGGGCTGGAAAGAATTGACGTCGTCGTGTTTCGTTATGAGGACACACCTATCCGCAATGACGCGCTTGAAGTATTTCTTGGTCATGGCCACGCTCGCGAGCTGGTTTGTTGCTGCGGTATTCTCCGCTAATGGTTCATTTGTCAGGTTCGCGGTTTTGTTCGTGGCCGCGGCATATTCGCTAGCCGTGGTTTTCCTGGCGTTATCTTCGCTAGTTCAGAGAAGGTGGAACGAGGAACTGACATTCGTACTCGGAATGAAATTCCTGCTGTGTGGACCACCTGCGTTAGCGGCGATATTTTCCGTTGCTATAGTTGTTCATATGATGAAATACCGCAACCTTTGTAGCATCTTTGATGATTGCTTATCGCTCGAAGCCTTCAGGCTTCACATTCCGAGTTTCGTTGTCGGCTTAACCAGAATCTCGCTGGAGTTCTACGCAATCATAGCTGTTGCAGCGCTTTTTATTCGATTGATTCAAATGATTGAGAAGTTCCGTGGGAGGGGTCGATGACCGAGTATTTACGAAGCGCGAAAGATCGAAAAAACGCGATATTAAACGATACTCCAGATACGAAGTTTTACTTTGAGAGCCAAAAGTTTTCTGACATTCCGAACTATCAAAATCGCTCCGTTGAAAATCCTTATCAAAGAAATGATTGGGGCGCGCAGGAGGTAAGAAAATATAGCGGCCTAATCAATGCCACGGCTGCGCGTTACTCTATCGACCCCGACGTTGTAAAAGCCATCATTTATACCGAGGTATCCAGGGGTTTTTATGGATTTGCTGCTCAGAAGGCGGGCGTCGCGGGTACATGGTTTCCGGGAAATATCAGTACAGACTGGCAAAAGCTGATTCCGGGATCCGACGTGCGTAAGCCGGCAGACAATATTGAACTCACTACAAAGCTCATTTCGCAGATCGCCAAACGGCTGGACGATCCAAGCATTGAAAATATCTATTCGCTATACAACGGCCTCTCGCATGACAGGACATATGTAAATAAAGAAGCCAAGACGACGCCTTATTTTGCAAAGATGGCCATAGAAGCCAAGGCATGGGAAAAAGACGATTGGTATTCTCCCGAATTCCCCAAAGATCCGCCTCGCGAAGTCCTCGCTCCCGATCGTCGCGAGTTTTTCGATAAGCGCTTCGGAAAATGGGGCTCATCGTCGGCGCTCGATCGCCCAGTTTCGTTTGACAGTCGCTTTGGAAACTGGAGCTCTTCCCCGGCGAGCGGCACCCCGCCAGCTACGCCCGCGGAATCGTTCGACAACCGCTTTGGAAACTGGGGCTCTGCTCCAGCAGGCGGTTTCGACGATACCGATTCTCCGGTCTTGCGTGCGCTGGAGAAGTACAGGCGATCAGCAGCTCCTGATGGCCCGGTATCGACTTCGGCACAAGGTGCACCTCCGACACCGCCAAATTTGCCGATCGGCGAATCTGCCTTCGGCGATCGATCGGAAAATGCGCCCGGCGCCCCGAGGCCTGAGATTAATTCGCGGCCGGTGAGCTACAGGGTTAGCTCCGCGTTTCCGGACCTCACTCCGCGCAATCGGGACGAATCGGCGCTGCCATCTGAGCGCGCCCCGCTGCTCGGGATCTTCAGCGGCAAGCCAATGTCGCCATCGCGCCTTCCGCCGTCGGTGTGGGGCCTGCCGAATAATTCGGATGGGTCCGGCGACGACAACTCGTTCAATGTTCTGGCCGGCCTTGCCTTCCAGAATCCGACGCAGCCTGCGCCGCCGCAAGCCGGTAGCAAGCCGGTGCGATCGCTGGGCCGGAGGATCGTCAACCAACCGCCAGCTTCCATGGTTGACATACGCGCGCCAGCGGTGCCGTTGGCTCCATCTGACGATCCAAATTTCTCGGGCGGCCTCCTGGGCGGGCTCGCTGCCCTGGCGGCCATCGACCCGCCAAATCCGAACCAGCCTGCGCCGCCGGATGATGAGCAGGAGCAAGTCGATATACGAGCACTCGAGGCGAAGCTTTCAAGCTCGGGCAATATCAGGGACGCGGTGGCGCTGTACAACGCCCGTAAATCCAGTCGGCGCCAGATCGTCGTTCATCAGGCGTGATCTGCAACCGCTTGACCGCTCGCGTGCGGTCGATTGCCCCTGCAAAAAAAATCCTGAAATTATCCGCGATAAGTAACGGGGAGGTGGGCGAAAAGTCCCCGCGGGATGGGGAGAATTGGGGCGGTTGTTTCTGGCAGAGCATGTCAGCCCGTCCCAAAATTCAAGGCATACCAATGTCAACTGCGAGATCTGTCGTCGGTCCGAGCAAGTTCTCCAAGTTCGAAAGAGCGTTGCTGATTTTTGCATCAGTGTTTCTGCTCTCGGATGCAGTAGGTGGTTACGTTTCGATGCATACCGACAGAATAATCGAGACGATAATTTTGAGCCTCTTGCTGATTCTTGTAGGGGGCGTTTTCGCGATCGTCGTCGTTGTTCGCACTATCATCCTGATATCTGTTTGCCGTTTTGGGCAAAGATGGTTGGCATCCTCAGCCTTGCTCGCCTATGTCGCGCTGTTCGCGACTTTTCCCTTTATGGGGGCAGCAGCAGTTTTCTACGTTCTCGATCAACTTCGTTTTCACATCAATAAGAGCTTCTATGTCACCGAGGTTGAAAAGAGTAATACCTCGCCCAAATTTTTAGTTTTTGACTGGGGCAAGACCGAGTTCGTGGGATCGCACACTCGCTATTTTCTAGTCTTCGACCCAAACAATAGCATAGCGAGAGGGCTCGCAGACCCGATGGATATGCCGTTACCGAACGAAGGAACGAAATGTGGCACTTCGGTGCTTCCGCTTCATGGAAGCTTCTACTCAGTCACTGTCAATTGTGAGCTAACATGACCCAGGAATTCCGGACCTTTACCCAGCGGCTTACTGATGAGCCCAGCGATACAACGAGAATTTTCAATGTTCAGGCAAAGACGATCGTCGACCGATTTGGGAATGACGTCGTCGACTCCAAGGGAAACAAGATATGGTTTCCTGTAACGTTCGATCCGGCCGCCGCGATCGCATTCGGCCGGTCGCTTGCTTCGAAGTCGACTTCAGCCGCTTCTTTAGAGTTTCGCCGTAACGTAAAGGAAGGAGGGCCGTGGGATCTCCAGCGCAGTTATAACGGACAGTCGAACGCTCTTTTCGCGAGCTTGTTCACAAACGCTGCTTCCTATGCCTACGGTCTTATTGGGGCGGCCGCGGGCTTTTCGCAAACAACCCTCATGGCTGCAGCAGGCATGTATAATGTATTTAACAACCCAAAAACTGCAGGTCCAAATTTTGGCAATAATCCCAACAACCCGCCGTTCATTGCGAAAGGCGTTCGGGATTATTTCGGCTCTTCATATGGGCCGCCCGCAACCATTCCGGATAATTCGTTTCAGGGAAGTCCGGCGTTGGCCACGCCGGTCGACCGATTTAAGACTGCGTTTGATCGTCCGTTTAAGGGGACGTCGGACGACTTTAATCGGTTGGCTGGATCAGAAGCTAACGGAAACATAACCCCCTCGGTCGGTTTTGCCGATCCCACAAATGCCAATCGCTACGCTGGCTCCTTTCCGCAGGCAATGGATGACGTAACATCTTCCGGGCGCGATGGCTGGTTGTCCTCAATGCTTCGCAACGGTGAGGTGGAGCGGATCATGCGGGATAATGGGATTGCTCAGCCGCCGATCTCGGCTTCACCAGATAACTCCGCAGCCTTCGGTGACCGTTTCGGAAAATGGGGCTCCTCTCCGGCAGGCGTCGCCCAACCTCCTGCGCCCGATCGTCCGCAATCGTTCGACAACCGCTTCGGAAACTGGGACTCTGCCCCCGCGGGCGGTTTCGGCGATACCCGTTCGCCGGTCTTGCGCGCGCTGCAGAATTACAAGAGATCAGCGACTCCCGATGGCCCGGTATCGACTTCGGCACAAGGTGCGCCTCTGGCTGCGCCAAATTTGCCGATCGGCGAATCTGCCTTCGGCGGTCGATCGGAAAATGCGCCCGGCGCTCTGCGGCCTGACATTAATTCGCGGCCGGCGAGCTACAGGGTTAGCTCCGCTTTTCCGGACATCACTCCGCGCAAGCCGGAGAAGGCGGCACTGCCGCCTGAACGCGCCCCGCTGCTCGGGATCTTCAGCGGCAAGCCGATGTCGCCATCGCCCTTTCCGTCTTCGGTGTGGTCTGCCGGATAATTCAGATGGGTCCGGCGACGGCAACTCGTTTAATTTTCTGGCAGGCCTTGCCTTCCAGAACTCCACGCAGCCCGCGCCGCCCCAGCAAACCGGCAGCAAGCCGGTGCGATCCCTGGGCCGGAGGATCGTCAACCAATCGCCAGCTTCCATGGTTGACATACGCGCGCCAGCGGTGCCGTTGGCTCCATCGGACGATCCAAATTTCTCGGGTGGCCTCCTGGGCAGGCTCGCTGCCCTGGCTCGCATCGACCCGCCAAATCCGAACCAGCCGCCGCCGCTGGATGATGAGCAGGAGCAAGCCGATATACGAGCGCTCGATGCGAAACTCTCAAGCTCGGGCAATATCTGGGACGCGGTGGCGCTGTACAACGCC
>Ga0137415_10007471_pt1 | contig 10833 bp, 15 predicted proteins | sample CZODoug3_1_1_16f_FD_183082 | JGI IMG/M metagenome (GOLD analysis project Ga0137415, IMG submission 183082) | Vadose zone soil fungal communities from Angelo Coast Range Reserve, California, USA - CZODoug3_1_1_16fungal (Hybrid Assembly) | ecosystem: Environmental > Terrestrial > Soil > Vadose...
GTTACCCAAAACACGCGCTAACGTATAATATACATCGGCAATATTTAGACCTGATCTATATAGATCCACTAGATAGGTAGCTAGATAATGTCCAGGTGCGAAGACCCGCAGTTATCAAGACATACCCTTCAAGTTTCTTTTGTGCAAGAAGATATTTTTTGATGAGGGTCTTCATCTTTTGTAATAGATAGACGAATTTTTCTCATCTCAAAGCCTTGCCCTATCAACCCACTACCAAAAGTGCCACTGCTACAAATGGTAATACTTGTTCCATGTAATATGGCCATTATCAGCCTAATTTTAAATTACCAAGCTTACTGCCCTTTCTTATGAAAGAAGTTGGCAAGATATGGATGAATGGAAAACTTGTACCATTCAAAGATGCTAAGGTGCATGTACTTACTCATGCGTTACATTATTCCACAGCAGTCTTTGAAGGAATTAGATGCTATAATACTCCAAAAGGTTCTATGATATTTCGCTTACCAGAACATGTGGATAGATTGTTCAGCTCTGCTAAGATGTACTCCATGAAAATACCGTATTCTAAAAAACAAGTTTCTGATGCCATAATAAAAACAGTAAAGAACAGTACTATGAAGGAATGTTACATCAGACCGATAGCATACTATAGTTATGGTATGCTTGGATTAACACCAACTGCAAATAAAATCGATGTTGCCATAGCGTGTGTAGAAGCGTTGCAGGAATATACAAAAGCTGGAAAAATTCGTGGAACGCGCTGCAAAATTTCAAAGTGGTTACGGATTGATTCCAGATCTCAGCCTATGCAGGCAAAGGCAGCTTCAAACTATGCAAATGCTGCTCTTGCCAGAGTTGAAGCGCTAAACGAAGGTTATGACGAATCCATAATGTTAAACTATCAGAGTAAGGTAGCCGAGGGAAGTGCAGAAAACATATTTCTTGTAAACGATGGTAAAATGTTTACTCCTCCTCTAAGTGCGGGTATATTACCTGGCATAACCAGAGACAGTGTCATAAAAATGGCAAAGGCTGAAAAATTATCTGTTACAGAAAAGAACGTTGACGTAGAAGATTTGTATTCTGCAGATGAAGTATTTATGACTGGAACCGCATCTGAAATAAAACCAGTCACAGAGATTAATAACAAACCTATAGGAGATGGCAAGCCAGGCAAAGTTACTCTTAAGCTTCATAAGGTCTTCATGGATGTTGTATCTGCAAGAGACAAACGATTCTTACAGTGGCTAACCCCAATTTAAAACTGTGTTATATCTTGAGATAAAATCCAGTCTGAAAGATTCAATTACAACACTAACGCAACTATTTCACATGGTATTATCAATGGTTGATCAACACAAACCAAAGTGCTATCTTTGTAATGAAACTTTTGAAAATATTGAAGAATTACGAAAACATCAAGAGATAACACATAAAGAATTTATCCAATACCATAAAGATAAGCATGAACATTCTCCTGCTCCAGGAGATGTTACAGTATTTTAATTTGAGCGGTTTTTATGGAAACAAATTCACAAAATGACTCTACAAACATTTGTTGGTTCTGTAAAAAGGGTCGGCATGATGAATGTATGAAAAAAATTCCTATTGATGCAATGTCTGATGGTCCCCATGATTGTACTTTTGACACAAAATTAGTAGACTGTAAATGCATTCATTAGAATATTTTTTCTAAATTAGCGGGTCTAGTGGGATATATCACCACGATCGACTATTTTGGATCCACTTGTGCTTGAATACATAGTTTACAGAAATGTAACTAAAATCATGTTAAATGACGAATTACTGCAGTTATGAATCAATTAATCTTTGTCTTTGTACAATCTCACAGACCTAGCGATAAGATTCACACAGATCAAATAAACTATAAATGATATTGATTGAGCCAAGACAGACGAAAGGTACGGCTCGTAATTCTCAGTTAACAGGTAGTACTGTAACAACCATCTGCATATAATGTAAATTATTTCGCCTAATCCCAATGACGTGATAATTTTTATGAGATCTATTTTCAGTCTAGATTTGTCTAGCTTACCTGACTCTAAGAGATACTTTTCTCTATTGTCTACATAGAAGAGACCTGAAAAAGCTGTATAGTAAACTGATAAATCAACTGCAAGAGTTACTGAGCTGTTAACATATTTTGCTTGAATAGAGAATATCTGCGCAACTATGGCAGAAATTATAACTGATGCAAAGAAAGCAAGAAGAATATTCTTATTCAGCATTAGGTATTCTTTATACTGCTTCTTCACACGTCCATCTTTTCATATGTTACAGATAAATCAATTACCAAATGATACATTTCATTGATATGGATCAGTGACTATCCCAGTTGTAGTTGGCTGTAAATTATAACAAAAAGAACATTATAATCAAAATAAGATTTTTGTATGATGGTTACAGGTAATTGTTATGGTTAAGCTAAGTGATCTGAGAGCATGTAAACAGTGTCACATGGTATATTTTAAAACCCCATCAGAAAGGTGTGCCCACTGTAATGCATCAACACAACAAGAAGAAATAAAATTCGATTAGAATTGCATTCATAATGGCTCCCTAATCTTTCCCACCAATGATAGTTTTATTTCATTTTCCTTATTTGCTATTTCTTAAAAGAAGATTATTTTAGAGAATCAAGACTGCTGCAGCAAAGACAGTAGTCCATCGATCTTTTGGATCGCCAACTGCACTCTGAGTGATGTTTCTAGTCTTGTATATTTCTCCTGAAACTTTCCATTGTTGTCTTTTTTCATCCCAATTTTTGTTTATATCGAATTCTATTCCAAGAGATGAAGCCAACATCTGTGCTGCAATATCTTCTGCATAATCACCAGCTTCTTTAGCTGTTTGACCAAACGATTCATACTCTGATAGATATCCCCATTTCTTTCTATCAGATGGTTCTGCAAGACCTACTGAAGCAGCCATCAACCTATGAGGTTCATTACTTTGTTGTCTTGCAGAAATTACGAACTGAACACTGCCAGGACGTATCAATTTCAGTCCTTCTTCACAGGAGATTATCTTTGCGTTGGGTGGCAATATGCTTGAAATCAAAACTAAATTTGTGTTTGGTATGCCTGCATCTCTTAGCGCATATTCGAAGCTTGTAAGCTTATCTTGATGTACTCCCTTACCCTTTGTAAGGAACATTTTTTTGGCAACTAAATCTAGCATAATCTTCGTCTCAGCAAGTGCTAATATTTAAAATGTTGTAAAATAGAAAATTCGTTTTTCAAGAAATTTATATTACTAATCAAATTAGAATCTGATGGAAGATCACGGTAGTACAATCACTTTGATTTAATAATAATGGTGAGACGGTCGTTGCATCTTACCAAGCTTGTCAAAGTGATCGTGAGGTTTGTCTCCTCTTGCATGGGAATGAGTAGTACCATCACCATGGGTATGAGTGTACATGACGGGTTTTCTCATGACAACTTCATCTACACGTATTAACAATGTTGCAACTTCTGAAGCTGTTTTGATTACTTGTTCTTTGACTACAAGAGGCTCTATCACACCTTGTGAGTACATTTCTCTCACTTTTCGCTCTATTGCATCTATTCCATACCATGAGTGAACACGCCCATTGTTGTATTCAGAATTTTTGTTTCTTAACTGCACAATTGTATCAACTATATTCATTCCAGAATTTCTAGCTATAGTCAATGGGATTTCTTCAAGAGCTTCAGCAAAATTTTGAATTACAACCTGTTCTTTGCCTTCAATCGAAAGTGATCTTTTTCTAAGCTCATTTGCGATGATTGTCTCAGTTGAACCTCCGCCAGCTACTATTGTTGGATTGTTAAAGAAATCTTTTAGAACTGCTATAGCGTCAAGCACCGAACGGTGATACTCGTCAAGCATTCTCTTGGAATTTGCTCGTAATAAGATAGTGACTGATTTTGGATTTTTACATCCTTCTACAAATACCATTTTGTCATCACCTACAAATTTTTCATAAACCTTACCAGCAAATCCTAAGTGTTTTTCAGTTATATTGTCAAGATCGTTTGTAATGGAAGCGCCGACTGCCTTTTCTAGCCAATGGAGATCATTTTCTTTTACTCTGCGAAGAGATATTATGCCGGCTCTAGATAGATAATGTTGAGCCAACAGGCTGATCCCTTTTTGAGAGATTACAACATTTGCACCTGAATCGATTATCTTTTGAGATTTTTCCTTTACATGATCATTCTCTTTTGAAAGATACATTTGCATTTCTTGTGGATTGTTGATTATGATTTCTGCATCTGTCTTGGTTCTCTCATTATCAAGTTCTTCGTTAATCAGAAGAATCTTAGCTTTCTCAATTAGTCTAGGCATCGCAGAATTATCTATTGTTTTATCAATAACCACTCCTCTGACTAGTTCAATATCTGAGGTATTGCCAGGTTTTTCTTCTATCTTTATATCATCTGTTTCAACTTTTTTATTTACAAAATCTGCTATTGTACAAAATGCGTCAGCCACTAATTCCCCCACAGATTTATTTTCACACAATACGGAAATTGCCTTTGATCTTAAACACGTTTCAGCTAACTTTAGCATGATTTCTTTATTTTTATGGCTAGATAATTTTGCAATTGATCTTACGATATCAAGTGATTGTTCAGCTGCCTTCTTGTATCCTGCTTCAATTGTAGAAGGTGAGATGCCTAAATCCAACAATTTTTCTGCCTTTTCAAGCAAAGAACCAGCCAAGATAACTACTGATATTGTTCCATCTCCTACCTCATTATCAACTGAGTTTGAAGCATCTATCATTACCTTGGCAGCTGGGTGTTCAACATCTATTTTGCGTAATATTGTAGAACCATTCTTAGTTAGAGTGACCTCACCCAAAAGATCAATGTACATTTTTTCAAATCCTCTGGGTCCAAACGAACTTTTGATGAGATCGGCAATCAATTTTCCGGCAAGTAGATTGTATCTTCTTGTCTCTTCTCCTGTAGAGTATTTTGTACCCTCACCAAGTAAATCTCCTGCAGAATTCATGTAAATATACGGGATTTAGTAATTATAAAACTTCTGATCACAAAATCTCAGAAATTTTCAAAAGAAAAATGGAAAGTAAGATGTTTTATGCAATGTCTATTGATGTGTTCTGAATTGCAGGTTCTTCTTTGTGGTTTTTCTTGGTAATGGCTCTAAGAACGCCAGTTATAGATTCTGTTAGAGCTACGATTTCAGAAACAGAATCAGCAAGTATTCTCACAATAATGCCAGAATCATTCGGTAAGCTTGAACAACTAGCTAAAAGAGATGTATTTTCTGTGGCTAAATTGATCTCATCCACAATCCTTTCTATTTGAATAGAACTACCAATTATGTAAACAGTGGAAAAGACATCCTTTCTTCCAAATACAGATTCAAGATTTGTCTTATCTTTATGACTCAAACTCATGACATCTGTAAAGAGTATCCGACCATTTCTATGGGCTGAAGTACGAAGGAAACACAGATCAAAATCAAACTTTTCACCAGATGCAATCCGACCTGCCGATATAATCTCTGAATAAATTAGGACTGCATTCTCCTCAACCTCAAGATTTACTTCTTGATAAAATCTAGATGATTTGAAGGGGATGATCTGATGTGGAACAAATTCCAGGTAGCTTCCTTCTTGACTATGTATGTTAATGTATTGAGAAGCATAACCTCCCTCCATTTTGTAAATTTTGGTTGCTGATTGAGTAGTAATTCTTGCTGCCGAGTTTCTATCCATGACAACATCAATTTTTTGTTCATCTCCCTGTAGAATACCTCCAGAAGATGACATCATGTAGATGTGAGCAAAATATGGATAACTTGTGTCTGGATACATTGCTTTTTGAATCAAAAATGGTGCTTTTGACAGCAGCGATTTGATGTATGTTTTAGAATTCTCATTTGCTTGAAGCTCTATCTTTATGGTGCCATTCTGACCTGGCATCTTTAATTCCTTATTTACAAAATTCTTGAAAATATCTGGAATTTGTGAACTCATCTGATTCGATCCTTTTTGACAATTGGTTTCTTGTCAAACAACACTGATTTGATTATGTTTTCAGCCACATGCTTTATGCCCTCGCCTGTTTGGCAGTTGACAAATACGTAAGGTTTCTCTACTCGTATTTTCTTCGCATCTCTTTCCATTATAGCAAGATCTGCTCCTACATGTACTGCAAGATCAATTTTGTTGATTACAAGCAAATCACTGCTTTCTATTCCTAATCCGCCTTTTCGTGGATACTTATCTCCACCAGCCACATCTATTATGTAAATGAAATAATCTGCAAGAGCAGGGCTAAAGGTAGTCATAACATTGTCACCTCCACTTTCAATGATAATCAAATCAAGACTGGGATCTTTCTTTTCGATTTCATCAATTACCGCTAAATTTATTGTTGGATCTTCACGTATTGCAGTGTGTGGGCAACCCCCAGTAGCTATTCCTATGATCATGTTTTCAGGCATTACTTTCAACTCTGTGGATAGTGTTCGTTGCATTCTTTCTGCATCTTCTTTGGATATGACATCATTTGATATTATGCAACATCTGTAACCTCTTTTTATCAGGATGGGTACAACTCTCTCAATTAGGCGTGTTTTTCCTGATCCTACAGGCCCGCCAATTCCAACTTTTGCTATTTTTCTATTTTTTAACATCAAAATTCATCTCGAATTTATGTAATGAACATCTTGGAATTATCATGTTCATGAATCATTTGAAAAATGTCTGTCAGAGGTGTCAGTTGCCAAAGACTGTCTAGTGGTTCTTTCTTAATGTTCTTTGAAATAGTATTAATCTTGTCTGAAAGTAATGTAAGAATTTTTTGACCGCTTATGTGTTCTATTATTCCTAATCTAATTGCTGCAGCTATTACACTTTGACTAAATGAATAAAGCATCATTCTTATCCCGCTCTCTGTTGGAATTCCAAAAAGGTTGGCAGCTATTCCCAGACAAACCGGATATGTTCCAACAGTTTCATTTGATTTAATTTTCTTTTGAAACTCCTTTGCAATTTTGCTTTCTTTCTTGTCAAATGTCATTTGAATTATACAATTCAATATTTGAGAACCAGATCTGACAGATGTGTTTCTTACTTCTCTTATCAGTCTCATAGAATAGAATCTGTTATCTACTTCCACAAGTTCGTCAATATTCCGATTCTTTGCAGCCTCCATAGCAGTCAAGAAAACTATGCAGTCACAAGGTACAAGCTGAAATTCTATCTGTTGTTCAATAAAATTCAAAACATCTTCTTCATTTCTGATTCTATTATGCTTTGTAAGTGACTCTAGACCGTTAGATAGTCCAAACATACCAGAGGGAAAAAAGGAATCTGCTAACTGCATTAAAAAAAACTCGTGATTAGTGTTCATGCGTATACATTCCATGCTGAGGTTGAAAAATCTGCTCCTCCACCTTAAGCTCTAGATTATTCATAACACCAGACAGTAGTCTCTTAAATATTTCAACTTCAGAATCTGCCTGAATAGGAAAGGAAAGGACATCATCATTAATCACAATTGGTTTGTGCCTGTTTCCTATAATATGGCCTAAAGTAACAGACCTAGATGGATTATCCTTTAGGTTCTTTATTTTTATCGAGATTACTTTCTCAGGCAACTGTTCAATTACAATGAATTTCTTGAGATTTGATACTATGACATCACCATGATGTAGTCTTGTACCAGAATCAAGAACAAGACCTATGTCCGTACCAAGATCAGTTTTCTTCCTTATTCTACCTCTTTCCAACTCAAGACGGGAGAATTTTAGTCTTTCACAGCTTTTTCGGGATTCCATTTGTTTGAATTTAGTCATTAATTTCTTGTCATCAAAAATATTTCCTATTATAGATGTAATAGTAAACATGGTTATCTAGAATATACTATGAAATTATATATTTTGATCTAAGTTTTAGTAATTTATTATAAATATTAAATACAAGAAGCTCAGTAAGTAGAGATATGATGCTTACTCCTAGAGAAATCGACAAACTCTATATTTTTATGATAGCTGAAGTTGCACGAAGAAGAAAAGCAAGAGGATTGAAGCTCAATTACGTAGAAGCTGTGGCACTCATCGCAGATCATATAGTTGAGGGAGCTAGGGACGGAAAATCTGTATCAGATCTAATGAGCTCAGGAAGAAAGGTGTTAACAAGAGATGATGTGTTACCTGGAGTACCTGAGTTAATTAAAACAGTACAAACTGAAGCAACCTTTGAAGACGGAACTAAACTTGTTACTGTTCACGATCCTATAGTATAACATATGATCCCTGGAGAATATTTCCTAAATGACGTACCTATTATTGCAAATAAAGGTAGGAAGACAATAACTGTCAAGGTTAGCAATTCTGGAGACAGACCAATTCAGGTAGGTTCTCATACACATTTCTTTGAAACTAACAAGGCTCTAGTGTTCTCTAGAGAGAAGGCTTATGGTTATCATTTGAATATTCCAGCAGGCACATCAGTAAGGTTTGAACCTGGTGACACAAAGGAAGTAGAACTAACAGAATATGGTGGTCTAAAAATAGTATACGGATTCAACGGTCTTGTTAAGGGTAAACTTATTACTAGAAAGCAGACTGCGCTGAAAAAAATACGAAAAAAAGGATTCAAAGATAGTGATCAAAAATGACACTGATAATCCCTAGAAAACAATACGTCGATCTTTATGGTCCTACTAAGGGTGACAAAATTAGACTCGCTGATACTGATCTTATAATTGAAATCGAAAAAGATTTTCAGAATTATGGAGACGAGATAGTTTTTGGTGGTGGTAAAAGTGCTAGAGACGGAATGGGTCAAGCAAGCGGTATTACTAGTAGAAATGCACTTGATCTAGTAATAACAAACGCGATTATTATGGATCCTGTTCTTGGGATTATCAAAGCAGACATAGGTATCAAAAATGGGTCAATAGCTGGAATAGGAAAAGCAGGTAATCCAAATATTATGGACAGAGTAGACATGGTAATATCTGCAAACACAGAGGTCATGGCTGGAGAACATACCATATGTACTCCTGGAATAATTGATACTCACATTCATTTCATTGCTCCACAACAAGCAATAGATGCAATTTGCAGTGGAACTACGACAATGATTGGAGGCGGTACAGGACCTGCCGATGGCACTAAAGCAACAACATGTACTCCCGGTCCTTGGAATATTCACAGAATGCTTGAAGCTCTTGATGAACTGCCTCTAAATTTTGGTCTACTAGGAAAAGGAAATGATTCCATGGAGCCTGCACTGTTGGAACAAATTGCTGCTGGAGCTTGTGGTTTGAAATTACATGAAGATTGGGGTTCTACCCCTACTACTATTGATGCTGCATTACGTGTTGCAGATAAAACTGATACTCAGGTCGCTATCCATACGGACACATTAAATGAATGCGGTTTCGTTGATGATACGATCGAAGCAATAGGTGGAAGAACAATTCATACATATCACACTGAAGGAGCTGGTGGTAGACATGCACCAGATATTATGAAAATAGCAGGTAAGAAGAATATTCTTCCCTCTTCTACAACTCCAACAAGACCGTTTACAGTTAACACTCTAGACGAACATCTAGACATGATGATGGTTTGTCATCATCTAAATCCCTCTGTAAGAGAAGATGTGGCCTTTGCAGAGTCAAGAATCAGAGGTGAAACAATAGCTGCAGAAGACGTACTGCATGATATTGGTGCTCTAAGCATGTATTCTTCTGACAGTCAAGCAATGGGCAGGGTTGGGGAAGTAAGCATTAGAGCATGGCAAACAGCTGATAAAATGAAAAAAATGTCTGGTCGTTTAATAGAAGAATCAGGAGACAATGATAATCTTCGTGTAAAGAGATATCTTTCAAAAATTACCATCAACCCTGCGATAACACATGGAATCTCTGATTATGTTGGTTCTTTAGAGTCAGGAAAATTAGCTGATATCGTGATTTGGAGTCCTGAATTCTTTGGTGTGAAACCTAAATTGGTAATAAAAGGTGGGTTCATAGCTTATTCTTTGATGGGAGATCCTAATGCATCAATTCCAACACCAGAGCCAGTGTATTACCGTCCAATGTTTGGTGCACTTGGAAAAGCAATACATACTACATCTGTAACTTTTACTTCAAAACTAGCAATACGAAATGGTCTATCAAAAAAATTAGGTTTGAAAAAGAAATTACTTCCAGTCAAAAATTGTAGAAAGATTGGTAAGAAAAATATGCTTTACAACAATCTAGTTCCAAAAATAGAGATTGATCCTGAAACTTACAGAGTTACAGTTGATGGAAAACTAGCTACAACAGAACCATCTCAAAAACTGTCCATGGCAAGATTGTATCACTTGTTTTAGTTCGACAATCGAAAATCAATATATTTTTATATTTACGAGTACAACTTACCCTATGAATCCAGTTAGTACGAGAGAAGAAGTAGAAAAAGCTTCTAAGAAAGTAGTAGAAACACTATACGGAACTGACATCCAAGATTTCAAAATAAGAGAGTTGTTTGCTTTACCAGAGAAAGGTCCAAGAACAGCTTGGGATGTGCAGACAACATTCCTGTCAAACAAGCAAAAGTTTACCGTTGATCTTGAGATTCAAGAAAAGGATGGACAGGTTACTAATGCTAGACTAATTGACAAGATGGTACCCCTATAGAAAACTAGTCCATAAAATAACATCAGGGATATCACAAAATTTCTATTTTTAATTAATTTTTCATTAGGTTTAATTCATAAAGTTAAAATCTCTTTTGCAGAATTCAATCTTGTAAAAATCTCTTTTAAAAACAAATCAGAAAATCTTTCAAAAGTATTCACATCATATT
>Ga0137415_10007473_pt1 | contig 10830 bp, 12 predicted proteins | sample CZODoug3_1_1_16f_FD_183082 | JGI IMG/M metagenome (GOLD analysis project Ga0137415, IMG submission 183082) | Vadose zone soil fungal communities from Angelo Coast Range Reserve, California, USA - CZODoug3_1_1_16fungal (Hybrid Assembly) | ecosystem: Environmental > Terrestrial > Soil > Vadose...
ATTGCCAGGGGACCCGACAATGGCCCGGCAGCAATGACGACCTCGCCGCCCCGAATTTTGCCTCGATCCGTGATGACGCCTACGACCATGCCGTCGTCGTCCCGCTCGAATCCCGTCACCGTCTCCCCCAGGCGGAAACGGGAACCACTCGCGCGAGCGAGCTCGAGGGCGAGGCGCCTCGGTTCGAGCCAGCCATCGCCCTGCCGGTACCGGGCGTTCACGACGTTCTTGCCCAGATAGGGAAACCGCTGGCGCGCCTCCCGATCATCGAGCAGCTCGACGTCGGTCAGGCCCCACGATCGCTGGGCCTCCACCAGGGCGACTTGTGCGCGGGCGCCCTCTTCGGAGCTGGCTACGAAAAGGTAGCCCTGGTGGCGAAGGCCGAGGTCGACCCGCTTCTGGAAATCGTCGAAGAAATCGATGCTTTCGCGAACGAGCGCCACCTCTTCCGCATTGTCGAATTGCAGCCGAAACGCTCCGGTCGCGACTGGCGTAGTGAGTGTCGCAAGTGCCGGCCGCTTGTCAACGACAATCGTCCACAGGCCGGCTCGCTCAGCAAGAAAGGCCGTCGCGCAACCGATGATGCCCCCGCCTACGATGACGAGGTCGGCGGTCTCGGCCGCTAGCGGACCTCGATGATCAGCATCTTGGTCGAGCCGCCGGGCGTAACGACCGAGACGTCGTCACCGACATGCTTACCAAGGAGCGCCTTGCCGACGGGCGACTCGAGGGAGATACGACCCTTGCTCGGTTCAGCCTCGGCAGAGCCGACGATCGTGAAGGCCTCGTCGCCGTACTCGTCATGGACCTTCACCGTTGAGCCAACCTCGACGACGCCTTTGACGTGCTTGCCCTCGATGATGCTGGCATTGCGCACCAGCTTCTCGAGCAGAAGGATGCGGCCCTCGACGAAACCCTGCTCGTTCTTGGCGTCGTCGTACTCGGCGTTCTCGTTGATATCGCCGAATTCCTTCGCCTGCCGAATCCGCTCAGCAACCTCGGGCCGGCGCTTGTTGCGAAGCACCTCGAGCTCCGCTTGCAGGCGGTTGAGACCCTCTTGCGTGAGGTATACGACCTTGTCGTTTTCCATGGTAGCCATCAAAAGCCGACGTATTATACGGGATTCCCGGCGCGGCTTCGCTACCCGGAAATCTGGATCGTCAGCGGCGGTAAATTCTCGCGGACCCGGGCTCCGGCCCCCATCGGAAGGACCACACGGAAGAGACCATGGAGGGTGTACGAGCCGCGCCCCAGACTGCTCGACGTCGGCCAATCCGCGGTGAAGCTCGCGGTCTCGCCGGCGGTCAGCGCCTTGTGGCCGATGGCCATGCACATGATCTCCGGCACCGGCTGCTCCCAGACCTGGCGGCGCTGGCTGTCCTCGACCCAGATATGGAGGGTCTGGACGCAGCCCATCTCGTAGTCGATCGGGCCAGTCACGATCAGTGTCAGGTGAACGGTCCCGCCCGCCGCCAGTTGGGCTGGCGCCGCCTCGGCATAGAACGGCCCGTTCGTGCCGGACACGGTACCGGATGCGCTCGGGCCCCCGGCCTGCGCGCCACAGCCGCCCATGATGAGGGCGAGCAGAAGCAGCGCAACACGTTCCATGCCAGTACGACGCACCCGAGGCGGAAAAGTTCCGTCAGGCCGCTTCGCAGGACGCCGGGGCATCCTCGATCTCGGCGTCGAGCGAAAAGGTCCCCGGATCGATGGCCCGCGCGGCATCCAGGACGACCGTGACATCCGCCGGGCTCGCGACCGACTGCACCATCGTCCGCAACCGGGCTGCCCCATGGAAACCCCGAAGCCCCCAGGCGATGAACTTCCGCAGCAGGCGCGGGCCGCGCTCGGCTCCGTAATAGTCGAGCACCAGGTCGCAGTGCCGCCTGACGAGTTCGATCTGCTCGATCCAGGAGAGCGCCGGGATGACCTCGCCGGTCGTGAGGCGTGCCACCGTCTGCCGCACGAGCCAGAGGTTGCCGAGGATGCCACGGCCCAGCATCACGGCATCGACGCCCGACTGGCGAATGCGCCGGACAGCATCGTCGGCGGTTCGCAGATCGCCGCTGCCCGCGACCGGGATCTTGACCGCTGCCTTGACCTGCGCGATGGCGATCCAATCAGCCGACGGGTCGTAACGCTGCGAGCGGGTGCGGCCGTGAACCGCGAGGCCTTCGATACCGGTCGCCTCCAGCCGCGTCGCCATCTCGAGGTAGTTGCGCGTGGTGAAGTCCCAACCCAGCCGGATCTTGACCGTGACCGGCACCGAGACCGCACCGACGACCGCCTCCGCGACACGCACGGCGCGGTCGGGGTCGCGCAGCAGCGAGGATCCGCCGGACGTCTTGACGACTTTCGGCACCGGGCAGCCCATATTGATGTCGACGATGTCGGCGCCGGCCGCTTCCGCCAGCCGGGCGGCTTGCGCCATCACCTGAGTATCGCCGCCCATCAATTGGACGGAGACAGGCCGCTGGTCCCAGTGGAGGTCCATCAGCCGGAACGACTCCCGGTGCCTGCGGACGAGCGCCTCGCTGCTGATCATCTCGGTGCAGGCGAGGCCGGCCCCGAATTCGCGCGCGATCTTGCGGAAGGGGGCGTCGGTCACCCCCGCCATGGGGGCGACGTAGACCGGCGAGACGAGCGTGTAGGGACCGATTTTCACGGGGCTACAGCCTATCAGTCCTTCGGGCGCAGGCGGAGCTCCAACAGGAGGGCGATCACGCCCAGCATCAGGATCGGGCCGACGTTCTGCGAGTTGATGAAGATGGCAAAAAGCGTGGCGGCGGCGATGAAGATCGCGGCCGGGTCGCTGATCGGAGAATTGGATTCCGGTTTTAGCGGCGGGATTGGCTCCGGCTTCGCGAGCGGAGCTTCGTCAGGCATTGAGCTCGTGAATCATCCGCAGACCCTCTAGCATCAGCCGCTGGTCAACGAGCTCGATCACCGGCGTCTCGGCCGCGATCAGCCCCGCGAGGCCACCGGTCGCGATCACGCGGGGGTTCTCGCCAAGTTCCTTCTTGATGCGCGCCACCATCCCCTCCACCTGGGCGGTGAACCCGAAGATGATGCCGGCCTGCATGCTCTCGGCGGTCGTCCGCCCGATGACCGTCGGCGGGGCCTTCAACTCCACCCGCTGGAGCCTGGCCGCGCGTTCGTACAGTGCGTCGACCGAGATGCCCATCCCCGGAGCGATCGCGCCACCGAGGTAGTCGCCCTCCTTGGACACCACGTCGTAGGTCGTCCCCGTGCCGAAGTCGATGATGATCAAGGGCCCCCCGTACTTTTTGAACGCCGCCATGGCGGCCACGATGCGATCGGCGCCGACCTCCTTGGGGTCGCGGTAATGGATCTTCAATCCGGTCTTGATCCCCGGGCCTACCATCATCGGCTCCCGGCCGAAATAGCGCTCGATCGCCTGGACGAGGCTGCTGTTCAGGGGCGGGACAACGCTCGCGACGACCACGGCGCCGACCGCCTTCGGGTCAAAACCCTCCTGCTGCATCAACTGCACCATCAGGAGGCCGAGCTCGTCGGGCATGCTGTCCCGGCGCGTGGCGAGGCGCCAGTCGTGCCGGAGCTGATCGCCCTCGAAGATCCCGAACGTGAGGTTCGTATTCCCGAGGTCGATCGCGAGCAACACGCCGTCAGTCTACCCGCGCAAGATCGCGAGGCTTTGGTTTTTACAATGAGTCGTGGCCACCGCCGACCGGAACGCGGCCGCCGACGAGATGCGGAAGTTGCGGCCGTTCTGGCGCGACGGCCGGATCATCCAGTGGCCCGCTCGAGAGAGCCGCCGCCGCCTCGTCCTGGCGGAAGTGATTCGCGTCTTCCCACTTGGAAAACGCCTGCTGGAGGCGGACGTCGACGCCATCCTTCGCGAGTTCTGGCCGGACCACTGCCAGCTTCGGCGGGCACTCGTCGAGCGGGAACTGCTCAACCGGAAAGACGGCGTCTACTGGCGCGTCGGCTAGTAGATGTCTTCTTTGCGGGTGTCTTCGTCGGCCTCGGGGACTTCCACCTCGTCTTCGGCCGACTCCACGGTATGCATGCCGTCCAGCTCCTCCGCCGGTTCCTCGCCGTCCTCCTCGGTCTCCTCGGCGTCGGCGTTCCGGGTGAGCAGCGATTCCTTGGCGTAGGGCCGGAACTCGTCACGACCCCGCTTGATCGGGAAGGAGGGCCGCCCGAAGAACTTCGGGTCCTGGTAGGTCTCGCGGACGATGATCTTGACGGCGCCGCCGTCACAGGTGGCGACCGCACCGGAATAGCGGTTGCCGCCTTCCAGGAACTTGATCAGCCGGCGCCCGAGCGCGTGATCGAGGTGCCCGAGGTAGATGCCGCGCGCCGTTTCGACGTTCATGGTGTCGCCCGCCACGATCAGCTTGACCGGGTCTCCGCCGGCGACCTTGCTGCAGGGGTCACCCTCGGCGTGGACGTGGAGCGCCGTCAGCGACGTCTTGCCGGTCTCCTCGAGGAAGGCATCGACGTCGACCTTGGCTTTCGAGGTGGGAACCGGTTGGCCGCCGCGCATGGCCTGGAGCTTGCTGAGGTTCTTGACCGCGATCGGGTTGACCGGGTTCATCTTCAGGGTGCCCTTGTAGGCTTCGGTCGCGTCGCTCAGCTGGCCGAGCTCCGTGTAGGCCTTGCCCAACCGGTTGAGGGTCTCCTCGTCCGGGCCAAACCGGTCCATGATGCCCCGGTTGACCTGAACGGCCTCCGCCCACCGGTTCGCGAGGGCGAGCTCGATCGCCTCATCGACGTACTGGGCCCGGGGTTTGATGCGCTCTGCGAATTCCGCCAATCGCCTGCCCTCCTGAGATGCGTCGTATACCCTACGCGGGCGTCAAAAGCGTTGTCAAGCTTGTGTAGCGAGTTGCTGGGCATCACAACGGCGGCACTGCCGGATGCTTGTGGGAAACCGCCCTGATTATTAAGTGGTATTAGAAGCTTTGCCCCGATTGTTGCAGGGCTGTGGGCAAGGTTGTATAAAGAGCTACGCCTTCGGGCATCGGGGATGACACGCGCTCAAGTCGTATTTTCGGAAGGAGGAGCTCAATGAGATTGTCGAAATTGCTCGCCGGCTTGGCCGTCGCGAGCGTGGCGCTGGCAGCCTGCGGCACCAGCGGCGGCGGGACGGCCAACAAAGGAACCATCAAAATCGGCGTCGACCTGCCGGAATCCGGCGCAGAGGCGTCGGACGGCATCCCGACCCTCAACGGCGTCAAGTACGCCGTCCAGACCCAGACCACCGTCGAAGGCTTCACGATCCAGGTCTCCAACCTGGACGACGCCGTCAACGGGGTCCATGATCCGCAGAAGGGAGCCCAGAACCTTCAGCAGTTCGTCAACGACTCGGCCGTCCTGGGCGTGGTCGGGCCATTCAACTCGAGCGTGGCGCGCGCCGAGATCCCGATCAGCAACCGGGCGCACCTGGCGCAGATCAGCCCAGCCAACACCAACCAGTGCCTGACCAAGAACATCTACATCCCAACGACACTCGGCGCCCCGAAGGACATCACCTGCAAGGACGCCGGCATCCTGGCTCCGGCCGACCTCCGGCCGACCGGCATCAACAACTACTTCCGCGTGGCGACCACTGACGACCTGCAGGGGCCGGCCATGGCAGACTACGCGGTTGACGTCCTCAAGGTCACCAAGCTTGGCGTCGCCTCTGACAACGAGGTGTACGGCAAGGGCATCGCCGACACCTTCTCCGCCGAGTTCAAGAACAAGGGCGGAAGCGTCGTGTTGCGCAACGACTTCGACACAAAGAGCACCAACGACTTCCGGGGCTTCCTCCAGTCGTCGAAGACCAAGGGCGCCCAGGGCATCTACTTCGGCGGCACCGACAGCAACAAGGGCTGCGTCATCCGGTCACAGGCCTCGGGTATCTTCGCCCTCGACTCCCCTTACATGGGTGGTGACGGCCTGCAGACGTCGCAGTGCTTGAAGGACGCCGGCCAGATGGCATCGGGCATCTACGCCGCCGTGGCCGCGCCCAACGCGGAGCAAATTCCCGAGTCCGCGTCGATCATCAGCGGCTTCAAGAAGGCGTTCCCCAACAAGGACGACTTCGGGGCGTACACGATGCCGGCTTACGACTGCGCCAAGATCCTGATCGCCGCCATCCAGCGGGCGATCAAGGCGAACGGCGGCAACATGCCGACCCGCGAGGCGGTCCGGGCGGAAGTCGCCAAGACCACCGACTTCGTCGGCGCGCTGGGCAAGACCAGCTTCGACGCCAACGGAGACACCTCGCAGAAGATCATCTCGATCTACCAGGCGACCGGCACCCCGGTCGACTGGGTGTGGGTCAAGCAGATCAACTACGCGAAGTAGCCGACCGGCAATAGAATCTGGAGGGGGTTAGGCCCCCTCCAGATCCTTCGAAGGGAGAGCGGAAGCTGGTCGGAACAATCCGGAACACGCGTCGCGCCCTGGCCGGCCCCACGGGCACGTGGGCGTTCGTCGGCCTGGTGGTGGTCAGCCTGGCCGCCCTTTTCATCCCGCGAGCAGCCTCGGACCCATCGTTCTTCCTTCAGATCCTGGTCTACGGACTGGCCAACGGCGCGATCTACGCCTTGATCGCGCTCGGCTACACGATGGTCTACGGCATCATCGAGCTGATCAACTTCGCGCACGGCGACGTCTTCACACTGGGCGCGTTCGTCTCGCTGCCGCTGATCGGCGCCTTCGGACTGACCGAGGGCCAGAAAGCCAGCGTTGGTCTCTACGTGGCGCTGCTGGCGATCGCGATCATCGTGATGCTGATCCTGGGCGGCGTCAACGTGCTGATCGAGCGGATCGCGTACCGGCCACTGCGCCACGCGCCACGCCTGGCTCCCCTGATCACGGCCGTCGGCATGTCCTTCATCCTGGAAGGGCTGATGTATATCTGGCGGGGCGCCAACAATATCCATTACCCTGACTTCCTTCCATCGGGACGGATCTCGCTGGGCGGACAGGCGTCGATCGGCTTCAAGGACCTGATCGTCATTGCCCTTGCCGTGGTCTTCGTCGTCGTGCTGACCGCCTTCATCAATCGTTCGAAGCTGGGCAAGGCGATGCGGGCGACGGCGCAGGACCAGGACGCCGCGCAACTGATGGGGATCAATATCAACCGCACGATCGCGGCCACCTTCTTCATCGGCGCCGTCCTCGCCGGAGCCGGCGGGATCATCTTCGGCCTGTACTTCAACACCGTCCGCTTCGACCTCGGCTTCCAGGCCGGGCTCTTCGCCTTCACCGCCGCCGTCTTCGGTGGGATCGGGAACATCCAGGGGGCGGCGATCGGGGGGCTCTTCATTGGCCTGGTCAAGGCCTACAGCGACGGCTACTTCACCTCGCAGCTCACCGACGTCTGGATCTTCAGCATCCTGATCCTGGTCCTCGTCTTCCGACCGAGCGGGCTGCTTGGCATGCGGGTGCCCGAGAAATGAGCACGGCGAGCCGGCCCAGCAAACCTCGGCTGGCCGACCTCTCCAGTGGCTGGTCCGACCGCGACCTCGTCATCTATCGAGTGCTGCTCCTGGGCGCCATTGCCTTTCCCTTCTTCATCACGCTTGTCACCGGAGGAAGCGGGGGCGCCTATATCAACACCGCCGCCGACGCTGGCGTCTATGTGCTGCTCGCCATCGGGCTGAACATCGTGGTCGGCTACGCCGGCCTGCTCGACCTCGGCTATGCGGCCTTCTTCGCCATCGGCGCCTACACCGTCGGCATGCTTTCCTCGGGCCAGCTCTACGGCAGTCCCCTGCATCACGAGATCCACCTCCCGTTCTGGCTCCTCCTGTTCGTCGGCATGTTCGCCGCCGCCAGCTTCGGGGCGCTGCTCGGGGCACCGACACTGCGCCTCCGGGGCGATTACCTGGCGATCGTGACGCTGGGGTTCGGCGAGATCGTGCCCAGGGTCTTCCGCTACCTCGGTCCTGGATCGGTCCTTGGGAACTGGACCGGCGGGGTGAACGGCGTGGCCGGCATCGATCCTCCGTCGCTGCCGTTCGGTATCACCGGCCCGTGGGACCATGGGATAGCGTTCGGCTTTCTGCCACGGTTCGACTTCATCGATCCGCTGGCGTTTTACGTCCTGATGGTGATCCTGGTCGTCATCTGCGTCATCGCGGCGAACAACCTCTACCGGTCGCGGCTCGGCCGCGCCTGGATGGCGGTTCGCGAGGACGAGGTGGCGGCCGCCGCGACTGGCGTCAATACCGTAGCGATCAAGCTGCTGGCCTTCGCGATCGGCGCCTCGTTCAGCGGCTTTGCCGGCACGTACTACGGGGCCAAGCTCTCGCTCGTCAGCTCCGAGAACTTTGCCTTTGTGGTGTCGGTCACGGTGTTGATCATGGTCGTGCTCGGCGGCATGGGTAACATCCCGGGCGTCATTATCGGCGCCCTCGGCATTTACTACGTCCTCTTCAACCTGCTGACCAACCTCCCAGATTTGGCGGTCAATGCGGCCAACTCGATCGGGCTCGGCTTCCTCAACACCTCGAAGGGCGACTGGATCGGGCTGCACGACGAGGTGCAACGGCTGAACTTCCTGGTGTTCGGACTGATCCTTGTGCTTGTCATGCTCTTGCGGCCGCAGGGCCTCCTTCCCAGCCGCGTTCGCGAGCAGGAGCTGTCCAAGGGCACCAGCGACGAAGCGGTCTTCGATCTCCGCGAGGAGAGCTGAGCCATGGCGCAGGACGGCCAGATCCTGACGGTCGACGCTCTGACGAAGCGATTCGGTGGGCTGACCGCCGTCAACCAGGTCAGCTTTGAGATCGGCAAGGGTGAGATCTTCTCGCTGATCGGGCCGAACGGCGCCGGTAAGACCACGCTCTTCAACTCGATCACGGGCATCTACTCTCCGACCTCGGGCACGGTGATCTTCGAGCGCAACGACATCACCGGGCTCAAGCCGTACAAGGTCGCCGAGCTGGGCATCGGACGGACGTTTCAGCAGATCCGGCTCTTCGCCTACATGACGGCCTTCGACAACGTGCGGGTCGGCGAGCATTCGCGGATGCACGCGAAGGTCTGGGACGCGCTGTTCAAAACGAAGCGCGAGCGAGACGAGGAGGCCCGGGTCACCGAGAAGGCCATGGACCTGTTGAAGTTCGTCGGCATCGAGCAGCACACGCACAACTACGCGCGCAACCTGCCCTATGGCCACCAGCGGCGGTTGGAGATCGCCCGCGCGCTCGCCAGCGACCCGCGCCTGTTGCTCCTCGACGAGCCGGCCGCCGGCGCCACGCCGCAGGAGAAAGTCGAGCTGATGGCGCTAGTCGAGAAGGTTAGAGCCGCAGGCGTGACGGTTCTCCTGATCGAGCACGATATGAAGGTCGTGATGGGGATCTCCGATCGCATCGTCGTCCTCGACTACGGCGAGAAGATCGCCGAGGGTAAGCCTGCGGAGGTCCGCCGCGATCCCCGGGTGATCGAAGCCTACCTGGGGAAAAGCGCCTAGGCCAGATGGCGCTTCTCGAAATCGATGCCGTCGACACCTTCTACGGCCGGGTTCATGCCCTTCAGGGCGTGTCGCTCAACATCGAGGAGGGAGAGATCGTGACCCTCATCGGCAGTAACGGAGCCGGCAAGACCACCACCCTCCGAACGATCTCTGGACTGACGCCGGCCTCGAAGGGACAGGTTCGGCTGCGAGGCAAGGACATCACGCGCCTCCCACCCGACGAGATCGTCGGGCTCGGCATCGGGCACGTCCCAGAAGGGCGACGGATCTTCCACCGCATGAGCGTGCGCGACAACCTGGTCCTCGGCGCCTACCGGCGCAAAGACCGCGACGGGATCCGCCGCGATCAGGAACACGTCCTGACGCTCTTTCCACGGGTCCGGCAGCGGCTGAACCAGATCGGCGGCACCCTCTCCGGCGGCGAGCAGCAGATGCTGGCCATCGCCCGCGGATTGATGTCAAAGCCCAGGGTGCTGCTGCTCGACGAGCCCTCGCTGGGGCTGGCGCCCATCCTCGTCGACCAGATTTTCGACATCATCCGCGACATCAACCGCGAGGGGACGACCATCCTGCTGATCGAGCAGAACGCCACCAAGGCGCTCACCGTGTCCAATCGGGGCTACGTCCTGGAGACCGGGCGCATCGTCAAGGAAGGCCCGACGAAGATGCTCCTGGAAAGCCCCGACGTCCAGAGGGCGTACCTCGGCATCTAGCCAAAGCGTGCGTCGCGCTCGCGGTTGGGTCGTGGGGGCCCTCGTTCTGCTGCTGGTTTCCTGCACGAACTCGCAGGTCGCCCCCAGCGGGCCCCTGCTGGCCAGCGTGGCGGTCGGATTACGACCCGGCACGCCGGCCACCGGGCTCGGTGCGGTTTGGATCCCCAACACCGGTGACGGAACCGTCTCCCGGATCGACCCGGCGACGAATCGCATTGTCGCCACGCTTCGCATCGGCGACGCCGACGCCTTCTACCAGCGCGTCTGCCGGCCGTACGGATCGGTCCACAGCTATATGGTCACGACCTTCCACGTCCGCCGCTGCGACCTGCCGAGCTCGATTGCCACCGGGAATGGGCTGCTCTGGGTTGCGAAGAACGACACCAACGCGATCCTGGCCCTCGATCCCACAGACGGTCGCCAGGTTGCGTCCATCCCGATCGGCGTCACGCCCTTCGAGCTGAGGGCCAACGACCAGGCGCTGTGGGTGACGAGCTACGACGACAACGTCGTGGTTCGGATCGATATTCGCTCGAAACAGGTTGTGCAGACGATCGCGCAGCCCGGTGGCCCGTCGGGGCTGGCGCTGGACGGCCAGAACGTGTGGGTGGCGGTCAGCCGGGCAGGCACCGTCGCGCGCATCGACGCTCGCACCAATCA
>Ga0137415_10007474_pt1 | contig 10829 bp, 9 predicted proteins | sample CZODoug3_1_1_16f_FD_183082 | JGI IMG/M metagenome (GOLD analysis project Ga0137415, IMG submission 183082) | Vadose zone soil fungal communities from Angelo Coast Range Reserve, California, USA - CZODoug3_1_1_16fungal (Hybrid Assembly) | ecosystem: Environmental > Terrestrial > Soil > Vadose...
CAGTCGCACCAGAAGAAACGGTGCCTGCGTTCGTAGCGACGGGCCTGCGCGGTTTCCTCGCGAAATTCACTGTGCTCAAGGGAGCGCAACGGGACTTGTGGCTCACGTTCCTGATCAAGTTTCTCATTTACACGGCTTACTCCGTCACAAACAAAACGTTGGTTCTTTGGTTTTCGAAAGACCTTGGGTTCAACGATCAGGCAGCAGGTGCGTTGGTCGGTTGGGTCTGGGCGCCGGCGATGACTGTGTTCACGTTGCTCGCTGGCTCGCTGACTGTGGTTGCCATCGGAGCTGCGCCGTTCCTCCTCCCTTTAATGTTTCAGGCTGGCTTTGGCATGAGCCCTTTCGAATCCGGTCTATTGGTCTTGGTCTATGCCACCGGTAACCTCCTGATGAAAACCGTCACTACCCGTACTCTTCAACGATTCGGTTTCCGCGCGGTGCTGCTGACCAATACTCCGTTGATCGCGCTCTTCGCGATTGCCTGCGGCTTGCTTGCCGCCGACACCCCGGTGCCGGTAATCGCGGCTGTACTGCTCGGTGCCGGTCTAGTCCGTTCGCTTCAATTCACCAGCCTTAATACCTTAGCTTTTTCCGATGTCCCGGTTCACAGCATGAGTTCCGCCTCGATGATGTATAGCACGATTCAACAACTGGCCTTTGGAATCGGTATCGCATTTGCCGCGGTAGCGCTTCGCTTCGCCACACTGATTCAAGGCCATGTCCAGGGATATCAATCTTCGGATTTCCGAATCGCATTTGGCCTGGTGGCTGCCGTGGCCTTACTTTCTCTGCCGCCTTATTGGCGGCTCAGCCGCAATGCGGGAGTCGCGGTAAGCGGCCGACCCACGACCGGATCTGAACAAGAGAAACAAAGCTTTACCACGAAGACCTCTTAGATCGGAGTTCCCAAAGATAGAACTTAAACAAAGAGGTCACAGAGATCGCGAAGAAGATAAGGTAATCACCAGGTTATAAGCGGGTCCCTACCGGCGTTACCGGCGCTAATTCTCGCCGCGTGCCAGCTGATCTGATAGAGCCAACCTGATGAGAAAACGTGTTTGCTCGAATTTGTTCTGTCTGCTTCTCGTTCTCCTATCCGGATATTCAGCCTTCGCTGCCGAACGTTATCAAGTGGAGCGATCATCCGGAGGTGACTGCAAGATCTACGACAATCGGCATCTGCTCCGGGCCAGCGGGCAGGCGAATGGCTCGGTGCCAAACGGCGTCTGGAACTACTACGAGTCTACTGGTCTCAAACTGGTGCAAATCCGATATCGGCGCGGAATCAAAGATGGATCGTTTCAAACCTGGTACGGATCGTTCGCTAATCCGCAGTCTGCCGGCAAACTGCAATTAGCCGGCCAGTTTCGGAACAACCAAATGGATGGGTTAATCAAAGCGTACGATCCGGCGGGCAAACCTCTGATAAATCGGGTCTATGCCGCCGGGAAGATCGTGCACGCGCAAGCCTATGTGGGCACAGCTCCAGGCAAAGACACAGCGGGAGCCGTCGCTCTCGCGCAAAAGCTCGATGAATCGGATCAACTATTTTTTCGGCAAATTGAGCCAGTCGTCCTCGATTCGTTGAAATCGGATAACAAATAACTCACGCCCGCGATATCGCGGGGAACCCCGGAAATGCCGACATAAGCCCTATATGTCCTATATGTCCTATATGTCCTATATGTCCTATAGGTACGACGATGTGCCATGTGTCCGACGCGTGTTATTGTTAAAACTTAACATATTCTAGCTTGATTCTGTGATTAAATCACAGTACGGGTGAAACGTGTCTTCCCCCCGACGCATAAAAGATCGTGCGGCGTTTATCCTCGACATGGTCGACCGGCAGGGGACCGCATCCTACGAAGCGTTGGCTGATTTGTTGCAGGTCTCAACCATGACCGTTCGTCGCGACTGTGAGGAACTGGCCCAGTTCGGGAAAATCATCAAGACTATCGGCGGCATTCAGCAAGCGCATGCGCCCGCTTACCTTTACGAGAATACAGTCCGGGAACGTATCGCAACCAACCGCGCGGAGAAGCGAGCTATTGCAGCGAAGGCGCTCGATCTTATCCCAAATAACCAGACTATTTTTATCGATGGCGGTACGACAAATTTGGCATTGGCGAAGTTGATCGCCGATAGCCGCACCGGCTTGACGATACTTACCAACTCGGCGCTGACCTGTCTGGAGCTGAGCAAAGGCCAAAATACTATCATCGGGATCGGCGGCGAATATGACCCGCTGGCTTTGTCTTTTGTCGGACCGCAGGCGGAAGAGATGGCAAAATCTTTCTTTGTCGACCAAGCCTTTCTTACCACGAAAGGTTTTCTGCCTGCGGACGGCACTTACGAGTCCGCAGTCGCAACCTTCCGAATCAAGCAAAATGTGGCCGAACGTGCCGTCGAAACCGTATTGTTGGTCGATCACACTAAATTTGGACGCCGCGCACTGAGCAAAGTGCTCGATATCTCGCAAATTCGGCAAGTGGTCACCGACGAAGGGACAGCTGAATCAGATCTCACGTCGTTACGGCGAGCGGGCATTCGCGTCAATGTAGCCACTCTGGCAAAAGTGGAGTCTCCCCAACATGCCGCTCAGGCCAATTAGTGAACTTATTCAGCACGCGCGCGAATACCGCTACGCGCTTGGTTACTTCGAGAGCTGGAATTTCGAATCGCTCCAAGGCGTTCTCGATGCAGCCGAAGCGACTCGATCGCCGATCATCATCGGCTTCAACGGGGAGTTTTTGAGTCATCCTGATCGCAAACGTTCCGAGCGTCTCCAATGCTATGCCGAGTTGGGAAAAGCGGCAGCGGCCGGTGCGAGCGTGCCATGTGGATTGATTTTTAATGAATGTCCCGACGATAAATGGGTGCGCAACGCGGTGCTCGCCGGATTCAACCTCGTCATGCCGGCAGATCCGGCCGCTTCTTACGAAGATTACCGCCGTCGGGTCGCTGAGTTGACTGCGTTTGCCCATCGTTACGGCGTCGCCGTAGAGGCCGAGGTTGGCCATTTGCCGTCCGGGACAACCGGGACGCGGAACGGTAGTCATCTGACGGATCCGGAACTGGCGGCTCGTTTTATCCGGGACACGGATGCCGATCTGCTGGCGGTGAGCGTCGGCAACGTCCATATCATGATCAAAGGTAAACAAGACCTCGATCTGGAACGATTGTCCGAGATCCGCCGGCGTGTTGCCCAACCGCTGGTTTTACATGGCGGAACCGGCATCAGCACAAGTTCTCTTCGGGCGGCGATCGACTTGGGAGTAACTAAAGTAAATTATGGTACATATTTGAAGCAACGGTACCTCCAAGCCGTGCGCACGAGCATTGCCGCGGACGTTGACAATCCGCATGAATTGTTAGGAATGGGCGGTGATCGGGATGTGATGATCGCGGGTCGCTCGGCCGTGTGCGATGCAGTTCTGGAGCGCATCGGATTGCTCGGCTGCTGCGGAAAGGCGGACTAGCCATGGCTAAGATTGGTTGTGCCGGCATTCTGGTTAAGGACACATTTTGTGGCCCGCTCCATGCCCTTCCCCACCCGGGAGAATTAGTGATGGTCGACGCGATCACAACGAGAGCCGGAGGATGCGCTGCCAATGTTGCGATCAACCTGTTGAAGCAAAACCTGGCCGTTGGTCTCGTCGGATGCATCGGGCGAGATGCTGCCGGCGAGACGTTGGTAAAAGAGTTGCGAGCGGCTCGGGTGAATTGCGATCACTTGGCTTATACGACGGAATATCCAACCAGCGAAACGGTTATCCTGTTGGTCGAAGGGGAAGACCGCCGGTACTTGCACACCTTTGGTGCTAACCAGGCATTCACCATCAGTCATATTGACCGCAAATGGCTGGCCGAGCTGGATGTGTTCTACCTCGGCGGGCTCTTTGCCATGCCGGGCATCGTAACGGATGAGTTGCCTGCGCTCCTGGCTTTCTGTCGCGAGCAACACGTGGTCACGGTCGTCGATGTGGTTTTACCCACCAGCTTCAAGCGCGCCGCCGAAATGGAGAAGGTTCTTCCGTATGTTGATTGGTTTTTGCCGAATGATGCGGAGGCCGCTGTGTTGACGGGACAGACCGACCCTTTAAAGGCGATCTCTGTTTTTCGAGATTGGGGTGCTCACGGCTTAGTGGTGACGTTGGGCGAACGAGGCGCCGTTGGTGTCCTGGGAAATGAGTGTTGGCGTTGCAACGCTTACCCGTGGCAGACGGTCGACCCATCCGGGGCCGGTGACGCTTTTGCCAGCGGTTTGATTACCGGCATTGCAAATGACTGGGATTTTCCCCGGAGTTTAGTTTACGCGAGTGCGCTCGGGGCATCGGCTACGCGGGCGGTTGGCACGACCGACGGCGTGCTAACGGATGTACAAGCCGAGCAACTCGTTGCTGAACAGCCGGTCACGGTAAGTCGCGAACATCTACCCATGCACGCTGGACAACTATGACATTCGAACTCAAAATGCCGGATCTATCGACGACTGGTTCACCCATCAAGGTACTCCGTTGGCTGGTGGCGGTTGGTGATTTCGTCGAGCGCGGTCAAGCCCTGCTCGACGTGGAGACCGATAAAGCCACGATGGAAGTAGAAGCGCTCAACTCCGGGAAACTTCTGGAACAGCTGGTATCAGCTGGCCAGGAAGCCTCCGCCGGAGAAGTGCTCGCCATCATCGGCGAAGCCTCCGCCCAGAGCATTACCAGCACCAGCGAATCTGGACACGCCGAAGAGCCTTATGATCGCGACCTCTTACTTAATCTCTACCGGCGGATGCTCTTGATTCGGCAATTTGAGGACCGAGTTAAATCGCTTTTTCTCGAAGGCATCATGCCAGGTACCATCCATCAGTGTCAGGGACAGGAAGCCACGGCGGTCGGAGTTTGTGCTGCGCTGAAAGAGAACGATTTCATTACCTCGACTTTCCGGGGTCATGGCCACGCCCTGGCCAAGGGACTTTCGGTTCAAGAAATGTTAGACGAGCTTTTCGGAGCGATTACCGGTTGTTGCAAGGGGAAGGGAGGCTCCATGCACATGGGCAACTTGGAAAAGGGAATGATTCCCGGTATTGCGATTGTCGCCGGCGGCATCCCGGTTGCAACTGGAATGGCTCTCGCCTTTAAAATGCGGAAGACGCAACAGGTTGTTGCCTGTTTCTTTGGTGATGGAGGCGTAGCCGAAGGCGCGTTCCACGAGGCAGTGAATATGGCAGCTCTCTGGAGTCTGCCGGTGCTGTTTGTCTGCGAGAACAATTTGTACGGCGCCTCCACCCGCATTGATCAGGTCATGAAAAATACGACCGTTTCGGATCGAGCAGCCAGTTATGGATTCCGAGGAGAAACCGTTGACGGTAATGATCTGCTGGCCGTCTATGATGCGGCCGAGCGAGCCGTTGAGGAATGTCGGACTGGCCAGGGACCCGTATTGCTCGAGCTATTGACCTATCGCCGTACCGGACACTCGCGCCGCGATCCCTGTCATTACCAATCAAAGGAGGAGCGCGCGTCCTGGTCAGCTAACGACCCGATTGTCCGTTTCGCGCAAATGCTGTTGGCCGGAGGTCAGGTTGATCAGACTGACCTCGATGGCATTCGAGAAGAAATCGATTACGAGATCGAGTCTGCGGTCGAGCAGGCAAAAACCGCTCCTAGACCGGCGCTGGATGATCTACTCACCGACGTTTATGCCGGAGGAGAACCGGTATGAAACGACAAGCAATCGCTGAGGCTCTCCGTGATGGCATTGCCGAAGAAATGGAACGGGATGAGGCCGTCTTCTGTATAGGTGAAGATATCGCTGTGCCGGGCGGTTGGGGTGGCGCATTTACCGTTACTCTCGGCCTCGAAAAAAGGTTTCCCGACCGGATGATTAACACGCCGATCGCTGAGCTTGGCTTTTTTGGAGTAGCGGTGGGTGCAGCTATGATGGGAATGAGGCCAATCGCCGATGTGCAATATGGCGATTTTCTCTTTCTTGCGAGTGATCAGATCATTAACAATGCGGCCAAGATGCGGTACATGTCCGGTGGCCGCTGCCAAGTACCGCTGGTGATGCGGGCGCCCGTCGGTGCTACGGGTCGCGGATCGCAACATGCCCAGAGCATGGAGCGATATTTTACTGGCGTGCCCGGATTGAAAGTAGTGGCCATATCCAACGCTTATGATGCGAAGGGAATCTTAAAATCGGCCATACGCGACAACAATCCGGTTCTTATTTTTGAGCACAAGCTGCTCTACGGTTCAAAAGGAGCACGAGTCGAATCGGGCGCGATTGATGCCACCAGTGAAATTCCGGACCACGATTATGTCGTTCCGCTTGACCAGGCTGCGCTGCGCCGTCCCGGATCCGATGTGACGATCTTGTCCTGGTTACTCATGCTGCACTTCAGCCTGGATGCAGCTCAACAATTGACCAACGAGCGAATTGCTGCCGAAGTCCTCGATGTTCGGAGCCTCGCGCCGATTGACTACCAAACGATCGGCGATTCAGTGAAAAACACAGGCCGTGTGGTCATCGTTGAAGAAGGCCCGAAAACCGGCGGGGTGAGCGCAGAAATCGCGGCCGGCATCCAGGAACGATTCGCTCAATATCTCAAGGCCCCAGTCATAAGAGTCGCTTCGCCAGATATCCCAGTACCATTTTCTCCGATTCTCGAAAACGCCTATCGCCCCAGTGTTGCGCAAATCGTGCAAGCCGTGCGCGCGGTTACAACGCCTCACGCGAAGCCGCAAAGACGCAAAGGGTGAAGGTGGGAGGATGCCCGCGTGTGGTAGGGCGACCACACTTGTCCTCTGTCTGTTAGCGGCGCATCAATCGCCCTTTTTTTATTTATCATCTGTAATTTTGCTGCGGCGGCCTCATCATCCGCTTGCTATTTCTTTGAATTGCGGCGAATCTCCAGTCTCGATTGTTCTAGTTGATTGCGCGGTGGATCGTCAGGTGGGGCCTCCTCAGTGGTGATTTGAAACCCGGTTACTCGGGAACGGCTCTGTAACTAACGTCGTAATTACATATGAAATTGTACGTTGGTAATCTTTCTTTCTCCACTGGCGAAGCCGAACTTCGCGAACTGTTTACACCTCATGGCACCGTCACTGATGTTCATCTGGTGACCGATCGCATGAGCGGCCAATCCCGCGGATTCGCATTTGTCACTATGGGAAATCGCCATGAGGGCCAGGCAGCGATTACTGCTCTGGAAGGTCATGAAGTAGATGGTCGCAATCTGACTGTCAACGAAGCGCGTCCAAAGACCGAAAATCGTCCGGATCGCACGTTTAATCGCAACCGTCGCTAAAAGACTTCACCCCAAGAGGGATAGAATTTGGTACGGCCCGACACCCGTCGGGCCGTATTTTTTGGAACCGGGGGAAATGGCAGGCCCAAACTCCCCATCACGCGCAAGCCGACAGCGCTAAAGTCCTCATTATCGGCAAATCTACTCCGACCGTCCGCTTCAGCCGAGCAAGCCATGCCGCTGATGCGGGTGCTGTTCCTGACGTCGGATGCAGCCGATTCAATCACAATCAGCTCCACCCTTTGCGTCTTGGCGTGATTTTTTTGTGATCCGTTGCTCTCTGACCCTTTGTACTACAGGGGACGAGAGTCTTGTTTTCTTGCGATGATCTTCCTCTCACCAGGAATAATGTGAGCGGCGATGGGTGATTGGTAGCGGCGACTGTCCCCCTTTAGGCCGCTGGCGTGGCAGGCCAAAAGGGCGGAGCGAAGCAATTGGTGTGGCTGACCTATGAACGCAGTCGCCACCCCTTGCCATCACCTGAGCTGCATCATCCAAGCGAACAACTCCAAGGCGACTGCGACCTACGGCCAGGGCGAATCAGTCGCTTCGCTCGCATTTTTCGGTCGAGCACGCTATAACCGTTGGTTGGACGGTCGCCGCACCGCTTGCGCCAAACGCGGAACGTCCTGCCTTCCTGTCCCTTCCAACCAGCCCCGCTGTTTCATTTACTAATCACCAATCACTAATCACCTGGTCAGCTTTGGTTGCGGCTACGCCGCGCTGTGATCTCTGCGATCTCTTTGTTAAAATCTGTATTCGCGTCCTTCTGTAAGATCATCAGACCAGGAACAGGAGCGCGAGCCCGAACACCACTGCGCCGACAAAGAAAGACATCACGGTGAATCCCATTACGCGACGTAAACTGATGCCGGCGATAGCAAGGACGGGAAGCGCCCAGAATGGCTGAATCATATTCGCGACTTGTTCACCCATCGCCACGGCCATGGCGGTTGCCGCTTGTGAGGCGTGCAATTCGGCTGCGGCCTTTACGGTGAAGGTGCCTTGTACCGCCCAATGCCCGCCGCCGCTTGGGATAAAAAGACTGATGATAATCGAGGCAATGTAATTCCAAAAAGGAAGCGTATGAGCGGAAGAAAAACTGACAAATGCCTTCGCGATAACATCCGCCAGTCCAGTCGTTTTCATGATGCCCATGATGCCGCCATAGAGCGGATACTGCAGAATCAATGGACCGGTTACTCGCGCTGCTTGGTTTACAGCATGGACGTAGTTGATAGGAGTCCAGTGCAAAAGCAATCCGGCCAGCAAGAACAGAAATATCACCGAATTGATGTCGAGAGTTGGACCTGTCTTAGACCAATTGATCGCCAGGGCGGCGATTCCGGCTATGACTATAATCAAGTTCAATATCCAAGCGCGTTCCAGGTGGCTCGCGATGGTCGGTTTCTCGTCACTCGGCAAGGTGATTTTATCTTCTGCCGAAAGTCTGTCGGCGTCAGCAGCCATCGTATCGCGTTCCGCTGGTTGAATGGCGCAATAGAGTAGCGGAAGCAGAACGAGTAGAACAATTACTGGAACCCAATTGAAAGGTGCAAAAATCATATCGCCAAGTGGAATAACTTGGCCGGTCACCTTTTGTACGAGGTTCAAAGCAGAGCCGGGAGTCGCTTGGGCCAACGCGATCGAACTGGAGAATCCGCTTGCCCAGATCATCCAGCCCGAATAGGCCCCGGCTACCAGCCAGCCAAAGTCAATCCGCATTCGCTTTGCGATCTCGCGAGCAAGCAGACCCGCGACAACCAAACCGCAACCCCAGTTCAAGAAACTGGTGGCCATCACTGTGAAAATCGTTAAAACGATTGCAGCGGTCCGGCTTTTGGGTCGCGAGGCGAGCCAATCGAGAAACCGGCGAATCGGTGGAGAATTGGAGAGAGCGTACCCGGTTACCAAAATAAGAACCATCTGAAAGGCGAACGCGAGTATCTCGAATAGTCCCGTGTACCACCCAGTCAGGATTTCTGGCACAGATCCTTTGGGAGCCAGCGCTGCAGCGAGCAAAGCCGTCACGATGGTGAGAGCAACAGCGAAAATATAGGGATCGGGCGTTATTCGCTCGAACAGGTACACAAAAAACGAGGTGATTCGGTTCAGGACATTTCTTTCCTGGATCGTTCCGGGTGGGGGAGCAACGGGAGCGTCGGACATAGAAACCTCGGAGATTACGTGAAAACCGTTCCTGAGGCGATGCCAAAACGGAGATCAAATTTTTCCTGCAACAACGTGATGGTCTCTGCGTCGACCAGAAAACGATGAGACCGACTTACGTCGAACGGGAACCGATGCTCTAGACATGTTCAGGACAAAGAAATCCGATCCAAGTCTGCTGACATAGCGTTGTCACTGCGCCCGAATAGGTTACCCCCAACAATTGATTGGGCGCACTGCGTGTGTTTCGATGGGCTCCCAAAATGCACCGACGACAAGCTTAGAGTGTCCTGAATAGGCCGGCTTGTTCGTCGTAAAAGAGAGGATCAAATGCAATTCTACATCAGCCTGAAATTAGCGGCCGAAGGCGCGAAAGAGCGGCTTCAAAGATTGTTTCAGTCGGCTCCTGAACTAGAGAAGAATGATCAATCGCCGCGCCTTGCTATTGTCTGGGAGCAAAGACAAAGGTCTTCGGTCCGACCCAGGACGGTCTCTCCGTCCGGAGCCGTCGGCTATTGTACCGCCAGAGCGCCTCAGTGCGGTAGTGTAACTATCGAAACCAGTATTTGGATTGCCAGCTATCTACTGGCGATTCTGGGTTTAGTTAAGGCGGCGTACAGCGAACAACCCTTGCTTTGGCTAGCGGTTTGGCCGGCTCCCATTGCGCTCGTCTCCACAATTTTTATTTTTTTTCGCGAGGGATTCCACTTCCGGAACGGCGTGTTATTTCTTGGTCGACGACGCAATTAATTTCATTTCCGAGGCGGGCGGCAAGCTACCTATTAGTCACGGGCGGATCCTAAGGCTCAAAAGGGGGCCGCATTGCGTCCATGGGAAAAGTCAAAATGATCTCTTTGGGCGGATCTACAATAAAGAGCTTATTTAGAGGGTTGCACCACCGTCCAGAATTGTAGACAATATCGTTGGCAATCCGGGTTTCACTCTTTTCTTGCGCGGTGAAGGTAACCAGTACCAACAATATTGAATCTCAGAAAACTCCGCTCGGGACGAATCGACGTTTTTCAAGGCTTGGCGGTCAAGTTTCGGCCACTTTCTTTTTTGCGGCACGCCAAGTCCGGTGATAAATGTCTGCACAATATGTGCTGAATTACAACGCCTTACAAAGATCCAATCAATTTATAAACGAGATTGTTGACAATTTGCTCGGCGATGGTTTGTTATTCTCGAAATGAGCGTAGCGCTTCCCAAGAATAGTGAATCTCAGAGCCCACATTCTCGTGCCGTCGACGTGGAGCGCGCCGTCGCTCAATGGATTTTCAAAGGCGAATTGACCGCCGGCCAGAAGCTCACCGAACAAGAAGTGGCGCTGCGCCTTGGTGTCAGCCGTGGC
>Ga0137415_10007476_pt1 | contig 10828 bp, 9 predicted proteins | sample CZODoug3_1_1_16f_FD_183082 | JGI IMG/M metagenome (GOLD analysis project Ga0137415, IMG submission 183082) | Vadose zone soil fungal communities from Angelo Coast Range Reserve, California, USA - CZODoug3_1_1_16fungal (Hybrid Assembly) | ecosystem: Environmental > Terrestrial > Soil > Vadose...
CGCCTCCGCGACGGCCGCGCGGTAATCATCGTCGACAAGTTGCGTCAGCAACCTCGAGTCAGACTTGACGCCAATCATGTCCAAAGTGGCGGGTTATGTTTGCGCCAGGCGAATTCGAAGACCTTCTTCCAGTTGATCGTCGACATGCCTCCGAATATCCCGCGTCTTACTTCCGCTTCGAGCTACTCATCCCAGCGTGCGAAGGCCCTAAGCCCGTGTGGGTCAGCTCTTCGCCGTCAAGTCTTGTGAAAAGACAAAGTGAACGCCTGGTTTCGATGCGACCACCGCGTCGATCAGCACCCGAGCGATAGTGGAAGCCGGGTTGGCGCGCAGTCCTCCTGGCAAAATCGGCGCCAGAACCTCGGCCAGCTTTAGGACGATGCTCTCACCAAGCCGGGACTCTCCGCGCTCGCCTTCGATGATAATGGGCCGGAGGATAGTTAAAGACGCAAATCCCAAACTTCGAATGTCGGCCTCTGTCTTACCTTTTGTCCTTGGATAAAAAAACCGAGAGGATGGCGTGGCACCGATGGCAGAAACGAGCCCTAATGCCCCAGCGCCTTGCTGATATGCGGCGCGCGCAAACCCAAGGGCAAGATCGTGGTCGACGCGATAGAAGGCCTGCCGCGAACCGGCCTTTGCCATCGTTGTTCCCAGGGCGCAAATCACGGCCTCTACCGTCCATCTGGCGGCATCTGAGAGCAGGGATTCAAGCTCGCCTGCGACCGGATTGATTAATTTTCCGTGAGGAGGTAGCGGTTTCCTTGTGGGAGCGACGACACCGTCCACGTCGCCGCGACCGAGAGCCAGCCGCAAGGTCTCCCTGCCGACCAGACCTGACGCGCCAAGCAGCAGAATGCGCAGCATGCTCAGCTATGCTCGCGTCTATTTCAGTATTCGAACCAACCCTTAAGCGCCTTATTCTTCTCGTCGGTGAAGGGCGAGTAGAGGTGCTCGATGGCGACGTCAGGCGGAGAGATCAACATTGACTTGGCGTGGGTGAGCGCATCGAAGCCGTACTTGCCGTAGTAGTGGCCCATTCCGGCTGCGCCGGTGCCGCCGAACGGCATGGTCTCAACAAACAAGTAAACGTTCACCACATTCACTCCGCCACCACCGAAGGACAACTGGCCGATGAATCGGTCTATGGTCTTCTGATCGCGGCTGAAGATGTAGCCAGCGAGCGGCCGGGGCGTCGCCGCGATCCGCTTCAAGGCCTCCTCGAGGGACTTATAGGTGAGGATCGGTAGGATCGGCCCGAAGATCTCGTCCTTCATGGACTTGTCTTCCCAGGTGACGGGATAAAGAAGCGTGGGGTCGAGGTAGTGCGCATCCGGATCCGACTTTCCGCCAGCGATAACCTTGGCGGGATCAATCAGCGAAGCGAGCCGTTCCACCGCGCGCCCGTTGATGATGCGCGAATAGTCAGAATTGGATTTCGGATCCTTGCCAAACAGCTCTACCAGTGCCTTCCTGGCCTCGGCGACGAAAGCTTCCGCAACAGACTCGTGGACGTAGGCGTAGCCCGGCGCAGTGCACCACTGGCCACCCCACGCCATTTTGCCCCAAACGATTTTTTTTGCCGCGTCGGGAACGTTCGCCGTAGCGTCCACGACCGCCGGGTTCATTCCACCGAGTTCGAGCAAGACGGGTGTGAGATTTTCTGCGGCAGCCTTCGCAACGATCTTGCCGACAACCGTGCTCCCCGTGAAAAAGATGAAGTCGAATGGAAGTTGCAGTAGTTCGGTGTTCGGTTCCTTACCCCCCGCCACTGCAGTCACGGCGCTCGAATCGAAGTATTTCGGAACGAGCTCGAGCAGAACATTGGTTGTTGCCGGGAGCGCCTCGCTCAGGGTGAGGATGCACGTATTGCCTGCGGCCAGCGCCGCCAGTGCAGGCCGGATCAGCAAAAGCAGCGGTCCGTTGAACGGGCCGATAATCAGCGCCACGCCATACGGCTCGCGATAGACCATACCTTTGTGGCCGGTCTTAGCCAGGAATCGCGGCACTGGCGCCTCCACCGGCTTCATCCACTCCTTGAGTTGGCTCTTTTGGACCTCCGTTTCGCCCGCCGATGCCTGGGTCTCAAAGATGTACTCCTGCGACGCGGTTTTGAAGTCCTTCGCCATCGCTTTCTGGAAGCGCTCTTCGTTCTCCCCGATCATGTGGGCCATACGATCGAGCTGTTCCACGCGCCAGTCGTAGGTTCGAGTGACTCCGCTGGCGAAGAGTGCCTTCTGCGCGTCGAAGATGTTCTGGAACTTGTTCAAGGGGTTTCTCCAGAATCGCTCACAAGGCGCTTGCCTTTATGGCGTTGATAGCGGTGTTGTCCCAATAACAATCCAAACGCGAGATTTTTCCGTCTCTGTTGTAGCGGATGATGTAAGCGTGGGCGATACGTCCAACCTCTCCTTTCTTTACGAGGCCTGCGACATCCGCCGGCATCGTCCCACCGAGCAGTGCCTGCACGACGATAGTGTTCTCTTCACCTGGGATCATCTCGATTATTTCGACCCCAAAATCCGGTACGGCCTTCGGAAAGCCGCGCCAGATTTTTTCAAGACCACTACGGACCGGCATGACGCTGTTCTTGCCGTAAGGAAGGTAACGTCCTTGTGCGCCGTCAGCGCAAAGAGCCAGCATGCCGTCAACGTCATGAGAGTTGTAGGAGGCAAAAAATCTTTGGGTAATCGATTTCACATCGGGATTGTTGCTCAAGGGACCTCCAGTGAAGGCAGCTGGCTACACTGCCGGCTACACCATGGTGAGAACCATCCGGAAGCGCGCCTTGCCGGACATCATACGGGTGTACGCCTCCGCAGCCCGTTCGAGCGGTAGCGTCTCAACCATTGCGGCCACTTCGCTCATCGCGCTGAATTTGAGTGTCGCGTCGCCGGCAGCCGGAGTCCCGGTTAGAGCGCCTTCGACACCAAGCTCTTTGAATAACAACTCGAATGCCGACAACTCAATCGGCTCGTCAGTGGCACCGAGCGAAATCACGGTGCCACCCCGTCGCAAGCCGCCGAGGGCGGCCGCGACCGCTTTGCCCCCCGAGGCTGTCGCCAGCACCACTTGTGCGCCCCCGCGCTCCTGAAGCGCTTTGGCGACGTCGGTCGCCGAGCTGTCGATATAGTGATGCGCGCCGAGTTTTTTTGAGAGCTCGGCCCGGTCGTTGCCGCGGTCGATCGCGACGACCTCGAATCCCATGTGACGCGCGTATTGCACGCCGAGATGCCCAAGCCCACCCACCCCAAACACCGCCACCAAATCTCCCGCCCGCGCCGGTGAGTTCCGCAACGCGCTGAAGGTGGTAAGGCCAGCGCACAACAGCGGTGCCGCATTGACCGACGAAAGATCGTCCGGTACGGCGATCAAACCGCTCGCTTTGGCGATCATCACTTCGGCATAGCCACCGTCGTGCTGCACTCCGGTATAGCCTTGGTTGATACAGTTCACGAGGTCGCCATCGCGGCAATACGCGCAATACCCGCAGTTGCCGCCAAGGAACCCGACCCCGACGCGTTGACCAGCTTTCCAGCCTTCGACGCCCTGGCCCGTCGCGTCGATCCGTCCCACCGCCTCATGGCCTGGAACTCTTGGCCACTGGATCGGCAATAGTCCCTCTACAGTGGCGGAATCCGAATGGCATACGCCGCATGCCTCGACTTGTATACGCACGTAACCTGGCGGCGGATCGGTTAGCGGCTTATGTGCCAGCTCCAGTTTGCCCTTGCTGACGGCTTGGACTGCACGGTATGTTGATGCGCGTTGAACCATATCGCCTCCGTTATTGTCGCAAACAAATGGCGGAATTTCGCAATTCACTCGTGCAACAGCGTTTGGCGGCGCACCGAAGGAACAGGATTCGAACGAGTGTCTTCCGAAATAGAACTATGGTTTTCTTTGTTGACGTTGCCACGATCGGATTCGGTTCCCTTAGCGCCAAATTCGGTTGGAGGTCTGGAAAGGTATCAATGCGTGTTCCCAAGCGATTGTGGGAAACCCGCGGTTTTGTAGTTTCTTCTTGAAGACCACCGCAGAGTCGCACTGAGATGGTCATTAACATGTCAGCGACCGCAGGCCGCTTTCGCTAGACTGTTCGGAGTGTGTTCAGCCTTTGCCGCTGTACTCGAATTCTACCGAGAACTGAGATAGCTCGGCTTAGCGACGCTCGCTTCGAACGGCGAATGCTGTTCCACGGCGCTTCATGACGGCGTTGAGCCTAGGTTCGGCCTTACCGATTCTCCAGTAGCGCCACACTGCCTTGGCCCCCATCCGCGCAGATACTGACAATGCCACGCGTTCCGGATGGCATCGCCGCGAGTTCCTTAACTGCCTGGCTCAGAATCCGCGCGCCGGTCGCACCGAACGGGTGGCCCAGCGCTACACTGCCCCCGTTGGGGTCGACACGATTTGCACCGTTGATGGCCGGCAAACTTTGCGGGCTCCTATCCATGGAGGCCCTCGGCGATCGGTGCTCTTAATCCCCGCCAGCTTGTTTAAATAGATATGGCACGATGCCGAGCTTCTTCAATTTAGATTCGAGCGTTTGCCTCGGGATGCCCAAGACTGCAGCAGCGCCCTTCGGACCAGCGACGCGCCCTGAGGCCTCGCGTAGGGCATTCTCGATCATCGCCCTTTCGCGATCGGCAATATCAGCTGGGAGAGTAGCACCTCGCACCGAAGACTTTGGACTAGCAGTACCCAACCAGCTCGCTTCGACCGAGAACGTGTCGCCATCACAGAGGATTACGGCACGCTCAATCACATTCTGCAATTCGCGGACGTTGCCTGGCCACGAATATCCTCTGAAGAGCTCCAGCGTTTCCTTGCAGATACGGCGAATCTTTTTTCCCGCCTTCTGGGCATAGCGCTCCACGAGATATTCAACTAACAATGGGATATCGCCAGACCGGTCACGCAGCGCAGGCAGATGGATGGGGAATACGTTCACACGGTAGAACAGATCCTCGCGGAAGGTGCCTTCGGCGATCGCCGCATGCAGGTCCCTATTGGTCGCGGCTAATACACGAACATCTATGGCAATGGGGCGTTGTGCACCGACCCGATTGAATTCGCGCTCCTGCAGCACGCGCAGTAGAGCCACCTGTGTCTCGAGCGAGAGCTCAGAAATCTCGTCGAGGAATATCGTTCCGCCTTCCGCCGATTCGAAGCGACCCACGCGCCGGTGAATCGCGCCCGTGAACGCGCCCTTCTCGTGCCCAAAGAGCTCCGAGGTGATGAGCGACTGTGGCAGCGCGGCGCAGTTCACGCAGACGAAAGCGCGGTTCGAACGCTTGGATCTGGTATGAATCGCTCGTGCGATCAACTCCTTGCCGGTTCCGGTCTCCCCAAGGATCAATACCGTGGAATCCGTGGAAGCGACCCGCTCGACTTGCGCCAATACGCGACGCAGCGGGGGCGCGGAGCCGACGATTTCTTCGAACATGGAAGAGCGCACGAGATCTTCACGCAGCACCACTGTCTCGTTTCGCATGCGGTCTTCTGCGCGCTTACGATCTTCGATGTCTGTGGCGGTGGCGAACCAACGTACAATCCGCCCCGCATCATCGACGACAGGCTTACAGCGAAACAGGAACCAACGATACTGACCGTCCTTAGCAAGCAGTCGTTGCTCGAGCTCAAAGGGCGCCCCCGCCGCGACCGCGGCCGTTCGTTCGGTTTGCACTCGTTCCACGTCGTCCGGATGCATGCCGGCACGCAACCACGCTCCCGCAGGGCCACCTTGTATCTCTTCCAGCGTGGAGCCTCGGTAGTCGAGCAACGTCTGATTGGCTTGCAGCACAGACCCGTCACCACCGAGAACGAGCACATGCTGCGGCAGAAAGTCGATGAGTTGGCGTAACTCCCGCTCATCCTGCCGAAGCTTGTTCTCGGACCGTTTGCGGTCCTCGATGTCCGTACCAGTGGCATACCAGCGTATCGGACGACCGCTGTCGTCGAGTAAAGGCCTGTATTGAATGAGGAACCAGCGGTACTGGCCGTCTCTACGACGAGCCCGTTGCTCGTTTTCAAAGGGAACCGTGCCGGCCAAAGCGCTTTCCCGTCCCGCGCGAAGTCTCTCGACATCGTCGGGATGGAATACACGTTTGCGGAAGCCCTCGTCGCGAACCTCTTCGAGGGACAAACCGGTGTACTCCAACGCGACTCGATTGGCATAGATTGCCTTTCCATCGGGGTCCAGCACCATGATTGCCTGAGCAATCGCATCGGTCGTGCGTCGCAGGTCCTCCTCGGACTTGCGGATGTCGTCTAGCGCTCGGGCTAATGCTTCATGGGACCGTTGGCATTGAATCGCGAGTAGCGCGATATGGCTGGCGGATTCGGTCAACGCAAGATCCGTATCGCTCGGAGCCCCGGGCTCCGGAGAGTAGACCGCAAACGTTCCGAGTACCTGATTATCCTTCGTCAGGATCGGTCGGGACCACGCCGCGCGTATTCCGCTCCTGAGCGCCAATTTGCGATGCTCCTCGTAAAGCCACAGAGGCTCGGTCGCAATGTCCGGCACGATGACAGGCGTCTTCAAGCAAGCAGCGGTACCGCATAGGCCGACTTCTGGGGCGACGGGTAGCGGCGCGATCGCACGCATCCACTCGGGCGATATCTTCGGACCCGCGCCTGGCCACAGCCATTTTCCATCCGGATCTAACAGCAATATTACCGTTCTCGAGGGGGAGACTTGGCAGTCGATAGCCGCGCACAGTTGATTCAGAATTTCGGTGAGACTTGCGCCGTCGGTGATCATTTGCAGCGTGCGCATCTCCGCGGCATGTAGCGATTGCGTTCGCTTTCGATCCTCTATATCCGTGGCTGTTCCGTACCAGCCCACCAACGCCCCATCTGGGCCGCGGTGGGGCTCCGCATGGAACAAAAACCAACGAAATACGCCATCGAGTCGTTTGAGCCGGGCCTCAAAGTCTCCGGGTCCCTCCGCACGCCGCAATGCTGTCCAAGTGTCCGGCATACATTGCGAGTCTTCCGGGTGAAGTGCTCGCCAGCTTCCCTCCCCGCCTTCGGCTAAGTCGCCGGTGTACTCGACCCAGCGGCGATTCACGAGCTGGCGCCCTCCGTCGGCATTGGCTGTCCATGCCAGTCCAAGAGCCCTATCAAGGAATTCGCGAAAGTTGTCTTTAAACTCGCCTAGTGGCGCAGCAGTGAGCGCGTCGGCGCTGTTGGACTTCCGGCCCGTGCCTTCAGCCGCCGTTCGTGTCTTGCGCTTGGGTTGGTCCACTCTTCTCGCTACCGCCATACAGTCCTCGATCGATGGGAACGCTCGCCGGGTTAGTCGCGATCAGCTCCTCCGCATCATCTACCCAATTGCGGGCCCGCGCCGAATTTTCGGCAATTGCCGAACATTCGGCATAGCTTCGAACGAAAACTCCATTTTCTTCAGTATCTTGCCGCTTGGTGTGAATCTTGCTTTCTCTTGGGCGTTCCGCGATACAACACGCGGAGGGATCGTGAGCAATGAAGCTGAACGGGGTCCTGCCTACGGAGCACAGATGGCGACGTACTTCCGGCTGCCTCAGGCGCCGAGCCTCGTCATTAGGCCCGCCGCCAAGCCCCCAGTTGCGATCACTCGATTGGTGTCGGATATCGGCCTGCCGGAGCGCACACACGGCATTCCCGCTGAAAAAGCCTTCGTCGTTTCGATGCACCTCACGCCCGCGTGTCTGCAAGGGTGCGAGATCTGGGTCGATGATCGTTATTCCAGCGTAGCGAGCTGGCCCGCGGGCGGCGTAGGTATTTACGATCTTGAGTCCAATCCTCGGGTCCGTAATCGCGGTCCTGTCGACTGGGTGCATTATCACGTTCCCCGCGCGACGCTTGCGGCTTTTGCAGACGATGTGGGCATGTCCCGAATTAAAACTCTTGAAAGCGTACATGGCGCGGTAGACCCGATTCTGCACCAGCTGACTCAGGTGATCCTGCCGTCTCTGAGCGCGCCGCGGGCGTTCTCTCAGCTTTTCCTCGACTATTTTCGTCTGTTGTTCTGCGCCCACGTGGCTCAGAAATACGCACCTTCGGTCGAAACTACCAGTCGTCCCCGCGGCGGTCTGGCGCCTTGGCAAAAGAGGCGTGTGATAGATCTTTGCAGGCAGCATTTGGACGGATCACTGGGGCTACCTACCTTGGCCGGAGTGTGTGGATTGTCCGTCAGCCACTTCGCGCGTGCCTTCCGTCAATCCTTCGGCACACCCCCGCACCATTACCTTGTACTGCAGCGCGTGGAACGGGCGAAGGCGATTCTCTCGGGCTCGACCCGCGCCCTCGCTGAAGTGGCGCAACAGGCCGGGTTCTCTGACCAAGCCTCATTCAGTCGCACGTTCAAGGCCGTCGTTGGAACAACCCCTGGTCAATGGCGTCGGCAGCAGGCGATCAATAGGCACATCACGTTGCCGTAGATGATCCTAGGGACCTTTTGGGCCCGCCTTGCGTTCGAGCGCCATCCACTCTGAGATATATGGGGAAGCGTTTTTAATCGCAATCCCGTTGTCCTCGCAAGAATTGAGGAACCGGACACCTTCCACGCTGATCAGCGCAACGGCGCCGACGTCCAAAACCATGTCCGGACCCGCGGCCTTGATCTGCTGCTTGAGTTCATCGAGATGTTCGCTTCGCAGGTTACCGACCAACTGCAGAACTACCTGCTTCCCGAGTGCGTGCCTATCAATCCTAAGTGTCATGATTTCGGACTCCGCGCTACGGCGCGGCGCACTGCGAGGTCAGGGCAACAAGTGGGTATACATCTGCGACATGGTTGTGGGTCGCTGTGTATTCGCCACCGCGCACGGCTCGAGCCCGTGCGCTGCTGCTGGCGGGGATCCTTCGAATAGATGCTGCGCTTTATCGCTCCCTACGAGAATTGTCACTGGCGGCCCGCATGCCCTTGATGAGTCCAGGGACCGGGTCACCCTAATTGCTGCCAAGACAACCGTCTTTGCGTATTCGACCACCTTTGACGATCTTGACCTCGGTGGTGAGCAACCTCGGAGGATAAGGCCGCTTGAATTTGGCGCCAGCCGAATCTGGGTGCGTTCTCTAACGACGGCCCTTGAGCCACCGATCCCACCACCGAAGAGACTCGTACTGAATATTGATTGCCGGCCCGGGTAATCCAATGCCGTGAGTCCACGGGCCAACGATGGCCCTCGTGGGCACCGTGAGGTGCTCCATCATCCGGGAAAAGGAGTCGGGGCATTGGTCGAGCCAGCCGGCAACCATCATCACGGGGATCTTGATGGCCTCATAGTGAGGCCGAAGTGACAGGCGCTGCCAGAACGCATCATTGGTTTGATGGCGCAGCATCTCAAAGATCCAGGGCTCCTGTTCTATGCGGTATTGCGCCTCGGGCGTGTCGTAGTTGTAATCGGGCGGTCCCGGCAGGCCCGAGAGCGCGATCATGAAAAAGGGCCACCGGGCCAACGCCTCGCATTGCAAAGCTCCGTCGTAATAGACGATACAGTCCGTGTAGACATCATCAGCTGAGAACGTTGGAATGATTGCCTTCAAGGCCGGGGGCTTGAGCATCGCGAGCTGGATGGAATTATATCCGCTGTATGACGTGCCAAACATCCCAACGTTGCCGTTGCTCCACGGCTGCGCAGCCAGCCATGCGATCGTATCTTCAGCATCCCGCCATTCCTGTTCTGAGTACTGGTTGGGAACTTCTCGCCCTTGGCTCATTCCGGTGCCGCGCAGGTCGACGTGTACACCGTAGTAGCCGTGTTCAGCGAAATATCCCAACCGCGGCAAGCTGTCTCCTTCCGTGGCTCGATAGGGATCATAGGTGAACAGCGCCGGATACCTGGAGTTGGGATCAGGTCGATCAGGGCGTACGAGGTTTGCGCCGAGCTTCACGCCATCGCGCATCGGAATGAAGGCCTTTTCCGATACCGCTTTGTAAATTCTTTTGCTGACGCGGGTCTCAACTGACTTCATGAATCATACCATCCAGCTAATGTTATTCGATTGGGCCTCTAGGCCGAGACGGAAATAGGGGCGGGGTATCATCCAGAACGCATCACAGCCTCACTGTGCGTGATTCGTCGGTGACTGTTGATATTTCGACAGCCTTATCACTCGCAGAACGCGCTGTCTCCGGCCTTGTTTGCCGGTCGTTGCATAGGACGTTGGCGTCGACAGATGCGGCGCGCTCCGCTTGAAATCAGCGGGCGATCCGCCGAGCGTGATCCGCGAGCACCAACGCGACACAGTGGGTAAGTTTCTTGGCGTACTCGATATGTAGAAACTCGTTCGGGCCATGCGCATTCGACTGCGGCCCCAGCAATCCCGTAATGAAGAATTGAGTCTTCGGGAAACGCTCGCCGAGCATTCCCATGAACGGAATCGTGCCACCAACGCCGGTGTGTACTGCCTCTCGTCCGAAGACAAGTTTGGAAGCGTTGTTCATGGAGTCCTCCAGCCACGGAGCAAAGGGGGGAGCATTCCATCCGGTCATGGGATCGGCACTCTCAAAGCGCACCTGAGCGCCGTAGGGTGGATCAGCCTCGAGGGTGCGTCGCACGGCTTCAGAGGCACGCTTTGCATTACAGTTCGGCGGCAGACGCAGCGAAAGCTTCAACGCGATCTCCGGCAACAGCACATTGCCGGCCGACACGACTGGCGGTAAGCCGTCGGCGCCGGTAACGGTGAGGGTAGCGCCCCAAGTGTTATTCCTGATGAGCTCCACTGGATCGGTTGAAACTGGGCGAACGCCATCTGCGAAGGGAACCTTCCCCACCAGGGCGGCACCGAGCGCCTTTGCAGCAACTTCGATCTGAGCGAGGCGGTCCTTCGGTACCTC
>Ga0137415_10007478_pt1 | contig 10823 bp, 9 predicted proteins | sample CZODoug3_1_1_16f_FD_183082 | JGI IMG/M metagenome (GOLD analysis project Ga0137415, IMG submission 183082) | Vadose zone soil fungal communities from Angelo Coast Range Reserve, California, USA - CZODoug3_1_1_16fungal (Hybrid Assembly) | ecosystem: Environmental > Terrestrial > Soil > Vadose...
CGAAGGCCCGCCACGGATGGCGAGCCTTTCTTTTCCTCTATTTCTATTCTACTGAATCCAGCGAAATTTCATGCCAACTATGTTTCCGGGCAAATCATCTGGAATGAATCGATTACAGCTTGCCTGCAAAAGAATGCTTGACATGCTTTGAGATCTATATGGCGATACAGCCTAGGTGTTTAGTCCCACAGTGTGGTGGAGTAAAGTACGAGCAGTTGCCATCGTGGGAGGTTTTGTGGGACAGCTACTTCACGGGAGCGCCCGCACGACAGCGGCGGTCCGTCGAGCGATACAACATAGTCAAGCGAGCCTAATCGAACTGGCTTCGCAGTATGGGATCAACCCGAAGACCGTAGCCAAGTGGAGGAAGCGGACCTCGGTGGAAGATGCCCCGATGGGTCCGAGGCAGCCGTGCTCCACCGTGTTGAGTGCAGAGCAAGAGGCTGTGGCCGTTGCCTTTCGCAAGCAGACACAGTTGCCGCTCGACGATTGCCTGTACGCTCTCCAAACCACGATCCCGTGCCTTACCCGCTCGGCCCTGCATCGCTGCTTCCAGCGGCACGGCATCAGCCGTCTGGCGGAGATCGAAGGCGACAAGCCGACCAAGAAGAAGTTCAAGAAGTATCCCATCGGCTACTTTCACATCGACCTCGCCGAGGTGCGCACCGAGCAAGGCAAGCTCTATCTCTTCGTGGCCATCGATCGTACCAGCAAGTTCGCCTTCGCCGAACTGCATGAGCGCGCCACTCGCCGTATCGCTGCCGACTTCCTCAGGGCGTTGATCGCCGCTGTGCCTTACACCATCCACACTGTGCTTACCGACAACGGTACCCACTTTGCAGACACAACCCCAGAGTCGGCCTGGGTAGAGAACAGGAGCGTATCGCAGGAGCAACAACGGACTTCAGACCTGCTCTTCCGTGTCCATGCCTTCGCCTGGGCTTGCGAGCAGAACTCCATCGAGCACAGGCGTACCAAGCCGAAGCATCCCTGGACCAACGGACAAGTCGAGCGTATGAATCGGACACTGAAAGATGCCACCGTCAAGCGCTTTTACTACCAGACCCATCAGCAACTCAAAGAACATTTGCAAATGTTCCTGATGGCCTACAACTTCGCCAGAAGGCTCAAAACCCTCAACGGCCTCACGCCCTATCAGTTCATCTGCCAACAATGGCAGAAAGCCCCCCTCCGATTTACCATCAACCCCATCCACCACACTGTGGGACTAAACAACTAGTAAAGATACAGATTATTCGGTGGTGGGCCCGTTGTTCCGCGCAGCAATTTTCTGGGCCTCAGCTTTAGCGGCTGCCTGCTCAAGCTGCACTGCTTGTGGCATATAGGACAAAGCCTGGGCAATCATCGGGTCCCAGCTTGCCTTGATCTTCAGGCCTTCAATCTGGCCGAACTGGGATGTCATGATGTCGGCTTTGATGTTGGTGTTGAGCCAGTCCGAGACTGCGCTCAACTCCTGATCGGTATAAGGGATGTTCTGCGCTGTCAGGTACTGCTTAAACTGCGTCAGCACATCGTTGTCGACCTGGAAGTCCTTCGTGACAGTGCGTGTTGAGAGATAGTGCGCGGCGAAGTTGAAGAAGACATTGTGAGCGATCAGAGAGCTTTGAATCCGGTTCGACTTAGGTGTGTCGATCTTGATGTCAGGAGTAATTCCGCCGCCGCCATAAACCGTGCGGCCCGAATCGGTAAGCTTGACTTCCCGGTCTTTGCTGTCCTGCGGCTGTCCATGATTGTAGTAGTAGTCATAGAGCGAAACGCCGTTATAGTTGCGCTGGATGAGCCGTCCACTGGGTGTGTAGTAATGGTAAGTCGTGAGCGCCAGGCCGGTGTTGTCGGATAGCTGATAGACCGTCTGCACAAGTCCTTTGCCAAAAGTCGTTTCACCAACAATTTCCGCTCGGTCATGATCCTGCAGTGCCCCGGTGACAATCTCCGCAGCCGATGCTGTGTTGTGGTTCACAAGCACCACGATTGGGAAGTCTTTGCCGTTGCTGCCATGTGTAGCTCGATAGATTTGTTCAGGATAAGCGCGCCCGCGCTGGGAGACGATCAATTGCCCGCGTTTGAGCAGCTTGTCGCACATACTGACAGCTTCTACCAACACACCGCCGGGGTTGCCGCGCAGATCGAGCACCAGGCCCTTAAGATCGCCGAAGCCATTGATCGCGTCCTCGAATTCACGGCCAGTAGTTTCCTGGAACTGTGTGACGTGGATATAACCAATACCAGGCCGGATCTCATACTTCAGGTCAATGCTGGGATGCGGAATCTCGTCACGGACCAGATCAATGGTGAATGGCTCGGATTTACCCTCACGCGAGAATGTTACGCGGACATGGGTGCCCTTGGGCCCCTTCAACATGTTGGCCACTTCGGACGAGTCCATGTTGTCCGTGGACTTGCCGTCAATGGAGACAATCACGTCGCCAGGACGAACGCCAGCTCTGAAGGAAGGCGTTCCTTCAAAGGGGTTTACGACAACGATCTTGTTATTCTGCGGAGAAATCAGCATGCCAACGCCGTAATATCTGCCATGCTGATCCTCGCGCATCTTCGCGTAGGCTTTGGGGTCGTAGAAGTTTGAGTGAGGATCAAGCATACGCAGCATGCCCGGAACTGCACCGTCATAGATGGCCTTGTCTGGCACGTCGCCCGTGAGCGGCTCGGCATAATTCTGCGCAACTACGTCGTACACCGTGCTGAACGACTTCAGATTGTCACGGAATGCCGACTCATCTGTGCTGGACTGCGCACCGACCTTTTGGCTGATAAGCATGCCGCCAAGGCCACATGCAGAAAAGAAGACGACGAGGGAAAAGGCTGTGCGGCGAGTACGCGATGACATGCTTGAGCAGATCCTCAGGCTCCTGCGAGGCCCTGGCTGTCAGCTCAAAGTTCTCTGCCTAAGGGTGCGCAATATAGGGAGCTTTCTACCGTGAAGTATAGCATCGGGCAGCCACAAGGAGGTAGTAGTTACAAGCCTCCGGCGACGAACCCTGTTGATTGCACATTGGCTTTCGTCAGAACACGCGTTTAGAATGGCTGAAGCGCCAGTTCTATTGGCTCTTTGAGACGTTTATACACATGACTCTTCGATTCTTTCCGTTCCAGACCATGCTGGTAGCCGGCATGGCAGTTGCCGTCATTCCAGCGTTTGCCCTATCACCCGATCAGCAAGGGAAGCAAATCACTCCGGCGCAGGAGTCGCCCTATCAGGGCTCAGTGGTGGAAGAGATCGTCGTTCGCGTAAACGATCAGGTGATTAATAAATCGGACTATGCGCGAGCTCAACAGGAGTTGGAAAATGAGGCCCGGCAACAATCGTGGTCGCAGCAACAGCTTTTAGAGCAGAAGCGCGATTTGCTACGCAGTCTCATTGATAAGCAGTTACTGTTATCTAAGGGCAAGGAGCTGGGCATCACCGGCGAGACAGAGACGGTGAAGCGGCTGGACGAATACCGCAAGCAAAATCACCTCGACAGCCTGGAAGCCCTTCAAAAGACAGCTGAATCGCAGGGGGTGTCTTATGAGGATTTCAAGCAGCAGATCAAGGACAACGTTGTTACGTCCGAAGTGATCCGCAACGAAGTGGGCCGGCACGTGTATGAATCCATCAGTTCGGCCGATGTGCGGCACTATTACGATCAACACCAATCGGAATTCGATAAACCCGAGCAAATACGGCTTAGCGAGATTTTGATACCGACGGAAAATCCTGACGATGCGACGCAAGTTGCAACCGCAGAAAAGAAAGCAAACGATGTCGAAGCCAAACTAAAGGCTGGCAGTGACTTCGCCGCGGTAGCAAAGACAGATTCTGGAGGCTCTACAGCAGCGCAGGGCGGCGATCTGGGAGATTACAAGCGCGGACAACTCGCAAAGGTTCTGGAAGACGCAACGTTTAGTTTGAAGCCGGGAGAATATACCCAACCCATCCGCACCAAACAGGGATTTGTCATATTAAAGGTCACCGATCACACTGCTGGTGGAGTACAGCCCTTCGATGCTGTTCAAGCGCAGGTGCAGGATCAGTTGGCCTACTCCAAAATGGAGCCAGAGATGCGCCGATACCTTACGCGCTTGCGCGAAGAGGCATATCTGGACATCAAGCCGGGATATGTAGATTCCGGAGCAAGTGGAAATGAGCAAAAGGGCAACCTCCTCTACAGCGCTTATGTACCGCCGAGCAAAAAGAAGAAAAAGGTACAGCGCACGCGTTTCCGCGAACGGGGACGCAATGCAGGCAAAGTAGCGCCGGTTACCGAATCGGCTTCAGCGCCGGAGGTACCGGCAGGAGTGCCGACCCTTGCAGATGTGCCGCAGAACGGCTCACAAACATCTGCTGCAACTGCTCCCGCATCACCTACGGCAAATGCCCCAGCAAATTCAGCAAAACAGACGCCGCAAGTAGCAAGCGCTAAGACCTATACGCAAAAGCCGGGCAAGAAAGAAAAGATTCGCTATGGCCAGGCCCCGCGCGAGACACTGCCGGCCGCTCAGGCTAAATCAGAGGATGCGGGCGCAAACGCGCAGCCTGAACCAACGCAGGAAGCAGCAAACAATGTTCCTAATGGAGTGCAGGCGTTTAATCCGGATGGCACACCAGTAAATCCACAAGACGAAAAACCAAAAGAAAAAAGCCGCTTTGCGGCTCGCGCTAAATTGCCCAAGACAAAGAAGGTAAGGCAGTCCGATCCGTTTGCTCCACCTACGGAGACTACGGATGAAGTTGCGACGCGCCAGACGCAATCTACGCCGCTGGGCTTGAATGGTGACACCTTAAAGCCGAGGAAAGGTCCGAATCCGGCAAAATTGGGCCCCAAGCGCCGCATATCGGACGAGAAGAAGAACACGCAGCAGCCCGCTGACAGTACGCAGCAGAATGTACAACCTGCGACGACGGACAGCAGCCAGGCACCTCAGCCTCCTGCTAACAGCACACCGGCAACCCCGCAGCCCCAACAGTAAGGCAATAGTTTCTTGCTCATGAAAGACCTGACCATCGCCGTTCTGCCTAAGTACGAGAATCAGGTCATCATGGGCTTTTTTGCTGCAACTTCAAAGCAGGTTCGTAGTAAAAAAGACGGCTCAAAATATCTTGCGCTCGTTCTCGGTGACAGTACCGGACAGATTGAAGCTCGCTTGTGGGACGCCAACGATGCGGATCCATTCGAGCAGGGCGATGTGGTCAAGGTTCGGGGTCAAGTTTGCCGTTATCAGGACAAGCTGCAGATCAACGTCGAGCGAATCCGCGCTGCTTTATCAGATGAGTACGAACTGGGCGATTTCGTTCCACAAACCGAGCGCAATATCGATGAGCTCTGGGCCGAACTGAACGGATTTGTCGATAGTTTTGTCGATCCTCATCTGCAATCTCTGCTGCGAACCTTTCTCGACGATGCTGAGATCGCCGCAGCGCTGCGCCAGGCACCAGCAGCCAAGAGCATGCATCATGCCTGGATCGGTGGCTTGTTGGAGCACATCGTTTCGCTTGCCGGCATCTGCGACCTTGCTGCGCGCCATTATCCCGAGATCAACCGTGACTTGCTGCTTACCGGAGCGATGTTGCACGATATCGGGAAGCTGCATGAACTGCGATGGGGTACCAGCTTTGACTACACACTCGAAGGTCAATTGCTCGGTCACATCACGATCGGTATCGGCATGATCGACAAGAAGATTGCCGCCATTCCGGATTTCCCGGCTTCAAAGCGCGTTCTTGTAGAGCATATTGTGCTCAGCCATCATGGTAAATATGAGTTCGGTTCGCCCAAACTGCCGATGATTCCGGAAGCTATCCTGCTGCACTATCTCGACGACATGGATGCGAAGATGCAGACGGTCCGCAACGAATTTGCACGCAGCGTAGTCAATGGCAAAACCGCCGCACAAGTGACGGATTGGGTGCGCTCAATGGAGCGGCCATTGCTGAACACGAACGCGTATCTTGAAAGCGAAGAACCGCAAGCGGAAAGCGGGCAGCCTCAACTTAGATTGGAGACCGAGAATGCCATACCTGGTGAAGACTGAACCAAGCGTTTATTCCATCGATGATCTCGCCCGTGATGGCGAGACGATCTGGGATGGTGTAACCAGTCCTGCTGGCGTAAAGTTTTTGCGCGAGATGAAAAACAGCGAGATGTTCGTCATCTATCACACTGGCGATGAGCGGACGTCCGTTGGTTTGGCAAAGGTGCTCTCGGTCGATCCCAGTGATCCCAAGGTTCCGGTTGTTCGTATCAAGTACGTGAAGCGTTTGAAGACGCCTCATACATTGTCTGAGATCAAAGCTAACAAGCTATTTGTAGGCTCTCCTTTAATTAACCAAGGCAGGTTATCTGTCGTACCACTGACTGCCGCGCAATACGCTTGGCTTACTGGCGAATAGACTTACCAAATCATCTACAATCGAAGCAGGCAAACATATATCCATGCTACGTTTTTCTACCGCCGGTGAATCGCACGGCGAGAGCCTGATTGCTCTCGTTTCAGGAATGCCTGCAGGTGTTCCTATTGATCAAACTTTCGTAAACCGCGAGTTGTGGCGCCGTCAGCAGGGCTATGCTCGCGGCGGACGCATGCGCATCGAACAGGATACGGCACATTTCTTGAGCGGCGTCCGTCATGGCAAGACCATTGGCTCGCCAATTGCGATGGAGATTGCCAATCGCGACTGGCAGAACTGGACGGAAGTATTACCGGTTGAGACTGGTGATCCTGCGAAGCATAAGGCTGTTGCTTCGCCGCGTCCTGGGCATGCTGATCTGGCTGGTGCGCTTAAATATGATTTTTCCGATGCGCGTTATGTTCTGGAACGCGCTTCTGCGCGCGAGTCTACTGCGCGTGTTGCTGCTGGAGCTATCGCGAAGTCGCTTCTTCTGGAGCTAGGTATCGATGTTGCCAGCCACGTCATTCGCGTTGGACATGCGGAGCTTACGCGTGACGCAAGCTGGGACGAAATCTCAGCGCTTCGCCAGAAGGAAGAAGTGCTTCTTGGTTGCGTCGATGCAGAGGCCGAAGAGCGCATGAAGGCTGAGGTCGATATTGCGCTGCGCACCGGCGATTCCATCGGTGGCATCTTCGAAGTGGTCGTGCATGGAGCTCCTGCGGGCATTGGAACTTTCGCCAATTGGGATGAGCGGCTCGATGGCATCCTGGCTCAGGCTGTGATGTCGTTGCAGGCCGTGAAAGCAGTTGAGATCGGGCGAGGCGTAACTGCTGCTGCTTCGCTTGGTTCTGAAGTACACGATGCCATAGGCTATGCCGAATCTGCCGAAAACGGTGTGCATACTCGCTTTACCCGCGAGCACAATAATGCTGGAGGCATTGAGGGCGGAATCTCCAATGGTGAAGATGTTGTGGTGCGCGGTTATCTCAAGCCCATCTCTACGTTGCGGCGACCTTTGCAGTCTGTGCGGTTTGATACTCGAGAAGTGACAAAAGCTGCTTACGAGCGCAGCGATGTTTGCGTGGTTCCGGCGGCAGGTGTAGCGGCAGAGTCGATGGTTGCGTTGGCGTTTGCGCGGTTGCTGCTTGAGAAGTTCGGGGGCGATTCGCTGCGTGAACTCAAGCGTAACTACGATGGTTACTTGGAACAGATACGGACTTTCTAAGTAGGGCATACTGTAATTCGTCTTTCTAAAAAGCATTGATACTACTGAACGAATGATTCGAGAGATCGTTAAATATCCTGACCCGATTTTGCAGCGTCCCACGGAGCCCGTCACCGAGTTCGATGACGATTTGCGTACGTTGGTCGATGACATGTTCGAGTCCATGTATGAGGCGAAAGGGATCGGGCTTGCTGCACCGCAGATCGGTGTTCCCAAACGCATAACCGTTATAGACCTGAGCTTCAAAGAGAATCCCAAGGACAAAATCGTCCTCATCAACCCTGAGATCATCTACCGCGAAGGCAAACAGTATGAAGAAGAAGGTTGTTTGAGTCTTCCTGACATTCGTGAGAAAGTTTCTCGTGCCTCTAAAGTGAAAGTCCGCGCCCAGAATGCGAAGGGCGAGTGGTTCGAGATCGATGGCGAAGAACTGCTGGCCCGCGCTTTTCAGCACGAGATCGATCACCTTGACGGCGTCCTCTTCATTTTTCGTGTCAGCGCGCTAAAGCGCGATCTGATCCTGCGGCGTATTCGCAAACTGCAAAAGACTGGCGAGTGGTAGTGCTATGAAGCTGGTTTTTTGTGGTACTCCTTCCTTTGCTGTTCCTGTGCTCAAAGCTGTCCAGCGTGCCGGTCATCAGGTTGAACTGGTTGTCACGCAGCCGGACCGTCCCAGCGGTCGAGGCATGCAGCTTGTTGCTCCTCCGGTGAAGGAGGCAGCGCTTGGAGCCGGGCTTGCTGTCATCCAGCCGGAGAAGATCAAGAACAACGCTGAGTTTCGCGGGTCGCTTGAATCCATTGCGCCGGAGGTGATTCTTGTTGTTGCCTATGGCCGCATCATTCCCAAGTGGATGCTTGATCTGCCGCGTCATGGCAATTTGAATCTGCATGCTTCGCTGTTGCCCAAGTATCGTGGAGCCGCGCCGATCCAGTGGGCTGTTGCCAATGGCGAGCCTGTTACTGGCGCTACTACTATGCGTATCGACGAAGGTCTCGATACTGGTGACATTCTGTTGCAGCGCGAGATGGCGATTGCTCCTGACCAGACATCTGTCGATATCTTTCCGATGCTTGCTGCGATGGGTGCCGATCTTATGGTCGAGACGCTCGACAAGCTGGCGCAGGGAACCATTACACCTCAAAAACAGGATGATAGCCGCGCGAGTCTCGCGCCAATTTTGGCTCGTGACGATGGCCGCATTGACTTCACTCAAACTGTTTCTGTCATCTACAACCGCTGGCGTGGATTCCAGCCGTGGCCTGGAGCATGGACCATGTTGAACGGCAAGAAGCTGACTGCGCATCGCATGATGCCGAATGAAGTCCGCTTTGTTGAAGCTGAGCCGGGCCAAATCCATGTCGATAAGGATCGGCTTTTCGTTGCTTGCGGCGAGAAGAGCTGGATCGAACTGATCGAAGTGCAACTTGAGGGCAAGAAGCGCATGATGGCTGCCGATTTTCTTCGCGGCCACCAGCTTCAGAGTGGAACCAGGCTCGGCTGACCATGCTTGCTCCGGCCCGTGTTGTCTCGCATCACATCCTCCTACAAGTTGCTACTACCGATGCCCATAGCGACGAGCTGCTGCGCTCGCGCGAAGTGGACAGGCTTTCTCCACAGGATAGAAATCTTGTTACGACGCTGGTGCTTGGTACTTTGCGCTGGCAACTTGCGCTCGATGCGCGCATTCAGCCGTTGCTTGCGCGTCCAGGAATGAAACTGAGCCCACCCGTGGCTGCTGCTCTGCGCCTGGGTGCATTTCAACTGCTTTATCTCGACCGCATTCCGCCGCATGCCGCGATTGGTGAGAGTGTTGAATTGGTCAAGCAATCGCAGGACCGCCATGCCTCCGGTATGGTCAACGCCGTGCTGCGCAGGATTGCTACACAGCCTCGTCCTGACTCCTCTCAATCCACCGCAGCCGCAGATGCGCATCCTGCTTGGATGGTCGAACGCTGGCATCGCTTTTATGGTGCGAGCCAGACTTCAGCCATCTGCCGGGCCAATCAGGAGCCTGCGTCTGTCTCTGTCCGGCTCGTCGATGAGCAAGCTGAGGCATCACTTCTTGACGAAGGCATCGGACTTGCTCCCGGCGAATTTCTGTCCCATGCCCGCCGTGTTCTGCGCGGCGATATCGCCCGGACGAAAGCGTTTCGCAACGGACTTGTGCGCGTGCAGGATGAAGCGTCACAGCTCGTCGCCGAGATCGCTGCTGCTGCTGTTCCTGGCGCTCAACGCATTCTCGACACATGCGCTGCGCCGGGGGGGAAGACTGCGATTCTTGCCGAGCGTCATCCGCAGGCCGAAATTACGGCTTACGACATCAGTGCAAAACGTCTACAGGCGATGCGACGACTCTTTGTGCCTGGGCGTGTTCATTTCGAGGTTGCCGATGCCTCGGCGATGAAACTGCCTTCCGGCTACGACCTCATTCTTTGCGATGTGCCTTGCAGCGGCACCGGTACTATTGGACGCAATCCTGAGATCCGTTTTCGGGTGAGTGTCGAAGAGTATGCGCGTCAGCGTGAGCGGCAAGTGGCGATTCTTATGTCATCACTTGCAGACCTTGCTCCGGGCGGGTGCCTTGTCTATTCGACCTGCTCGCTTGAGCCGGAAGAGAATGAGGCTGTTGTGGAGGCCTGTCTCGCCAAGAATGCTGGCTTTGAGCTTTTGCCCGTGGAGTCACTGATGGACCAGCTGTCCAAACAAGGTGTCCTAATCGACTGGCTTGCCAGCACTGTTTCGGGTGGAGTTTTACGGACCATTCCTGGAGTGCATGCTTGTGATGGTTTCTTTGCCGCCGTATTTATACGGACGCAGTAACAAGCCACTGTACTTGCACCCCTCCCCCTACTGATTTTCGTAAGTGTTTGATTCTATTAGAGAGATAAGTGGAAGATTTTTCTAAGTATTTGATTCTAAAAATGCGAACTTGTATTCGTTTCACTCTAAGCAGGTTATCTGTAGTTTTAGGTTCTTTGCAGGGAAAAGATCGAGATCCTTATGTGAATTGCTGGTTATCGGCATATGGGTCAAGTTCTAAAACTCAACTGTCTTAACCACCCCACCCCTCTTCCCCTTGATTTTGTAAGTATTTGCATCTACGGGAGATGTTTGTGTTTATGAATTGGTTAATGAAGCTATCTTGCTGATGGCAAACACTTTATGTCTGAGCATGAAAATACCCACCT
>Ga0137415_10007479_pt1 | contig 10822 bp, 10 predicted proteins | sample CZODoug3_1_1_16f_FD_183082 | JGI IMG/M metagenome (GOLD analysis project Ga0137415, IMG submission 183082) | Vadose zone soil fungal communities from Angelo Coast Range Reserve, California, USA - CZODoug3_1_1_16fungal (Hybrid Assembly) | ecosystem: Environmental > Terrestrial > Soil > Vadose...
AGCAGTACGGAAGGATTGAAAGCAAGGCTGCGCACGATCGAGGCGCGCTGCTGCATGCCGCCGGAAAGTTCGCGCGGATATTTCGTCTCGAAACCATCCAAGTTGACGCGCGCCATCAGTCTGGCGATGCGATCGCGATCCGGCCGCTGGCGCTTGATCTCGAACGGCAGCGCGATGTTTTCGCTAAGGTTGCGCCAGGGCAGCAGATTGGCGTCCTGAAAGATCATCGCGATTTCGGGATGCGGTTTCGCGATGCGCTCGTCGCCGAGCCGGATCTCGCCCGAACTCAAATCGTGGAGCCCGGCCATCGACCACAGCAGCGTCGTTTTTCCGCACCCTGAGGGGCCGAGAATGCAAAGAAACTCGCCTTCGAGGACATCAAGCGAAACGGCGTCGAGGGCGTGCACGGCCCCTGACTTCGTCTCATAAAACTTGGTCGCCTCGCGCACGACCATTTTGGGACGCGCAGACGCAACCGGACGCAGCTGACTCACCGTGGCGCTGTGATCCATAAAATTAGCCCGACCCTCAACGTCTCTTTTGCTAATTCGTCTTCATTGTTGAAATAATGTTACAGAAGGGAGAGGGACGCAACAGGAATCTTTCCGCATTGAGATTTTGCGCGTACTTCGCTAAGTTACAATAATTAAACGAATAATCGTCTCTCAGGCAGGCAGCGGGAAACTTCCCGTAGGTGAATTTCGAGCGAAAAACGGCAAGACCGGATTGGCGCGCACGGACGAAGCATGTAATTTATTCTCTTGCCGGGCCGCCTCAATTGTTGTGTTAACGGGGCGCAGACGTTGTGCCGTCGGCTCTATTGCGAGGTAGGCCATGAGATGGGTATCGGCGCTGAAAGCTCGAGCGATTGCGCCCGCAGCAATCGCTGTGCGCGGCGCGCGTTGGAGGCGCAGGCCGTGAATGAGCAGCCACGCGACAATCTGCCGACGCCGGAGGAGGCGAAAGCTTTTGGCGCCGGCGCCCCCGCGCAGATAGACATTGTTTCACGCATTCAACGCGTCGAGGCGGAGCTGGCGCCGGCGGAGCGACGGGTCGCCGAGGCCGTCATGCAGGATTTCAACGGCGCCACGCGCATCACGATCGCGGAGCTTGCGCGCAAGGCGGGCGTCAGCCAGCCGACGATCACCCGATTTTGTCGCTCGGTCGGATGCGCGTCCTTCAACGAATTCAAAATCCAGCTTGCAACGACCTTGGCCGTCGCGGCGGCCTATCTGCGGTCGGATCGAATATTCTATGACAGCGTCGGCCAGTTGGCGCAATCCGTGATGGTGCGCGCCGCAAGCGCCGTTCGCGAGGCGCTTGACCAGCTCGACACCAGCGCCGTCGAAGCGGCAATCGAGGCGTTTGCGTGCAGCCGAAGGATCGATATTTATGGCCAAGGCGGCGGTTCTGCGGCGATGGCCGAAGACGCCAAGTTGCGCTTCTTTCGTCTTGGCGTTCCAACAAGCGCGTTCGTCGACGGCCATCAGCAAAGAATGTCCGCCTCGACGCTGGGGCGAAGCGACGCCGTTTTCGCGATATCCAACAGCGGGCGCTCGAAGCCGGTCTACGAGGCCGTCTCGATCGCCCGCTCCTTCGGCGCCCGCACCGTCGCCCTGACCCGGCCCGATACGCCGCTCACGAAAGCTGCGGAGATCGTCATTCCCATCGTCATCGCCGAAGGCGAGGACGTCCTCGTGCCGACGCCCTCTCGCTACGCCCATCTCGCGGTGATCGATGTTCTGGCGACCGGTCTGGCCCAACGCCTCGGCGCCAATGCCCGCGAGGCGTTGCGGCGCGTGCGCTACACCGTCGCGACCATCGGCATCGCAATCCCGTCTCCTTCGACCGATCCCACCCCCCTCATGCAGGGCCTCAAGCCGCAGGAATGAAGTCATGCCTGGCAGTGACGCGATGCGACAAGAAAGGCGGCCAGCTCCACCGGAGGCGACGCAGCTTGCGCGCGAATGGATGAGCGCATTCTCCGCTGCGCTCGATCGCCGCGACATCGACAGTGCGGCGCGCCTTTTCAACGACGAGTGCTATTGGCGCGACCTCGTGACCTTCACATGGAATATCAAGACCATGGAAGGCCACGGCAGCATCGTCGCGATGCTCACAAAGACGCTGGCCGACGTGCGCCCGCGCTCCTGGCTCATCGATGGTGAGGCGAAGATCGTCGATGGAATCATAGAAGCATGGTTCACGTTCGAGACCGGCGTTGCGCTGGGTCGCGGTCATTTGCGCCTTCGCAACGGTCGCTGCTGGACGCTGCTGACCACCATGGAGGCGCTCAAGGGTCTTGAAGAACGGCGCGGCGAAACGCGCGTCCTGGGGGCGGGCCATGGCGTCAGCCGCAACGCCAGGACCTGGCTCGAAGAGCGCGCCGACGAACAGGCCGCGCTCGGCGTCACACGGCAACCCTATTGTGTGATTGTCGGTGGCGGGCAAGGCGGCATTGCGCTCGGCGCGCGACTGAAACGCCTTGGTGTCCCGACGATCATCCTTGAGAAGAACGCGCGGCCCGGCGACTCCTGGCGCAAACGGTACAAGTCCCTCGTTCTGCACGATCCGGTCTGGTACGATCACCTGCCCTATCTTCCCTTCCCCGACGACTGGCCCGTTTTCACACCGAAGGACAAGCTTGGCGATTGGCTCGAGAGCTATACGCTCGCGATGGAGCTGAATTACTGGGGCTCGTCAGAATGCGTGAGCGCAAGCTATGACGAGGCGGCCAGAGAATGGACGGTTCGCGTCAATCGAAATGGCGAGGAAATCACTCTTCACCCGCGCCAATTGGCGCTCGCTACCGGCGCCTACGGCTTTCCCGTCCGCCCTGAATTGCCGGGCGCCGATCGCTTCGCCGGCGAGATCCTGCATTCGGATGACTACCAGACAGGCCGGCCCTTTGCGGGGAAAAACGCCGTCGTCATCGGCGCCAACACTTCGGCGCATGATGTCTGCGCCGACCTCTGGCGCCATCGCGCCAATGCAACGATGATCCAACGCTCGCCGACCACGGTGGTGAAATGGCAGACGCTGATGGAACTCGGCTTTGCGGGTCTCTACTCGGAAAAGGCGTTGCGCGAAGGCATTACGACGGAGATCGCCGATCATCTCTTCGCATCCGTTCCCTTCGCGGCGATGCCCAGCCAGCAAAAACTGCTCTACGAGGAGATCGCACGCCGCGACGCGGACTTCTATGCGGCTCTGGCCAAGACGGGGTTTCTGCTCGATTTCGGCGAGGATGGATCGGGCCTGATGATGAAGGCGCTGCGGCGCGCCGCCGGCTATTACATTGAAGTCGGCGCGTCGGATCTCATCATAAGAGGCGAAATCAAAATACGCAGCGGCCTGGAAGTCGCCGAAGTTCGGCAACGTTCGGTCGCACTGTCAGACGGCTCGGAGCTTCCCGCCGATTTGATCGTTTTGGCGACCGGCTATCACTCCTTGAATGTCACCGCCGCCAAATTGATATCGCCTGAGGTCGGCGCGAAACTCGGCCCGTGCTGGGGACTCGGTTCGGGCACGAAAGGCGATCCCGGTCCCTGGGAGGGCGAGTTGCGCAACATGTGGAAGCCGACGGCGCAACAGGGCATCTGGCTGCACGGCGGCAATCTGCATCTGTCGCGCTATTATTCGAAGTTCCTGGCGCTGCAGATCAAGGCGCGTCAGGCGGGAATTCCTACCCCGATCTTCGGCGAGCAAGCGGGTCGCAAGCACGACGACGAAGCCTTGAGACTGTGAAGAAGAGACCGCTGCCGGGCAACGGATGTTTGTCCGCCGCAATAAGGGAGGACGACGATGGAGCCCCGGGCCAGCGCCATGAGTGCGGCCGCAACCGCCAGCCTGATCCGACGCCGGGCGATTTCGCCCGTCGAGGTCATGGAGGATGCGATCGGCCGCATCGAGGCGCGCAATCCGAGTTTGAACGCTCTGGTCTACACCGCCTTTGATGAGGCGCGGGCGCGGGCGCGCGAGGCCGAAAAGGCTGTGCTTGCGGGCGAACCTTTGGGGCCCCTGCACGGCGTGCCGGTGGCGATCAAAGATCTGTTCGATTTCAAACCGGGCTGGCCCGCGACCTTAGGCGGCATTCGCGCGCTGAAAAATTTCACTGTGAACGCCTCCTGCGTCTTCGCCGATCGGATCGAAAGGCGCGGCGGCGCCATTGTCGTGGGCAAGACCAATAGTCCGACCATGGGTTTCCGCGGCACATGCGACAATTGTCTCTTCGGGTGCACGCGAAACCCCTTCGATACGACGCGCAACAGCGGCGGCTCGTCGGGGGGGTCCATTCCAGAGCACCGCGGCCAGGGGAATATTTCCGACCGAGCACACGAACGAGACGACCGCCACAAGCGGACCGACGATCGGTCCCCACAGCTTGGCAACCAGCGGGTGGTCGACGAGGAAGAACGACTGCCAGAAATCGGGGGGCACCCAGGCCGCGAGCGCGCCGGCGATCAGCAAGCCGCCGACAATGTCGAGCCAGACCGCGGCCCAATCCATGACGAAATAGTGGCTGATTGCGGTGAGGCCCTTTTCGGACGTCATGCGCTGCCACAGGGTGCCCTCCGTCACGGACATGTCCATTTCGGCGTGCCCTTCCATGCGACCGGCGATGCCCTTATCAGCCTGCGTCTTGGCCTCTTCCAGAAGCTCCCGGCTGAGAAACCGACGAAACAGCAGAACCAGCAGTCCGACCATGATAGGTGCGCCGACGAATTCGGCCAGCGTGAGCTCCCAGCCGAGAAACGCCAGCATGATGATGCTGAGTTCGGCGACGAGATTGGTGGACGCCATCTCGAACGCCATGGCGGCGGTGAAATTTGCGCCCTTGCGGAACAGCGCGCGGGCGAGCGCCACGGCTGCATAGGAGCATGATGACGACGCCGCCCCGAGAGCGAGAGCGGTCGCGATCGAACGGGGCCGGTCGTCCGGTAGCAGCCGAGCCATTTCCCGATGGGAAACGACCGCCTGCACGACTGCGGAGAGCGCGAAGCCGAGAATCAGCGGCCACAGGATCTCCCATCCCATGGCGAACGCCATGCTGAGCGCACGCAGGATCGATTCCGTCATCGGCCGCTCCCGTGCCCGTTAGAGCCTTCGAAGTCCAACACTATAAAAATAGTTTTAATTGAGACAACAAGAGCAATCCATATCTACCTGCCATCTCGGCGCCGCCGTTCGATATGTACGGCAATAACACGCCAAACGCAGCAAACCCTGACAAGCGTCAAAATCAAATGGGTGGCTAGTTTCCGAATTGATCGAAATGGGCAAGCTGCAATGAGAGAGAATGAAAGGCCCGCGCTCCTAACCCGCCGGCAGATCCTTGCGTCCAGCGTTGCCATCGCCGGCACGATGCCCTTCCTGACGAAAGAGCGGGCTGCTGCCGCGTCCGAACCCCGCGACGCCGAGCTTCGCCTGACTGCCGGCACCAGGACCCTCGCCGTCAACGGCAAAGCGGCGCGAGTATTCGGCCTCGTCGGGCCGAACGGAAACCCTGGCATCACGCTCTCGCCCGGCCAGCGCTTTCACGTCGATCTTGTGAATCAGGCGGGCACTTCCACCATCATGCACTGGCACGGACAGTTGCCGCCCTGGAGGCAGGACGGCTTTCCCTGGCCGCAAACGCCGTCGATCCCGGCGGGCGACACCCGCTCCTATGACTATGCTCCGATCGCTGGCACGTACTGGATGCACTCCCATCAGGGCATGCAGGAACAGAGCCTGATGACCGCGCCGCTGATTGTGCGCAGCGCGGAGGATATGCGCGCCGACCGGCAGGAGGTGGTGTTGATGCTGCATGATTTCAGCTTTCAAACGTCGGACGAGTTGCTCGCAGGACTCACCAAATCCAACGGCAGTCAGAGCGCGATGCCGAAGAGCGGCATGGGCAATAATATGAACATGGGCTCGGGGAGCATGGGCGCCATGAACTCGGGGACTATGGGTGCCATGAACATGGGGCCGGCCATGGCGATGGATCTGAACGACATCGACTACGACGCTTTCCTCGCCAACGACCGCACGTTCTCCGATCCGGAGGTCATCCGCACCGAGCCGGGCGGGCGCGTCCGGCTGCGGTTGATCAATGGCGCGTCGGCGACGCAGTTCTGGATCGATCTCGGTGCGCTCAGCGGCACCATCGTCGCCGTCGACGGCCATCCTGTACGGCCGGTGCGTGGCAGCCGTCTCCCTCTTGCCATGGCGCAGCGGCTTGACGTGCTGATCGATCTCCCTGGGAACGGTCCCTATCCAATCTTCGCGCAGGTCGAGGGCAAACGGGTACGCACGGGCATCGTCCTTGCAGCGTCCGGCGCGGCGGTGTCGCGCCTCACCGCGGAGGCCGAAGAAAATGCGCCGCCGGTCGATCTCTCGCTTGAACGTCGCCTCGAAGCGGTCAACCCCCTGGCGCCGCGCGCGTCCGACGTGACGCACCGCGTGATCCTCGCCGGCGCCATGGCGCCGTATGCCTGGTCGCTGAATGGCGAATACTGGCCCAACGTAACCCCGCTGATGATTGCCAGGGGCCAGCGTGTGGCAATCGAGATGCTGAACCACACGATGATGCCGCACCCGATGCACCTTCATGGCCACGCTTTCCAGGTGGTCGCGATAAACGGTGCCCCGCTCGCAGGTGCGTGCGCGATACCGTCCTGGTGCCCCCGATGGGCAGCGTCACCATCGCCTTCGACGCCGACAACCCCGGCCGCTGGGCGTTTCACTGCCACAATCTCTACCACATGATGACGGGCATGATGACCGAGGTTCGCTACCCCGCAATCATCTAGGCGCAGTACCCATCCTTCAGGAATGGAGGTCACGTTAGGTGTGGAGGATGCCGGCAGCGGTCATGAAGAAGTGCGGCCGCTCTCAGCCTTACTGGTTCATTGAGGAACCCATGAACGAACGCCGCGTCCACCAGATTTTTGAGATCAGCGTCCTGCTGAAAGGGGCTCATGCGTTAATCGAGTGCATCGGCGGCCTTGCATTGACCTTCGTCAGCACAAGCACCATCAGAGGTCTGGTCAATGCCCTCACCCAAGAGGAACTGATCGAAGATCCAAATGACTTTGTTGCCGGACATCTCTTAAGCCTGGCGCAGAATTTTACCGTCAGCACCCAGCGCTTCTATGCCTTTTATCTCCTCAGCCACGGACTGATTAAGGTGTTCCTTGTCGTCGGGTTACTTAGAAATAAGCTCTGGGCCTATCCTGTTTCTCTTGTCGTCCTTGGCCTCTTTATCGCCTATCAGCTCTATCGATTTTCGTACACGCACGGCGTCGGCCTCATACTGTTAACGGTCTTCGACGTTATCGTGATGGGATTGATCTGGCACGAGTACCGACTTGTTAGCCGCCATCTGACACCGCGCTAAGGCACTGCCCTGGACTTCCATGACCATCGCGAAGCTCGAAATAAACGGTCGTTGAACTGCCCGTTCGGCTGACGTTCATATTAAGCCGCTTAAGATCTCCGCCCAGGAAATGAAAGTTGTGAGCCCCATAACGTCGGTGGGCTTACACTCAACGGAGGAGACCATGACCTTACGAAAAGCCCTTCTAATGACCGCCGTGGTGTTGAGCGTGCCCGTGATGCCTGCTCTGGCTCACGATGACGAAAATAACGGCTACGACTCTCACGATCGGTTCCACGATCAATTGTCGGACGCGCACGAACGTGCCCATGAATACGGCTTCTATAGTCGTGGCGAGCATCGTGCCTATCATCGCGCTCTTCGGGACATTCATGACGATGCCCATGGATATTCGCGAGACTACTATTATTCGCGACCCCATTATTACGGTTACGGCTACGGCTATCGGGGTTGGTAGCAGCACCCGAGCGAGAGAACGTTTGCGCTGCTACGCACAAGGAGGAACTGAAATGTCGCGGAATACGATGACCGTGGCTGCTCTCGCAATTCTGGCGGTGGGCGCGCTTGCTACTTCGGCCGATGCTCACCCGAAGCTGAAGTCTGTCAGCCCCGCAGCCGATGTTTCCAGCAAGGTTTCCCCCACGGAGATCAAGCTGAACTTCAGCGAGGGCGTGATCGCGAAGTTTTCCGGCCTGGAACTCAAGGACGAAGCTGGAAAAATCATCACCACTGGCGCGCCGGTGAATGATCCGGCGGATCGGAAGCAATTGGTGGTTCCCCTGCCATCACCGCTGATTGCGGGACGTTATAAGGTCGCGTGGTATGCTGTGTCAGAAGATACCCATCGCGTGAAGGGGGAGTATTCGTTCGAGGTAGCGCGCTGAACGCACGTCCTGCTCGCTCCGCCTGGGCGCCACGGGATCCTTAGCTCGAGAACCGGCGGCCGAGCGAATGGCGCATGCATCAAGGGCCTATCGCCGGCCGCATGGTCCCCAAAACGGAGACGGCAAGAAGAACCAAGAGGCCCAAGAATTGCTCTCCGAGCACATGGTAGCGCAACCTGCCGAGCCACACGGACGGGTCTCTGGAAGCGCCCGCCCGCGTCTCGATCATCCGAGGAACGAGCCAGAATCTATTCGCGGCGGCCAGCGCGAGCATTGCACCGAACAATCCCAGCTTCGCGAGAAGAATCTGCCCGTACAGAGTCGTAAGCAAGCTGGAGACCGATCCGACCAGGAACCAGCTATTGATGAGCCCCGATGCGACGAGCGTGGCTACCGCGGCGTAGCCCATGCTTGAGAACCGCAGCAAAATTCGATCCACGTTGTCGATCGGCTCGCCCTGCCCCCTCGAATAGTCGAGGAGGATGAAGCCGAGTGGAACCAGCCCTCCGAGCCATGCGCCGGCGGCCAGAAGGTGCGCTGCGTCGGACCCGACGTGGACCAGGCTCATCCACCCTTCCTCGATTTGGGCATGGCCCGTCCCGGCCAACGAAGCCAACAGCACCGCCACGAGACATGCCGTGACCAGATCTCGGCCGACAATGGCCGGACGCACGGCCGTGACGCCTAGAATGATGACGGTGAGAAGCATTCGTGCGATCCAAACGCTGCCGAAAGTCGTCTCGTTCAACACCGTCCACAAAACCTCATGATCGGCGACGCCGGCCCAGGAGCCGCTCATGTTTGCGACCGAGCAGAGAAACCAAAGCAGGCCACTGAACAGCGCACCGACAGCAGCGGAGAGAAACACCGCCTGCCGCCGGCAAAATAGCTCCTTCGGTTCGGTGGCCGTATAGGCGTAGAGCGGAAAAAACCACACGCCTGCGAGGCTGGTCACCGCCGCGTAGTGCAGAAGCCGCGCGATGATGAGTCCGAGATCGATCATCAGCGGGCCACGCTAAATGAGAAGGTACCTTTGACTCGGTGCGTGTCGTCGGAAACCGCGTGCCATTCGACGTTGTAGTCGCCTGACGGCAGTTGCTCGTTGACCGGAACCACCAGCAATTTCTTGTTGGCCGGATCGGCCGCCGCCTTGCCGGTCGGGATGATCTTGCCGGTTTGGTCCTTCACCTCGACACCGGACATTTGTGGGATTACGCTTTCGTTGAACGTAATGCGTATCTGCCTGGGCGACGTAGTGACAGCCGCTCCCGCGGCAGGCTCTGCCGAGTGAAGCTTCGGATGGGCATTGGCAGCGTTAACAAACAAGCTCGCCGCGATCATAGTAACCGCGGCCGTTGAAGTCATCTTCGACACTATAGTTTCTCCTCCGACAATTCGGATTGTGCATGAATTCTGTCTTCACGAATGGCGGGGCTAGCATCAAGCCGCGCCCCCCATTCGTCGATTCGGTTACCAGTGTGAGTGCTATTTCGATTTCTGAAGGGAAGTAACGGCGATCTCGCCGTTTACTAGTCCGGCTGCGAACTGCACCTTGTCCCCGACCTTCACCTGCTTGAGCATCGCGGGATCCTGGACGCGAAACACCATCGTCATGTTGTCGTCATCCATATCGAGGCTCTTGATCGGGCCACTGGTCAGCGTGATTTTTCCGGCGCCCGCGTCGATCTTCTTGACCACGCCCTTGACTATCTCGTCCTGGGCGGACGCTGCCGACGAAGCGAAGACGGAGAGTGTGAGTGCTGCTGCTGCGAGTTTGTTGAGCTTCATTTTCTTTCCTTTCGATTGGGTGGTGCGCATTACTTGAGACGATTGTTCTGATCATACGTGTGGCTACATGCCCTTCATGCCTTTCATCCCTTTCATTCCCTTCATCTCGGCAGGTTTCGTCGTCTCCTTCGGTTTGCCCTGCCGAGGAGGTTCGGCGTCGGGCACATCGACTTCGTACGCGACGGTGCCGGGGGGATTTTTGTACGGCCCGGGATCGGTATAGCTGTCCCGAGCAAGTCCATCGCGGATCTTCACGACCGTGAACATGCCGCCCATCTCGATCGGACCGAACTGACCAGACCCCGTCATCATCGGCAGCGTGTTGTCGGGCATCGGCATTTCCATCCCGCCCATGGCGCCTCCGGTCGAACCCATCGCCATGGCGTCGGGCGCCAGCTTGCCGACCGCCTTGGCCAGGTCCTTCTTCGAGACGCCGATGAGGTTCTTCACGTCGTGTCCCATCGCGTTCATGGTGTGATGCGACTTGTGGCAGTGGAATGCCCAGTCGCCCGGGTTATCGGCGAGAAAGTCGATTGTTCTGATTGCTCCGACCGGTACGTCGGTCGTCGTCTCGGGCCATTGTGCGCTTTCGGGGACCCATCCGCCGTCGGTGCAACTCACCGCAAACTTGTGGCCGTGCAGATGGATCGGATGATTGGTCATGGTGAGATTGCCGATGCGCACGCGCACCCGGTCGCCGAGCCGGACCGGCAGTGGATCGATTCCGGGAAACACGCGGCTGTTCCAAGTCCACATGTTGAAATTG